>Ga0114916_1001332_pt1 | contig 14195 bp, 9 predicted proteins | sample MalvirAntarct_66_FD_83501 | JGI IMG/M metagenome (GOLD analysis project Ga0114916, IMG submission 83501) | Marine viral communities from the Global Malaspina Expedition - Malaspina viral metaG Antarct_66 | ecosystem: Environmental > Aquatic > Marine > Oceanic | place: West Anvers Island... | reverse complement strand
ACCGGCAGGCCGAGCATCTTGTACAGGCCGGCAAAGCCGGATTGCAGTTCACGCTTTTCGCCATGCGGCACCCGCGTCCCTTCGGGGAAAATCACCAGGGGACGCCCATCCGCCGCGAGCGCCTTGGCCGAACGGATCATGGTCATCAGCGCGCGGGCCCCGGCATTGCGTTCCACCGGCACCAGCCCGAACGCCGCTGCCGCGCGCCCCCACAACGGGATGCTGAACAATTCCTGCTTGGCGAAGACGCTGGGGCAATCGAACAGTGCGGGCGTATCGATCGCCTCGAAAAAGCTTTCGTGCTTCATCGCATAGAGCACCGGTTCGGCCAGCGGCCCGCCTTCGAGCACGATCTCGCAGCCGAGCAGATGCGTGAGGCACCAGCGTTGCCACTGCGACCAGTTGCGCACCTGCCGGCGGAACGCTTCCACGCTGAACGGTAGAACCGCCAGCGATGCCGAGGTAATCAGCAGGCTCCCCAGATAGAAAGCGAAGTAGAAGGCAAGGTTACGCAACAATCGCATAGGCGGATCAGTCTGGCAGACCTTGCGAAATCGCCGCGGCGAGCAGCTTGTTGTATTCGAGGAACAGCGTCGGCAGGTTCGGATGCGAGGGCACTGCGTCCTTCAGCACATCGATCTGCGGCGGCAGCGTGCCGGCGAATTCGGAGGCGGCCCGCGCCATGTGCCAGTCGGTGGTTACCAGGCGCACGCTCGTATAATCGTGTTCCTTGAGCCACTGCGCGGCCTCGCCCGCATTGCTGCGCGTATCGACGGCGAGATAACCGAGCTTGACGCAGCATTCCATTGTCCGGCGCGGAACGTCGAATTCGCTGGCGAATTCGGCCGGGGTCACTTCGGGATCGACGCCGGAAACGAACATCTGCTCGGCCAGCCCCTCGTCGACCACTTCCAGCCCGCGAGCGATGCGGCCCGGACCGCCGGTCAGCACGATAACGGCATCGGTGCGCTGCCCACTCACCGGCTTGGGCAGCGAGACGGCAAAGGCAAGGAAGCCGAACGCATAGACCAGCACAGCTGCAGCGAAGAGGCGGAGGATCACAGCATTTTCCTGAGCGAAGCGAGCACGGTAAACCGTGCTGTCAGCACCGCTAGAGCAACCGCCCCCACGGGGACAAGGGCCAAGACCAGCCAATCGCGGCCCTGTAGCCCCCCGCTGGATACGAGGCCCGAATCGAGCGCGGCGAACTGTGCCCCCATCAGCCACACGGCGGCCATCCCGATTACCAGACCCAGCGCGCCGCCGATCACGGCATCGGCCAGGATCGAACGTTGGAATATCCGCGCGATCTGCGCGTCGCTGCCGCCCAGCAGGTGCACGATCTCGATCGTGTCGCGATTGCCCCCCAGCGCATTGCGGGCGGCCAGCCACACGGCCGCCGCGCTGGTGAAGGCAAGCAGGCCGATCAGTCCGAACGCCATCCATCCTAGCGCCGACAGGGCATCGAGGACCGGCGCCAGCCACTGCGCCTGCGCATCGATCCGGGCAGCGGGTGCCGCATCCGCCAGCAGGCTGCGCAGCCGGTCCAGCGTGGCGGCATCGGCGCCGTCCCGCAGCCGCAGGTCGATCAGCGCGGGCAGCGGCACCGCCTGTTCCGGATCGTCAGTGCCCAGCCACGGTTCGAGCAAATCCGCAACGCTTTCGGGCGGGACGATCGCCAGCCCGGCGACCGCGGGGTCCTGGACCAGCAGGGTGGCCGCTGCATCGGCTTGCTGCGAGCGCGATTGCGGGTCGGGATCGACGATCTGCACGGTTGCGCTGCCCGCCAGTTCGCCGCGCGCCCGATCGGCGAGATTGGCGAGCGCAAGTCCGCCACCTGCGGCAAGCACCGTAAGGGCAACCATGATGGCGATCACCCACGGCATCGGCCCACCCAGCCGCGCCTGGGGCAAGAGATGCGCGGCGCGGCGTCCGCGAAAAGGTGACAGTCCGCGCTCGGCAGCACCGGCAAGAACGGGAGGCTTCTTCATTCCCCCGCCCCGATCCGGCGCGGGGGATAGCGTAATGCGCCGGTAGGGTCCGACAGCACCCCCTTGTCCAGACGCATGATCAGCGAATCGGGCACCTTGCTCAGCAAGTGCACGTCATGCGTTGCCACCACCACCGTGGTGCCAAGGCGGTTGAGCGCTTCGAACAGGCGGATCAGCTTGAGCGCCATTTCGGGATCGACGTTGCCGGTCGGCTCGTCCGCCACCAGCATGTCGGGCCGGCCGATGACCGCCCGCGCGATCGCCACGCGCTGCTGTTCCCCGCCCGACAGGGTTGCGGGGCGGGCATCGGCGCGATGCGCCAAGCCGACCCATTCGAGCATGTCGGCCACCGGGCCCTGCAAATCGGCCTCGCGCACGCCCGAGACGCGCAAGGGCAAGGCGACGTTGTCGAAGGCGGAAAGGTGGTCGACCAGGCGGAAGTCCTGAAAGACCACGCCCATGCGGCGGCGATAGGCGGGCAGCCGTTCGCGGGGCAGGGTGATCACATCGGTGCCGAACATGCGGATCGCCCCGCGCGAAGGCCGCTGCGCAAGATAAAGCAGCCTCAGCAAGGACGTCTTGCCCGCACCACTTGCACCGGTGAGGAAATAGAACCGCCCGGGAAACAGCGTGAAGGACACGTTGGACAGAATTTCGCGGTCGGTACCGTAACGCAATCCGACATTGTCGAAGCTGACGATCTCCTGCTCGGCCACGCTCATCGCGCAGCCCGGTCGATCGAGAAGAAAAAGGCGCCCATCATCGTCGGGCACAGCCTATAACCGCGCTTGCATGTGGAAAAAAGCGCCCATGGGGGTTTGCGAACAGTACAGTCGCTTGTCGGGATTCGCGCACCGGCCTAAGCCTTGGGTCACCATGATTATCGCCTGCCCAGCTTGCTCCACGCGCTATGTCGTGCCCGACAGTGCGATCGGGATCGACGGACGCACCGTCCGCTGCGCCAAATGCAAGCACAGCTGGTTCCAGGACGGGCCCGACGCGGACCGGCTGACGCCCGGCGACATGGCGCCCGTCTCGCGACCGGTACCGGCGGCTGCACCCGCTCCGCCGCCGCCCCCACCCGCAGCGAGCGCGCCAGATACGCAGGAACAGCCGGATCCGGCAGCGAAACCCGGGTTCACCTTTGCCGAAACCCCGGACCGGCCCGTGCCGGCAGATGGTCCCGATTTCGACGAAACCGCCCCGCCCTATGGCGAAGTGCAGGATGACCTGCCCCCCGCGCCTGCCGCCGAAATCGATGAAGGGCCCTCGCGGTTCGAGCACGCGCCCCCGTTCCGCCCGCGGCGCAACATCGCCAAGCTGTGGACCTGGGCAGCGGCGATCTTCGCCGCCATCGCGCTCGCCACGATTGCCGCGGTCAATTACGTCGGCCTGCCCGAATGGGTACCGGTTTCGCGCCCGCTGTTCGGTGTTGCCGAACCCGACCTGGAACTCGCCTTCCCGGTGGAGGAACAGGAACGCCGCACGCTGCCCAACGGGACCGAATTCTTCGGCGCGCGCATCATCGTCACCAATACCGCGCGCGAATCCCGCCCGATCCCGCCGATCCTGATCGTGCTGCGCGACCAGCGCGAACGGCAGGTGTACAGCTGGGTGGTCCAGCCGCCGCAATCGACGCTGGCCCCGGGCGAAGAACTAACGATCAACGAAGCGGTCACCGATGTGCCGAAATCGGCGGTGTTCGCGGATATCGGCTGGGCTCCGCGCTAACCGGCGCTACCATGCGATAAAGGTGCTTGCGGCAGCGCAGCCTCGCTGCTAGTGGCGCGCTCCTACCGGCGGGGGCCGTCCTTGTGATGGGCCTCCGATGCAGACTGTGTGCGGTCGTGGCGGAACTGGTAGACGCGCAACGTTGAGGTCGTTGTGGCCGCAAGGCCGTGGAAGTTCGAGTCTTCTCGACCGCACCAACAGTCCCGAAAGATTTCTCTCAGACCTGTTCGATCCTGCTGAGGGGCCACCAGGGCCCTTCGGGGCGTTCGGCCTTGTGCCGGCCGAGGTCGCGCAGCCGCGCCATGAAGGCGGGCTTGAACATTTCGTCGTCCTTGAAATTCTCGCCCACGTTGCTGGGGAAAGTGTCGTAGCGGTCGGCACTGGTCAGCATGATCCGTCCGTAGGGATTGTTCAGGCGCAGGCCCGCAATGGCCCCGATCTCGCTTTCATTGACCAGCAGATCGTACCCGCGCTGGCCGTTCTTGAGCGGACCAGAGCTGGTGTTGAAAGCAGCATCGCGCTTGCGCACGGTGGGGCCGTTGCGCACGACATAGACCGTGGGCGCAGTATCTTCGTAATCCTGCGCGATCTCGGCCTGCGTCGCACCGCCGGCGATCTTGGCCAGTGCATGGCCCTTCATCTGTTCGCGCACTTCCCGGTCGACCGCCGCCATCGCGCGGTCGAAGAAGACCGAACGGCGCACCCCGCCATCGTAGAGCGCCAGCGCTTCGCCATCGCTTCCCGCGACGCGCAGCTGCTGGTGGAACACCGGCATGGCGGAGGAGGCCATGGTCGCCGCCGCCAGCGCTTCCGCTGCCGCCGCGGCCGTGGGGGCGGCATTCACCAATTCCTTGATATCGGCATAGCGGAACACCCCGCGCTCGGCTTCGACGAAGCCGGCGAAAGCCTCGATGCTGGATTGCCCGATCGCCTCGATCAGCCGTTCGTCGCCGCCCGGCATGAGCGCTTCGATGATGCGCTGGCGCAGCCGCCGCGTGCCTGCCGCCGAACCGAACAGCGGAACGCCGATCAGCCCGGTGCGCCTAACCACATCGCTTTCCCGCTCCGGCGCGTAACCCCAGACGAGCCGGTCGAGCGCGAAGCGGCGCATATCCGGGGTCTGCTTCGGATCGAGCGCGACCATCAGCATCAGCGCCTGCAACGAGCCGGTGGAAATGCCGGTGATGACGCCCACGCCACCAAGGGCGAGTTCGTTGCCGCTGTTGCGACTGAGCGTGTCGAACAGCCCCGCACCGAAGGCGCCCCACTGGCCGCCGCCCGACAGCAGCAGCACGTCGCAATCGGGGCGGCCGGCTTCATTGTGGCATTGCACCGCGTCGCGGATCGAACAGGACATGCGGTCGTCGAGCCTGCACACCGCGGCATCGGGGACGTCCGCCTGCACGTCGCGGATCAGGGGGCCGACATCGCCATCGGCAACGTGGGTGTAAAACCCGTCGATCTGGAACGTCAGCGGCCCGCGCCGAAACATCGTGAACGCGAAAAAGGCGAGCGCCGCAACGCCCAGCACCCCGGCGGCCACACCCCACAGGAAATTGCCCATCGATTCGTCCTCCCCCCAGCTGACAGGGCAGGACAATGCGCGCGAACCGCAGCGAATTCAATCAGCCGTGCGCGCCGAACTCGTTCGCGATGGCAGTCGAAATTCGCAGGCACAGTTCGTAGGCCTGTTCGATCGGATCGATGTGATCGCGCCGGATCGCGGCATAACCTTCGCCCTCGCCGCGCGGATATTCGCCCGGCTCGTTGAGCGCGAAATCGTCCTTGCGCGGGAAGCTGGTCGGAAAGGCGCGGCGCAATTGGGCAAGCGCATCGTCGATGCGCAGGGTGAAGACCATTTCCAGCACATCGGTCCGGCTGATGTCGTTGGCACGGCTGAATGCCGGAACCGAGATCGCCTTGAGGAACATGTGCTGCAACAGCGCCAGGCGCACGGCCTGGAGCACGCCGATTGCCCGGCGCACGCTTTCGCGTTCGGGATGCGGATCATCGTCGGGCACCAGCTCGAACAATCGGTGCAGCTTCAACGCATCGACGCGCAAGCGCGATGCCAGCCGGCGAAACACGCCATTGCGATCGTCCTTGATAAGATATTCGGCCAAGGCCTCGCAGGCGGCGCCCAGATGCTGTTCGGTCCCGCGATAGGGGCGGCTGGCCCAATAGGCGGAGTTGAACAGTTCGCCGAAGGCCGCAACCGTCTTGATGCTGGCCAGTGCATTCGACGCGCGCACCAGCCGCATGATCTGCCGGCCACGCGGGCTTTCGGACAGGAGCGTACCAATCTCCTCGATATTGCTTTCCGCCGCGCTGCCGACCCCGGCGATGATGTTCACCGGATAGCCAAGCTGCTGCAGGATGGCGTTGTGCGGGATCGCCCGGATCTGCCGCAGGCTCATCTCGCGATCGGCAGACAGATCGCTTTGCCGGCGCGACTTGCGGCTGCCGGTCTGGTTGAGCAAGCCGAGGCCGAAGGCGGTGATCGCGCGGCTGTAGGTCCGGCTTTCCAAGTGATCGCGCTGGTGATCCTTGATCGCGCGATAGAAATCGAGACTGAGGTCGGTCCGCCGGTAGAAGGGATCGGTGGGGACATCGGCATCGGTATGCGCCGGGCTGTTCGCGGCGATCTGCGTCAGCGTCGCCAGCGCGATATCGGGGGTGGCGAACAGCAGGTAGCCGTCGCCGCCCTGGAAGCTCGCTTCGGGTTCGAGCGTGATCCCCGCGCGGGCGAAGCGGCGCTGCGTCCAGGCGCTGAGGGCCCATTCGATGCGGTCTTCGAAGCCGGAAGGGTGCGCGCCGCGCCCCATCCCTTCGCCATGCGTGTTGAAAATCAGCGCGGCGACATCGCCGAGGCCGTTGGCATCCATTGCCTCGGCCAGCCGGCCCTGCAGCCGCTCGATCGCGAGGCTGGCAGGGATTTGGCCGACGAAGCGCCCGGCGTCGGAGAACCCGGTCTGGATCGCAATCCGGCCGCGGGTCTTGGCATAGGCGCGGTAGTCGGGCTCGGCCAGCAGCAGGTCGAGGAACCGTCCGCCGTGTTCAAGCGCGGTCTCGGTCTCGAACAGCGGGGAGACATCGACCTTGTCGGCAATCCCGAACAGCTTGGCGAAATAGAGCGCGGCGAGCACGGTCGAGGGCTGTTCGCATTCGGCCACCAGCATGCGGATCGGCGCATCGGCATCAACATGCTTGAGGATCTGAGTCATCACCAGGAACTGCCGCACCGCGGTCGAGCTTTCGACTGCGAGGCTGGCGAAATTGGCGCTTTGCGGTTCGACCCCGGCCAGCAGTTCGCGCAAGGCGGCGATTGCGCCGCGGCTCGACAGGTCGATATCCGCCGCATCACCCAGCCTGGTGCGGATCGCATTGTGGAGCTGCTTGGCATTCACGCGGAAGTGAATCCAGCTCATCCCCAGCCCGTCGGCGCGCATCGCGGACACGAGCGTGCGCAGCGCAACCGCCCGTTCGGCCGCACAATCGCGCGCTTCGGTTTCCAGCCGGTCGATCAGCGGTTCGAGCGAAAGCAGCTTGTCGGCGTGGTCTGCGGTCAGCCGGTTGGCCGCTGCCGAAAGATCGGCGGGATCGGACAGATCGCCGGCAAATTCGTCGGCACTAGCGGCAGCATGTTCAGCGGCTCCGCGCAAACTGGCGATAATCGGATGCGCTTCGTCGATCGCCGCGAGCGAGGCGGCATAGCGTTCGAGCCGCTGCGCTTTTTCCGACAGACGAAATGCAATCGAGGTGTACCACTTGATGTCGGTCCGCCCGTCCATGTCATAGCCGACCCAGCTGGCGAAACGGAACGGAAGGGGCTGCAGTTCGCACCAGCGCCCGGGAAATTCGGCCTGCGCCCGGTCGAGCACCGCACTCACCATCCGGTCACGCGCGTCCTGCGCATTGGCGAGCGCGGCCATCGCGCATTGGTGTTCGTAACGCAGCGTGATTTCCGGCGCCTCACCTGCGGCCTCGGGCCGAACGTCACCCCCGTTTGCGACTGCCTGCGCGACCGCTTCGCTTTGCTGCGGGGACAGCAGGAAAGTCGGATGCGCGGTGAAGACCACATGCATGTGCGGCTGTTCCCAGAACGCGCGATAGCTATCGAACGCCGCGCCGCTCGATGCGAGCGATGCGAGACGCTCGCCCGCGTCGGCCGGTGCCACCAGGTTGCGCAGCCGATTGGCCCGCGCATCGAGCGATTGCGCTTCCAGCTCGTCGACCAGACCGCCCAGGTCCGCGATCCCCAAATCGCCGCTTTCGAGCTTGCGCGAAATATCCAGGGACAACTGGAACACCGGGTTGAACAGCGGCGTCTCGCGTGTCTGCCGGTGCAGGACGCGCAGGCGTTCGCTCAGGCTTGCCAGTGTCGGTTCGATATTCGTTTCGGCCATCATCTTTCCCTATGCCCCGCCTAGGCGGTGTTTGCGCGGTAAACGCGGCTGGCTGTCAAGCGCACCGCCGCGCCCCGCACGATGAATACGGATGCGGGCGCCACGAGTGCCCGATTGCAACTCGCCTCTGGACTTGCCGCTTGCCACACGCCACCGCTCAGGCGCAATTAACCGCAAGCGGCAAGCTCCCGTAGGGGAGAAGCTGCGACAAGCGATCGGCCGGCGACGCAGAGGGGATATATGAGCGACTGGACCATCGGCATCATCGGCGGGTCGGGGCTTTATGCCATCGATGCGCTGGAGGATCCGCAATGGATTGCGGTACAGTCGCCCTGGGGCGATCCCTCCGACGAGATCCTGTGCGGCACCATCGGGCACGTTCGCGTGCGGTTCCTGCCGCGCCATGGACGCGGTCATCGCATCGCCCCCTCGACGCTCGATTCACGCGCCAATATCGATGCGCTCAAGCGCGCTGGCTGCACCGATATCCTCGCGGTCAGCGCGGTCGGTTCGCTGTCGGAAGAGCTGGCACCGGGCAGGTTCGTCACCGTCGACCAGTTCATCGACAACACCAAGGGTCGCCCATCGAGCTTTTTCGGGGACGGGTTCGTTGCGCATGTCTCCATGGCCGATCCGGTGTGCGACCGCCTGTCCAGACACGCTGCGAAAGCCGTCGCCGCAGCAGGGGGCGAATGCACCGAGGGCGCGACCTATCTCGCCATGGAGGGGCCGCAGTTTTCCACCCGCGCCGAAAGCCGGCTCTATCGCCATTGGGGCGCCGAAGTGATCGGCATGACCGGAATGCCCGAGGCCCGGCTGGCCCGCGAAGCGGAGCTGCCCTATGCCCTGCTGGCGATGGTAACCGATTACGATTGCTGGCGTGACGAGACCGAAGCGGTCGATGTCGGTCAGGTCCTCGACCGGATGCAGGACAATGCGCAGCTGGCACGCAAGACGATCGAGGCGTTCTGCAAGGCCCTGCCGCGCAAACGCACGCCATCGCCCATCGACCATGCGCTGGACAATGCCGTGGTGACCGCGCCCGAGGCCCGCGACAAGGCGCTGATGACCAGGCTTGATGCCGTCGCCGGCCGCGTGATCCGCCAGCAATGAACGAAGCCTACGACCTCCTTGTTATCGGCGGCGGGATCAATGGCGCAGGCATTGCCCGCGATGCCGCGGGCCGCGGCCTGCGGGTCCTCCTGGTCGAGAAGAACGATCTGGCCTCGCATACCTCCTCGGCCAGCACCAAGCTGGTCCATGGCGGGCTGCGCTATCTTGAGAATTACGAATTTCGCCTCGTTGCCGAAAGCCTCCGCGAACGCGAAGTGCTGCTGCGCAACGCCCCGCACATCATCTGGCCGCTGCGCTTCGTCATGCCGCATGAACCGAGCATGCGGCCCAAGTGGATGCTGTGGCTGGGCCTCGCGCTATACGACCGCATCGGCGGACGGATGAGCCTGCCCAAGAGCAAGCGCGTCAAGCTGCGCGTGGCCCCGCACCGCACGATCCTGCAGGACCGGCTGACCAGCGGTTTCGAATATTCGGACTGCTGGGTCGAAGACGCGCGGTTGGTCGTGCTGACCGCACGCGACGCCGAGGAACGCGGCGCGGAGATATGCGTGCGTACCGAATGCACCGCGCTGGAGCGAAGCGCGGATGGCTGGAGCGCGACACTGCGGAGTGCTGCTTGCGAACGATCCGTGACGGCGCGCGCAGTGATCAATGCGGCGGGTCCGTTCGTCGACCGGGTGGCCAAGATCGCACTGGGGGCCGGCACACCGGCGCATCTGCGGCTGGTCAAGGGCAGCCACATCATCGTGTCGCGGCGGTTTTCGGGCGAGCATGCCTATATCTTCCAGCAACCCGACGGGCGCATCATTTTCGCGATCCCCTATGAGCGCGACTACACGCTGATCGGCACGACCGACCTGCTATACGAGGGCGATCTCGACGCCGTCACGATCGCGCCCGAGGAGACCCGCTATCTGTGCGAAGCCGCCTCGCGCTATTTCACCAGCGCGGTGACGGAAGAGGAAATCGTGTCCTCCTATGCTGGCGTGCGCCCGCTGTACGAAGACGATGCCGCAAGCAATTCGACCGTGACCCGCGACTACGTGTTCGAACTCGACACGCAGGACGGCGCGCCCATCCTGTCGGTCTATGGCGGCAAGATCACCACCTACCGCAAGCTGGCCGAACATGCGCTGGAAAAGCTGGGCGAGGTGATGCCGCTGCCGGGGCGCGACTGGACCGCCCATGCGCCACTTCCGGGCGGCGACATGCCCGATGCCGATTTCGCCGGTTTCCTGTGGGAAGCGGGTGAGCGCTATGCCTGGATACCGCCCGAAATGCTGCTGCGGCTGGCGCGCGCCTATGGCACGCGGATCGACCGTGTGCTGGGCGGGGCAACTGCGCTGGCCGATCTCGGCCGGCACTTCGGCGGTACGCTGTACGAGGCTGAGCTGCGCTACCTCGTCGATCACGAATATGCGCGCACCGCGCAGGATGTGCTGTGGCGGCGCAGCAAGCTGGGTCTGCACCTGCCTGACGAAGCACAGCAGGCGGTCGCCGACTGGTTTGCCGCGCGCGACTGACACGACGCTACGGAACCAGCGCGCTCCGCAAAGCTTGAAAGGGATACACCGCAGGTCCAATGGGCCTGCTTTATCCCTCCTTCTGTCCGGAGTCGTATGGCCCTGCACGATCCTGCCCGCCTGTCCCCCATTTCCCGCCAAGCGCTCCGCGAGGCCTACCGCGCGGAAGAGAACGCCTGCGTCGCCGAGCGCATGGCACAAGCCAGCGGGGCGAGCGCCAAGCACGAAGAAGCCGCCGAGATCGCCACCCGGCTGATCGAGGAGGCGCGCAAGCGCAAGGCCAGCGGGATCGATGCCTTCCTGCATCAGTATGGCCTCGCCACCGAGGAAGGCGTGGCGCTGATGTGTCTCGCCGAAGCGCTGCTGCGGGTGCCCGATGCGGCGACAGCCGACGCGCTGATCCGCGACAAGATCGGCGATATCGACTGGGCCGAACACATGGGCGAAAGCTCATCCACCTTCGTCAACGCCGCGACCTTCTCGCTGATGCTGACGGGCGAAGTGCTCGAACGTCCCGAGGAAGCGCAGAAGGGCATGGGCAAGACGCTCAAGCGCGCGGTCAACCGACTGGGCGAACCCGTGATCCGCACCGCGACGCTGCAGGCCATGCGCATCCTCGGCGGACAGTTCGTCTATGGCCGCACGATCAATGAATCGCTCAAGCGCGCGGCCCCCGAACGCGCGCGCGGGCTGACGCACAGCTTCGACATGCTTGGCGAAGCCGCGATGAGCTTCGCCGATGCCGAACGCTACCGGGTGAATTACCACGAAGCGATCGAACGCCTGGTGCGCGAATCGACCGGCGACGTGCGGACCGCCCCGGGCATCTCGGTGAAGCTGTCCGCGCTGCATCCGAAATACACTTTCCTGCATGCCGATCTGGCGATCGCCGACCTGTTGCCGATCGTGCGCGATCTCGCGACCGCTGCGCGCGATGCGAATATCCATTTCACCATCGATGCCGAAGAAGCCGACCGGCTCGAACTGTCGATGGATCTGATCGAGGCCCTCGCGCGCGACGACAGCCTGTTCACACGGCCCGACGGCAGCCGCTGGGAAGGGTTCGGGCTGGCCATACAGGCCTATCAGAAACGCGGCGTGCCGATGGTCGAATGGACCGCGCGGCTGGCCCGCAAATACGACCGCAAGTTCTTCGTCCGGCTGGTCAAGGGCGCCTATTGGGATACCGAGATCAAGCTCAGCCATGTTGGCGGGTTCAAGGATTTCCCCGTCTTCACCCGCAAGCTGGCCACCGACGTGAGCTATCTCGCCTGCGCGGAGAAGATGCTGGCCGCAGACGATGCCATCTATCCCGCCTTTGCCACGCATAACGCCTACACCATCGGCGCGATCAAGGCGCTGGCGGGCGGCAGGCCTCTCGAATTCCAGCGCCTTCATGGCATGGGCGAGGACATCTACGGCGCGCTCGCGCAGATGGAAGGCAACGACCGCACCAATGTGCGGATCTATGCCCCCACCGGCACGCACAAGGACTTGCTGGCCTATCTGGTCCGGCGGCTGCTCGAAAACGGCGCGAACAGCTCTTTCGTCAACCGCATGGCGGATGCCGAAGTGCCCGCTTCCGATCTGGCGACCGATCCGGTGGCCGACATGGCGCAGCTCGATCCCTATCGCAATCCAACCATTCCGCTGCCGGAAGACATCTTCCCGGGCCGCAAGAATTCGGCCGGGATCGACCTGTCCGATCCGCTGGTGCTCGAACCGCTGCAGGAACGCCTCGCCGCACTCGAGAACCGGCACTGGACGGCAGAGCCGACCTTCATGTCGGGTGCCGATGCCGAAATCGCCCCGATCAACAAGCCGCACGACCTGTCGGCCGAAGTCGGCACGCGCCGCGACACACTCGATTTCGAAGTCGAGGAAGCGATCACGCGCGCCGAAGCGATCCAGCCGGGCTGGGACCGGCTCGGCGGCGAGAAACGCGCGGTGCTGCTCGAAGCGGCGGCCGATCTGTTCGAGGAACATACCGACGAATTCCTCAGCCTGTGCCAGCGCGAGGCGGGCAAGACGCTGATGGACGCAGTGCTCGAGCTGCGCGAAGCGGTCGATTTCCTGCGCTTCTACGCCAATGAGGCGCGGCGCCAGTTTACCGGCCCGATCCGGCTGCCCGGGCCAACGGGCGAAGAAAACCGGCTCAGCCTGCATGGCCGCGGCGTGTTCGCGTGCATCAGCCCGTGGAATTTCCCGCTGGCGATCTTCATCGGGACACCCGCCGCTGCGCTCGCCGCGGGCAATACGGTCGTCGCCAAGCCGGCCGAGCAGACGCCGCTGATCGCGGCGCTGGCGGTGCGCCTGTGCCACCAGGCGGGCATCCCCGAAGAGGCTTTTCAGCTGCTGCCGGGTGCGGGCGAAGTGGGCGAGATGATCACTTCCGATCCGCGCATTGCGGGCGTCGCCTTTACCGGATCGACGCAGACTGCGCAGGCGATCAACCGCGGCCTCGCCGCGCGCGAAGGTCCGATCGCCACGCTGATCGCCGAAACCGGCGGACAGAACGCGATGATCGTCGATTCGACCGCGCTGCCCGAGCAGGTGACCCGCGACGTCGTCGCCAGCGCGTTCCAGAGTGCGGGCCAGCGCTGCTCGGCGCTGCGCGTGCTCTATATTCAGGACGACGTTTACGACGAGATGCTGAAGATGATCCGCGGCGGCTTCGAGGCGCTGACGATCGGCAATCCAGAGCACCTGGCCACCGATGTCGGCCCGGTGATCGACATGGACGCCAAATCCTCGCTCGAACGGCATGTCGCCCGGCGCAAGAAGGGCGGTTTCCCCGTATGGCGCCGCCGCCTTCATCGCGGTGCCAATGCCGGGTGCTTCGTTGCGCCGACGATCGTGGAAATGGATTCGATCCTCGACCTCAAACGCGAGAACTTCGGCCCCATCCTCCATGTCGTGCGTTACCGCGCTGCCGATCTCGGCCGCGTGGTCGAGGATATCAACGCGACCGGCTACGGGCTGACCATGGGGCTTCACAGCCGCAATGACGACACGCGCGCCTTTGTCGAGGCGCGCGCCAAGGTCGGCAATTTCTATGTCAACCGCAACCAGATCGGTGCCGTGGTTGAAAGCCAGCCGTTCGGCGGCGAAGGCCTGTCGGGCACCGGCCCCAAGGCGGGCGGGCCGCACTACGTAGCACGGTTCGCAACCGAACGCGTGGTGTGCATCGACACGACCGCAGCCGGCGGCAACGCAACGCTGCTGGCGAGCTAAAGGGCGGATAAGATTCCCGGGCCGCTTGCCCCAGTGGCGCGGCTCGGGAATCGTCGTCCCATGGCGATTCTTTCCGACAAGTGGATCCGCGACAAGGCGCAGAACGAGGGCATGATCGAGCCCTTCGTCGAGGCGCAGCGCCGCGAAGGGGTGATCAGCTACGGGCTGTCGAGCTATGGCTACGACGCGCGCGTCGCGCCCGAGTTCAAGATCTTCACCAATGTGAACAGCGCGGT
>Ga0114916_1001326_pt1 | contig 14287 bp, 12 predicted proteins | sample MalvirAntarct_66_FD_83501 | JGI IMG/M metagenome (GOLD analysis project Ga0114916, IMG submission 83501) | Marine viral communities from the Global Malaspina Expedition - Malaspina viral metaG Antarct_66 | ecosystem: Environmental > Aquatic > Marine > Oceanic | place: West Anvers Island... | reverse complement strand
CCTGAGCCTCGGATTTGGCGAAACTCGCCGCATCCGGAGTCGTCACGTTGAAAGTCACCTGACCCGGCGGCGCCCCGCCCGCCGGTTCAGGTGACTTTCAACGTGACGACTCCGGATGCGGCGAGTTTCGCCAAATCCGAGGCTCAGGTCACCGCCATGCTGGCGCGCGCCGTCGGCCGCGGCCGCCGGGGATTGTGAACGGGAGAGAACGGGATGACCAATGGCTTTCATGAAGTGCGGTTTCCGCTCAGGCTGTCGCTCGGCGCCAGCGGCGGTCCCGGACGGCGCACAGACATCGTGGCGCTGTCGAATGGCGGCGAAACCCGCAATGCGCGCTGGGCCGATGCGCGGTGGCGCTATGACGCCGGGACCGGCCTGCGCGGTCTCGATGACCTCTATCAGCTCACCGCGTTCTTCGAGGCGCGGCGCGGCCAGCTTTACGGCTTCCGCTTTCGCGATCCGGTCGACCACGCCTCGGCCCCGCCGGGGCAGGCGGTCACCGCCATCGACCAGCAGATCGGGGTGGGAGACGGGGTGAAGGTCCTGTTCGAACTCAGCAAGACCTATGTCGATGCGGGCGGCGCCACCACGCGCCGGATCGAGAAGCCGGCCGAGGGCAGTGTGGTGCTGGCGGTCGACGGCCTGGCGCTGGACCCGGGCGACTATGCAGTCGATCACGCCAGCGGCTTGGTGACGATCGCACCGGGCTCTGTTCCGAGCCCCGGTGCGATCGTCACCGCCGGCTACGAGTTCGACATTCCGGTGCGCTTTGACACCGACCGGATCGAGATCAGTCTTGCGGCCTTCAAGGCGGGCTCGGTGCCGAGCGTGCCGCTGGTGGAGATCAGGCCATGAGGGATATTCCCGAAGCGCTTGCAGCGCATCTTGAACAGACTTCGACCACCACCTGCCATGCCTGGCGGCTGACCCGGACCGATGGGCTGGTGCTGGGCTTCACCGAGCACGACCATGATCTCGAATTCGCCGGCACGGTGTTTTCCGCCGCCACCGGGTTTCGCGCCAGCGAGGTGGAGACCGGTCTGGGACTGGAAGCTGACGCCGCCAGCGTAGCCGGCGCCTTTTCCGATGCGGCGATCAGCGCCGACGATCTGGCGCTCGGGCGCTATGACGGCGCCCGCGTCGAGACCTTTCTGGTCAACTGGCAGAGCCCGGGCGACCATGTGCTTCTGTCGACGCGGGAGCTGGGCGAGGTCCGCACCGCCGGACAGGCGTTCACGGTCGAACTGCGCAGCCTGGCAGCTTCGCTCGACCAGCCGCATGGACGGCTCTACGGAAGGCGCTGCGACGCCGACCTGGGCGACGCGCGCTGCGGCAAGGACATATCGGCTCCACCGTTCACCCTGAGCGGGGTGATTGCAGCGGTGAGCGACGAGATGACCCTGATCGTCAGCGGTCTCGACGACCGGCCCGCAGGCTGGTTCGACCAGGGCCATATCCGTTTCGTGACCGGCCTGCTTGCCGGCCTGTCCGCCGACATTTCCAGCCATGCGATTGAGCCCGGTGGGGCCCGGCTGGCGCTGTGGGCGCCGCTGGCGCGGCTGCCGGTGCAGGGCGATCAGGTCTCGGTCACTGCAGGCTGCGACAAGTCTTTCGAAACCTGTTCAGCCAGGTTCGGCAACGGATTCAATTTCCAGGGCTTTCCCTATCTGCCCGGCAGCGACTTTGCCTATGGCTATGCCGATGCCGATACGGTGCATGACGGCAGGCCGATCGTGCCATGAGCGCGGATCCTCACGGCGAGCGCATCGTCGCCGCCGCCCGCGGCTGGATCGGCACACCCTATCGGCACCAGGGAGCGCGCAAGGGTGTCGGCTGCGATTGCCTCGGCCTCGTGCGCGGCGTCTGGACCGAGATCACCGGAAGCGTGACGCAAGATCCCGGCGCCTATGCGCCCGACTGGGCCGAGCGGGCCGGAGCCGAGCGGCTGCTGGCGGCGGCACGGCTGCATTGCGGCGATCCGGTGCCGCTGCCGGAGGCGATGGCCGGCGACATTCTGTTGTTCCGCTGGCGCGACGGGGCGTCCGCCAAGCATGCGGGTATCCTCTCCGGTCCGGATCATTTCATCCACGCCTACGAGCCTGCGGGCGTGATCGAGAGCGCGCTGGTTCCCTCCTGGCGGCGGCGGATCGCTGCTGTTTACCGCATTCCCCGGGCCAAGTGAAAAGCGAGACACGACATGGCGACAATTCTTCTGCAGGTGGCCGGCGCATCCCTTGGCGGTGTGTTCGGGCCGGTGGGCACCGCGATCGGATCGGCCATCGGCGCCACCGTCGGCGGCATGCTCGACACTGCGCTGATCAACTCCACCCGGACCATTGCCGGACGTGGGCTGAGCGGTGCGCGGATACCATCGGCCGACGAGGGTTCGCCGATCCTGCGCGTGCACGGCTCGATGCGCATCGCCGGTGCGCTGATCTGGGCGACGCGGTTCGAGGAAACCGTGACGCAGGAACGCCAGGGCGGCAAGGGCGGCGGGCCGAAGGTCGAGCGCTTTCACTATCATGCCAATTTCGCGCTCGGGCTCTGCGAAGGCCCGATCGCCTTCATCCGGCGGGTCTGGGCTGACGGGCGCGAGCTCGATCTCGAAAGCCTCGACATGCGGATCTACCGCGGAACTGCCAGCCAATTGCCCGATCCGCTGATCGAAGCCAAGCAGGGTGCCGGACGCGCGCCGGCCTGGCGCGGGCTTGCCTATGTGGTGTTCGAGCGGCTGCCGCTTGACGATTTCGGCAACCGCATCCCGGCGCTGCAGTTCGAGGTGGTCCGCCCGGTGGGCGGGCTGGAACCGGCAATCGAGGCGGTGGCGCTGATCCCCGGTTCGACCGAGCATGGCTATGCGATCACGCAGGTGCGCGAGACCACCGGCGTGGGCGCAGCCCGCACGCTCAACCGCAATATGCGCCAGGCCGCGACCGACTGGACCCAATCCATCGACGAGTTGCAGGCGCTGTGCCCCAATCTGAAATCGGTGGCGCTGGTGTCGGCCTGGTTCGGCGACGATCTGCGCACCAGCCATTGCCGTTTCCGCCCCGGTGTCGAGGTCGTCGCCCGCAATGGCGAAACCCGGCCTTGGAAGGTGGGCGGGCTTACCCGCGCAACCGCGCATCTGGTTTCCACCAGCAATGGCGGCCCGGCCTATGGCGGCACGCCCGATGATGCCGCGCTGATCGAGGCGATCCGCGACTTGAAGGCGCGCGGCCTCAAGGTGGTGCTCTATCCCTTCGTGCTGATGGACATACCCGCCGGCAACGGTCTGCCAAACCCGACCGGCGGTACCGGCCAGCCGGTCTACCCCTGGCGCGGGCGGATGAGCGCGAGTGTTGCGCCGGGCCTGCCGGGAACGCCGGAGGGGACGGCCACGATGCGCGCCGAAATCGATGCGCTGTGCGGCGGAACACTTGTCTCGGATGTCGTGGTCTCGGGTGACAGCGTTACCTGGCTTGGGGGCGACGAAGGCTACCGCCGCTTTGTCTTGCACCATGCCGCGTTGGCCATCGCCGCCGGCGGTGTCGACGGCTTTGTCATCGGCTCGGAAATGATCGGCCTGACCCGGCTCAGGGATGAGACCGGGGCGTTTCCCTTTGTCGATCAGCTGATCCAATTGGCCGCCGATACCAAGGCGATGCTGGGCGGGGCCACGACGGTGACCTATGCCGCCGACTGGACCGAATATGCCTGCTACCAGCCCGATGACGGCTCGGGAGACGTCTATTTCAATCTCGATCCGCTCTGGGCCCATCCGGCCATCGGCGCCATCGGCATCGACAATTACATGCCGCTGAGCGACTGGCGCGACACGGACCTTGCGACGGGCAATCCAGATGGAGCGGTCTCCGCCAATGATCAGGCGGCCATGCGCGCCGCGATCGCCGGCGGCGAGGGCTATGACTGGTACTATGCAAGCGAGGCAGGCCGGGATGCGCGGCAGCGGCTGCCGATCACCGATGGTCTTGCTGGCAAACACTGGATCTACCGGGTCAAGGATTTGCGCGGCTGGTGGCAGAACCAGCATTATGACCGGGCCGGTGGCGTCGAGGCGGCAAGTCCCAGTCCCTGGGTCCCGGGCTCGAAACCGTTCTGGTTCACCGAGCTGGGATGCCCGGCGGTCGACAAGGGCGCCAACCAGCCCAACCTGTTTCCCGATCCGAAATCCTCGGAAGGCGCGATCCCTTGGTACTCGTCGGGCGGGCGCGACGACCTAGCCCAGCGGGCGTTTCTGGAGGCGCACCTGGCCCACTGGTCGAGTGCTGCCAATGCCGACGGCATGGTGCAAGCCGACCGTATTCACCTGTGGACCTGGGACGCACGGCCGTTCCCGGCTTTTCCGCTGTCCGCTGGGGTCTGGTCCGACGGCCCGAACTGGCGCACCGGTCACTGGCTGAACGGCAGGCTGGGGACGGTGGCGCTGACGGACCTGATCGCGGCCATCCTGACGGAAGCCGGAATGACCGGTTTCGACGTCGACCGCGTCGACGGCATGGTGACCGGACATGTGATCTCGAACCCCGCCTCGGTGCGCGCGGTGCTGGCGCCTCTGGTCGAGGCGTTTGCCATCGATGTCCGCGAAGGTCCTGATGGGCTGGTCTTCACATCGCGGCTCACCCGTGGCGCAGCGCCGCTCGAGATCGACGCGGTGGCGGAGCCCGGCGAGGGGCCGCTGTTCGAGGAAATCCGTGGCGAACGCGGCGAGTTCGCCAACGAGGCCGTGCTGCTTTCGGCCGATCCGATGAGCGACTACGCGCCGGCGTCGGCCCGCTCGCGCCGGCTTGAGGGCGAGGCCGCACGCCAGCGCGATCTCCCCTTGAGCGTTGCCATCGAGGCGGGGCTGGCCCGCGTGACCGCCGACCGCTGGCTGCAGGATCACCGCTTGCTGCGGCGTCAGCTCCGTTTTGCGCTGCCGCCGCAGGCAGCCGGGGTTGAACCGGGCGACACGCTCCGGTTTGCGATTGCGACCGCCCCGCACAATCGTTTCCGCATCACCCGGATCGAGGATGGCGCAGTCCGCCGCATCGAGGCCGTGGCCCATGCCGGGGCCGCGGCGCCACGGGCAACCGAGATCTATCCCGGGGACGCGGGCAATGATGCCAATGCGCCGTTCGTTCCGGAAATCGTCTTTCTCGATCTGCCGGTCCTGACGGGGATCGAGGAGGCCGGATGGGCGAGGGCAGGGGCGCTGGCGATCCCCTGGCGGCAGATCGTGCTCTCCAGCTCCGTTGAAGCCGAAGGTTATGCGGCGCGAACCAGGCTGGACGCGCCGGCCCGGATCGGCGTACTCGCCGAGCCCTTGCCGCCGGGACAGATCGAAGGCCGGTTCGACCGCAGTGCGCCGATCCAGGTCGATCTCGGCTTTGGAGGCCTGTCGAGCGCCAGCCGTCTGGCCGTGCTCAATGGTGCCAACGCGGTGGCAGTCCGTTCGGATGCGGGAAGCTGGGAGATCATCCAGTTCGAGAGCGCCGAGGAAATCGCGCCGGGTGGCTGGCGGCTTGAAAGCCTGTTGCGCGGACAGGCCGGAACCGACGACGCCATGCGCACCGGCGCGGCCTCCGGTTCGGCCTTCATCGTTCTCGACGGCGCGGTCAGATCTATTGGACTGTCGCTGGACGAGGCCGGACGCGCCTTCAACTGGATCGCCGAGGCAAGCGGCGGATTGGCGGGCGCACCGTCACCGAGCGTGTTTGCCGGCGGCGAGCGGGCCCTGACGCCGCTGTCTCGGGTGCATCTGCGGGCCGTGAGGCAGGCGCAGGGCGTGAAACTGTCCTGGATCCGCCGCGGTAGGCTTTCCGCCGACAGCTGGACGCCCGCCGAGATTGCCAATGACGAAGGCTTCGAGCGCTACCGCATCGAGATCCTCAATGGGGCCACAATTATCCGGACGGCCGAAACCGGAACGTCGGACTGGCTTTATCCGGCAGCCGATGAACTCGCCGATTTCGGCGCTCCGCAGCTGTCGCTGACATTTCGCGTCGCACAGGCCGGGAAGCGGGTGCTCTGGGGGATACCTCGAACCGCCACCCGCAGTCTCTGACCTTCCGCCACCGCCCCCGAAATCCTGCCCTTCAACCTTGAAAGGACATTCAGCCATGACCGACACCAAACCCTGGTGGCAATCGAAGACCCTGTGGGGCGCGATCGTCACGATCGGCTCGGCAGCGCTTGGTCTCGCCGGACTTGAACTGGGAGAGGCGGAGACCGAAGCGCTCACCGGCCTGCTGACCTCGCTTGGCGCGGCCTTGGGCGGCATCGTCGCCATTATCGGGCGGCTGAAGGCGAAGAGCCGGATCGGGTGACTTTGTCCCTGATGATTGGCAACAGTGCCCGTTTCCATTCATTTGCGGTTCAGGCAGGATCTTGTATCACTGGCTCCAAGATGAAATACGAACCGCTCCAGGGCTGATCATGATCATGAACTTCCTCAGTATCGGCTTAGTCGCCGCCCAGGCCGCAACCATGACGCCGGTCGCCACTGTGTCGCAGGATCTGCGTGCGCCCGACGGCACCGCCATTGTCCGCACCGCCGGCGACTGCGCAGGTGCTGCCAATCAGGTCGTCGGCCAGACCGGCGGGCAATTGCTCTCGGCTTCTTCCCAGACCCAAGGCGGACAGGCGGTCTGCGTGATCACTGTGCTTGTGCCGGGCAACGGCAATGAACGCCCGAAGAAGGTCACCGTTACGGTTCCCCAGTAAGGCACCGGCAGCCCAATCGCGGCGGGGCCCGGCGCGCAAGCGGTGCTGCATCACTTTGAAATGATGCATGTACGTTATCGTCCAAATGAATACATTTGAACGCGACATGCATTAGTCATCCCGGCCTGTGCGGATCGCGCGAGTCGGTGCATGGTAACAGGGCGCGCGCCGGTGATCTTGTCCGGTCGCTGCCAGGACAAACAGCAGGAGCAGTTCAAGTGCGCATCTTGATCGTTGAGGATGACAAGGATCTCAATCGCCAGCTGGCCGAGGCGCTGCTGGAGCAGGGCTACGTGGTCGACCGGGCCCATGATGGCGAGGAAGGCCATTTCCTCGGCGATACCGAACCCTATGACGCGGTGATCCTCGATATCGGCCTGCCGGAGATGGACGGCGTCACCGTGCTCGAGAAATGGCGCGCCGACGGCCGCGCCATGCCGGTGCTGATCCTGACCGCGCGCGACCGCTGGAGCGACAAGGTCGCCGGCATTGATGCCGGGGCAGATGACTACGTCACCAAGCCGTTTCACGTCGAGGAGGTGCTCGCACGCATCCGTGCATTGATCCGCCGCGCCTCCGGCCATGCCTCTTCCGAGATTACCTGCGGACCGGTCCGCCTCGACACCAAGGCATCCAAGGCCAGCGTCGACGGCACGACGCTGAAATTGACCAGTCATGAGTACCGCCTGCTCTCCTACCTCATGCACCACATGGGCGAGGTGGTGTCGCGCACCGAACTGGTCGAACACATGTATGACCAGGATTTCGACCGTGATTCCAACACGATCGAAGTCTTTGTCGGCCGTCTGCGCAAGAAGATCGGCGTCGAGTTGATCGAGACCGTGCGCGGCCTGGGCTACCGGATGGTTGCGCCCGATGACAACAGCAGCGGCAAGTCCGGATGAAGGGAGGGTCGCTTACCGCCCGCGTCCTGCTGTTTGCATCCGTCTGGGCGGTGATCGCCCTGATGGCGATCGCCATCGTCATCTCCCAGCTCTATCGCGCCGGCAGCGAGCGCGCCTTTGCCGACCTGCTGCGCGCGCACCTCAACAGCGTCATCAACGCGGTGACGATCAACGACCAGGACCGGCTGGCCGGAAATCCGCAACTGGGCGACCTGGTCTTCGACCAGCCCGGCAGCGGCTGGATCTGGCTGGTTGAACCGCTGGGTGGCCTCGACGGTCCGCGACTGGCCTCGATCTCTGTCGGCGACGAGACGATCCCCTCGCCATCTCTTGAGGCCTTGCCTTTCGGCGAACGCTATCAGCGCACCTATCCGGCCATCGATGGTTTCGGCAACCGGCTCGTGATGATCGAGACCGAGGTCGAACTGGACAACAAGGGGCATGCCGCGCGCTTTCGCGTTGGCGGTAACCGCGAGGTGCTGGAAGCCGAGATCGCCGATTTCTCTACCAATCTCTATCTGGCGCTGGCGCTGTTTGGCATCGGCAGCCTGATCGTCAATGCTATTGCAATCCTTTATGGCCTCCGGCCGCTTGACCATGCCCGCCACGCGCTCGGCCGGATCCGCGCCGGCGAGGCACAGCAGCTCGACGGCAGTTTTCCGCGCGAGATCGCCCCACTGGCGGGCGAGATCAACGCGCTGATCGAGGCCAACCACAGGGTCATCGAACGGGCCCGCATGCAGGTCGGCAACCTGGCCCATTCGCTGAAAACGCCCATTGCCGTGCTGATCAACGAATCCCGCGACATGACCCCGGCACATGCGAGCCTTGTGCGCAACCAGGCCGAGACCATGCAGGCGCAGGTCCAGACTTATCTCGACCGGGCGCGCATCGCCGCTCAGCGCGGCAGCGTTCTGGCGCGCACTGAGGCGGCCCCGGTGATCGAACGGCTGGTGCGGGTAATGGCCAAGCTCAACCGAGACCTTGATTTCGAAGCAGATATCGAGCCGCGCGACGCGGTACTGGCCATGGAAAGCCAGGATCTCGAGGAGGCGCTCGGCAATCTGGTTGAGAATGCGGCCAAGTTCGCGCGCAACAAGGTGGTGGTCAGGCTGCGCCCGGACGCTGGCGCCGAAGGCGAAAGGCCGATGGTCCGCATCGACATTGACGATGACGGTCCCGGCCTTGATGAGGACGGCATGCGCGAAGCGATGAAACGCGGGCGTCGGCTGGATGAATCCAAGCCCGGTACCGGGCTTGGCCTGTCGATCGTCAGCGAGATCGCGTCGGAATACAAGGGTGGGTTTTCGCTCGTGCGGGCGGATGCGGGCGGTCTGTCGGCGCGATTGACCCTGCCGGCGCTGATCACGGAGGATTGAACCGAGGTGGTTGGTTGCCTGGGACTGGCTCGGGTAGTCTCGATCGACGGTGCGGTGGTGCGCCACAATGCCGCCACAGGAACAAGGCATGAACCTGAAGAGGCGGAGGTCCCGGTTTGCGGGATTGTTCCGCAATACAAACGAGGATGACGGCAGCATGGCATGTTTGGTCTCAAGAGTGACGCGGTTCGGCACCATGGTCTTGCTGGCGGTAGCAGTTGCCGGGTGTGCCGCGACCGGAAGTGTGCAGCCTTTGGCGTTCGCGCCTGCCGCCACTCAGAAGGTGGCCGACAGCGACGCCATTCTGGCCGCGCTCAATGGCGGAATCCTGCCGCCTGCCGCCGCTGACGGTCTGGCCGGGCCCGACCGGTTGCGCGCTTTGGAAGCGGAATACCAGGCACTGGAAAAGGCCCCGCTTGGTCAGGTCGTCGCCTGGAAGAGCCAGGCCCGGGGAACCGCCGGCGAAGTTTCTGCCGGAACGCCCTATCAGGTCGGCCAGCAGAACTGCCGCCAGTACACCCATACCGCCACCATCAGGGGTGTGCCGGTGAAGGGGCAGGGAGCTGCCTGCCGCAACGAGGATGGCAGCTGGACGCCGCTGGGTTGATTGCCGGTTCCGGCACGCAAAGCTCATGTCGCGCTCAGTTTGCCCGTCTGTTGATCCCTGGCATGGGGCCGATCAAAGAGAAGCCCCGGCGCAAGCGCCAAGCGGTCTCGAATGCCGGCCCGGAACGATGCCTGGCGGCGTGTTCTGCTGTTCAGGTGGGCTCGCAACACTCAAATACGCGACCAAACGCCCCAATTGGGAAATCAAGGGCGATTGATGTTGGAAAACAATCAATGCTCGGATATTGAAGCATCATGTTGTTTTGGGTAATCGCCGCCGTCATGACTGCCATCGTCACCATCGCCCTTCTGGGGCCGGTGATGCGTTCACGCGCGAAGGCGTCCGATGCGCCTGAATTGCATGACATCGAGGTCTATCGCGACCAGCTGGCCGAGGTTGATCGCGATCTCGCCGATGGCCTCGTCGATCCGGTTCAGGCCGAGGTGGCGAGGACCGAAATCTCTCGCCGGCTTCTGGCCGCCGCACGCAAGAGCGAAACCTCTGGCACCGACGACGCGCCCGATCGCAATCGCCAGTTGCGCCGCGTCGCAGCGATCGCGGTTGCCCTTTTCATGCCCCTTGCGGCCCTGACCGCCTATCTTGAGTTCGGCCGTCCCGATCTGCCGCAGCTGCCGCTCGCGGTACGGCTTCAGGCCGATCCGCAGACCGACGACATCGCGATGCTGATCGCCCGGGCAGAGCAGCACCTGGCCCAAAATCCGGACGATGGCAGGGGCTGGGACGTTCTCGGCCCGATCTATCTCAGGACCGGGCGTTTTGAGGATTCGGCTGCCGCGTTCAAGAAGGCGATTTCCATTCTCGGGCCGTCACCGACCAGGCTGGCGAGCCTTGGCGAAGCGCTGTTTTCCGCTGCCGGCGGGATCGTGACCGAAGAAGCGAGCCTGGCCTTCCAGACCGCTCGGGAACTCGATTCGAGCGATCCCCGGCCGCAATTCTTCCTGGCAGTGGCCCTGGCCCAGTCGGGCAAGACCAGCGAAGCCCGCGCCGCCTTTTCCGGCATGCTGGAAACGGCGCCGCCGGATGCGCCCTGGATTCCGGCTGTTGAAAGCCAGTTGGCAGCACTTCAGCAGCAACCGCAGACCTCGCCATTGTCAACGGCGGGTGCCGCACCCGGAAATCCCTCCGCCGCCGATATTGCCGCAGCGCAAAACATGAGCGCGGAAGACCGTCAGGCGATGATCGCCTCCATGATCGAAGGGCTGGAAGCCAGGCTCGCGGACAATCCCGACAATGTCGCCGGATGGCTGCGGCTGGTCCGGTCCCATGCAGTCACCGGAAACCGTGACAAGGCGCAGACGGCGCTGGACCGGGCCTTCGCGGTGTTCGCGCCTTCCGGGCCCGAAAGCGGACAGCTGACAGCGCTGGCTGGCGAACTTGGCCTGACGGCAACGCCCACGCTTGGCGGCGTTCCGATGGCGCCTGCCGTTCCCGGGCAGGAGCAGCCCGCCGTTGAGCCGTCCGCCGCGGCCAAGACGCCGTTCATTCTGCCGCCCGCAGGCAGCGAGACACTGGCTTCGCAAGAGGGTCAGGCTGATGACGCTGCGCCTGCGGGACCGTCGCAGGCCGACATCGCCGCGGCCGCCGACATGTCCGTCGAGGACCGGGCGTCGATGATCCGCTCCATGGTGGAATCGCTCGATGCGAGGATGGGCGAAAACCCTGACAATCTCGAAGGCTGGCTGCGCCTTGTGCGCTCCTATGCCGTCCTGGGAGACCGGTCTGCGGCGCAAACGGCGCTTGAGCGTGCCGGTACGACATTCGCTGCGGAGAGCGATGGCGGCCGCGCCTTGGCCGAACTCGCAGCCCAGCTCGGTCTGGAACCTGTTGTGGAGAGCCAATGAACCGCAAGCAGAAACGATTGTCCATTATTGCCGCCGGTGCGGTTTTCCTCGCAGGAGCCGCGGCTCTGGTGACGTCCGCGCTGCGCGAGCAGATCGTGTTCTTCAATTCGCCAACCGATGTGCTGGCCCAGCCGCTGGCACCCGGCACCCGGGTCAGGCTTGGCGGACTGGTCGAGGAGGGCACCGTCCTGCGTGGCGAGAACTCGGCTGTCACCTTCCAGGTGACCGACACCAATGCTTCGGTCAAGGTGCGCTATGTCGGTATCCTGCCTGATCTGTTCCGTGAGGGGCAGGGCGTGGTCACCGAGGGCGTGTTCTCGCCCGAGGAAGGCACCTTCATGGCTGACACGGTTCTGGCCAAGCATGACGAGAATTACATGCCCAAGGAAGTCGCCGATGCTCTCAAGGCGCAGGGTGTCTGGAAGGAGGGCGATCCGCCACCAGGCGTGAACGTCAAGGAGACGCCAGTCTATTGACCGGCCGGAGTGCCGCAGACGTGCAGGAGGAAAGAAGCCATGATCATTGAAATCGGCCATTTTGCCCTGATCCTCGCGCTGGCGACCGCGATCGTTCAGTCGGTGGTACCGCTGATCGGAGCCCGGCGCCGCGACGCTGGAATGATGGCGGTCGGTCCGCAGGCGGCGGTGACCTCGCTGATGCTGGTGGCGATATCGTTCTTCGCGCTCACCCACGCCTATGTGGTGTCCGACTTCTCGGTCCAGAACGTTGTGGAGAACTCCCACTCGCTCAAGCCGATGCTCTACAAGGTGACCGGCGTCTGGGGCAATCACGAAGGCTCGATGCTGCTTTGGGTGCTCATTCTGGTGCTTTTCTCGGCGCTGGTGGCGCTGTTCGGTCGCAACCTGCCTGACACGCTGAAGGCAAATGTGCTTGCGGTTCAGGCATGGGTCACCGTGGCATTTCTGCTCTTTGTCGTGCTCACCTCCAATCCGTTCAACAGGCTTGATCCAGCTCCCCTGGAAGGCAATGACCTCAACCCGATCCTGCAGGACATCGGCCTGGCGATCCATCCGCCGCTGCTCTATCTCGGCTATGTCGGCTTCTCTATTTCCTTTGCCTTTGCCATCGCGGCGCTGATCGAGGGCCGCATCGACGCCGCCTGGGCCCGCTGGGTGCGGCCGTGGACATTGACCGCCTGGATTTTTCTCACCGCCGGCATCTCGATGGGCAGCTACTGGGCCTATTACGAGCTCGGCTGGGGCGGCTGGTGGTTCTGGGACCCGGTCGAGAACGCCTCCTTCATGCCCTGGCTGGTCGGCACCGCGCTGCTTCATTCCGCGCTGGTCATGGAAAAACGCGAGGCGTTGAAGATCTGGACGGTGCTGCTTGCCATCCTGACATTCTCGTTCTCGCTGCTGGGAACCTTCCTGGTGCGCTCCGGGGTCCTGACCTCGGTGCATGCCTTTGCGACCGATCCAGCGCGCGGCGTGTTCATTCTCGGAATTCTCGTGGTCTTCATCGGCGGGGCGCTTGCCCTCTTCGGCCTAAGGGCGGGAACGCTCAAGGCCGGCGGCATGTTCGCGCCGATCTCGCGCGAGGGCTCGCTCGTTCTCAACAACCTTTTCCTGACCACCGCCGCCGCAACGGTTCTGGTCGGCACACTCTATCCGCTGCTGCTCGAATCGGTGACCGGAACCAAGATCTCGGTTGGCCCGCCCTTCTTCAACCTGACCTTCGGCCCGCTGATGGTGCCGTTGCTGCTGGCGGTTCCCTTCGGACCCTTGCTGGCCTGGAAGCGGGGCGATCTCGCCGGTGCGGCGCAGCGGCTCTATTTTGCCGCCGGCGGATCGCTGCTTGTCGGGCTCGGTGTGGTCTTCATTCAGACCGGCGCGCCGGTTCTTGCCGGGCTCGGAATTGCTCTCGGCGTGTTCCTGATCCTGGGCGCCCTTACCGATCTGGCCCTGCGCGCCGGGATCGGCCGCGTCGGCGCCGGCGTGGCCTGGAGCCGGCTGATCGGTCTGCCGCGGTCTGCCTTCGGATCGGCGCTCGGCCATATGGGGCTCGGCGTCACGGTGATCGGCGTCGTTGCGGCAAGCGTGTTCTCCACGGAGACCGTGGTCGCCATGAAGCCGGGAGACACGGCGACAGCAGGCGGCTATGAACTGCGTTTCGATGGGATCCGCGATTACAACGGCCCCAACTATACGTCGCAGTCAGGCGAGTTCACGGTGATGCGCGGCGGCGTGGAAGTGGCCAAGACCGCTTCCGCCAAGCGCTTCTACCAGGCCCGCGGGATGCCAACCACGGAAGCCGGTATTCTCACCTTTGGCGCCAGCCAGCTCTATATCGCGCTCGGTGATCCGGAGGCCAATGGCGGGCTTGTCGTCAGGATCTGGTGGAAATCCTGGGTGACCTTCATCTGGTACGGCACAGTCGTCATGATGATCGGCGGCATACTGTCTCTGTCGGACCGGCGGCTGCGCATCGGTGCGCCCAACCGCGCGAAAGCCCGCAAGAAGACAGTGGAGGCTGCGGCTTGAGCCTGTTTCGTCATACGCTGGCAGCCCTGTTGCTATTGCTAGCCTTTGCCGGCCCGGCCGCAGCGGTCAATCCCGATGAGGTCCTCGATGATCCGGCTCTCGAAGCACGGGCGCGCGAGCTCTCGCTCGATCTGAGGTGCCTGGTCTGCCAGAACCAGTCGATCGACGATTCCAACGCCGAGCTCGCCCGTGATCTGAGGCTGCTGGTGCGCGAGCGGCTTGTGGCCGGCGACAGTAACGAGGAGGTGATCGATTACGTCGTCTCCCGCTATGGCGAATTCGTCCTTCTGACGCCGCGGTTCTCGGTCAAGACCGTGCTCCTCTGGGG
>Ga0114916_1001324_pt1 | contig 14291 bp, 13 predicted proteins | sample MalvirAntarct_66_FD_83501 | JGI IMG/M metagenome (GOLD analysis project Ga0114916, IMG submission 83501) | Marine viral communities from the Global Malaspina Expedition - Malaspina viral metaG Antarct_66 | ecosystem: Environmental > Aquatic > Marine > Oceanic | place: West Anvers Island... | reverse complement strand
CTCGGCACTCCGCCCGGACGAAGTTGTTCAGTTCGAGCTCTCGGACCGTCAGCGGCTGAGGGTCGTGGATATCGCCACCGGCGAGGTCGCGCGGCCCATGGATGATCGGGATGTCGCGCCGGGACTTCTGCGCTGGTCGCCCGACTCGCGCGCCGTTCTCGTGTGGGCGCGGCGCGACAGCTCCGCCTGGCGGGATGGCGCTTTGGTGGAGGCCGGAGCCGACGGCGCAATCGCGGCCAATCTCACGGGACTGGACATGGGATCGTCCACCGAGGTCGTTCTGGGCGTTCGCGCCGACTGGCTCGGGGACACACCGATCGTCTACGCCCGGCGCGTCGGAAGCGAACGGTTCGACTGGCACGCGTTGTCGCCCGATGCCAATCCCAGGCCGCTGACTTTGGCGATGGAGACGGTTTCCGGGAAGCTGGCGGGGGCGGGCCAGGGTACGGTCCGCCTGTTCGCTGACGGGGGTTATTGGGAGGTTGGGGCGTCCGGGTCACGGTTGCTGACGCCGGGCGCGACAGGTCTCCGGGGTGTCGCCGTCAGCGACATGGAACTGGCGACCCGGCTGAAGCTCAACGAGGCGCCGCGCCAGACTTGGGCGGCGGCCCATGGCCCGCAAGGCGAAACGATCATCCTGGACATGGAGGGGGCGCGACGATTGGGGCCGGGAACCGGACCGGTGGACCGCGTCCTCGCGTCGTCGGCCGAGAGCGAGTTGTTCCTGCGGCGCGCCGGTCTCTCGGAAGTCCTGCTTCTGAGGACGGCGTCCGACGAGACCCCGCTCGACGCCGTCAACCAGGACTTCGCCGGCGTGCGGCTGGTCGCGCCCGAAGCGGTCGTGCACACGAACATCGACGGCCGTGAGGCGCAGAGCTGGCTCTTCCTGCCTGAACCGGGCGCACCGGTCCGCGGTTTGGTGGTCAAGGTCTATCCCGGATGGGCCGACGGCGAGACGGGGGGTGACCCGCTCAGCCTGACCTACGGCCTCAGTCCCCAGGTGTTCGTCGCCGCAGGCTATGCCGTGCTCAGCCCCGTCACGCCCCAGACGGGCGCCCTGACGGACCGTGGCGACAATCTCGTCCGCAGCGTCGATCTCGCGGTCGATGCCGCGCTCGCCGTCCATCCCGACCTGCCGGCCGACCGGATGGCGATCTTCGGGCACAGCTTCGGCGGCTATGCCTCGCTGGAAATCGCCGCCCGGTCGCGGCGGTACAGGGCCTACATCGCCTCGTCGGCGTTCAGCGACATGTTCGGCGTCTGGGGCGAGTTCGAGCCTTCGACGCGAATCCTGCCGGAAGACGGCGGTATGATCCGGGCGACACAGGGATGGGCCGAGACAGGCCAGGCCGTCCTGGCGGTCCCGCCGTGGCTCGCGCCCGAGGCCTATGCCGCCTCCAGTCCCTATCTGATGGCGGATCGGATGAAGGACCCCGTCCTGCTGCTGGCGGCCGACATGGACTTCGTTCCTCTCTCGCAGGCGGAGCGGATGTACAGCGCGCTCCTTCGAACCGGCGGTCGCGCCCGGCTGGTGACCTATTGGGGCGAACATCACACCCTGTGGAGCCCGGCCAACATCCGGGATCGTTTCACCCAGATTTTTGACTGGCTGGAGCTCCACCTTACGTCCGGGGCCGAGCCGGGTCTGACGGTCCGAGCCGGCGCTCCCACGCCCGCACCCAGCCCTCGAACGCGATCGCAGCCATGAGCGGCGCGTATCGACCCCGCCACAGCAGCGCCTCGGATGTCAGTTCAACGTCGGCGACGACGGGGTCGATGACGCCGAGTGCGGCGAGCCGCCCCTCTATCAACCAGGGTCTCACGACACCGAGATTGTCCAGAACCATGCGGCTGTAGAGCCTGGTCATATCGCCCTTGGACCGGCGGCCGAGAACCTCGCTGGGCAGCCGGTCGCTGAACGCGGACCGCGCCAATCCCCGGTCGCGCCCGCCAGTCGCGAGAATCCACGTCGGAAGGCCGAGGCAGGCCTCGATCACGGGTTGGGCGCCGAGCGGATTCCTCACATCCACGACGGCGCTGAGCGCCGTCGGGCTGTTATGCGAGACGCTATCCGCGACCCCGGCGATCTGGAAGGCCTTGGCCGGGCCAAAGGCCTCGCAATCTTCCAGCCACGGATGAATCTCCACCCCTCCTGGCAGAGGCGCCAGAATGGGATGGTCCCAGGCCGGCGGGATATTGCCTAGGCGGTGGTGACGACGTGCGGCGCCGACCATAGTCCAGAGCGACACCTCGTTCGTTGCGGCCAGTTCCGCCATGTCGGCCGACCGAAGCGCCTTCCAGCCCCGCGCTCGCCACAGATCAACGAAGACATCGGCGGACGGCGCCTGGACGAGGATGGAATCGCCGCCCTTTCCGGTCATGACGGCAGCCGCCCCGGCTTCAAGGATATGGCGCGCCCACGCCAGGTCATGCGCCGTATCCAGGATGGCGACGTTCGGGCGAAATCCTGTCGCGGCCTCCTGCAGTGCGGTCGCCGTCATCGGCGCGGTGACATGGGGAACGCTGAGGGGTTCGAAGCCGAGCGCGGCGCCCAGCGTCCGGGCGTGGATGCGCTCGTCGGCTTCGGGCGTCGCCCCGTAGGCGTTGAGCCAGAGCGAGATCGGCGCTCGCGCCGAATGAACGAGGCTGGCCGCGACGAGACTGGAATCCAGACCGCCGGAGACCTCGGCCGCGAGCGGCCCCGGAACGCCTGTGAGCCCGCCTACGGCTTCGTCGATGGCGGCGCGAAGGGTCTGCCGCGCCTCCGCGATTGAAGGGGCCGGACCGAGGCTCCGCCTGGCGATATCTGCGGGTCGCCAGAGGGTTTCGGCGGGAGAGGACAGAGGGACTGGCTGCACGGTTCCGGGCGTTAGCGCGGTCGGACCGTCGATGAGGAGGACGCCGGCGCCGGCCAGCGGATCATGCAGCGCCCGGGCGAGTCGGCTCACGTTAATGCCCCAGCGTGGCCGCAGGCGGTCCAACAGCCAGTCCCGAGCATGGCTGCAGACCAACGTTAGTCCGTCCTGGGTCCAGGCGACACATTCGACGGCCCCCGACGGATCGCGCAGGAGGGCGTCAGGCCGCTGGTTGGCCCCGAACCGAATGCCGATAAACCGGCCCCAGAACCGGGCGATCATCTTGCGCTCGTAATCCCAGGGATCATCGGCTGCGGTACTGGGCAGCCGGGGACGCTGCTTGTTGAAGACATCGCCGATCAGGGTCCAGGCCCCGATCTGGAGACGACGGGCAGGGTTGGGTCCGACCGTCGCCAGCCAAACGGTCTCGTTGAGCAAGGAGACGGTGAACCCGTTTGTCCGGGCAAGATGGGCGAGCTCCTCCGAGAGAGCGCGGGCCGCTTCGTCTGCCGGGTCCGGCGCCACGATGAGGTATTCGCCCACGCTCAGGCCCTCATGATCGGCGTATAGCGGCCGACGCGTTCCAGCCGGTCGCCGACGACGAGGTCGCCGACCTGCAGCCAGCAGTGGGCGCCGAAGGGCCAGGTCCGCACACCGAAGATCCAGTCGACGGCGATCCCGCGCCGGGCGAGGAGGTGTCGAAGCTGGAAGGCGCGTTGCAGGCACTCGCCTTCGAACGGGATCCAGGGACGCGCGGCGCGCGCGGCCGCGACGAGGGGCGCCAGCACGGCTTCATCGGTCTCTATATCGTCCGGTGGCGCAGCATCGCGCGTGGTCAGTCGGGCGAGGGATTTTCCCCGGAACGCGGCAGTCGAGACGGCCAGAGCGAGCCCGGCGCGCAGGATGTCCGATCGACGGGGCGCCGGGCCGGGAGGGAGCTCGCGCAGGGCGCGCCTGATGGCGGATCGGGGTCGCGCTGGAGGCTGAAGGGTCGCGATCCCCGCGCTCACAAGGTCGGCCAGGATCGCTGGATCCGAGGCGCCGATCCGGCCGTCCTCCCCGATCTTCACGTCCTTCGCCGCGCCGGGCAGGCAATGATACTGGTCGCCGCCGACGTCCAGGATCACGACGTCCTCGTCGATGCGAATGAGATGGATTCCGGGCGAACACCAGAAGAGGGGGGAGGTGATGTCCATGTTGGCCCTCGTGCTGGAGAGGAGGGAGGGGAGGAGACGAGACGAAAGGCCGGCCCGCCATCCCGCGCCGGTCAGGCCCGGGCCGCGGGCACTCGCGGACGACCGCGAGGAGCGATCGTCCGCGGCGCGTTCAGCCCGCGGTCGGGTACTTGCCGTTGCGGATGTTGAGCTCGAGATGCTCGACGCCGGCCCCGTCGCGCGTCAGGGCCTTGGCGCTGCCGAAGCTGACGAGGCGCAGTTTGGTGGTGGTCATTTCAGGTCTCCTTGGGTTGGCGCCACGGATGTGGCGGAGACCAGTCAGCGCCCGGATCATTCTGCTGCAAAGCTATATCCGGAGTATATTCGCGTCGGCGTCCGGGACCCGGTTTCGCAAATCGCCCGCCGGTGAAAACACGCGTCGAATCCTGCCCGACGGCAGGCGGACGACATTCTGCGGCCGGGATACGGCGTGCAGGTCTGGAGCACTCGCGGACGACCGCGACTGGCGATCGTCCGCGGCGCGCTCAGCCGAGGGTCGGGAACTTGCTGTTGCGGATGTTCATCTCGAGATACTCGACGCCAGCCCCGTCGCGGGTCAGGGCCTTGGCGCTGCCGAAGCTGACGAGGCGCAGTTTGGTGGTGGTCATTTCAGTCTCCTTGGGTTGATCGCCACGGACGTGGCGGAGACCAGTCAGCGACCGTACGGAGCCGCTGCAAAGCTATATCCGGCATATATTTTCGTCAGCGTCCAGGCTTGGGGCGCCGGGAGCGGAGGTCCTCGCGGCCCTCATCGAGGAAGGCGGCGGCCTCGTCGGCCCGCTGGTCGCCGACCTCCGTCAGCGCCTCGAACATCTCGCCGAAGGCGGCGATGAGGGCGCGGGCGTCAAGGTCGCGGATCCGGTCGCCCATCTTGCGGTCGTAGGCCTGCAGGAAGATCGTGAACGTGGTCATGAATTTGTTGTCGGCGGTGCGCACGGCGAACTCCGGCGACCCGATCGCGATGGCGTGCAACAGGCCGTAGAAATCCGAACCAGTGACCTCGGCGAAACGATGCAGATAGTCGAGGTTGAGCCGTCCGTGCCCGGCCTCGAAATGCTCGTAGGTCCGTAGCGGCATGTTCAGGCCGGCCGCGACGTCGTGGGCGGGCAGGCCGCTGTGCCGGCGCACCCGCTTGAGCACGGCCGAGCGCAGGGGTCCATCGTCCTGCGGTCCCTGCCCAAGCTGCCCCATAGACACTCTCGTCCTTCCGTACGGTTCCTATCGTGCGTCCTGATCGCCCGGGGATCAACGCCCGCGTGTATCCGCGACGAGCCCGCCTGTGGGCTTCCGCCGATTTCTGGTGGACCACCCGCAAGTTTCTGGCGGTTGACCCGACGTTTGTTTGCGCTTCCGGCGCCTGTGGGCCGCAACCCATTGGCGAGGATGGTCTGGCTGCCCATAGTGCGGAGTCTGCCTGTACGGAGTTTGTCGTGCCGAGAGCCCGCGATCCTTTCCGCCTGGCGCTCGAGAACATCCGGGATCGGGCGATGCGGGGCGTTTATGCGCCCGGCGGATCCGTCGTGATCATCGAGGAAGCGCGCCGTCTCGGTCTGTCGACCACGCCGGTGCGCGAGGCGCTCGCCTGGCTTTGCGGCGAGGGCCTCATGGAGCGGGCGCCCCGGGCGGGCTACCTCGCGCCCCGACTGGACGCCGCCCTGCTGCGCGACCGCTTCTGGATCCGGCTGCGGTGTCTGGCGACGAGCCTTGAACTGACCGCCGACCTCGCGTCGCCCCGGGCGGCAACCCCGGGCGCCGCCGGGGAAACCGCTGTCCGGGACCTGTTCGACCGTCTCGTGCGCGCCACCGGCAACCGGGCGCTCGTGGAGACCTTCCACCGGGTCGACGCCCAGTTGCGGCTGCTCGGCGACGCGGAGGGGCGCGTGTTTGCAGACGCCGTGGAGGAAGCGCGGGCGCTCGTGCGCATCGAGACCATCGGCTCACGGACCCAACTGCTGACCGCCATCGAGGCCTATCACCGGCGACGGATGGAGAACGCCGCGGTCATCGTCCTTGAGGTCGAGCGCGGCGGTCCGCTGCCGCCCGGCGCCGGGTGACCCGTGACCCGGCGCCTGATCTTCCTTGGCCTCGGCCTTGCGGCCGGATCCCAGGCGGCGACGCAAGCCTTCGCCTGGCTCTATGAGGCGGCCCCGGCGCTCGGTCCCGCCTGGCGCGTCTCCGAGGGTCTGGCGCTCTACCCCGCATGGGCGATCTTCCAGTGGCGGCTTCAGTTCGCGGGCGAGGCGGAACAGTCGTTCGCCTCCTGCTCTCCGCTGATCCTTCTCGGTGCGCTCGGGGGCCTGGGCCTCGGCGTCCTGGTGGAGGGCGCGACTGGTCTTCGGCGTGTTCGCGGCTGGGGCGGGGCGGCCGACGCCCGCCTCGCCGGTCTGACCGCGAATGGCGGCTGCATCCTGGGCCTGCTCAGGCGGCGCCTGCTCGCCACGACGGACCTGCGGCCCAGTCTGGTCACCGGCGGGACGCGGTCCGGCAAGGGGCGCGGTCACGTGATGCCGACGCTGCTGTCGTGGAATGCGAGCGTGCTCGTGCATGACCCGAAGCGCGAGCTGTGGCGGCTGAGCGCCGGCTGGCGGTCGCGGTTCAGCCACGCGCTTTATTTCGACCCCCGCGATCCCGCATCGGCCTGCTGGAACCCGCTGGCGGAGATACTGCCTGGACCGGGAGAACTCGCCCATGTCCAGCGGCTGGTGTCGATCCTGGCCGATCCCGGCGGGGTCCGCGACGACGAGGCGATCTGGGACAAGGCGGCCTCGGAAATCTTGGAAGCCGTGGTCCTGCACGTCCTCTACACGGCCGAAGATGGAGACAAGACCCTCCTGACGGTGCGGGGGATGCTGGCCGATCTCGACGAGGCGGCGGAAATCATGGCGCGCGCCCTGCATCGTCCGGGTGCGGACGGCGAGCCCGAGACCCACCCCTTCATCGCCACCGCCGTGAAGGGCTACGCGGCGATGCACGACCGCTTCCGGACATCGGTCCAGGGCACGGCGCGCTCCTATCTGAAATGGCTCGCCGGAGAGGACATCGAGCGCACCCTGTCCCGGTCCGACTTCGCGATGGGCGACCTGATGTGCGCCGAGGCTCCCCTGTCGCTCTACGTCCAGGTCGCGCCGGCCGATGCGGCGGCCCTGCGGCCGCTGGTGCGACTGTTCTTTTACGCGGCCGCCCAGTCGCTGACGGTGCGCGAGACCGAGGCCGCCGACGGCCGGCCCAAGCGCCATACCCTGCTGATGCTGATGGACGAGTTCCCGCTGCTGGGCCGGGTCGCCTTCTTCGAGAAGTCCCTGCGCCTGCTCAGCGGCTACGGGGTCAAGGTGATGTTCGTGGCCCAGTCGCTCAACGACATCGTCGAGACCTACGGGGTCAACAACACCCTCCTCGACAATTGCGCGGTCTACACCGCCTTCTCGGCCCTTGATCCGCTGACGCAGGAGAAGGTCTCGAAACTGACCGGGTCGGTGCTCGAGACACGCACGAGCCGCAGTTCGCCAGCCGGCCTCGGCGCGGGCCGAAGTTCGGTGTCGCGGTCCCAGATCGACAGGCCCTTGCTGGAGCCCGGCGAGATCCGGGCCTTGCCGGACGACGTCCAGCTAATCTTCGCCGCCGGGGTCCGGCCGTTGAGGACGCGCAAGCTCCTCTATGACCGGCGAGAGCCTTTCCGGACCCGGGCGCGCGACGTCGCGCCCGATCAGGTGGTGCGGGTGGATGCGCCGCGTCAGTCGCCCAATCCTTGGGCCGGACGCCGGGGCTTGGGGGAGGATCCGAAAGGCTCCCTGCCGCTGTTCAAGGAGGTGGCGGCGGCGATGGACGACAAGAAGGTCGCGGCGCGGGTGGCCGATATCTACGGGCGGGTGGCGCAGGAGATGGCCGCGCAGGACGCGGCGCTCGATCATTTGCGAGGACTGAGCGATGGCTAGGAAAGAGGCGGCGACCTGCAGGGTCCAGGTCTATCTCACCGACTCCAGGGTGGTGGCCGGACTGAACCGGGAGGCCCGGAGCAGCAGGCTGGCGCTCAGCCAGGCGGCGGGACGCGCCATCGCGCGCGGGCTGCAGAAAAGCCCGCAGGCCGATCCCGAGGATCGGCTGCTCCAGCTCGAACGCTCCCTGCGCGACCATATGAGATCCACCGCCCGGGACATGCAGATCGTCCAGGAACTCCTGATCGAGGTCGCGCGGGCCTTCTTCCTGCGCCTGCCGGATGCGGTGGTCGACCAGGATCCGACGGTGCAGGCCGCGGTCGATCGCCGGATCGAGCGGCTCCTCGATGCGACGGCCGCGCGGATCGTCGCCGGACGCACCGAGCGGCCGGCGGGTGTGCCCCCCGAGGACAGGACGTTCGGCGCGGCCAATTGATGGCCGCCCATCCGATCATCGCCGAGCGCAAGCTGGAGGCCCTGCGGCACGCCCTGGGCGACACAGTCCTGGCAGCCCTGGTCGAACCGGCGGTGGTGGAGATCCTCGCCAATCCCGACGGCCGGCTGATCCTGGACCGCAGCGGCGAGGGACGGCGCGACACGGGCGCGACCCTGTCGGCCGAGGCCCGGGAGCGGGTCGTACGCCTGATCGCGGACTATGTCGGGGAGACGGTCACGCGGGACGATCCGAGGCTGTCGGGCGTGTTGCCGGGGACCGGAGAACGCTTTCAGGGAATGCTGCCGCCGGTGACCGCCGCGCCGGCCTTTTCGATCCGCAAACGACCCGCCGTGATCTGGACGCTGGAGGACTATGTCGCCGGCGGCATGATGACGGATCGTCAGGCCGGGGTGTTGCGCGCGGCCGCGACCGACCGGCTCAACATCCTGATCTCGGGCGGCACGGGGTCGGGGAAGACGACACTGGCCAACGCCGTGCTCGCCGAGCCGGCCTTCGCCCGTGACCGGGTCTTCCTGGTCGAGGACACGCCGGAACTTCAGTGCTCGGCCTGGGACGTGGTCGCGGTGCTCACGCGGCGTCAGCCGATCCTGATCGGGGTCGTGGACTTGGTCAGGGACGCCCTGCGCATGCGACCGGATCGGATCGTGGTCGGCGAAATGCGCGACGGGGCCGCCGCGCTGGAGACGCTGAAGAGCTGGAACACGGGTCATCCGGGCGGGCTTTCGACGATCCACGCCAACTCGGCGGACGACGTCCTGCGCCGGATCGAGGACCTCATCGCCGAGGTTTCGACCCGGACGCCGCGCCGCGCGATCGCCCAGGCGGTCGACCGGATTGTCCACATCCGGCGAACGGCGACCGGCCGCCAGGTGGAGGCGGTGCTCGGCGTCGAGCCCTCCGGCGACGACGCCTACGCGATCAGCGTCCTGGCCTGAGCCTGATCCTGAAGCCCTGAATGTGGCGCCCGACGTCCGAAAGCGGTCGTGGCGGGTCCGGGCCGCAAGTCGTTCCAAGTCGTCACGCGGGTCGGCGGAAGTCCTGACGCGCAAGTCGTCACAAGTTGTCAGTTGAGTTAAAGGGACTTGAAATAGAGTCGTCGGCAAGTCGTGTAAAATAATCAGTCCCCGGTGTTGACAGCCTGTGGATATATTTGCTTGCAATGTGTCGCGGCGCATTGAGATGCGCTGAAACAAAGGAAGTCAGACATGCGACGGATACTGGGGCGCCGGCCTTTCGGCGCGATGACGAAGTGCGCCCTGTTGGTGGGCGGGGTGATGATGGCCGGGCCGGCTCGGGCAGGCGGTTCGGGAATGCCGTGGGAAGGCCCCTTGCAGCAGGTGGTCCAGTCCATCACCGGACCGGTGGTCCAGGCCGCCGCCGTGGTGGCGGTGGTCATCTTCGGCGCCGGGATCGCCATGAGCGAGAACGGCTCGTCGATGCGGCGGGGGCTGGGCATCATGTTCGGCCTGTCGATCGCCTTCGCCGCCTCGACCTTCTTCCTCGACTTCTTCGGCTTCGCCGGCGGGGCGGAGATCGGGTGATGGCCGGCTCCGCCTCCGATCCCCGGCCGGAAGGCTGGGACCTTCCTGTGGCCCAGGCCCTCGCAGAGCCCGTGCTGATGGCCGGGATGCCCCGGGACTACGCCATCGCCATGGGCACGATCGCCATGGTGCTGGGCGTGGCCCTGCGGATCTGGTGGCTTGGCCTGCTCTGGTGGGCGGTGGCCCACGCCATCGGCCTGTGGGCGGCGAGGGCCGACCGGCGCTTCTTCGATGTCCTGCGCCGGCACCTCGCCCTGCCGGGCCATCTGGACGCGTGAGGCCGCGATGCGCTTTCTCGACGAACATCGCAGGCGACCCGCCGCCCTCGCCGACCACCTGCCCTGGGCCGCCCTGGTCGCGCCGGGCGTGATCCTCAACAAGGACGGCGCCTTCACGACCGGCTTCCGGTTCCGGGGCCCGGACCTGGAGTCCTCGACCGAGGACGAACTGATGGCGGTGCGGGCGCGCCTCAACAATGCGCTGCGGCGCCTCGGCACCGGCTGGTGTCTGCATATGGAGGCGCGCCGCCGCGCCGCCGCGCCCTATCCGGAAAGCGCCTTCGACCTCGACGTCGCCTGGCTGCTGGACGCGGAGCGTCGCAGCCGCTTCGAGGCCGGCGATCCCGCTTTCGAGACCGACTTCCGGCTGGCCCTGACCTGGCTGCCGCCGGCCGACGAGACCCGCCGGATGGAGCGCTGGCTGTTCGACGGCCTGGCCCGGAGCGGCGCGGACTGGCGTCAGGCCCTGGCGGCGTTTTCCCGGGAGGCGGCGACTACCCTCGATCTCCTGTCCGACGCCCTGCCCGAGATTGCGCCGCTGGACGACACCGGCCTGCTGACCTGGCTGCACGACTGCGTCTCGCCGCGCGCCTTCCCGGTGACGGTCCCTGAGCGGCCGATGTTTCTCGACGCCTGGCTGGCGGACGCCGATCTCTCGGGCGGGATCGCACCGCGTCTGGGCGGACGGTGGATCAAGGTGGTGTCCGTGCGCGGCCTGCCGTCGGTCACCCGGCCGGGTCTGCTTGACGCCCTCGGCGCCCTGCCGTTCCCCTATCGCTGGACGGCCCGCTGGATCGGCCTCGACAAGCCCGAGGCCGAGCGCGAGATAGTCAAGTTGCGCAAGCGCTGGTTCGCCAAGCGGAAGGGCGTCGGCGTCCTTCTCCGGGAGGCGATCACCAAGGAGGAGGTGCCGCTCCTCGACACCGACGCCGCCTCCAAGACCGAGGAATGCGACGGCGCCCTGGCGGCGCTCGGCGCCGAGGCCTGCGCCTTCGGCTACCTGACCCTGACCGTCACGGTCCTGGACGACACGGAAGACGGGGCGGCGGCCAAGGCTCGCGCGATCGAGGCGGCCCTGAACGCCCAGGGCCTGCTCGCGCGGATCGAGGACCTCAATGCGGTCGAGGCCTGGCTCGGCTCCCTGCCAGGCGAGCCCTATGCCGACGTCCGCAGGCCCCTGGTCTCGACCCTTAATCTGGCCGATCTTCTCCCGGTCTCGGCAGTCTGGGCCGGACCGTCCATGGACGAAAATCTCGGCGGCCCGCCCTTGGCGACGGCGCGCACCACCGGCTCCACGCCGTTCCGGCTGGTGCTCCATGTCGGGGACGTCGGCCACGCCATGGTCGTGGGGCCGACCGGCTCGGGCAAGAGCGCGCTCCTCTCCTTCCTCGCCCTGCAGTGGTTCCGCTATCCGGGCGCCCGGGTCGTCTTCTTCGACAAGGGGCGGTCCGCCCGGGCCGCGACCCTGGCCGCGGGCGGCCGATGGCGCGCCCTGGAGCCCGGCGCCCGGTTCTCGCTCCAGCCGCTGGCGCGAATCGACGAGGAGATTGAGCGGGCCTGGGCCTCGGAGTGGATCGCCGAGACGGTCCGCCTGGCCGGGCTGGAGCCCGTGCCCCGGATCCGGGAAGAGATCTGGGCGGCGCTGGCGGCCTTGGCCGACGCGCCCGTGACCCAGCGCACCCTCACGGTCTTCTGCGCCTTGGTACAGGACAAGGCCGTCGCCGCGGCGCTCGAACCCCTGACCCTCAAGGGCCCGCACGGCGCCCTGCTGGACGGCGAGGGTGAAGCCCTGGTCCCGAGCCGCTTCGACACCTTCGAACTGGAGAGTCTGATGGCCACGCCATCGGCGGTGGCGCCCGTGCTCTCCGCGCTCTTTCATCACCTTGAGCGAAGCTTCGACGGACGGCCGACCCTGCTCGTCCTGGACGAGGCCTGGCTGTTCCTTGGGGAGACCGCCTTCGCGGCCAAGATCCGGGAGTGGCTGAAGACCCTGCGCAAGAAGCGGGTGGCGGTCGTCTTCGCCACCCAAAGCCTGGACGACGTGGCGGCCTCGCCGATCGCCTCCAGCCTGATCGAGAGCTGTCCGACCCAAGTCTTCCTGCCCAACCCCCGCGCGCTCGAGCCGTCGTCCGGGCGCCTGTACCAGGGATTTGGCCTCAACCGGCGCCAGCTGGAACTGATCGCCTTCGCCACGCCGAAGCGGGCCTACTATTGGCGCCAGCCCCGGGGCCGCCGGCTCTTCGACCTGCGCCTGACCGGCGTGGCCCTGGCCCTGTGCGGCGCCAGCGCGCCGGAAGACCAGACCCTCATCGACGACATCCTCGCCGCTTCCGGAGAAACCGGGTTCGCGCGGGAATTCCTCACAGCCAAGGGAGTGCACCATGTTGACGCCGTCCTCGACGCCTTCGCCCCACCGCTCGCGGCCGAATAGGCCCCTGCAGATTATCGCCGCCGGTGTGGTCGCGATCAGCCTGATGGCGACCGCCACACCGGTCACGGCCCAGCAGGTGGTCTTCGATCCGCGCAATCATATCGAGAACGCCCTGCAGGCCGCGCGGCAGCTGGAGAGCCTCGCCAACGAAGCCCGGACCCTCGCCGCCTCGCCCTACAGCCATCTGACGCAGAACAGCCAGTCCTTGCGCGACATGGCGGAACTGGCGCGGACCGCGCGGGGCCTGGCCGCCTCCGTCGGCGGCCTCGAGCAGCAGTTCCGCGACCTCTACCCGGACGATCTGCAAGGCGCGGACCTGGCGCGGCTGCTGGAGCAGGGCGAAGCCCGCACGGTCGCCGCGCGCCGGACGGCCGAGGACGTGGCGCGGACGGCGGCCGAACTGGAGCGTCTCGGCCGCGGGCGCGACCAGCGGCTGACCGGCGCCCTGTCGGCCAGCGAGACCGCCCAGGGCCAGACGGCGGCGGTCCAGTCCACCAACCAGATGCTGGCGGTGCTGGCCGAGGATCTGTCGGCGCTGCGGACCATCATGCTGGCCCAGTCGCGGCTTCTGGCCGAGGCGACGGCGCGGGAGGCCGCCGACCGGGCGGCCGGGGACGAGGCCCGCCGCCGGCGATGGGCGCGGTCGGCCGGGACGCCCTCGGCGCCCGCCTTCGATCCCTTGTCACACGCGCGGGATTGAGGAGCGTTCGATGTCGGTCGGAGTGGAAACCCCCAATGAGCTGATGGTGGTGTTCTCCAACACCATCTCGGCCGGATTCGACGCCCTGCAGGGTTCGGTCAACGGCGTCTTCGGCCTGCTGATCGCCCTGGTCGTCGCCCTGACCGGCATCCAGTGGGCCCTGTCGCCCAACCGCGAAGTGCTGGCCTCCGGCTTCGGCAAGGTGCTGCTGATCGGCGCCTTCGCCTGGCTGATCAACGACTGGCAGTCGCTGTCGGAGACGATCTACGCAGGCTTCATCGAGCTGGGGCTGACGGCCGGCGGGGGCTCGCTCAGCCGCGCCGACTTCCTCAACCCGGGCGCCATTCTGGCCCAGGGCTGGGAGATCGTGAAGGCGCTCGGTGAGACCCCGGCGCCGGTCGACAATCCCCTCGACGTGGTCGGCAACATGGCCGACGCCCTGATCCTGGGCCTGGCCATGATCGGCATCATGCTGGCCTTCGCCGTGCTAGCCCTGCAGATCGTCGTCACACTGCTGGAGTTCAAGATCGTCACCCTCGGCGGCTTCGTCCTCCTGCCCTTCGGCATCTGGAACAAGTCCGCCTTCCTGGCCGAGCGGCCGCTGGGCTACGTGGTGTCCTCGGGCCTCAAGGTGCTGGCGCTCGCGATCGTCGTCTCCGGCGCGCGAACCATCTTCGACCAGCTCCAGCCCTCGGCCAACCCGGACATCTACGAGGCGCTGAGCATCCTGGTGGCGTCGATCCTGCTGGCCATGCTCGCCCTGTTCATTCCCAACCTCGCCTCGGCGCTTGTCACCGGCGGACCGGCCCTGGGCGCCGGCGCGGCCCTGGCCGGGACCCTGGCGGTCGGCGGCGCGGGCGCCCTGGCCGGGGCGGGCCTGGCG
>Ga0114916_1001321_pt1 | contig 14302 bp, 12 predicted proteins | sample MalvirAntarct_66_FD_83501 | JGI IMG/M metagenome (GOLD analysis project Ga0114916, IMG submission 83501) | Marine viral communities from the Global Malaspina Expedition - Malaspina viral metaG Antarct_66 | ecosystem: Environmental > Aquatic > Marine > Oceanic | place: West Anvers Island... | reverse complement strand
CCGAGATCCTGCCCGACCCGATCCATGTGACCTCCTCCGAGCTGCTGATCCCGGAGAATTGCGAGACTCCGATTGCCGCCAACCTGACGTTCAGCCACCCGCATGGAGCGAACGTTTCCACCGAATTCGATTTCCGCAAGGAAGGCGACCAGTTCTGGAACATTTCAATTGAAACCGACGAGGGCAGTCTGATTCTGTCGGAAGGCGGGGCGTCGCTGTCCATCAACGGCGTGGTTCAAAGCGCTGCTGCCCAGGACAACGCGCTTCAGGGCGAGTATCCGCGGCTTTACGCGCGGATGGCCGACCTCGTGCGGGGGCGGGCTGTCGACGTGGATCTGGCGCCGATGGCGCATGTGGCCGATGCCTTTCTGCTCGGCAAGAGGATCACCGTCGATCCGTTTGTCGAGTGAGGCTGCCAGCTATCGCTGCCTGCCGGCCCGGCCAAAACCAATTCCCGAAAGGACCAAGAGATGACGCAACCGATCGCCAACATTCTGCCCGTGGCCCCGACACCGTTTCATCCGGACGGACGCGTGGATGAGGACGGCATGCGCCGGGTGATCGACTGCATGATCGATCAGGGCGTCGATGCGATCTGCATTCTGGCGAACTACTCCGAACAATTCCTGCTGTCCGATGAAGAGCGCAGCCTGCTGATGCGACTGAGCCTGGAACACGCCGCCGGACGGGTGCCGGTGATCGTCACCACCAGTCATTTCTCGACGCAGATCGCGACCCAGCGTGCACAGGCCGCAGAAGCGATGGGCGCATCGATGATCATGATGATGCCGCCCTATCACGGTTCGGGGCTTTTCCCGGCGCCGCAGGGGATATTCGAGCATTTCGAGGCGGTCAGTGAGGCCATCTCGATCCCGATCATGGTGCAGGACGCGCCCCTGTCCGGGGTCACCATGCCGGTCGACTTGCTGGCGCGTCTCGCCCGCGAGCTTGAGAACGTATCCTATTTCAAGATCGAATGCCCGTTCGCAGCCGACAAGCTGGCGGCCCTGATCGAGGCCGCCGGCGAGTACATCGAGGGGCCCTTCGATGGCGAAGAGGCCGTGACGCTTCTCGCCGATCTCGACGCCGGCGCCACCGGCACCATGACCTCGGCGATGTTTCCCGAACTGATCCGGCCGGTCGTCACCAGCTATAGGGCCGGCGACAAGGATACGGCGCTAACGCAATGGCAAAAATGTCTGCCGCTGATCAATCACGAGAACCGCCAGTGCGGTCTGCGCGCCGCCAAAACCGTGTTCATGGAAGGCGGTGTGATCGGCAGCGATCATGTGCGCCACCCGCTCAAGCCCATGTCCGAGCGGACAAGAACGCGCCTGCTCGAGCTCGCACGGGATCTTGATGTGATGGCGTTGAGGTGGGGCAAATAAGCTTTGCTGCCGTTGGTGGTGACCGGACGGCGGACCAGCCGCATTTGAAATCCGGTCCGGGTTTGCTACAGCAGTCGCGATGACACCTGTTCTCTACTCCTTCCGCCGCTGCCCCTACGCGATACGTGCCCGTCTGGCCATCTTGTCGGCGGGGCTTGAGGTCGAGCTGCGCGAAGTCGTTCTGCGGGACAAGCCGGCTGCGTTTCTTGCGGCCTCGCCGAGCGGGACGGTTCCCTGTCTTGTCAACGCCGGAGAGGTGATCGACGAGAGCCTGGACGTGATGATCTGGGCCTTGAAACAGCATGATCCCGAAGGCTGGCTGTCGATGCCGCAAGCGGGTTACGAGCTCATTGCCGAGATCGACGGTCCTTTCAAGCACGCGCTTGACCGGACCAAGTATGCCGACCGCTATCCGGGAACGGACCCCAAGGAACAGCGTGCAATGGCGGCCAGTTTCCTGAGCAATCTGGACGCGACGATCGACCAGTGGATCTTCGAAGCGCCCAGCCTTGCCGATTTCGCCATCCTGCCCTTTGTCCGCCAGTTCGCCTTCATCGACAAGGGCTGGTTCGATGCACAGGCCTGGCCAAGTCTCCAGACCTGGCTCGAGCGATTCCTGGCGTCCGAGCGTTTTGCCCAGATCATGGAAAAGTATCCGCAATGGCACGAGGGCGACAAGCCGATCCTGTTTGGCCGGTGAAAACCGGGATCAACGTTGCCAGATACATCCGCGGGGTCAGCTTTTGACGCGTATGGGTCATGCTTCCGAGAAGCCGAACGGTGCTGCATTCCGATATTCCGGGCCATCGATTACGTCCCTTATGGTTTCAACGGCGACGCCGCCGCAAACCATACCGGACGCTGGCGAATGTTCCGCGCTGGACTGATTGTCCAAAAAAATCCGTTCAAGGCGGAACGATTGCACACGCTGGGAGGTTTACCGACTGGTTGCCGGCGTCTGGCCGGTTTCTATTTGTCCAGATCAGGAGGCACCCGCCTTGTACCCGCTAAAGCTGACCGTCAACGGCACGGTTCACGACGTCGAGATTGATCCGCGCCGCTCGCTGCTCGATCTGGTCCGGGAAACGCTGCACCTGAAAGGCCCCAAGAAAGGATGTGACCATGGCCAGTGCGGCGCCTGCACGATGATCGTCAACGGCCGGCGGATCAACTCCTGCCTTTCGCTGGCCGTCACCCACGAGGGCGACAGCGTGGTCACGGTGGAGGGACTTTCGAAGGGAGAAGATCTTCATCCTCTGCAGCAGGCATTCATCGACAAGGATGCCTTTCAATGCGGTTTCTGCACCCCTGGTCAGTTGTGTTCGGCAGCGGCACTGGTCGACGAGATACGCGAAGGCCTGCCGAGCGTGGTCACCGAGGGAGATGATGTAGCAATGACCGACGAGGAGATCCGGGAACGGATGAGCGGCAACCTGTGCAGATGCGGCGCCTACAACAATATCGTGGAGGCAATCAGAACCGTGTCGGGAGGCGTGCGATGAAACCCTTTGATTATCAGCGACTTGAAACGTCGCAGGACCTCACGAGCGTTGCTGCGGGACGGTTCCTGGGCGGTGGAACCAATCTGATAGATCTGATGAAACACCAGATCGAAACCCCTGATGTTGTCGTCGATGTCACCCGCGCAGGAATGGACCGGATAGAGGAGCGCGGAGACGCTGTGCTTATCGGCTCACAGGTCAGCAACACTGATCTGGCGTCTCATCCTCTGATCCGCAGAGACTATCCTGTGCTCTCGTCTGCGCTTTTGTCAGGCGCAACCCAGCAGTTGCGCAACAAGGCTACGACCGGCGGAAACCTCCTGCAACGGACCCGGTGTCAGTACTTCTACGATACAGCGCGTGCCTGCAACAAGCGGGAGCCTGGAAGCGGCTGCGATGCGCTTAAGGGACTCAATCGCTTTCACGCCATTCTCGGTGCCAGCGAACACTGCATCGCTGTTCACCCCTCAGACATGGCCGTGGCGATGGCTGCTCTGGGTGCTGTAGTCGTCACGCGCAAACGGGACGGCATCGAGGGGCGTATCCCTGTCACCAAACTGCACAGATTGCCCGGCGACCGGCCCGATCTCGATCACGTGCTCGACGAGGGAGAACTGATCGTCGCGGTGGAACTGCCCAACGCGCCGCCAACACGTCAATCCTACCGGAAAGTCCGTGACCGGTCATCCTATGCCTTTGCGGTGGTCTCGGCTGCGGTGGTGCTCGACATGCAGGATGGGCGGATGACCAATCTGCGCATCGCGCTGGGTGGCGTCGCGCACAAACCATGGCGGGCGGGCAAGGCAGAGGCCTTGCTCGAAGGCAAGGCGCCCGAACTCGCTCTTTTCAGGGAGGCCATGCAACAGGAAATGGCGGACGCCCAGGGCTACGGAGACAATGATTTCAAGCAGATCCTGGCACCGCGGGTTGTCGTCGCAATGCTGCGGGAGCTGACCGGACAGGGAGAGAATTGAGATGGGACACGCGACCAGCAAGATGATCGGCGAGCCGATGAACCGTGTGGACGGCCCGGCGAAGGTGACGGGCCGGGCAACCTATGCCGGGGATTACCAGAGGGAAGGCGGTATCGCAGAGGGCTTCATCGTCGAAGCCCCAGCGGCTCCGGGCAGGATCGTCAAACTCGAGGTATCCGCCGCCGAAGGCGCAGATGGCGTCCTTGCAGTTCTGACCCACAGGAATGCCCCGAAGCAGACCCCCTATGGCAATCCCGAGGATGCGGGACGCTTCACCCAGTCTCACGCGGCGCTTGAGAACGACCGGGTCCGCCACTTCGGCGAACCGGTAGCTCTGGTGGTGGCTGAGACGCTCGAACAGGCACGGTTTGCCGCCAGTCTGGTCCGTGTCGAAATCGAGACTGACACAGGCATATTCAACGGGCTCGACCACCCGGATCGGGCCGAGAAACCGGACAGTGTCGACGGCCTTGATGAAGTCGACACCGAGGACGGCGATTTCGAGAAGCATTTCTCGCAATCCGCTCACCGTCTCGAGGCCAGCTACCTGACCGGCGCACAACACGCCGCAGCAATGGAGCCGCACGTCACGGTGGCACATTGGGATGGCGAGACATTGACCATCCACATGGCGATCCAGATCGTCTCGTCCGCGGTTTCGGCCTTTGCCAACACGCTGGGCATCGACGAGAGCAAGGTGCGCATCGTTTCCCCCTTCACCGGCGGTGGCTTCGGTTCGAAGCTCGGCATCCACAACGAGGCCATTCTTGCCGCCCTGGCTGCAAAGCAATCGGGGAGAGCCGTGCGCGTCGTGCAGACCCGGCGCAACCTGTTTGCCAACGCTCCGCACCGCTCCGGGCATCTTCAGGAGTTGAAACTCGGCGCTGAAGCTAATGGCAAGCTCACGACCGTCCGCCATGCCTCGCTTGCCTCCATGGCCCGCGACTATCCGTTTGCCGAAGCGCCAGCATCGCCAACGCGGGCTAGCTACGCTGCCAATGCAATTCATACCTTCCACAGGGTGGTCAAGGCCGACATTCCCAAGGTCGACAGCATGCGCGCGCCGGGCGAGGCCATCGGCACGCTGACATACGAGACAGCGATCGACGAACTCGCCGAGTTGTGCGGGGTCGATCCGGTCGAGTTCCGGATCCTCAACGAGCCGGCACAGGATCCCACGAGCGGAAATGCCTTCGTAGAAAGGCGGCTTCTGGAGTGCATTAGAAACGGAGCTGAAAAATTCGGCTGGTCCGGCCGGGTCAAACCCGGCAGCCGGATGAAGGGTCGCAAGCTCGTCGGCCGCGGAATGGCAGTGGCCATCCGCCCCAACACGCTCAGCCCTGCACGGGCCGAAGTCACGCTGACACCGGATGGAAGGCTTGTTGCCCGACTGGACATGACCGACATCGGGACCGGTACCTACACGATCCTGACACAGATTGCGGCGGAAACACTGTCCATGCCGGCGGGCCAGGTGCTTGTTGAACTCGGCGACAGCCGGTTTCCGGAAACGGCGGGCTCGGGCGGGTCGTTCGGTGCCTCGAGTTCAGGGTCGGCGCTTCTCGACGCCTGCACGAAGCTCAAAGCGGCGCTCAGTGAACGGCTCTCCGAGACCGGTATTTATACCAATACCTTCGCCATTCAGAACGGCAATCTGTCGGTCAACGATGATTGCGTGGCGCTGGAGGATCTCATCGATGCCCACGGTCTGAGCGTGGAGGGATCCGTCGATCCTGACAATTTCGGGAAGGACAAGGCGGATTATTCCTGCGGAGTGCAGTTCGCGGAAGTTGAAGTCGATGCGGACACCGGCGAATTGCGGGTCAGGCGTCTTCTGGGCGCTTTCGATGCAGGACGGATCCTCAACCGCAAGACCGCAAGGTCACAGCTGATGGGCGGCATGATTTTCGGCATCGGCGGCGCGCTACTGGAAGAAAGCCTGATGGACGATCGTTACGGCAGTTTCATGAACCGCGATTTTGCTGAGTACCACATTGCGGTCAACCGCGACGTCCCCGATCTGGAAGTACACATCCTCGACGGTTGCTCGCAAGACTCCAACCCGCTGGGAAGCAAGGGGATCGGGGAACTCGGCATCTGTGGGGCAGGGCCTGCGATCGCCAATGCTGTCTACGAGGCAACCGGCGTCAGGGTGCGCAAGTTCCCGATCCACATGGAAGACCTGCTCGAGCACCTGCCCGCACTTTAGTTCGACCCGCACCTGCGTGGCACAGGAGGTCGGAACAACCGTCCAACCTGAGCGTTGATCAACAGGAACAAAGGAGAATGACATGCGTACACGCACATTCATCGCCGGCATGATCGCGTTGCCAATCAATGCCGTACTTTTCGGAGCAGGCGCGATCACCGTTCTTTCGATACCAGAACTTTCGCAGAACGCAGTCTATCTGTTGCCTGCGGTCATCATCGCCGGCTTTATTGTGACTGCGCCGCTCGCCTGGATGCTGGCGCCGAAGTTGCGGGCCCGCAAGCTCTATGCAGATCAGGGCGCGAACGGCTGATTCTCAGCCCTTCAAACATGTGAAGACTGGAGAGGACCATGGCCGCGCGACCGATCTGGAAGGGGCAATTACGTTTATCCCTGGTCTCAATACCGGTGGAAATGTATTCCGCGACCAAATCGGGCGCGCGCGTCAGCTTCAGACAGATCCATGAGCCATCAGGCAAGCCGGTCCGCTATCAAAAGGTTGTGGCCGGAGTGGGTCCGGTTGAGTCTGGCGACATCATGAAGGGCTATGAGTACGAAAAGGACCAATACCTTCTGCTTGACCCCGAAGAGATCGATGAAATCAAGCTCGAAACCAAGAAGACACTTGAGCTCGTGCAATTTGTCGATGCCTGTGAAATCCCTCCACTTTATTTCGACAAGCCCTATTATCTGGTGCCGACTGATAACTTGGCCGAGGACGCCTATCGGGTTGTGCGCGACGCATTGCGATCAACAAAGATGATCGGGCTTGGTCAGGTGACGATGCGTGGCAAGGAGTATCTTGCCGCAGTTAAGCCCTGTGGAGACGGGCTCCTGCTTGAAACCTTGCATTATGCGGAAGAGATCCGCGATGCGGACCCGATGTTTTCCGAGATTGAAGACGAGAGCGTGGACGAAGACCTTCTCGACGTTGCAAAATCGCTGATCGAACGCAAGACCGGTCCATTCAAGGCAGACACGTTCAAGGACAACTATTCACTGGCCTTGCAAGAGCTGATCGATCGCAAGACAAAAAGTAAAACGACGAAACGCGTGACGACTGACAATGACAGTGATGGCGACAGTGACGGGGAGAACGTCATCGATCTGATGGCAGCGCTGAAGCAGAGCCTGGCGAAGGCAGAGGGGAAGTCCTCCGTCCGCAAATCGGGCAAGGCAGCATCCAAGAGTGGCACGTCATCGGGGACCAAGTCGGCGGCGAAAAAGAAACCCGCCTGATGTCCGCTGCAACCGACAAACTGGCTGACTATCTGGCCAAGCGCGATTTCTCCAAAACCACTGAACCGCGCGGTAAAACCCGCCACCGCGTCTCTGAAAGACTGTCCTTTGTCGTCCAGAAACATGCCGCCCGTCGGCTGCATTATGATCTCCGGCTCGAGTGGAAAGGCGTGCTGCTGAGTTGGGCGGTCACCAGGGGGCCAAGCGCCGTTCCTTCGGTGAAGCGACTAGCGGTCCGCACGGAAGACCATCCGCTCGACTACGCTGGATTTGAAGGAACCATCCCCGCCAGACAATATGGTTCCGGCACGGTGATGCTGTGGGACCAAGGCTGGTGGGAGCCACAGGATGATTTCGCCGATGGGCTCAAGTCCGGCAAACTGAAATTCCGGCTGCATGGCCGGAGAATGAAAGGCGCATGGACGCTTGTGCGCATGCAAAGCCGGGAACGACGGGAAAACTGGCTGCTCATCAAGGAGCATGACAGCTTCGAGGAAGATGATGAAGACGGGCTGACACATCGTTACACGAGCAGTGTGCAAAGCGGCCGCAGCATGGAAGATATCGCGGCCGGCAAGCCGGTGTGCAACGGCGCGCTGAAGGCCGCAGAGCGGAAACCGCAGGCGCCGGTCTCGAGACTTCCAACCCCTCGCTTCCGCAAGCCACACCTGGCGAGACTGGCAGACCAGGTGCCGGAAGGCGAGGATTGGCTGCACGAGATAAAGTTCGACGGCTACCGTTGCCTTGCGGCAGTGGGGAAGGGCGGTGTCAGACTCTACACCCGCTCGGGCCTTGACTGGACGGACCGCTACAAGGGCCTGCCCGAAGCCTTTGCCGCGCTGGACTGCAGCAATGCGCTCATTGACGGTGAGGTGGTCTCTGCCGGCAACGCCGGCACGTCCGGTTTTTCAGCGCTGCAAGCCGATCTGGAAACAGGCCGTCCGGTGCTGTTCATGGCGTTCGATCTGCTGCTGCTTGATGGCAAGAACCTCTGCAATCAACCCTTGAAAGCGCGGAAGCAAACCCTTTCGCAACTGCTTTCGGGCCAGGTTGCGGATGCGCCGATCCGTTATTCAGATCATGCCGTCGGCAATGGTGCAGAGGTGTTCGAGGCGGTCGAGAAAGCAGGCGGCGAAGGCATCGTCAGCAAGGCGTGCGCCAGCACTTATGCCGGCAATCGCAATGGCAGCTGGCTGAAAATCAAGAGCAAGCTTCGACAGGAGTTCATCATAGGCGGATTTTCGCCATCAACAGTGCGCCATCGGCCGTTCGCTTCGCTTGTGCTCGGTTCGCGGGAGAATGGGAGACTGCGCTACCGTGGACGGGTTGGCAGCGGCTTCAATGAATCCGATCTTGAAACACTGGCTTCCTTGATGAGCGATAAAAGCCGAAAAACGAGCCCATTCAAAGATACGCCAGAGGATATCATGCGCACCGCCCGATGGGTCCGGCCGGAGATTGTCATCGAAGTGGAGTATGCCGAACTCACCGGCAAGGGCATTCTCCGGCATGGCGTATTCAAGGGTGTACGCGAGGACAAGGAGGCCGGTATGGTCGAACTCGAGAAACACGTGCAAGTGCCGGAGAAGACAATATCCGTTCTCGGTGTAAAGATCAGCAACGCGGATCGCGTTGTCTTTCCCGATGCCGACTGCACCAAGGGAGATGTTGCCCGCTACTACGGAAAAGCATCGAACCGCATGCTCAGGCTGGCCGGCAGCAGGCCGGTTTCCCTGCTTCGTTGTCCGGACGGCCGGAACGGAGACTGCTTCTTTCAGAAACACGCCGGCAAGGGATTTCCCGACGGCATCGATACGATGGCCATTGAGGAAAGTTCCGGCAAGACCGAGCCCTACATGTCGATCAGCCGCCGTGCGGGTTTTGTGGCAGCGGCACAGATGGGTACCATCGAGTTTCACATCTGGGGATCGCGGAAGGATATGCTGGAGAAGCCCGACCGTCTGGTGTTCGATCTTGATCCCGACGAGGGACTGAGCTTCTCTCAGGTGAAGGAGGCAGCCGAGGACATCCGTGCGCTGCTTGACCGGGTCGGCCTGGGCAGCGTTCCGATGGTCACCGGCGGAAAGGGGGTTCATGTGATCGTCCCGCTGCGCAGAACAGCGGGATGGGAAACCGTCTCGGTTTTCTCCCGAACGGTGGCCAGTTACCTCGCATCAAAAGAGCCAGAGCGCTATGTCGCCACGATGTCGAAGGCCAAACGCAAGAACCGTATCTTCATCGACTGGCTGCGGAACGATCGCGGATCGACGGCGATCGCGCCCTATTCTGTTCGCGCGCGGACAGGTGCTCCGGTTGCGGTTCCAGTTTCGTGGAAGGAACTGGCGCCGCTTGAAAGGGCCGACGCTTTCGATATGGGAACGGCCCTCAAGCGTTTCGACGAAGCTTGTCCATTGGACAGCATGCCGGCAAGGCAATCAATATCGCTGGATGTGGTTGAGAACCTGGAACGCTTGATCGGCGGCTAGTCCAGAGCCGGGCAGGACATCGTCTGGCGGGGGACGGGCCTCAAGCCGGACTTCCGGCGTGGCCACCTGTTTCGTCGTGGGCGGGGGCTGAAAACCGCACGAGTGCGAGCAGCAGTTCGGATAGCCTGTCATAGTCAACCGGCATCGGAAGGCAATTTTCGATGCCTGCCTGGCGAGCTACGTTGAATGAATGGTCATCGCCCAAAGCCACCACCGGGACGGACAGTCGGCGCAGCTCCGACGCAAACCGGAGAGAGGACTGTTTCAGGTGATGGAAGTCAAACACCGCTGCGTCTACAGCACCGGGGTGAAGGCAGTTGTTCGACTGCTCGTCAGGCTTCATCGGCTCAACCGAAAAACCGCGGCCTTCGAGTTCGGACAGCATGTCCACCATCAACATTGGTTCTTCGGCTACAACGAGGATTTTCGGATCCTTGTCCATGCGTGCTCCCTCTTTTCCGGCGACGGATGCCGGCACGGTTGTTCAGCGGCCGAACAAACGGCGCGTTCTGCCTCATAAGGTACGTGTTTCTGCAAAGGTATAAAGGCCACGGTTGCATCGGGAACGCACAGTACTCCTATGGCCAATTTGCAGCCGATTGCGTAAGATGCACCGGTTACTAACACGATGAGAAACCCGGTATTACGGAATTCCTGCGATGTACCGTGAAAGAAATGAACGCCTTCAGATCATGCTGTCGCCAGAGGAACTCTCGGCGATAGACGATTGGCGTTTCAAGTTGCGCATGCCCAGTCGGGCTTCTGCCGTGCGCGAGCTGTTGCGCCGTGGCCTTCAGTCCGAAGGTGTAGAGATCGCCGAAATCAGCGACAAATCAAGTGATTTCGGGGTGCTTGAAAAACGTGGCGACGAGTAACAGGCGGGGGCGGCCATGCAAGCCCCGTTGAAGCTGCATTGCTACCCGGATCATTGTTGCCCATCGTCTTTGCAACATTCGGCATATCGGATAATGTCCAGCGCGGTCAGGTCAGGAAAAGCATGTCCGGATCATTCGCCGTAATGAGCTCCCCCACATTGCCGCACAAACTTCACTCTGGAAAGGCGAGGTTGCGCGGTATTAACAGAGTGTCTTGATGTGAGCAGCGTAAAATCTACACAGGTGCAGAGCTTACCGAAAAGGATCTACACCCGTGCGGTCAACAATGTCCGCTCGAATTTCGGCCTTGCCTTTCGCCGGCGCGCCCGCCGCAAACCCGGGCCCGTCATCTCGCCGTTTCTGCTTTGGGAAGTGGTTTTGTTGTGCGTCCTTGGCGCGCTGATTTCAATGGTCTGGCTGGACGCTGCGGTTGCCGCCAACAGGGGCAACTACCCCGAGATTGTCGTCTGGATCTCTAACCTCCTGACCCGCCTGGGCAAGTCGGACTGGATCCTGATCCCGACCGGTGTGGCGCTGATCGCCTTTGCACTGATCAACACCGCGCTGCTTTCACGCCGCGGCAGGGTGCGGATGTTCCGCTGGATCGTCACGCTCAGCTACATCTTCATCGGCGTTGGTCTGCCCTCGCTGCTGGTGACCCTGATCAAGCGGATCATCGGCCGCCCGCGGCCGCGGTTGTTCGAAGAGCACGGGCTGTTCGATTTTCATCCTTTTGCCATCGATGCCAGCTTCGCGAGTTTCCCCTCCGGACATTCCACGACCATCGGGGCGATGGCCATGGTGATGTCGCTGCTGGCGCCGCGTTTCCGCCACGTGTTTCTTGTGATCGGGGTGCTGGTTGGTTTCAGCCGGGTCGGCGTGGGCGCCCATCATCCCAGCGATGTGATCGTCGGCCTGCTGTTTGGCGCCACGATGGCCTATGTGGTGGCAAAACTTTTTGCAGCCCATGGGCTTCTGTTTCTCGACACGCCGGGGACCGTGCGGATCGGCGTCCGGCCTGCTTTTCGGTTGCGCCGGCATTTCGAATAGGGCAAACCCGTCCCGGCCGCGCTCCGGGATCCGGGATCCGGCAGGGTACTGATATTTTTCACTGCGGGTCCGCACAGCGCTTCAACCCATACGGAAACAGCCCCGACAGGCCCGGTTGAGTGTTGCATGGGTCAGACGACGTTTTTTGGGAAGTGAGTGGCGAATGAGCACAGCTGACACCAGCCGCAATGGTGGAACCGGTTCGGCGCTCCTTATCGCCGTGGCCATTCTCCTAGCTCTTGCCGCCCTGATGCCTACAACCATGTTCTGGGACCGGGACGAGGCATTTTATGCGCGCACCGCCGTCGAGATGCTCGAAACCGGCAACTATCTGGTTCCCCACTTCAACGGAGACGTTTTCGCCCACAAGCCGCCGCTGATCTACTGGCTGATGGCAGGATCGATGGCAGTATTCGGTGAAAACGAATTTGCGGCCCGCTTCATCTCCGCTCCGGCAACGGCCGCGACCGCCTTCCTGCTGTTTCTTATCGGCCGGCGGATGTTCGGCACTGCTGCCGGTTTCTGGGCCATGCTGCTCTACCCCTCATCATTGCTGGTAGCCTATCTCGGTGCGACCGCCATGCTGGACGCGACCCTGATCGGCTTCATTTGCCTGGCCATGTGGGCCTATATCGAGCTCGTCTATGATGGCACACGGCCAAAGACCATGGCCCTTGTGTTCGGCATCGCCATCGCGCTTTCCATGCTGACAAAGGGGCCGGTGGGGCCAGCCGTTGTCATCCCGGCGGTCGCCATTTCCTGGCTGTTGCTCGATACCACCCAAAGGCCAGCCTTCAAAACCATGGTGCTGTTTGCTCTCTCTTCGATCGGCGGTCTGGGGCTGTTTCTGCTCTGGGCGGTGCCGGCAAACATGATGAGCGGCGGCGAACTCTACGAAGCGGGTGTGGGCATCCACATTGTCGGCCGTTTCCTGCAGCCGATGGAAGGCCATGGCGGGTCCGGACTGCTCGGATACATCGCCACGCTTCCGGTCTATGTTCCGGTCATCCTGATCGGTGTATCGCCCTGGATCATGCATCTTCCCGCTGCTGCGCGCGATGTCTTTTCAGGTTCACTCGGCAGCCGCGTTGATCGGATTGTGCTGCTAAGCTGGTTTGCTCCGGCCTTTGTCATCTTCTCGCTCGCAGCCACCAAGCTTCCGCATTATGTCGCACCGGTGTTTCCGGCACTTGCCCTGACAGTGGCTGCTTTTCTGGTCCAGACCGGGCCCATTGGAAAGCAGGTTTGGCTTCGCATCGGTGCCTCGGCCTATCTCGTGTTCACCCTGGCGCTGGCTGTGGCCGTCGTCGGCCTTGGCGTGATCGGGCTCGGGGGACTGGGATGGGGCATGACGGCACTCATCGGTGTGCTGATCGCCGGCTTCGCCGTGGCCATCTTCCGGCTGCAGTGGAACGGAGAGATCAAGGCCGCCACGCGGCTCACTCTCGCCACGGTGTTTCCGGTACTCGCGGTTTTGCAATGGGTGGTCGTGCCGCAGGCCGAAACAGCACTCAAGGTAACAAAAACACTGGCGGAAATCGTCAGCGCCACACGCGCAGGTCACAGCCCCGTCCATACCGTCAGCTACCGGGAGCCGAGCCTCATTTTCTATCTCGGGCTTCCCCATGATGAGATCATCGACCTGCTGCCAACGAATGAAGAAGCCCGGCGCGAGATCCTTTCGGGCCCGGACGAAAAAATCATCATTGCTCTTGCAAACCAGGTTGAGGCCATTCAAAACCTCGTGGGCGAGGGCCGTCTCGAGACGGTCGGTCGCGTTTCGGGCTATAACACCAATTCCGGCGGCGAATTCCAGTCGGTAGTGGTGCTCAAGGTCAAGGCCAAACAGGACCGTTAATCAGACGGGCGAAGGTTGACATGAAGCGTGTGACGCTTGCGGTTCCAGTCTACAATGAAGAAGAGGCGATCGGACCGTTTCGCGCCGCGATCGAAGAGCTGCGCGAGGAATTGGCCAGGCGTTTTAAAGCTGGCATCAGGCTCGATGTACTCTTCGTCAATGATGGAAGCTCGGATGCGACCGTCGAGCGGATCTTGAGCTGGCGAGAAGACAATTCTGATGTGGCCCTTATCGACCTGACCCGGAATTTCGGCAAGGAGGCCGCGCTGACGGCTGCGCTCATTGAGGCGGAAGGTGACGCGGTGGTGCCGATCGATGTCGATCTGCAGGATCCGCCGGCGCTGATTGCCGACATGGTCGAACTCTGGCTCAACGGTGCCGAACTGGTGCTTGCCCGGCGCAACGACCGAAGCGAGGACAGTCTTGCCAAACGCTCGACGGCACGATGGTTCTACCGGCTTCACAACAGCCTTGCCAAAATCCAGCTTCCTGAAAATGTTGGTGATTTCCGGCTGATGGACCGCACCGTCGTCGATGCGGTGAACGCGCTTCCCGAGAACCGGCGGTTCATGAAGGGCATTTTCGCCTGGGTTGGCTTTACGCCGGTCTTTGTCGATTACAAGCGCCCGGTGCGCTCGGCGGGGAAATCGAGCTTTTCCTTTTGGAAACTCTGGCTGCTGGCGATCGAGAGCATCACCAGCTTCAGTGCGGTACCATTGAT
>Ga0114916_1001320_pt1 | contig 14307 bp, 12 predicted proteins | sample MalvirAntarct_66_FD_83501 | JGI IMG/M metagenome (GOLD analysis project Ga0114916, IMG submission 83501) | Marine viral communities from the Global Malaspina Expedition - Malaspina viral metaG Antarct_66 | ecosystem: Environmental > Aquatic > Marine > Oceanic | place: West Anvers Island... | reverse complement strand
GGATGAGCGTGGGCACGCGGAGACGGTCGATGACGCTGCCCGCGCCGGCGGCGCGGTAGTAGGCGTCGACGTCGGGGAAGCCGGCGGCGGGCGCAGTGAAGTGGTGGTCGAACTCGCGGATCGAGCGGATGTGCCGCAGGTCGGCGGGTGGGCCGGGCACCGGACGGATCTCGCGGATCGCGTTCAGCACGCGACAGAGTCCGAGGACGAAGTTCAGCCGGTAGACGAAGTTCGACGGGCGGTGGATCTGCCGCTCGATGACGAAGAAGTCGAGCGCGGGGTTCATCGCGACAACTGCGTCCGCGAGGCTCGACGCTCCGGCGAGGGCGGCGTAGCGCAGGGCCATGTTCGCGCCGAGCGACGCGCCCGTGACGACGTACGGGCGCGGGAGACCTCGTGCCTCCATCGCCTCGAGGACCACGCCGATGTCATCGCTCTGGGCGGCGCTGAACAAGGTGGAGGCGAGGTGTTCTGTGCCGCCGTGGTTGCGGAGGTTCACGCGGACCGCGTGCCAGCCGCGCCGGAGCGCCTCGTCGGTCATGGCGAGGACGTGCGGTCGTCGCACGGAGCCGCCGAGGCCATGGACGATCAGCAGCGAGCCGCGCCGGGCCTCGGCGGGCGTCGACCACCAGGTCTCGACGCAGGTGTCCGGGGCGACCTCGACGAGGTGCCGTTCGGCGTCGAACGGCGGGATCGGCAGCGTGAGCGCCGAGGCGAGGATGGTCTCGAGGTGCCCGCCGCGCATCCACCAGGGGAACGGGCCGACCTCGAGCTCGCGGGGTGCGGGCGTCATGGGCTCGGTGGCGGGCTCGGCGTCCATCGTTCGAGTAGACCACTGGGGCAGGGTGACGGCCATCCGGCGACGCCTCCCTCGCCGGGGGCGGTACGCTCGCCTCGATGAGAGGGGGGTGCATGAGCACGGTCGAGGAGCGCTGGGGCGACGAGCGGTACTGCTACCTGACCACGACCGGGCGGAAGTCCGGGCGGCCGCATGAGATCGAGATCTGGTTCGGCGCCGAGGGCGACACGATCTACCTGATGAACGGCTCCGGCGAAGGCGTCACGGCGGGGCAGTCCGACTGGGTGAAGAACATTCAGGCGGACCCGGCGGTGCGCGTCCGGATCGGCGATGAGGAGTTCGAGGGCATCGCGCGCATCCTCGAGTTCAGCGGGCCCGAGCACGAGCGCGCCCGCGACCTGCTCGTGCCGAAGTACCGGACGGCGGAGGATGACCTGGTGACGTGGCGCGCGACCGGCTTCCCGGTCGCGATCGACCTGCGGGGGTAACCAGCGGCCCGGGAGATTCGGGACGTTGGTCGTACCGGACCGGTGGCGGGTGAGTCTCCCGAGTAAGATCTACAGACATGACTGCACGCACCGTCGCCGCTGCTCCGCCTCGTTCCGCCGCGCAGTCACGAGTGCGGCTCATGGCATGGATCACGCTCGGGATCACCATTGTGACGATCGTGATGGGCGCGGTGGTCCGCGCGACGCACTCGGGCGACGGGTGTGGCCCCAACTGGCCGACGTGCGAGGGCACGCTCGTGCTGCCCGGGACGGGCGAGCGCGCCCAACTCATCGAGTTCTCACATCGAGCGATCTCGGGTGTGAGCCTGATCGCGGTGGTCGTGTTGGCCGTGATGGTGTTCCGCGCCTATGTCTCGGGCCATCCGGCGCGCAGGGCCGCGCTCTGGAGCGTCGGGCTGCTGGTCGTCGAAGCGCTCATCGGCGCGATGATCGTCCTCTACGGGTGGGTCGCCGAGGATCGTTCCGCCGCGCGGCAGATCTCGGTGCCGATCCACCTCGTGAACACGTTCCTACTGACGGCGGCGCTGACCTACACGATCTGGGTGATCGAGGGCCGTCCGAGGCCTCAGCTCAGCGCCGTGCCGCGCCGGACGCGCGCCCTCCTCGGCCTGTCGTTCGCCCTCCTGCTGGTCGCGGCGACGGGCGCGACGACGTCGCTCGCGGACACGCTGTTCGCGGCGGAGACGCTGGGCGAGGGCATCCGGCAGGACTTCGACCGCCAGTCGGAGCTGATCGTGCAGCTGCGCGTCCTCCACCCGATCGTCGCGATCTCCGCAGGCACACTCATCGCGTGGTTCACGTGGCGTCACCTCGATGAGCTCGAGGACGGCGGGCACGCCTGGGCGGCGCGGGGGCTGGTCTTCGGGATCGCGATCCAGGCGATGCTCGGTTTCCTGCACATCGCGCTGCTGACGCCGATCGTGACCGGCCTCGTGCACCTGTTCATCGCGCAGGCGCTGTGGATCGCCCTCGTGTGGGTCGCCCTCGCGCTGCTGGAGTCGCCGAGGGACGCCGAGGCGGTGACGGACGCTGCCCCCGCCGCCCGAGGCGTCTGACTCCGAGCCTGACCTAGCTCCCGGCGCGCGAAGATGCCTCGTCGGATCGATCTGATAGACGAGGCCGCTAGCCGCGCGCGGCGATCGCCTGCTGGACGGCCTGCGCGATGAGCGCGGCATAGGCGTCGCGGCCCTCGGGGGTGAGGTGGACGCCGTCGGCTCCGAAGTACTCGGCGACACCCGACGAGGCTGCATGCCAGTCGACGATCCCGAAGCCACGGGCGGCTGCCTGCTGGACGAGTGAGGCGTTGACCTCGCCCTCCCAGCGCCGGGGCACGGTGGCCGTGACGAAGAGGATCGTGCGGTCGCCGAGGGCTGCCATGAGCTCCTCGAACTGCGGGCTGGTGAAGGTGCCGTTCGCGCCGAGGCTCACCACGACGACCTCGCCGAGGGCGCCCTGGGCGTCCAGGCCGGCGATGACGTCGGTGGCGGTCCAGAACTGACGGCCCACCTCGGCGTCCACGACAGCACCGGGGAGGGCCGCCTGCAGCGTCGTGAGCGCGCCGAGCGCGACCGAGTCGCCGATGATCGTGACCGACGCGCCGAGGGCTCCGGCGTCGGGCGTCGTGCTGGGTGTGGCAGCCGTGACGCCGTCCACCGTGCCTCCCGAGGATGCGGAGGCGCTGGACGACGGCACCTCGGCGGGGTGCGCCTCCGGCTCGGGCTCGTCGCTGCCCTCGGTCAGTTCGTCGGTGCCCGGAGGCGGCGCCGTGTCGGGGACGGTGGCGGCGAGGGGCGCGCCGGCGGTGGGCACGCTGGTCGGAGCACTGGTTGGGGCTTCGGTGGTCGTGGTCGTGGCAGCCCCAGTGGGTAAGGCGGTCGCAGGAGAGACGGTGCTGACCGGCCTCGGCTGGCTGACGCTTGCGACCGGTTCAGTGCCGGACGGGGTTGCGGTGTTGTTCTCGGCTACCTGCTGCTCGATCGCGGCGAGGTCGTCGGCGAGGCCGATGCGGAGCGGCATGCCTCCCGCAGCGACGATCGCGATGAGGCCGACGGCCACGACCCCTGCGGGCCGGGCCCACGGGCGCTGGAGGTAGGGGCCGCTGCCGAGGTCGAACTCGGGCAGCCGCCAGCCGGAGCGGCCTCGGAAGGCGTTCTCGACGAGGCGGTAGGAGAGCTCGGCGAGGATCATCGTGAGGCCGAGGCGCGCCGCGAGCAGGGACCACGAGCGGAGATCGGCGCTCATCTGCGGCTGGGTGAGGACGAAGACCGGCCAGTGCCACAGGTAGATCGAGTACGAGCGCTCGCCAAGCCAGCGGAGCGCCGGCCGCGAGAGCATCCAGGCGACCGAGTTGCCCTCGTGCAGCGCGGCCAGCATGACGGCGACCGTGGCGCACGAGGCGACAAAGAATCCGCCGCGGTAGATGAACGAGTCGAACTCGCTGACCTGGGTGGTGAGGACGACGAGGGCAGCGAGGCCACCCCAGCCGACTGCCTCGATCGGTGCGCGAGGGCCGCGGGCCGCGAGCGCCGGCTTCACGACGATCGCGAGGGCCGCGCCGAGCAGAAGGCCCGCTACGCGGGCGTCCGTGCCGTAGTAGGCGCGGGACGGGTCCGCCTCTGGGCTGTAGAGGCTAGCCACCATCAGCGTGGAGATCGCGGCGAGTGAGACGGCGAGGGCGAACGCGGCCAGGCGGCCGCCGAACTTCAGCGCGCCGATCAGGAGCAGTGGCCACACGAGGTAGAACTGCGCCTCGACGGCGAGCGACCAGAAGTGCAGGAAGGGGGACGGCGACGTAATCGTCTCGAAGTAGGAGTGATCGCCGAACAAGAAGAACCAGTTGCCGATGTAGCCGACGGCGGCGAACGCCTCGGCGGTGAGTGCGTCGAGGCTCCGGACGCCGAGGGCGGCGAAGACGAGCCAGGTCAGGACGGCCGTCGCGAGGGTGGCGGGGACGAGGCGCCGGGCACGGCGGCGCCAGAAGTCGGCGGTGTCGGCTACCTCGGGGATGGCGAGGCCATCGGCGGGCGCGGAGGCGCGGGCGAGGAAGAGGACCGTGACGAGGTAGCCGGAGATGACGAAGAAGACGTCCACGCCAAAGAAGCCGCCGGGAACCTCGGCCAGGGACGCGTGATACGCGACCACTGCGAGGACGGCGAGCGCACGAAGACCATCAATCGCTGCGACGTGTGGCAGCGCCGTCCGACCCCTTATTTGGGCCAACAGGGAACCCCTTCGAGCCGTCTCGTCCCGCCCCCAGTCAGAATGCGCCCAATGGCACGATCACTTCAACACCTGACGGCCGTTTTTCCGAAGAAAGTTGCGAGTGAAGTATCAACGTCACCTCATCCAGTCCGGTTCCCGAACGTGTACGCTCGTCATGCATTACGAATGTGATTGGCGCACGCAGGGAGGTATGCCGTGCCGGCAGGTGTGTTGTCAGGAATCCGTGTCCTCGAGTTCTCGCAGATCGTGGCTGCACCGGTCGCCGGGGTGAACCTTGCGGACTTCGGGGCGGACGTGGTGAAGGTGGAGCCGCCCGGTGGCGAGCAGACGCGGCGCATGGGATCGGTGGTGCCCTCCGAAAGCAAGGGCTTCCAGGCGCTGAACCGAGGCAAACGCTCGTTGGTCATCGACCTGCACGATGAGCGAGGCCAGGCGGTGATGCGCCGGCTGATCGCCCAGACGGACGTGGTGCTGATCAACTACCGCTATGGCGTCGCCGAGCGCATGGGGATCGACTACGAGACCCTCTGCAAGATCCGTCCGGACCTCATCTACTGGCAGAACACCGGCTTCGGCGAACAGGGCCCGGAGGTGTCTCGTGCCGGCTCGGACATCGTGGCGCAGGCGTACTCCGGGCTGATGGTGACGGATGCGAAGGTGGACGATGACGGCGCACCGGACCTCATCTCGGTGCCCATCTCGGACATCGTATCGGGGTTCGCGGCGGCCATGGCCGTGGGGATGGCGCTGTTCCATCGCGAGAAGACGGGCGAGGGGCAGTACCTGAGCACGTCGCTGCTGCGGACGGCGCTCTTCCTCCAGGCTGCCTCGGTGATGCGTGAGCCAGTGTCCGACGCGGTGCTCCGCGACCCGATGATGGAGCGATCGCGAGCCGCGATTGAGGGAGGCGCGTCGTACCCGGAGGTGCTGCAGGCGCGGCAGTCCGGGCAGGCGGCTCGCCTCGCGTTCCGGCTCTACTACGGCGGGTATCGGGCGCAGGGCGGGGCAGTGGTGCTCGGCGCACTGACGAAGACGAACCGCAACAGCATGCGCGAGGTGCTCGGCTTCACCGACGAGGACAGCGACAGTCCGGACTATGACGCGCTCGACCCCGAGAACCAGCGGCGCGCGATCGAGTGGAAGCGGCGCTTCCGCGAGCGGTTCATGGAGCGCTCCGTGGAGGAGTGGGTGCACGACTTCGACGCGGCCGGCGTGCCTGTCTCGGCGGTGCGTCAGCCCGAGGAGCTCGCGGACGATCCGCAGGTGGTGGCCGACGGAATGATGTGGGACGTCGAGCACACCGTGACCGGCCTGCAGCGCGTGGTCGGGCCGGCGGTGGTGATGTCGAAGACACCCACGGCCGTCCAGCGCTCGGCGCCGGCCCTCGGGGAGCACTCGGCGCAAGTTCTCGTCGAGGGCGGATTCGCGCCAGAGGAGATCGCGCGGCTCTGCGAGGAGGGCGTGCTCGTCCAGCGGCTGGCCTGACCCTCACCCCCGGCCCCTCTCCCGGAGCGGGAGAGGGGAGTCGGCTGGGAGCTGAGAACCGGACTACGCCAGGGACATCTCGCGGATGTCGTCCGCGACGACGAGGCGTGCGCCGGTGACGGCTTGGACCTCCGCGGGTGTCCAGCCGGGGGCGACCTCGCGCAGGACGATGCGTCCGCCGACGAGATCCATGACGGCGATGTCGGTCACGATGCGGTTCACGCACCTCGGCGCGGTGAGCGGCAACGTGCAGTGGTCGACGACCTTCGGAGAGCCGTCCGAGGCTGTGTGATACATCATGATGATGGTGCGCTTCGCGCACGTGGCGAGGTCCGGCGCGCCGCCGAGGTTCGCTGCCGGCTTCCCGGGAGCGTGTGCATTAGCCAGGTTGCCCGCCGCGTCGACCTGCATCCCGCCCATGACCGTGATGTCGATATGTCCGCCCCGGATGATCGAGAACGACTCGTCGTGGCTCAGAAAGACCATGCCGGGCCTTGGCAGCACGGGTCGGTTCCCCACGATGAAGACATACGGGTCGACGCCCTCGGAGGTCTGCGCCAGTGGGCCGAAGCCGAGGAGACCGTGCTCGGAGTGCAGGAGCACCTCGCGGTCGGGCGGGATGACGTCGGCGCAGTGCATGGGGATGCCGATGCCGGGGTTCACGACGGCGCCGTCGAAGAACTCGCGGACGACGATCATCGCCATGACGACGGGGTCGAGGCGGGGTGCGGGGTCGGCCATCAGCAGGGCTCCTGCCACGATGTCGCGGGTGTCGAGGGGCGCACGACGAGGCGCTGCACGTAGACGCCGGGCGTGTGGATCGCGTCAGGCGCGAGGTCGCCAAGCGGGACGATCTCGTCGACCTCGGCGATGGTGACGCGGGCGGCGCCCGCCATCGTCTCGTTGAACGTCTTGGGGCCGCGGAACACCAGGTTTCCGTAGCGGTCGGCCTTCCACGCACGGACCAGCGCGAAGTCGGCGTGGAGCGCGTGCTCGAGGACGTGCGGGACGCCCTCGAAGTCGCGGACCTCCTTGCCCTCGGCGACGACGGTGCCGGGGCCGACCGGGGTGTAGAACGCGGCGATGCCGGCACGGGCGGCGCGGATGCGCTCCGCGAGGGAGCCCTGGCCGGTCACCTCGACCTCGGCCTCGCCGGCGTTCAGGCGCTCCTCGAACGGCCAGACAACCTTCCCGGTGCCAACGGGGAACGAGGTGATGAGCTTCCGGATCTGCCCCTGTCGCGCGATGAGGCCCATCTCCCAGTAGTCGGACGGCCAGCTGACGATCTCCGACAGGGTGTTGGCGATGTTCCTCGCGTTCTCGGGGCCGGTGCTGGCGGAGGTCGTCGCAATCGTGAGGTCGCGCGCGCCGTTCCGGGCGAGCGCGGCGATGAGGTAGGACGGCGTGTTGAACGGCGACGCGAACCCACCCATGTGGATCCTCGCGCCGTCCGAGATGTCCGCGACCGCTTCGTCGAAGGTCGCGACGGATTTGTCGATCAAGGATTGGCCTCCCGCGAAGGCCGCACTCTATCGCACCACGGCACCCAATCGCAGCGGCTAGGCTGCGCGGGCAGGCGCGGCTGCCCGACTGGGCGCCCTGGCCGAGAGGGGAGCAACGAGATGGCTGAGATGACACGCAACGAGGTCTTCGAGTGGTTGCGGGAGGGCGCGGGGTACGCGCGGCTCGCGACGAATGGGCGGGACGGGTATCCGCACGTGGTGCCGCTGGGCTACTTCATGCTCGACGAGGACGTGATCCTGAACATGCGCGGCCAGCGCGAGGTGAACGTGCGGCGCGATCCGAAGGTGAGCATCTGCTGGGACGCGGGCTCCCAGATGAGCGACCTGAAGGGCGTGGTGATCCGCGGTTCCGCGACGATGGTGGACGACCCGGAGGGGTGTCTGGAACTGACTCGCGCGGCTGCTCGTGCGCGCGGGGTGCCCGAGGCGGAGCTGCCGACCGAGGCGCGTCCGGGGCGGAACTTTGCGCGCGTGAAGGTGGAGCACATCGCTTCGTGGGACAACGCGAAGCGGTAGGCAGCCCTGGAACAGTGCTGAACCCAGTCGGGTCTACGATCCCGCCGAGCCATTCAGTGCAGTTGCAGGAGGCTGGGTATGACTGATCCGACCTCGACTGATCCTGACAAGTACAGCGTGATCTTCGAGAACGACAGGGTTCGGGTACTCAACTACCGCGATGCCCCGGGGGCGAGGACGACTCCGCACGAGCATCCTGACAGCGTCATGATCACCCTGAGTTCGTTCGAGCGTCGACTCCACCAGGGGGAACGATCGGTCGACTTGCACCTCGACGCGCACTCCGTCCGCTGGCTGGATGCTCAGGAGCATGCGGGCGAGAACATCGGACAATCGCCGACGCACGTCATCTTCGTCGAACTCAAGGACCCGTCCGAGGGCAGTGGACAGCGTGGTGCAGCCCTGGGACCGAGCTAGCGGGAATCCGGAGAACCAACGCAGAGCGCCCGCCTCGTGAGAGGCGGGCGCTCTGGTGTTCGACTCCGAACCCGATGGCTACTCGTCGGCGACGAGGACCAGCGTGCCGGTGGCGGACAGTGAGCCGCCCGTACCGTTCACGACCAGGCTCTTCGCATCCGTCTGCTTGCCCTTCAGGCCGTTGACGCCATCCTCGGCGGTGCCGGAGAGCTGGCGGTAGGACTCGACGAGCAGCTGCATGCCGTACATACCGGAGTGGTTGAACGACAGGCCACCACCGTTGGTGTTGATCGGGAACGATCCGCCCGGGTTCGACTTGCCGGGGTCGAACAGGGTGTGGCCCTCGCCCGGCTTGGCGAGGCCGAGGACTTCCGCAGTGATGGCGACGGTGATCGTGAACGAGTCGTAGATCATCGCCATCTCCATGTCCTCTGGGCCCATGTTCGCCATGGAGTAGGCGAGCTTGGAGGACTGGGCAGCGGAGGTCTTGGTGAAGTCCCGCATCTCCAGCATCGTGGCGTGGCCGATGGCCTCGCCGGCGCCGGCGATCCACACCGGAGGCGTTGGGAAGGACTTCGCGACACGCTCCGAGGCGATGATCACGGCACCGCCGTGGTCAGTGACCAGGCAGACGTCGAGGAGGTTCAGCGGCCACGAGATCAGCCGGGAGTTCGTCACGTCCTCGATGGTCAGCGGACCACCGGCGGGGTGCGTCTCCTTGGAGTGCATCACGGCACGCGGGTTCAGCGTGGCCCACTCGCGGGTAGACACGGCGATCTTCGCGTAGTCCTCCTTGGTGGTGCCGTACTGGTACATGTGGCGCGTCATGGCGTGCGAGTAGTTCGAGGGCGCCCCGGCGATGCCGTACGGTGTCATGAACTGAGCGTCTGGGCCCAACGGGTCCCCGCCACGCTGCGGTGCAGCACCGCGCGGGTAGTTGCGCCGCGAGTAGCCGGCCTCACCGTGGACGACCACGCCGATGTCGAACATGCCGGCGTTGATCGCGGCGAGCATGTGTGCGACGTGGATCTGGTAGGAGCAGCCGCCGACGGCGGTAGTGTCCACCCACTTCGGGACGATCCCGAGGTACTCAGCGTACGAGTTGGCGTTGCCAGGGTTGGCGATGCCCTCGATGTCCTTGGGGCTGATGCCGGCCATCTTGCAGACGTTCGAGATGGCCTCGACGCCGAGCATGAAGTCGGTCTTGGGGTTCTCCAGGTAGCCGATCTGGTCGGCCTCAGCGGCCGCGACGATGGCTGCGCGCTTCGAAGGATTCGGCATTCGTTCGCTCCTTATCCGACCAGGCGCCAGTAGGGGATGCTGACTTCGTCGCTGGCCTCTTGAAACTCGACTTTGCAGAGCGAGCCGATCTTCTTGAAGATGTCCTCGGGCTTGTTCGGGTCGACGCCGAGGAGGACCGTGAAGACGCGGTCACCCTCCTTGAGGTCGATGAACGCCGTCACGAACGGGGTGTCCTCACCCCAGGCGCCGAAGGCGCGGTGCTGCACCGCGAACGTGTGCAGGTAGCCCTCGCCACTGGCCTCTTCCCAGACGATGGTCCGAGCGCCACAGATGGGGCAGATGAGCCGCGGGTAGAAGTGCATGTGGTTACACGTGGTGCACCGCGGCAGCATGAACTTCCCTTCCTTCGCGCCGGCCCAGTAGGGGCCGTTCACGTAGGGGTCGGGAATCGGGATGGGCTTGTTGTAGTCGGCCATCGTTCCTCTTCCTGCACGTCCATTCGGACGCTGTTCGCTCAGTCACCCGCTTCGGTCACCTGGTTGGGGTCACCCTGCGGGGCGCGCCCGTAGGCGCCCGCGGGAGAGTACCCCCGAAAGACGCACTTCGGGCAATTCGCTTCCTCGTACGGGGTCAGGCCCCGGCGGCCTGGCCCTCTTCCTTCCGCTGCTGGTTCGGCGCCGGGTTCACGATGCCGTTGACCAGCTGGTTCGGGATCGCGCGGCTCAGCTCGTCCACCGTCCAGTGACGGGCGCGATGGATGCTGCGCACCACTCGACGCTGGCTGTAGCGCGAGGCCTGCCACCCGCTGGTGCCGATGACCTGGCCGTTGATGGCGCCACCGGCGTCCGTGCAGAGCCATGCGACGGTCGGGGCGTTGTTCTCCGGGTCACGGGGCGTCGGGCCGTCCGGAGTGGTCGCCTGCACCTCGGCGGCGCGTCCCGCCCGCGAGATGCCCGCGGCGGCGCGGATGGTGCGTGCCGCGTCCGGGACGGACTGCGTCATGCGCGTGTTGCCGCCGGGGTAGATCGCGTTCACGGTGACCCCGTACGGGCCCACCTCGCGGGCGAGGGCGCGGGCGAAGCCCACCATGCCCTCCTTCGCGGCGGAGTAGTTCGCCTGGCCGGTGGAGCCGAGGCCCGAGCCGGAGGAGAACAGCAGCACGCGGCCGAAGCCCTGCTTCAGCATCTGCGGCAGCGCGAGCCTCGTCGTGTTGAACGCCCCCTTGAGGTGGACCGCCAGGACGGCGTCCCACTCTTCCTCGGTCATGTTGAAGACCATGCGGTCGCGGAGGATGCCCGCGACGTGGAGCATGGCGTCCAGCCGCCCGTACTCGGCCACGGTGCGGTCGACGAGGTCCTGGACCTGGTCGAACTTCGAGACGTCGCAGCCGTGCGCCATCGCGCGGCCGCCCATCGCCTCGATCTCGCGTACGACCTCCTGCGCCGGGCCGACGTCCCCGCCGGTGCCGTCCAGGTTGCCGCCGAAGTCGGCGACGACGATCGTCGCGCCCTCCTCGGCCATCTGGAGCGCCACGCCCTTGCCGATGCCGCGAGCGGCGCCGGTGACGATGGCTACTCGTCCTTCAAGTCGGTTGCCCATCTTCGTCTCCAGTCCTGCGTTCGACCCGGCTAGACGCGCAGCGGGTTGCTGGCGCCGTTGGCCAGGGTCCGCGGCATCTGCTCGTCGAGCTCGTCCATGGTGAAGCGGCGCTCGAAGGTGAGGATCTGCCGCTCGATTTCCGGGTAGTTGTAGAGGTAGACCTCGCCGCCGCGGGCGCCGAAGAGCTGCCCATTGACGTCGCCCGCGCCCTCGCTGAGGAGGTACACGACGAGCGGTGCGATGCCCTTCGGGTCGTCCGGGTGGTCGTCGCCCTCCCAGTTCATCGTGGGGAACGGGGTGGCGATGCCCGCCATCTGCTCCGCGGAGAGCACGCCCGCTGGCGGGCGAAGCTCCTCGGAGTAGCCGCCAAAGGAGCGCGTGCGCGCGAGCGGCGAGATGGCGTTGCAGGTCACCCCGTACCGACCGAGATCACGCGCGACGGTGCGCGAGAGGCCGATGATGCCCTCGCTGGCCGCGGCGTAGTTCGACGCCCCGACGGAGCCGAGGCCGTAGTCGGACGTGAGGAAGACCATGCGGCCGTGGCGCTGCTGGCGCATGGCGATGGAGGCGGACTTGGTGACGGTGAATACCGACTTGGTGTTGCCGGTCACGACGCTCTCGAAGTCGTCCTCGGTCATCTCCCAGATCGGGGTGTCGCGCCGGATGCCCGCCGCACAGACGAGGCCATCGACGCGACCGAACTGGTCGAGGGCGGCGCGGATGGCGGCCTCGCCGCCGGCCTGCGTGGACACGTCGTCCGTGACCGCGGCAGCCTTGCCGCCGTTCGATGTGATCTGGTCGACGACGGCCTGCGCGATGGCCGGGTTGCTCCCGGTGCCGTCCGGCTCGCAGCCGTTGTCCGCGACGACGACCGATGCGCCCTCGGCGGCGGCGAGGAGTGCAACCTCGCGCCCGATTCCGCGTCCGCCGCCGGTGACGACGACGACGTTTCCGTCTAACGCTCCCATGAGTACCCCCATTGCTGCTGTCGCCCGGCGGGCCCGTAGGGGAGGCCAGCACGGGTGTTATCACCGCGCGCATAATAAGCACGCCACGCCAGCGTCGTTTTGTCTCCGTGAAGCAATTCGCTCGCCGACTGGACTGGGAGTGGTATTCCAACCGGGGTGAACCTCCTTCACCCACGCTGAACCGGCGGCCTCGACGCGCACCCAACGCGCCTCGGGAGCGGCGCGGACACGATGGGAGCCACGATGACCCAGACCACAGCCCCGACTGCCGAGTCGTTCGACCCGCAGGCGCATCTGCCACAGACCGACGGCGCCCTCGTTGTCCCCGGAGCGCCCGAAGGACTCCGCATCCACCGGGACGCCCACGGCATCCCGCACGTCGAGGCGCCCGACGAGCAGGCGGCGTGGTTTGGGATGGGCTACGCCTGTGCGCAGGACCGGCTGTGGCAACTGGAGTGGTATCGCCGTCGCGGCCAGGGCCGCTGGTCGGAGGTCGTCGGCTCCTCGGGGTTGGCGGGGGACCGGATGTTCCGTCGCCTGCGACTCGTCGAGGCGTGCCGCGCCGATGTCGACGCGATGAGCGCGGAGACCCGCGCAATGTTCGAGGCGTACGCGGCTGGCGTGAACGCCTACGTCAGCGCCGGGCAGCCGCTACCCCCGGAGTTCGCGCTGACCGGCCTCGGGTGGGACGAGTGGCGGCCCGAGGACTCCGTGATGGTATTCAAGGTGCGCCACGCGATCATGGGGAAGCGACTGACGAAGCTCGCGCGCCTCGAGTTCCTGCGGCGCGCCGGGCCCGAGGCGTACGCGCTCCTTGAGGGCATCGAGCCGAGCGGGATCAACCTGATCCTCCCGCCGGGCGGCACCGCCGACCGTGCCTACGCCTCGACGGCCGAGGAGGTGCGCGCGATGGCGGCGGACCTCGGCACGCTCGGCAGCGACGAGGGCGGATCGAACTCATGGGCGGTTCACGGCTCGCGGATGACGACGGGCCAGCCGGTGCTGTGCAACGACTCGCACCGCCCCCTCGACGTACCGAACGTCTACTGGCAGGTGCACGTGTGGTGCCCCGAGTTCAACGTCGCGGGTGGCGCGTTCCCGGGGGTGCCGGCCTTCCCTCACTTCGGGTTCAACGGCGACCTCGCGTGGAACATCACGCACGGGCAGGCCGACTACCAGGACCTCTGGACCGAGGAGTTCGATCCCTCGAACCCGACCCGCTACCGGACGGAGGACGGCTGGGCCGAGGCTGAGACGCGCACCGAGACGATCGAGGTGCGCGATGCACCGTCCGAGGAGATCACGCTTGTCCGGACTCGGAACGGGGAGATCGTGCACGGCGACCCGGCCTCCGGCTCTGCCGTCGCCATGCGATACACGGCGACCGACCAGCCGAACCGCCAGTGGGAGACGCTCCGTCCGATGGTGTTCGCCTCGACGGTACCGGAGTTGCACGAGTCGCAGCGCGGGTGGGACGAGCCGGTGAACGCGCTGCTCTCCGCGGACACCGAGGGCAACATCGGCTTCCTGTTCCGCGGACGCATCCCGGTGCGGTCGACCTCGAAGGCGCGGGAGTTCCCCGTGGCGGGGTGGACCGGGGAGCACACGTGGACGGGCGACGTGCCGTTCGAGGCGCTGCCGCAGGCGATCAATCCGCCCGAGGGGTTCATCGGCACCGCAAACCAGCGTCCGGTCGAGTCCACGGAGCACTACCTCGCCCACGAGTTCACGACGCCGGGCCGTTCGACGCGGATCGCGGAGGTGCTGACCTCGAAGGAGACGTTCACGCCTGACGAGGTGATCGGCATGCAGGCGGACACCACCTCCATCCGAGCACGCGGATGGGCGGCGTTCCTCGCAGAGCGCGGGCCGTACGAGGGTGTCGCCGAGGAAGCGCGGGCGATGCTCGCCGGGTGGGACGGGGACCTCGCAGCGGACTCGGCAGCCGCGCTGCTGTACTCGTGCTTCCGCGTCCGAGGGATGGAGCAGGTGTTTCGCCCGATCCTCGGCGAGGACGCGTGGGAGTG
>Ga0114916_1001319_pt1 | contig 14314 bp, 12 predicted proteins | sample MalvirAntarct_66_FD_83501 | JGI IMG/M metagenome (GOLD analysis project Ga0114916, IMG submission 83501) | Marine viral communities from the Global Malaspina Expedition - Malaspina viral metaG Antarct_66 | ecosystem: Environmental > Aquatic > Marine > Oceanic | place: West Anvers Island... | reverse complement strand
TTCACGGTCACCGCTACGCCAGGTTCCGAAGTCTGATCCGCGTCTCCAGCCAGTGCCTGCTCGCAGCCGCCGCCCAGAACATCAAGAAGATCGCGATGGCCATGACCCGGAGCCCCGAACCAGCTCCGGCCTGAGCGAACGACCTCCAACCCAGAGCCGATACCGCCCCGCACCAGACCCCCAAAGCACCCAAAACAAAACCCCGCCAGAAAATGACGGGGGTTGTCAGCAGTCTGAGGGCCGCTCCAGGGCGGCCCCTTTTCGTGGTGTGCCTGTGCGGCGATTCGCCGTCAGGATTCGCTGCTGGACCGCGCATCGGACCCGGCGAGGATCCGGTCGGACAGGGCCTTCAGCACGGCCGGGTCTTCCGATCCCACCAGGGCGTAGCTGGCCTGTTCGTGCTGCCAGCACACGAACCGCACCTGATGCTCCTCGAACAGTTCCGCCAGCCGCTCCTGCGATCCGTCGGCACGCGTGATGAACAGGGTGATGCGGTGGCTGGTGCGGCTGGAATACATCAGCTGCGCCGCCGGTTTGGTGTCGTTGGTGACCAGCCGGCCGCCGAGAAGGTAGTAGCCGGCCGGCGAGAGATCCGGGATCGCCAAGGCGACCCCGACCCGCTTCGACAGCCATCGCGTGAGTTCGGCGCGCCGGTCTCCCGGTATCTCGACGGGATGCTCCTCGTCCGATGCGAACAGCAGATGCGCCTCAACCGCTTCCTGCGCATAGCCGGGCGGCAGGTGCCATACCAGCGTGGAGCCGAACCAGGCCATTCCCGCGACGACGGCGGCACCGCCCAGCGCCGCGAGCGCCGGCCGGCCGAGGCCCAGCATGGAAGCCAGCCTGCGGCGGGCGAGCCGGCGCGCGAGCTGCTGCTCCATCCGCTCCAATTCCGGCGGCGGGGCTGCCGGCGGCCGGCGATAGGCCACGTGAAGGGCCTCGTTCAGGCGCAGATAGTCGTCGATGCGACGCAGGTCTTCCGGCTCGTCCTCCAGCCAGCGTTCGATCAGCGCGGCCGTCCGCTCGTCGGCTGCGCCGTCGACATAGCGGTGGACCTCCTCCTCGGTGGGTCGATCGCGAAAACTCATTGCTTCACCAGACGCAGGTTCGGCTTGCCGCGCCGGGCCAGCAGGTCGCGCATACGCTGGCGCGCGCGCGACAGGCGCGACATCACAGTGCCCGTGGGAACACCGAGGATATCGGCCGTCTCCTGATAGCGGAATCCCTCGACGGCCGTCAGCAGCAGTACCTCGCGATGCTCCGGGTCCAGCTGCTCGAACGCCCACAGCGCTTCCAGCCACTCCATCCGCAGCGCCTGTGCGGGCGCCTGCGGCAGAAGGTGCGCGACCGATTCGAGGTCGACATGCTCGGCCTGCCGCAGCCGCTTGCGGACCCCGCCGACATGGAGGTTGTGCAGGATCGTGAACAGCCAGGCGCGGAGGTCCGTGCCTGGCATCCAACGGTGCGCCTGGGTGAGGGCGGTCGCGAGGCATTCCTGCACCAGATCGTCGGCCTGATCGGCGTCGCGGACCAGCGCATGCGCGTAGCGCCTGAGGCGTGCGACGTGGAGGTGGAGGGTCTGGCGCAACTGTCCGTCGGTCATTCGGGCCGCATGGTCCGTTGTTCCGCTGTCATTCTATGACGGCTAACGCCGTTCGGGCGCGGTTTATTCCGAAGCGGACAAGGCGACCGGCCGCTTCGGCCGTCCGGTATCGTGGGCAGTGGACTTGGCCGTGCGGCGTCGGATAGTTTCTGCGCCCCGCCGAATGAAAAGACGCGCGAGCAAGGAGACGAGATATGGCCGGCAGTACCGTCGAGACGCCGTCGGGCGTCGCCATCCAGGGGGCGCTGGAGCCCCGCTTCGACGAGATCCTGACGCCGGAGGCCCTCGCTTTCGTCGCCGATCTGCAGCGGACGTTCAACCACCGCCGCGAGGAGCTTCTCGCGGCCCGTGTCGAGGCCGACGCCAGGGTCCGCTCCGGCGCGCTGCCGGACTTCCTGAAAGAGACCCAGGCCGTCCGCGATGGCGACTGGAAGGTGGCCGGCGTTCCGAAGGATCTGCAGGACCGCCGCGTCGAGATCACCGGCCCGGTCGACCGCAAGATGGTCATCAACGCGCTGAACTCCGGCGCGAAGGTCTTCATGGCGGACTTCGAGGATGCGACGACGCCGACCTGGTCCAACCTGATCCACGGCCAGATCAACCTCGCCGATGCCAACAAGGGGTCGATCACCTTTCACGACCCGTCGAACGGCAAGGACTATGCCCTGTCGGACAAGCCGGCGGTCCTGATCGTGCGGCCGCGCGGCTGGCACCTGACCGAGGCGCACATGACCGTCGACGGCAAGCGCATGTCGGGCAGCCTGTTCGACTTCGGCCTCTACTTCTTCCACAACGTGAAGACGCGGCAGAAGAACGGCGTCGGCACCTATTTCTACCTGCCGAAGCTGGAGAACCACGTCGAGGCACGGCTGTGGAACGACGTGTTCGTCCACGCCCAGGAGAAGCTCGGCGTGCCCCGCGGCACGATCAAGGCGACCGTCCTGATCGAGACGATCACCGCGTCGTTCGAGATGGACGAGATCCTCTATGAGCTGAAGGACCACATCGCCGGCCTGAACGCCGGCCGCTGGGACTATATATTCAGCTTCATCAAACGGTTCCGCGACCGTCCGGACTTCGTGCTGCCCGACCGCGCGCAGATCACGATGACGACGCACTTCATGCGCTCCTACAGCCAGCTGCTGATCAAGACCTGCCACCGCCGCGGCGCGCACGCCATGGGCGGCATGGCGGCGCAGATTCCGATCCGCAGCGACGAGAAGGCCAACGAGGAGGCGCTCGCCAAGGTGAAGGCCGACAAGGAGCGCGAGGCCGGCGACGGCCACGACGGCACCTGGGTGGCGCATCCCGGCCTCGTGCCGATCGCCAAGGCAGCCTTCGACGACAAGATGCCGAACCCCAACCAGGTCGCGCGCCAGCGCCAGGACGTCCACGTGACGGCCGACGACCTGCTGAAGATCCCCGAGGGCCAGATCACCGAGGCCGGCCTGCGGACCAACCTCGCGGTCGGCGTGCTCTATATCGAGCCGTGGCTGCGCGGCATCGGCTGCGTGCCGATCAACAACCTGATGGAGGATGCGGCCACGGCCGAGATCAGCCGCGCCCAGGTCTGGCAGTGGATCCGCCATGAGGCGAAATTCACAGGGACCGGCACCGTCATCGACGCGGCCCTCGTGCGGCGGCTGCTCGACGAGGAGGTCGCGAAGATGCGCGCCCAGGTCGGCGAGGATGCCTGGACGACCGGCAAGCACGACGAAGCGGCGGAACTGTTCTACGACATGGTCACCGCCGACGAGTTCGGCGAATTCCTGACCCTGCCGGCCTATGAGCGGGTGGTGACGCTGGTCTGATCGCAACGGCCGTCTTAGCGCGCCGACAGCAGATGCCGCCGCGCTACGACGCCATCATCGTGCTGGGTGCGGGGGTTTGGAAACACGGACATCCAAGTCCGGCGCTTCAGCGACGCATCGTGCGCGGTGTCGAAGCGTTTCGCGAAGGCGCCGCACCCACCCTCGTCATGAGCGGCGGGCTCGGTCGGAACCCTCCCATCGAGGCCGACGTCATGTCGAGGGTCGCGCGCGAGATGGGCGTGCCTGACGAGGCCATCGTCGCGGAGCGTTCTGCACGATCCACCGACGAGAATGCCCGGTATTGCGCGATTCTGATGCGGGAGAGAGGCTGGAACCGGGCACTGATAATCACCGACGGCTGGCACCTGCCGCGCGCGCTGATGACGTTTCGAGCGTATGGTGCCACAGTCGACGGAGACAGTGCCGGCGGTGGCCGTGCGGCACTCGGCTGGGACCGGTGGCTTCGGCATGTGGTGAGGGAAGGCTTCGCCTATGTCCTGTACGCATGCCGGCTCCGGCTCATCGGATCTTCCCGCCTTCGGCGGCGCGTCCGCTGATCGTCTCCGCGGCTCTAATCGTTAAGACCGGTCCGGCCTCCGCCCCGGTAGCCTGGGGCAGATAAGGCGGGACACCGTTCCCCCGCCCGGAATTTTGTGCGGCCTCACCGGGTTCCTTTGGCCGAAGGTTCCTGGCGACTTTTCGGACCGATCTTGTACCCGCATTAACCTTCGGTAGCAGGCGCCGGTTCCGCGATCCGGGCACCGGCGCCGAAATATTTTGCAGCGTCAGTCGTAGCTGATCCGCTCCCGGCCGTGGACCGCGTGATAGCGCGGTACGGCGTGGCCCGAGGGCAGGTTCCACGGGTCCGATTCGGCAAGCAGGCGCTGCACTTCGGTGAGAACCCGCTTGGTGATGCCGGGGGTGTTGGGCGTGGTCAGCGCCTCGCCGATCGGCAGCCACGTCAGGTCGACCAGCTCGCCGCTGCCGCCGAGGGTGCCTGCCGCATGGGCAGCGTCACAGATGAAGAACCGGGCATTGAAGCGGCGCACGTCGCCAGGCGGCGTGATGGCGCGGAAAACGTAGTCGAGCAGGTCGAGCGCCGGGGCGAGGCCGGTATCGAAGAACGGCCGCCACGTGTCAGCCAGTGCCGAGCGGTCGACCGGTGCGTCCAGGGGCCGGCCGATCGTCAGGCCCGTCTCCTCGAACGCTTCGCGGATCGCCGCCAGCGCGAGCGCCCGGGCGCGCCGCCGTGTCGCGTGGCGCTCCAGCCGTTCGGCGACCGGCGCGCGTAGCGCTGCCGCCACGGGGACCTGCGCATCCTCCATGTCGACCCGGCCGCCAGGGAAGACGAAGGTGTTCGGCATGAAGACGTGCTTGTGGTGGCGATGGCCCATCAGCACTGCGGGCTCAGGCCCGTCGCGCTTCACCAGGATCAGGGCAGCCGCATCGCGCGGCCTGATGCCGGTGGTGCCGGGCTTGCGCGGCAGGCGTGCGGCGCGGGGCGGAGCCACCTCGTCCGGCTGCGTCAATGATCGCTTCCGTGGAAGATCTCGTCGCGCATGCCGGTGTCGTATTCCGCGCCGGCGGCGGTGACCGCGTAGCCGTTTTCGACCTGCCGGATCAGGCCCTTGCGGCTCAGCGCCGCCCACACGGCGGGGTTGCCGAGGCCGGTAGCGTCGGCGGTCATCACCACCGCGCGGCCGATGTGGAAGTGGTTGCCGTGCGCGTGCGGGAGCGAGCGGATGATGGTTTCACCGGTCGCCTCGTCCGTGCTTGTGAGGTCGGGCTGGCGCGCGACCTCCTGCAGCAGGGTCAGGGTCTTCAGCTGCAGGCTGTTCAGCTTGAGCGGGTTCTTCTTCGGGGACATCAGAGCTTGCCGTTCACATAGGGCTTCAGGGCCGCGTAGATGGTGCGGGTGACGGGGGTATCGACACCGTAGGTGCGTCCGAGTTCCACGACCTTGCCGGCCAGCCACGGCAGTTCCAGCCGGTTGCCGCGCACGAGGTCGTTCGCCATCGACGCCATCGTCGTCGCCGGCTGGGTGTCCATATAGGCGAGCCGCGTCTCGGCGAAGCCCTCCGGCAGCTTGATCCCGACCGCGGCGCCGACGGCGGCGGTTTCCCGCGCCACGTCGAGCAGCAGGGCACGCAGTTCCTCGTCGTCGCGTGCCACACCCAGGGGCAGGCGCGTGATCGCCGTGACGCTGGAGAGCGAGACTAGGAAGACCATCTTTTCCCAGAGCGAGCGGCGGATGTCCTCCGAAAGCTCGGCATCCATGCCCGCACCCTGGCATGCGGCGAGGAATGCGGCGGCGCGGTCGCTTCGGCTGCCGTCCAGTTCGCCGTAGACGACCTTGCGCATCTTGCCGGTCTGGTGGACGAGCCCCGGTCGCTCGATCAGCCCGCCGATCAGGGCGACGCCGCCCATCACATGGTCCTTGCCGAGGATCGGCATCAGCCGGTCCGGCGCATCGATGCCGTTCTGGATGGGGATGACGAAGGTGTCGGGTCCGATGAGCGGCTTGATCGCCTCGCCGGCGCTCTCCACGTCCCACAGCTTCACGCAGAACAGCACTGCATCGACCGGGCCGACGCTCGCCGGATCGTCGGTGGCGCGCGTGTCGGGAAGGTGGAAGTCGCCCAGCGGTCCTTCGACCCGCAGGCCCTCCTCGCGCATCGCCTTCAGATGGGCGCCGCGCGCGACGAAGGTGACCTCGTGCCCGCCCAGTGCCATCGCCATCCCAAAGGGGGCGCCGACGCCGCCGGCGCCGATGACCGCGATCTTCATGCCTCGATGCGCTCCATCCCGTTGTCGGTGTCAATCAAGCCCGGCAGCGGCGGCGGCGCAAGACCCTTCCGGGAGGGAGCGGCCGGCCGGGTGTCGGTGCGCGCGGTCACACGTCGCCGGGATCGAAGGCTTTACGACCCCGGGTTCCGGCCGGGCGGTGGAAATCCATGTTAATGGTTTTATGCGATCGGTTGGGGTGACCCTTACCCGTGAGACGGTCGCTTCCGCCCGGCCCGGCCGTCCAGCCTGCGAGTTCGCGATGCACGAACCGATACCCATGCCGGCCGCCGCACCGCCGGCACATCCGGTCACGTTCAGCGGGCCGCGACCGGTGTTTCGGCGGCTGATCACCCGCGGGGCGTTGCTGGAACTCGTGACCCTCGGCTTCTACCGCTTCTGGCTGGCGACCGATATCCGCCGGCATCTCTGGTCGCACACGGCGGTGGACGGCGATGCGGCGGAGTATACCGGACGCGCCAAGGAACTGCTGATCGGCTTCCTGGTGGCACTGGCGATCCTGCTGCCGATCTACCTCGCCTACTTCCTCCTGGGCATCGAGGCGGAGCGGCTGCAGAGCTTCGCCAGCGTTCCGCTCTTCCTGTTTCTCTATCTCTTCTCGCAGTTCGCGATGTACCGGGCACGGCGCTATCGCCTGACGCGCACCGTCTGGCGCGGCCTGCGCTTTTCGATGCGCGGTTCGGGCTGGAGCTATGCCTGGCGGGCCGGACTTTGGACGCTGGCGGCGGTTCTCACGCTTGGCCTGCTGCTGCCGTGGCGGCAGGCGGCACTGGAACGCTACAAGCTGCGCCACACGGCCTACGGCTCGCTCCAGGGCCGGTTCGTCGGCACCGGTGGCGGGCTTTTAAGGCGCGGCTGGTGGCTGTGGCTGCTGGTGCCGACGGGCGTGCTGCTCGTGCCGCTGCCGTTCATCTACGCGGGATACAAGGCTATCGAGTGGCGCTGGTGGGTCTGCGGCATCCGGTTCGGCGACCATCGGGATGCTCAAGGCCGGCAGGGGGAGATGCGGCTCGAATCCTCCCTGACCAAGGGGGCCTTGATCGGCATCGTCTGGAAGGTTGTCGGTTGGTTCTTCCTTTTCGGAAGTGCGTTTGTGGCCTTGATGGCGGTGGTCAACCATATCCAGTTCAGCAAGATTGGACCTCCGGACATGTCCGCGGTTTACCCGGCTCAGGAGCGGGCCAGGGGAATGGCCGAAATGGCTGATCCGGTAAACCTCCTGACAATTTTTGGACCGATCATCCTTGGCTATCTCATGATGATGGTGGCCATGGGCATCGTCCTGCGGCTCTACCTCAACCGCGACATCTGGGCGAGGGTGGCGGGCACGACCACCGTCCACAATCTCTCGGCGGCTGACGACGTGGTCGGGCAGGGTGAGGCGGTGGATGCGCTGGGCGAGGGGCTGGCCGACGGCCTCGACATCGGCGGACTCTAGGGACTGTTGCATATGGACGGCATGACCGCCGAGAGCCGATCCGGACACGCCGGGATCTTCTACGATGGAAGTTCGAACCGAAAGCGGCGCGTGCAGCTGCGCGTCTCGGAGCGGTTGGACATCGTCGAGGACGGCACCGTCATCGCATCCTGGCCGTACGAGACCATGCGGCGCGCCGACGGCCACACCGGCCTGCGCCTGCGCAACGAGCAGGCGCCGCCGCTCGCCCGCCTGGAGGTCGAGGATGCAGCGGCGGCCCAGGCGATCCGCGCGCGCTGCACCGCGCTGGACCTCGCGGAGCGGCGGCAGACCGGGCGCATCGTCGGCTGGTCGCTGGCGGCGGCCTGCTCGATCGTGCTGATGGCGCTCTACGGCATTCCCTATGCGGCCGACCGGCTGGCGCCGCTGGTGCCCTTCTCGGTCGAGGCGCGCCTGGGCGATGCCGTCGATGGCCAGATCCGCTTTCTGCTGGCGGACGAGGCCTGCGAAGCCCTCGCGGGGCAGGCGGCGCTCGACAAGATGACGGCGGCACTCGCGGCGGCCGGCGGTGCGCCGGACGTCGTCCATGCCGACGTTCTCGCCTCCGAGATGCCCAACGCGCTCGCCCTGCCGGGCGGCCAGATCTATCTGTTCAGCGGCCTGCTCGCTCGGGCCGAATCGCCGGACGAGATCGCGGGCGTGCTCGCACACGAAATCGGCCACGCCCAGCATCGCGACGCGCTGCGCCGTTTGATGCAGACCGGCGGCACCTCTTTCCTGTTCGGCCTGCTCTTCGGCGACGTCACGGGCAGCGGTGCCGTGATCCTGGCGGCCCGATCGCTGCTCGACGCATCTTATTCCCGCGAGACGGAGAGAGCCGCCGACGAATACGCGGTCGCCGCGATGAGCGCGCTCGGCCGTTCGCCGGTCGCGATGGGCGAACTGCTGGTACGCATAACCGGCGACGAGCGCCAGGGCACGATCCTCGACAGTCACCCGGTGAGTGCCGAGCGCCTCGACCGAATGAAGACGGCGTCCCGCCCGGTTACGGGGCCGCCGATCCTGACGGACGGCGAATGGCAGGCATTGAAGACGATCTGCGGAGCGCCACCGGCCTAGCCGGCCCGGAGCAGGGAAACGAGACAGTTCACCACCCGCCCGGCATCCACCGGCTTTTCCAGGCGGGCCAGGCCGGCCAGTTCCGGCGGAATGGCGATGGTCGCCGCATAGCCCGTCACCAGAACCGCCGGGATCCCGCGCTTTCGCAGGGCCAGCGCGACCGGCCACACCAGATCGCCGTTGAGATTGACGTCCAGCGAGGCGGCGTCGAGCGCCGCCGTCTCCGCTGCCTCGAGTGCGGACGCGAGTGTCGGTATCGGTCCCATGACCGTTCCGCCGGCATCCTCGATGGTCGCTCCGATCTCCTCGGCCACCAGATACTGATCCTCAACGACCAGGATGCGACGTCCCGCGAGGGGCCGCGGCACGTCCTTTGCGGGCGAGATGGACCGGGGCGAAGCCGGCAGCGGCTGCTCGACCGGATGTCCTTCGACGAGTGCGGTGCGGGGCAGGCGCATCGTCGCGATCAGGCCCGACGCCGAAAAATCGAGGTCGACCCTGCCGTCGAGTTCGTATTCGACAGTCGTCGCGATGAGGCTCGTGCCGAAACCACGGCGTGTCGGCGGTTCGTCGATCTGCGGCCCGCCGGCTTCGCGCCAGTCGATGACGAGGGCCATCCCGCCGCCCTCGTCGTGCATCGCCCAGTTCACCGCCACCCGGCCGGTCGGCACGGACAGCGCACCGTATTTGGCGGCGTTGGTGGTCAATTCATGGAAGGCCAGCGTCATGCTCTGCGCAGCCCGCGGCGTCACCTGTACGTCCGGGCCCGAGAGCAGGACGCGATCGGGGTCGTCGACGCGATAGGCGGCGACAGTGTCGGCGAGCAGACGGGTCAGCACGGCGCCCTCCCACCGGCTGTCGGCGAGCAGCCGATGGGAGAGGGCGAGTGCGGCGAGGCGGCCGTCGAGACGCTCGACGCCGGCCGTGCCCGAACGGCCGAGGCTCTGGTGGACGATCGCCTGTACGACCGCCAGGACGTTCTTCACCCGGTGATCGAGTTCGGCCAGGAGCAGGCTCTGGTGCTCTTCGGCACGCTTTCGCTCCGTGATGTCGTTGAACAGGACGCCGACGTGACGTTCGTCCGGCGCGCCGATGCGGAAGGCGTTGACCTCGAAGAACCGCCCCAAGGCCGACGCGGGAAGTTCGAAGCGCAGCGGCTCTCCGGTCAGCGCGATGCGACCATAGGTGTCGAACCAATACTGCTCGTGGCCGGGCGCAATCGAGCGCATCGTCCGCCCCTTCACGTCCCGAAGGCCGGTCTTTCGCTCGAAGGCGCTGTTCATCTCCATGAAGCGATAGTCGCTCGGCCGCCCGTCATCGTCGAAGATCATCTCGATCACGCAGAAGCCCTGGTCGATCGATTCGAAGACCTGTCGGTAACGCTCCTCGTTTCGGCGCAGCAGCTCTTCCTGCGCCTCTCTCAGGGCGCGCTCGGCCAGGACCTTCTCGGTCGTTTCCGTCGCGACGGAGAGGAACCCGGCAACCGCACCGCTGTCGTCGCGGAGCGGCGTCCAGGAGAATGTGAACCAGCTCATCGGCCGGCCGGGCCGCCCCGTCAGAGCGACGGGCTGGTCGATGAAATACTGCGCTTCGCCGCGCAGCGTGGCCGCAATGATCGGCCCGTACTCTTCCCAGATCTCACGCCAGATCTCAGGGAAGGGCCGAGCGAAAGCGCCGGGATGCTTATCGCCGAGAATCGGCACGTAGCCGTCGTTGTATACCGAGGTGAGGTCCGGACCCCAGGCGAGTAGGCGCGGCTGGAGGGAATCGAGGACGAGATCGACCGCCATCCGCAGGCCGCTTGGCCAAGTCTCCACCGCCCCGAGGGGCGATGCCGCCCAATCGTGCTCCCCGACGAGCCGCCGCATCTCGCCGCGTTTTTCGCCGAGAGCCTCTATGCTCGTCGGCGGAGTACAGCCGTCTCCCATTTCCCCTCCGACAGCGCTTCCATCGGAAACGACCGGACTCCGGCCCCGTTCCCTGGAAAAGGCGATCCGAACGAGAGACCCGGCTAGGCGAAGAACCGGTTGGGCGGACGCGGCAGGCCGAGATTCTCGCGCAGGGTCGTGCCCTCGTATTCGCGCCGGAAGATGCCGCGGCGCTGGAGTTCCGGTACGACCTGGTCGACGAAGTCGTCGAGGCCGCCGGGCAGGTAGGGGAACATGACGTTGAAGCCGTCGCTGCCGCGTTCGACCAGCCACTCCTCCATCATGTCGGCCACGGTCTCCGGCGTGCCGGTCATCTCCAGGCCGGAATAGCCGCCGATCCGCTCCGCCAGCCGGCGCACGGTCAGGTTCTCGGCGCGGGCCAGTGCTATGGCGCGTTCGCGGCCGCTCTTGGAGGTGTTGGTCTCCGGGATGTCGTCCGGCAGCGGCTTGTCGGGATCGAATTTCGATGCGTCGGTGCCGAGGGCGATGGAGAGCGAGGCGATGCCGCTGTCGTAGTGGACGAGGCTGTCCAGGTGGGCGCGCTTGGCCCGTGCCTCCTCCACGGTCTCGCCGAGCACGACGAAGGCGCCGGGCAGGATCTTCACATGCTCCGGATCGCGGCCGGCCGCTGCGGCGCGGCCCTTCACGTCCGCCAGGAAGCGCTGGCCGTCGGCGAGGGTGCGCTGGCTGGTGAAGACGACCTCGGCGATCTCGGCCGCCGTCTGCCGTCCCACGTCGGAGGCGCCCGCCTGGACGATCACCGGCCAGCCCTGGATCGGCCGGGCGATGTGCAGCGGCCCGCGGACCGAGAAATGTTCGCCCTTGTGGTTCAGGACGTGCATCTTCTCGGGGTCGAAATAGGTGCCGCTCTCCACGTCGCGCACGAAGGCGTCGTCGGCCCAGCTGTCCCACAGGCCGGTCACGACGTCGTAGAATTCACGGCCGCGCTTGTAGCGCTCGCCGTGCTCGACGTCGGCGTCCAGGCCGAAGTTCAGCGCGGCGTCCGGGTTCGACGTGGTGACGAGGTTCCAGCCGGCCCGCCCGCCGCTGATATGGTCGAGCGAGGCGAAGCGCCGGGCGACGTGGAACGGCTCCTCGTAGGTGGTCGAGGCCGTCGCGATCAGGCCGAGATGCTCGGTCACGGCGGCGAGGGCGGGCAGCAGGGTGAAGGGCTCGAACGAGGTCGAGGTGGCGCTGCGCTTCAGCGCGTCGACCGGCATGTTCAGCAGGGCCAGATGGTCCGCCATGAACAGCGCGTCGAACTTGCCCTCTTCGAGCTTGCGGGCAAAGCGCTTGTAGTGCGCGAAGTTGAAGTTGGCGTCCGGGAAGGCGCCGGGATAGCGCCACGCCCCGGTATGGATGCTTGCGGGGCGCAGGAACGCGCCGAGGCGGAGCTGGCGGGCTGACATCCCACGTGTTCCTCTCTGGGAGCGCGGGCGTCCCGCCCGCCCCTGCGGCCGGTCGTGAAACGAGAGAGCGGGCGGGACGCCCGCGCTCCCAGGATAGGTTACCGCAGGGCGGCGCAGGCGCGCTGGATGCGGCGGCCGGCTTCTTCCAGCGTCTCGTCCTTGGTGGCGTAGGAGATGCGGAAGTAGGGCGACAGGCCGAAGGCGCTGCCCGGCACGACAACGACCTTTTCCGACTCCAGCAGGTAGGCGGCGAAGTCGTCGTCGCTCTCGATCTTCTTGCCCGACGGCGTGGTCTTGCCGATCGTGCCCGCACAGCTCGGATAGACGTAGAAGGCGCCTTCCGGCCGGCGGCAGGTCAGGCCGGAGGCCTGGTTCAGCATCGACACGACCAGGTCGCGGCGCTGGCGGAAACGCTCCGCCCGCTCCTTGATGAAGTCCTGCGGACCGTCGAGCGCCTCGACCGCCGCGGTCTGGCTGATCGACGAGGGGTTGGTCGTCGACTGCGACTGCACCTTGCCGATCGCCTTGATCAGCTCGACCGGGCCGCCGGCATAGCCGATGCGCCAGCCGGTCATCGAGTAGGACTTCGACACGCCGTTGCAGGTCAGCGTCCGGTCGTAGAGCTTCGGCTCGACCTGGGCGGGCGTGCAGAACTCGAAGCCGTCATAGACGATGTGCTCGTACATGTCGTCGGTCAGCACCCAGACATGCGGATGCTTCAGCAGCACGTCGGTCAGCGCCTTCATGTCCGACCAGTGATAGCCGGCGCCCGTCGGGTTCGACGGCGAGTTCAGCACCAGCCACTTGGTCTTCGGCGTGATCGCCGCCTCCAGCTGGGCCGCCGACAGGCGGAAGCCATTCTCCTCGCCGCAGGCGACGACGACGGGCTTGCCGCCGGCCATCAGCACCATGTCCGGATAGGAGGTCCAGTAGGGTGCCGGGATGATCACCTCGTCCTCGGGGTCGAGGCTGGCGACGAAGGTGTTGTAGAGGACGTGCTTGCCGCCGTTGCCGATGGTGATCTGCTCGGGCTTGTAGTCCAGGCCGTTCTCGCGCTTGAACTTGCGGCAGACGGCCTCCTTCAGCTCGCGGCGGCCGTCGGGGGCGGTGTATTTGGTGTCGCCGGTCTGGATCGCGCGGATGCCCGCGTTCGCGATGTTCTCGGGCGTGGCGAAGTCCGGTTCGCCGGCGGCGAGGCCGATGACGTCCTCCCCGGCCGCGGCGAGTTCCATCGCTTTGGTGTTCAGTGCCACCGTCGGTGACGGCTTGATCAGCGACAGACGCTTGGCGACGATCGACATGGCTTTTCTCTCGAGTCGACTGCTCAGAAACGCGCGGACCTTATGCCTGCGCCGGGTCTGGTGCAACGCGGAAAGGTCCCCTTAACCCCGTTTGCGCCAGTATCCGCTCGCGCCGGCCACCCGGCCGCGCAGTCTTCACAGCAGCGCCGGGATCGCCGCCCTTGTCGAAGTCCGAATACAGCGACGGCCGCGATGGCTAAGGGCAACGACGGCGCGACCATCGTCATCAAGCGCGTCAAGAAGGTGGCCGGCGGCCACCACGGCGGCGCGTGGAAGGTGGCCTATGCCGATTTCGTGACGGCGATGATGGCCTTCTTCCTGCTCCTCTGGCTGCTGAATGCGACCACCGAGCAGCAGCGTCAGGGCATCTCCAACTATTTCGCGCCGACCAACGTCTCGGACAGCCGCAGCGGCGCCGGCGGCGTCATGGGCGGCAAGACCATGAGCGAAGGCGCCATGGCTTCGACGGGCGGCCCGCCCGTCGTCTTTTCCGACATCCCGCCGGACCCGACCATGGCGGAGCGTGAGGGCGACGAGAGCGGCGACGTGGAGACCGCCGGCGAGTTCGAGGGCGAATCCGACAGGGACGGCACGTACAACTCGGAAGACTGGAGCGCTGGGGCCCAGGACAGCGAGTCGGATCGCGACGATCGCCGTCGGCGGCGCTTCGACGACGGCAGCGAATCGCAGGACACGCGCAGCCGTGCGCGGGACATGAAGGTCGACGAGATGGATCCGAAGGCGGCTGCACGCGCCGCCGCGCTCGCCGAAAAGCAGCAGTTCGAGCAGGCGGCGCAGGAACTGCGCCAGGCGATCGAGACGACCCCTGAGCTGAAGGATTTCAAGCAGAGCCTGATCATCGACCAGACGTCGGAGGGCCTGCGGATCCAGATCGCCGACCAGGACAAGGTCGCTATGTTC
>Ga0114916_1001315_pt1 | contig 14394 bp, 13 predicted proteins | sample MalvirAntarct_66_FD_83501 | JGI IMG/M metagenome (GOLD analysis project Ga0114916, IMG submission 83501) | Marine viral communities from the Global Malaspina Expedition - Malaspina viral metaG Antarct_66 | ecosystem: Environmental > Aquatic > Marine > Oceanic | place: West Anvers Island... | reverse complement strand
GTCGCTTGCCTATGCCTGCTTCATTGTCGCAAGAACGTTCGTGTTCGGCGTTGATGTTCCCGGTTACGCGTCGCTTCTGACCGGCATCCTGTTTCTCGGCGGCATCCAGATTCTTGGCATCGGCGTTCTTGGGGAATATGTGTCGAGCATCTACTCCGAGGTCAAACGCCGCCCCACCTACCTTGTTCGTTCCCGGCACGGCATTTCGCCTGCAGACAGCGAAACGGCAATGAGCCCGAACAGCCATCAGCATACGTCCTGACCAGCCGATCACGGTTACAAGCTGCCAGGCACGGCCCTGCTTGGTCGGCTGGGCGTTGCCCGGCTTGGGTTCGCTGGATATGGCCGAGGAGAGAGGACCAAGCGTTTTGGGTTGGTGAGCGGCAAAAGGCAAAAAATGGCGGAGGGGGTGGGATTCGAACCCACGGTACGGTCTCCCGCACGCCGGTTTTCAAGACCGGTGCCTTAAACCGCTCGGCCACCCCTCCAAGATATTGATATGATTTGCATTCTGGAAGTGGCAAACGCCCGGTTTGCAGCGCTTGTTTCCAACTTGTCATCCAATATCTTACGTTGGCGCTTCTACAGCCTTCCGCGAGCAGCAGTCAACGCCAATCCACCATACCGCCAGTTTTTGCCGGCACCGTTGCCGAACCCGGTGCCGAACCGGTGGCTGCGGGCTTGGTGCCTGCAGCATGCGGACACACGATATGCGGTCATTGCCCGAGCAGGCCGGACGGCATCGCGCAACGCCTTATACGCAGGCAGGCTCCCGGATGCCTTGCCGGACCGGCCTGCTCAGAAGGGGGAGCGCCGTTTCAACAGACGCCAGATTCCGGCGATCAACAGCGCGATTCCAAGAAGGAAGGTCGGGGTGAAGAATTGCAGCGTTTCCCAGTCATCCCAGTTCAGCACAACCCCGCGGCAACCGGTCGGATTCATTCCACAGGCGTAGGCATTAAACAGGTAGAACATTGCAAAGGTCGCCGCCAGAATCAGCGCCCCTGAAACCAGCAGGAGAGTTGTTTTCATGAGGGCCATGGTCCTTTCTGCGCTGCAAAACCGCAAAATTTTTTTCTGTTGAATGAAACCAATTGCGTATTTGAAGCGTACCACTTTCAACCAATATCCACACGGAGATCAAACATGCGCGGTAAGACCACACTTCTCGGCATTCTTTCGGCAGTCGCAGTATCGCTTGTTCCCGTCACGGCCCAGGCGGAACAGCTCGAGGGCAGCGACCTCAAGCAATTCGTTTCCGGCAAGCGGGTTTATCTGGCAACACCCTTCGGCGGCGAATTCCCGCTGAACTACAAGCGCTCGGGCATAGTCACGGGCGACGGCACGGCGCTCGGCTTGGGCAAGTTCTTTGCTCCCAAAGAGAGCGGCAAATGGTGGGTGAGGGGTGAAAACCTGTGTCAGCAGTGGCCGACCTGGTACGATGGCAAGCCAAGCTGCTTCCGAATCAAGAAGACCGGTGAACGGTCACTCGACTGGGTTCGTGATGACGGCCGCAGCGGCAGGGCCCGCGTCGAGGGTTGAGCTTTACCCAAAATTCACCATATCCGCCGCTTTGACCTCTATCTCCGGGCAGGCAATCGCAATTTTGCCATCTTGCCCGGCGATCTAAACCTTCGATTAGCTTATCAAACGCATTGATCGAAGGGGACGGCTTTGCAGGGGACGAACTGCCTGGCCATATCGGCGACCGCCAGAGTATCGGGTAGCGGTGTGGGACACACGGTGATGTATCAAAACGGAGCACGGCTGCGCCACGCGGCTTGTGCGGCTCTGGTGGCGCTCGTATCTATCGGGCTCTCCGGTTGCAGCTCCACGTCCAAATCCGGCAGCGGCTCCGCCGGTTCTCACATCAACACCAAAACCAAGTTCTCCTCTGACGAATATGGTGTCGGCGCAAGTCCCCGTGTCACGACCGAAGTGCGCCCGAAAAAGGGGGGAGGGCGCGCATTTGTGGGGAAGCCCTACCGGGTTCGCGGCAAGTGGTATACGCCAAAGGAAGACCCGAACTACGACAAGGCCGGGCTTGCATCCTGGTACGGCCCGAACTTCCACGGCCGGCTGACCGCCAATGGCGAGATCTATGACCAGTTCCATCTTTCGGCGGCGCATCCGACATTCCCGCTGCCCAGCTATGCGCGGGTTACCAACAAGAAGAACGGAAACTCGGTGATCGTCCGGGTCAATGACCGCGGTCCGTTTGCGCATGGGCGGATCATCGACCTTTCCAACAAGGCGGCGCAACTTCTCGACATGAAACACGAGGGTGTCGCGGCAGTCCGGGTCCAGTATGTCGGCCGAGCGCCGGTCGAGGGCGACGACACCCGCTACCTGATGGCGAGCTATCAGCCCGGCGGCTCCGACGCGCCTGCGGGCGGCGTCATTGCCAGCGGCGTGATGCTCGCGATGAATGCTGTGGACCAGGCGCTGCCCGGTGTCGGTTCGGCCGCTTCCAGTGTCGCCCCTCCTGCAGCATTGGGCAAGGCTTCCGTGGCTTCCTACCAGTCGGTGCCGGCAAGCACCCTGGCCGGCTCACCGCTCGACATTCCGGCCGGTTTCATCCTGCCCGAGATCGGGCCGGTGCTTCCCGACCGGCCATCGTTCGGGCTCCCGATCGCCGCGAATGGCCAGACAGGCATGCGTGACGTTGGAATGGCCTTCTGGGGCGGGCGTGTGACCGTGGCGCGGCGTCCCTTCGAGGCCCTGCTCGCAAAAGACCTCCGTCGGCCCTGACCGAAGCCGCATCGCCGTGAGAGCCGGTTCATTACTTATTGCCGCAGATAGTCCGCGGCGGCAAAACCGAGATTTATCAAAGCATTGATCCGTTCCCGCGAGATTGCTAAAGTTATCCTGGTAATCGGTGTTCTCCTGTGATGGATGGTTCTATGACCCGGTCGGTGCCTGCCCGCCTGTTCTTCGTTCTGGTGCTCCTGACAAGTGTCATGGCAACGCCTGCGCTGGCGCAATTGTTCGAGACGCGCGCCCAACAGGCCTATCTGATCGATGCCGATACCGGCACTGTGCTGTTTGCCAAGAATGAAGACGAACTGGTGCCGCCGGCATCGCTGGCCAAGCTGATGACGATGGAGGTGGTGTTCAACGCCATCCGCAGCGGCCGGCTGACACTTGATGACACGTTCCAGGTATCGGAGAATGCCTGGCGGACAGGCGGGGCCATGTCGCGGACGTCAACAATGTTCGCCGAACTCAAGTCCTCGATCCGGCTCGAAGATCTTATCCAGGGCGTCATTGTCCAGTCGGCCAATGACGGCTGCATCATCATTGCCGAAGGCATGGCAGGCTCCGAGGAGAACTTTGCCCGGCTGATGACGGAAAGGGCGCGTGAAATCGGCCTGACCAATTCGGTCTTCGGCAATTCGAACGGGTTGCCTGATCCGGTCTCGAAGGTCACCATGAAAGACTTGGTTACGCTGGCGCGGCACATCCAGTCGACCTATCCCGAATTCTACCGGTTCTACTCGCAGCCTGAGTTTACCTGGAACAACATTCGCCAGCGCAATCGCAATCCGCTTCTGGGGCTCGACATCGGCGTGGATGGCCTGAAGACCGGGTTTACCGAGGAGTCGGGCTACGGGATTGTCTCCTCGATCAAGCGTGACGGGCGGCGGCTGTTTCTGGCGATGAGTGGGCTGGCGACCGAGCGGGAGCGGGCGGAGGAGTCTCGCAAGATGCTCGAATGGGGCATCCGCGCCTTCGAACGCAAGACGTTGTTCGCCAAGGACGAAACCATCGGCGAAGTCAGCGTCTACGGCGGGGCGGACAGTGCGATCGTCAAGGCCCCGGGGGCGGTCGACATCCTGCTTCCAATCACCAACCCGGACCGGCTGACAGCACGAATCACCTACCGCTGGCCGCTGCGCGCACCGATCGAAGAAGGCGCCCAGGTGGGGGTTCTCAAGGTCTATATCGGGGATACGCTTTCGCAGGAGACACCGCTTTTCGCGGCCGAGGCCGTGGACAAGGGCCCGCTGCACACCCAGGCGCTCGATGCGCTGATCGAACTTGCGCAATTCTGGCTGTAACGTATTTGCCAAGCGTTCATTTCTGTTCTGAATTGCTTTAGACAGGGGTGAACCGGTGCCAACCGGTGAGCTCAGCAAGAGGTTCCGTGTGCATTGTCTGCCTGCGGCGACAGGGAAAGTAAGCGTGACGAACAGCACAGGGCGATTCATTACATTTGAGGGCGGGGAGGGCGTCGGCAAGTCGACGCAGATCCACCGGCTGGCCAACGTGCTCAGACGACGCGGGCACGATGTGCTGGTGACTCGTGAACCCGGCGGGTCGCGTGGCGCCGAAGCGGTGCGGCACGTGCTCTTGTCGGGGGCCGCGGAAGAATTCGGCGTGCGCATGGAAGCCATGCTGTTTGCCGCAGCCCGCAGCGATCATATCGAGGAAGTGATCCGTCCCGCGGTTGCCGAAGGGACGATCGTGCTGTGCGACCGGTTCATGGATTCGAGCCGGGTCTACCAAGGCGTCACCGGCAATCTCGAACCCAGGTTCATCCAGAACCTGGAACGCGTAGCCATCAACGGCATGGTTCCCGACCTCACGCTGGTGCTCGACATGCCCGCAGCTTCCGGCCTGCGGCGGGCCAAGGCGCGGGAAGGCAAGAACGCCGCGCCGGACCGGTTCGAGAAAGAGGAGGTGTCAACACACGAAAAGCGCCGCGAGGCCTTTATCGACCTGACCCGGACCGAGCCGGACCGCTGCAGGCTGATTGACGCCAACCTGTCGGAGGACGCTGTAGCGCTGGCCATTCTTGCGGCCGTTGAACCTGTTCTCGATGACAACCGGACCGGGGAACCGGCCAAGGGCCGTAAGGCATGAATGGAGAACAGCCGGGCCTGCTGGAGGGCGCAATCCCGCCGGAACGCAATACGGTGTTGTATGGACATGATTCAGCTCAGGATTTCCTTGCCACTGCGTACAGGTCGGGCAGGATGCACCATGCGATCCTGATCGAGGGCGCTGAAGGTATCGGCAAGGCGACGCTGGCCTACCGCTTTGCACATCATGTACTGACCCATCCCGACCCGCTGGATGCTCCCGATCATATCGCCGACCCGGATCTCGATGATCCCGTCGGCCGGCAGATCTCAAGCGGCGCCTCGCACCATGTGCTGCACCTGGCACGTCCGGTGGATGAGAAGACCGGCAAGGCCAAATCGGTCATTACAGTCGACGAAGTGCGCCGAGCCGGCAAGTTCTTTGGGCAGACGTCGGGTACCGGGAACTGGCGGGTGGCGATCATTGATCCGGCCGATGATCTCAATCGCAACGCCGCCAACGCCATCCTGAAGATCCTGGAAGAACCGCCGAAACGATCGCTGTTTCTGGTTCTGTCGCACACGCCGGGGCGGCTGCTTCCAACCATCCGCTCGCGTTGCCTGTCGCTGAAGCTGCAGGCGCTGTCGCCGCCGGATCTCGACCGGGCGCTGGCGCATCTGGGGGCCGCCCCCGGCGAGACCGATGCAATCATCAGGCTCAGTGAAGGAAGCGTCGCCCGGGCCCTGCTGCTAAGGAATTATGGCGGCGTCGACATCGCCGAGGCGTTTGTCGACATCCTGGAACGCGGCAACCTCAACGACCGGGAACCGATCTACAAGCTGGCCGAGACGCTTTCGGCGCGGGACCGGGATGTCGCCTATGATTTCTTCACCGGCTTTGCCGTCGACCGGGTTCAGCAGATGGCGCGGGAGGCCGGCGCCGCGGGTGACCTCGCCGAGGCCGACCGGCTGGCGCGCATGTCAGCGACGCTCGCCGAACATTTTGCCACCGCAGCCGCCTACAATCTTGATCGCAAGCAGACCGTGCTGCATGTGTTTTCAATATTTTTCGGATGAGGCGCTTCGGCCGAGGCATTTGAGCAATCACAGGGCATGGCATCCCGCGGCTTTATCGCTTATGAAACCGGCGCGTGGGGTCCCGAGTGTCGATCCGGACCCGGATACAGAATTCGAAGGCTATCATGAGCACCGAGCGTTTCTACATCACCACCCCGATCTTCTATCCCAACGGGGTTCCGCATATCGGCCACGCCTACACGGCGATCGCCACCGATGTCCTGGCGCGGTTCCAGCGGCATGACGGCAAGGATGTGTTCTTCCTGTCAGGCACCGACGAACATGGCCAGAAGATGCAGCAGACTGCGGAAAAGGAAGGCATCAAGCCGATCGAACTGGCGGACAGGAATTCCGCGGTTTTCCGCGACATGATGGTCAAGCTCAATTGCTCCAATGACGATTTCATCAGAACCACCGAGGAACGCCACAAGCGCTCCGTGCAGGAATTGTGGAAGCGGATGGAGGCCAACGGGGATATCTACCTCGACAATTACGGCGGTTGGTACTCGGTCCGCCAGGAAGCCTATTTCGACGAGGCCGAAACCACCGTCGGAGAAGACGGCGTGCGGCGCGAACCGCTCGGTTCACCGGTCGAATGGGTGGAAGAGGAGAGCTACTATTTCCGGCTGTCGGCCTATGGCGACAAGCTCTTGGAGCTCTACGAAAGCAACCCGGACTTCGTCGCTCCCACCGAGCGGCGCAACGAAGTGGCGAGTTTCGTCAAATCCGGCCTGCGCGACCTGTCGATTTCACGCACCACCTTTGACTGGGGCGTACCGGTGCCCGGCAACGACAAGCATGTCATGTATGTCTGGGTCGACGCGCTGACCAACTACATCACAGCCGCAGGCTTTCCCGACGAGAGCGCTGACAAGTGGAACTACTGGCCCGCCATCCACATGATCGGCAAGGACATTGTCCGGTTCCACGCGGTCTACTGGCCGGCGTTCCTGATGTCGGCGGGGCTGGAGCTCCCGGCCAAGGTGTTCGCCCACGGCTTTCTGCTGGTCAAGGGCGAGAAAATGTCGAAGTCGATCGGCAACGTGGTGGATCCCTTCGCCCTGATCGAGGCCTACGGGCTCGACCAGGTACGCTATTTCTTCATGCGCGAAGTGCCGTTCGGACAAGACGGCAGCTACAGCCCTGAATCGATTGCCACAAGGATCAATTCCGATCTCGCCAACGGCATCGGCAACCTCGCCAGCCGTTCGCTGTCGATGATCAACAAGAACTGCGATGGCAAAATGCCTGCATGCGGTGCGTTGACCGATGAGGACAAAGCGCTCTTGAACACCGTCGACAAGGTGATCGAAACCGTGCGCGCGGACATGGCGAATTTCCAGATCCACAAGGCGCTGGCCGCGATCATCGATGTCGTCGCCGACGGCGACCGCTATTTCGCCAGCCAGGAGCCCTGGGCTCTGAAGAAGACCGATCCCGCGCGGATGGAGACCGTGCTTTATGTGACGGCGGAAACCGTGCGACAGATCTCGATCCTGTTACAACCTTTCATGCCCGAATCGGCGGCCAAGTTGCTGGATCTGCTCGGTATCCCGGCTGACAAGCGCGATTTCAGGGCGCTCGGCGAAACCGGCCGCCTGGAAGCCGGAACGCCGATCGACAAGCCGACGCCGGTCTTCCCGCGCTATGTCGCGCCCGAGGAGGGGTGAGGCGGATGCTGGTTGACACCCATTGCCATCTCGATTTTGCCGATTTCGACGCGGAACGCGATGAACTGGTCGAACGTGCCCATGCATCCGGCGTCCGGCAGATGGTGACGATCTCGACCCGGGTCCGAAAGCTGGAGAGGCTGCTGGCGCTTACCGAGCGCTATCCCAGCGTCTTCTGTTCCGTAGGAACCCATCCCAACAATGCCGATGAAGAACTCGACGTGACGGCGGACGAACTGGTGCATCTCGCCGAAGCCAACGCCAAGGTCGTGGCGATCGGAGAAGCCGGGCTAGATTATTTCTACGACACGCAGAAACCCGAGGACCAGAAAACCGGTCTCAGGCGTCACATCGAGGCGGCGCGGCGCACACAGCTGCCGCTTGTCATTCACAGCCGCAGCGCCGACGACGACATGGCGGCGATCCTGACCGAGGAAACAGGAAAGGGGGCCTTCCCTTTCATTCTGCACTGCTTCTCGTCGGGCCAGGGGCTGGCCGACACCGGCGTGGCGCTGGGCGGTTATGTTTCCTTTTCAGGCATCCTGACCTTCCCGAAGTCAACCGAGCTTCGCGAGATAGCCGCAACCGTGCCGATGGACCGGCTGCTGGTGGAAACCGACGCGCCGTATCTGGCGCCCAAGCGCTGGCGCGGCAAGCGCAACGAACCGTCCTATGTGGTCAACACGGCGGAAGTCCTGGCCGAGGTCAAGGGCGTCGCCTACGAGGAGATCGCCCGGATCACGACCGAGAACGCTTTCCGTTGTTATTCGAAGATGCCGCGGCTGTGACAGTACCGGTCCGCCGCCAGTTCACTGTTCTTGGCTGCGCCTCCTCGCCGGGCGTGCCGCGGGTAAATGGCGACTGGGGCGCCTGTGATCCTGCAAATCCGAAGAACCGGCGTACCCGCGCGGCGTTCCTGATCCGTCAGTTCGGCGCCGATGGTGGCGAAACGACAATCGTGGTCGACACCGGACCGGATTTCCGCGAACAGATGATCTCCAACAAGGTGCACAAGATCGATGCGGTGCTTTACACCCATTCGCATGCAGACCATGTGCACGGGATTGACGATCTGCGCGGCTTTGCGCTCACCCAGCGCAAGCGCATCCCGATCCACGCCGATCCCGAAACCATGGCCCGCATTCGCGCCGGTTTCGGCTATTGCCTGGAAACGCCGGCCGGCAGCGAATACCCGCCGATCACCCAGCCGGTGCTGATCAACTCGCCCGACGAGCCGATCAGGATTTCAGGCGAGGGCGGTACGATCGAAGTTCAGCCGCTCGACCAGGTGCATGGCTCGATCCGGTCGCTGGGCTTCCGTATCGGCGGTCTGGCCTATTGCTGCGATGTCAGCGATTTCCCGCGTAGCACGGTGGAGAAGCTCCAGGATCTCGATGTGCTGATCATCGACTCGCTGCAGTACAAGCCGCACCCGAGCCATCTTTCCATTGACCAGGCACTGTGGTGGATCGAGAAGCTCGGGCCCAAGCGCGCCATCCTGACCCACATGCATGTGCCGCTCGACTATGAAACCGTGCTTCACGAGACGCCGGATCACGTCGAGCCCGGATATGACGGAATGACCATAGACATCGAGTTGTAAGCATGAGCGAAACCGCAATTGAAATGACGCCGGACCTGATTGCCGAGGGCTCGAGCATGGCGCGTGTGGCGCGGGCCGCGAAAGACGCAGGCCTGGAGATCCGGATCCTGAAGATGGCGCAGTCGACACGCACTGCTGAGGAAGCCGCCGAGGCGGCAGGATGCGATGTCAGCCAGATCGTCAAATCGCTGGTTTTCGAGAATACGAGCACGAAGAAGCTCGAGTTGATGCTGGTATCAGGCTCACACAACGCGGATATGAATTATATTTCAGAGCGTTACGGGTTGTCGTTTGCGCGCTGCGATGTACGCCGGGTGCGTGAGGAGACCGGCTTCGCCATAGGTGGAGTGGCGCCGATTGGGCATCTGAACCCGATCAGGATCTACATGGACCGGACACTGCTTGATCATGAACTGGTCTGGGCGGCTGCCGGAAGGCCCGACAGTGTCTTCAGTGTCGACCCGAAGGCGCTGGCATCGGCCATCGGGGCTGAACCGATTGAGGTGCGGGCGTCGTCGTAGATCAGCTTAGCGGCGCTATTCATCGGCGCCATCTGCAAGCCATTGCAGGATGGATTGCGAATGCTCACCACGTGCCGGGATAGCGTTCGGGCCAACCGGCGGTTCGGTCGAAAACCGCGGTGCGGCAGCAGCCTGCAGCACACCGTCGGGATCCTGCCAGACACGGCGTGCCGCCATGTGCGGTTCGGACATGGATTGCCGCGGATCAAGGGCAGGGGCCACGCAGGCATCCGACCCAGCGAACATCTGCTCCCAGTGCTCTCGCGAATGCCTTGCGAAGATGCCGGCCAACAGCGCCGTCTGCCGGGGCCACAGCGACGAATCAAATTGCGGCTTGAAATCAACATCTTCCGCAAGGTCGAGACGTGCGAGAAATTCGACGTAGAACTTGGGTTCCAGACATTGCACCGAGATATAGCCACCATCGGCACAGGCGTAGCAGCGGCTCCAGTGCGGTCCGTCCAGCAAGCTCCGGCCGCGCGTCATCGAAAGGCCGCCGGTCTGGGCCAGCGCCATCAGCAGGTTCATCATGTGGGCAGACCCGTCGACTATCGCGGCGTCGACCACGGTTCCACCGCGGCCTGCGCGCGCGGCCGTGACGCCGGCAAGGACACCGGCCACCAGATAGAGCGCGCCGCCGCCGATATCTCCAACCAGCGTCGGCGGCGTGAACGGCGGTTCTCCCTGATTGCTGGCATACCAGGCAGCACCGGACAGCGAAATGTAGTTGAGATCATGCCCGGCGGTCTGCGCGCGCGGCCCGGTCTGGCCCCAGCCGGTCATGCGGCCATAGACAAGGTGCGGATTGGTCCTGGACAGATCGTCAGGCCCAAGCCCGAGCCGCTCCATCACACCGGGCCTGAAACCTTCGATCAGCGCCTCGGACCGGCGGACAAGCGATTTCAGCACTGCAACATCATCGACCGACTTGAGGTCGAGTTCGATCGAGCGCTTGCCGCGATCAATGAGCGAGCGTTCCGGCATGCCGGGCGCCGGTCGACCGTTCTTGCGGTGAACCACGATGACGTCAGCACCAAGATCGGCCAGCAGCATCGCCGCGAACGGCGCCGGTCCAAGTCCTTCGATTTCAATGATCCGCAAACCTTCTAGCATGCCGTCCTCGCTCCATTCATCCCGCAAGCCATGGCGGGTTTCATCCCGTAACGACTAGATCAGATTCTGTCAGACTGCACACTTGCAACAACGGTCCTGACGGCAGAGCTGCGCAGACGAGATCTGCACCAGAGCGCGAGATAAACCACAAAAGTCTTTGATTCTCCTTAGCTAAGGGGTTCCATAGTTTCCAATGGCTGTACATCTTTCAGTTCCATAATCCATCTTATGCGATCTTTGTTTGCGGCCAAAGCGGGTAAGTTGCCGGTTCAGAAAAACAGCGTCGTGGATGCCGTCTGCTCCGACGGCACCTGGTCAACGAACATCTGCCACGCCTTCTGGTAGGCCGGCAGATAATTCAGCTCATGGCCGTCACCAAGCTGCTCAAGTTCCCGGTAGGCCTGCAGCAGCATGTCCACGAAATCAAATCCCGAAGACAGATCCTCGGGAGTGGCGCCGGTCTGCCTGGCGGCATTTTCATAGAGGTACTGTGCTGCCGCACGCTGTTCCATCCAGTCGGACGACGTGGTTTTTTCCTCATGGCTGACGCGATCCAGCCAGAGTGCACCGGCCTTCCCCACTGCCATGTGATTGGACGGATCGAGATCCTCCATGTCGGCATAGGTTCCCGCGAGACGCTTGGGTCCGTGATACATGCCCATCGCAAGCGATTGCTGCTGGGTCATGATGGTGCGCGCGATCTCCTTTTCGACACTCATGAAAAAGCCGGACTCGTCAGTGCGTATGGCGCTCAGTGCACGCCGGTCGAGGTCGCCGAAGACGGTGTACCAGTCGACGCCTTCATTGGTTTTCGGGCGGAACGGTTGTTCGCTCTGGTTGAGCCGGGCAAGTTTCGAATCGATGGCCTTGCGAGCCGCATCGACAACCTCGGACTTGGTCTTGCCGGCCGAGAACGGCTCCGCGGAGGGATCGGTGATGGCGATGGCGAGATTGTTCGAGTCATATCCGGGACGGACCGGCATGTAGATCTGGTAGCCGTTTGGTGGCGCTATGGAGAATGTGGCGGCGGTGGTAGAAACCTTGCCGAAGGGATCATAGGTGCCGTTGGCATCGACACCTTCAACCGGTCCGAGTTCTTGGTAGGATTGAATGGCATAGGCATGTATCGTCGGCACGGAGTCCTTGGCCGACCCCGCACGATTGATAGTCCGAATATTCGAATGGCTTACGCCTTCGATATTCATTCAAAGCTCCTAACAAATGATTCCAACAATCCATACGCAGCCTTGCTCGAAGCTGTCGATTCTTTGGATTTATACATTTTGTATTTTGCAGTCTAACAACAGAGCGGCCCCTGTACCGCCTGGGTTCATGTCCGGCATACCCGTCATCCGGCCTCCCCGCCAAAACCAGCTTTGCGCTTGCGGATGCCTTGTGCCTGGCCTATCTGCTAAAGCATTCCCACACACCGGAGTCCCGACATGTCCTATGCCAAGCTCGACGCACATTGCCGTGCCCTGGGTGCGCTGGAACACGCGCTTTCCATTCTAGGCACCGATGAGGCAACCAACATGGCGCCGGGCGGTGGCGAGAGCCGCGCCGAAGCCATGGCGACGCTGTCGGGCATGTATCATCGCCAGGCGACCGACGGCCACGTGCGTGACTGGATCGAGGCGGCCAAGACGGAAGCACTCGAGCCGGAACAGAAAATCGCTCTTGGCGAGCTGGAGCGCAGCTACATCAACATGACCTGCCTGCCCTCAGACTTTGTCGAGCGCAAGATGCGCACCAGCATGCGTTCGGAGCAATTGTGGCGCTCGGCCCGTCCCAACGGAGACTGGCAGGCCTTCGTGCCTGCGCTTGAAGGTGTGGTGTCGATGATGCGCGAGGAAGCGGCGATGCGCGCCGAGGTGCTCGGACTCGCTCCCTATGATGCGCTGATGGAGCAGTTCGATCCCGGCAACCGCACGGCCCAGATCACGCCGGTCTTCACTGAGCTGAAAGCGTTTCTGGTCGACTTCCTGCCAGCAGCCTTGGCAGCCCAGGAACAACGGCTGGCAAAGCGCCCGCTCAAGGCACTTTCCGGCGACTACCCGGTAGAACGCCAGAAAGCGCTTGGCATCGCGATGATGAAGGCGGTCGGCTTCGACATGAACCACGGCAGCCTGTCGATATCCGACCACCCGTTCTGTGGCGGCGTGCCGAGTGATGTGCGAATGACAACCCGCTACCGCACCGATGAATTCCTGTCAGCGCTGATGGGCATCCTGCACGAGACCGGACACGGACTCTACGAGCAGAACCTGCCAAAGGACTGGGCGCACTGGCCGTCGGGCAAGGCGCGCGGCATGTCGATCCATGAAAGCCAGAGCCTTTTCGTCGAAAAGCAAATCGGCCGCAATCCCGCCTTCTGGCACTTCGCCCTGCCCCTGGTCGACACCCACCTTCAGGAGAACTGGACGATGGAGGACCTGCTGCCGCATGTGCATCTGATCAAGCGCGGCAAGATCCGGGTCGATGCCGACGAGGTCACCTACCCGCTGCATGTCATCCTGCGCTACGAGCTTGAACAGGACCTTCTCGCTGGAACTCTGGAGGTCAAGGAGCTTCCCGAAGCCTGGGACGCCAAGATGCAGGCTTCGCTCGGCATTTCCACCCTCGATGATCCGAAAAACGGGCCAATGCAGGATGTACACTGGCCGTCGGGTTCGTTCGGCTACTTCCCGTCCTACACGCTGGGTGCGCTGATGGCGGCACAGCAGTGGGCGGCAATCGCCAGGATCAATCCCGAGGTCGAACGCCGGATTGCCGAAGGTGACTTCAGCCAGGTGAATGAATGGCGGCGCGACAATATCTGGTCAAAGGCCTCGACGGCCTCAACGCCCGATATCCTGCGCCAGGCCACCGGCGAAAGCCTCAACCCGGCTTACTTCATCGCTCATCTGCAAGCCCGCTACGGGCAATAGCCCGCGGAGCGCGCTGCCCCGAGAGCCGATCATCTTAGCTGGAAGCGATTTGATGGAGGATCTTACGTATCAGCGAGGAAAGACCACAAGCGCGATGCAGTGCATCACGCGAGGATTTTGACGACGCTGACGCGGAAAAGATGTCCAAGCCTGACGAAGACGAGGAGTTCCACCAGAACCAACCCATCAAAATCGTCCGGAGATGACCGGCTCTAAAGCACGCTGCCCGCAGCCGAGGCGGCGCGCAATTGAGCCGCCTCCTGCCGCTTGCGCTTGCGTTCGCGCAGGATCGTGTAAATGCCGGTTGCGATGATGATGCCGGCACCCACAAGCGTGTAGCCATCGGGGAATTCGGCAAAGACAAGCATGCCGATGAAGGTGGAGAACACCAGCCGCGAATAGCGGAACGGCGTGACCACCCCGATCTCGCCGATACGGGTCGCTTCGGTCAAGGCCCAGTAGGCGCCGACGCCGACGACGACCGCGCCGGTAAGATAGCCTGCCTCGCGCGGGCTCGGAACTTCGGCGCCGCCGGTAAATGCCAGCAACGCGGCGCCCGAGACGCCCACGGCGAAAAAGCCCCAGGCCGACAATTGCAGCGAGGAGATGGATTTCGGCACCTTCCGGCTTGCCAGGTCCCGCACCGCCAGCCCGATGACGGCCAGCACGCCCCACAGG
>Ga0114916_1001310_pt1 | contig 14426 bp, 13 predicted proteins | sample MalvirAntarct_66_FD_83501 | JGI IMG/M metagenome (GOLD analysis project Ga0114916, IMG submission 83501) | Marine viral communities from the Global Malaspina Expedition - Malaspina viral metaG Antarct_66 | ecosystem: Environmental > Aquatic > Marine > Oceanic | place: West Anvers Island... | reverse complement strand
TGATGCCCATATTTTTGAGGGGACCGCAGATAATTATCCCTTTGAAAATGAATTGCGAAAAGAGGATTTTGAAGGCAACGGACTAAAAGTTTTACAAGGAGCCATGGTAACCGTATTGGGAACTTCCTTGCAAAATAGGGACATCCTAAAATTCTTCCATGAATCTACATGGAACGTAATTGGATTGGAAATGGAAGGGGTTCATTATCAAAAGGCAATTCAATCCGCATCCAAAATTAGAAAAAGTATACGGGAAGATGTTAAAGTGCGTTATGCCTATTATGCCTCCGATAACCCTTTGGAAACGGGGAGCACCTTGGCATCCGGTGGTTTGGGGACCACAGGGGTTAAACCCACCTATTTAATAACCGATAAAATACTAACACAAATATTTAATTCCTAGTTTATGGCTAATCAACAACCGACAAATAATAGCACATCCTCTTCCGAGGAAGTAGATTTGGGGCAACTGTTTCAATTAATTGGAAACGGTTTCAAGAAATTTTTCCGTTTCATAGGTAATATTTTCAAAGGTATTTTCCATGCGGTTATCCTTTTCCTACTTTTTTTACAAAAGCATTTTATAAAATTTGTGGTTGCGGCCGTCATAGGTTTGGCCTTGGGTATTTACTTGGATATGAATAAGAAGCCAATCTATATTTCAACTATGGTTGTTGAACCAAATTTTAATAGTGTGCAACAATTGTACAACAACGTAAATTTTTACAATGAGTTGGCACGTGCAGAGGACTCCACGGCATTGGCAGAAGCAATGGAAATAAAAGTCTCAGAAGCTTCAAAATTAAAAAAGTTTGTTGTAGAGTCCTATTCGGATGAGAACCAAAAAGTACAATTGTTCGATAAGTTTGTACGTAGTTTGGATTCGACCACCAAAAAAGCCATTGATATGGAGAATTATTTGAAAAATTTCAACTCCATGGATGCAAGATTCCACACCATTTCTGTAACCGCAACGAATAATACGGTCGCCAAAAAGATTCAGCCTTCCATTATTAAATCTATTTCCCGAAACGAATATTTTCAGTTGCAACAGAGCATCAGTGACCAAAATATCACATTACAGGACAGCCTGTATAAAAAGCAATTAATGGAAGTGGATTCTCTTCAACATTTGTATAAACGTGTCATGGAAAAGGAGGCGGAGAAACCACAACAAGGTACCAACATTAGTTTGGGAGAAAATGGAGGTCAAGAAAATAAAGAACTGGCCCTTATCAACCAAGTAGATAAATTAAAACAAAGCTTGGTATTGCTTAATGAAGAACGCGCCAATAAGTCCAGTATCCTTAATGTCATCTCTGCCTTCCCAAGAAAAGGTGTAGAAGTAAAAGGGCTATTGAAAAGTAATAAATTTAAACTTCCTGTTGTGTTTATTGCTCTAACCTTACTAATTTTAAGTCTACTTGATTTGAACTCCTATTTAAAAAACTATAAAAAGAATAGTCAATGAAAATATTAGTTACCGGCGGGGCCGGTTTTATCGGCTCCCATGTGGTCAGGAGATTGGTCACCAACTATCCAAATTATCATATCTATAATTTGGATGCCCTAACCTATGCCGGAAATTTAGAGAATTTAAAGGATATAGAATCTTTCCCGAATTATACATTTATTAAAGGTGATATTACCGATGCGCCTTTTGTTGATATGCTTTTTTTAGAGTACCGTTTTGATGGGGTCATCCATCTGGCAGCTGAATCCCATGTTGATCGATCCATAACAGACCCCTTGGTTTTTGTCAAGACTAATGTAATTGGCACCGTAAATCTTTTGAATTCCTTCAAGTCTATTTGCAAAGATAATTTTAAGGGTAAACGCTTTTATCACGTAAGCACAGATGAAGTTTACGGATCTTTAGGTAAAACAGGATTGTTTACCGAAACCACTGCCTATGATCCTAATTCTCCCTATTCGGCCTCAAAGGCCAGTTCGGACCATTTTGTAAGGGCCTATGGAGAGACCTACGGCATGCACTATGTTATCAGCAATTGTTCCAACAACTATGGTCCAAACCATTTTCCCGAGAAATTAATTCCGTTATTTCTCAATAATATAATTCACAAGAAACCCTTGCCGGTATATGGAGATGGTAATTATACCAGGGATTGGTTATTTGTGGAAGACCATGCAAGGGCCATTGATTTAGTGTACCATAAAGGAAAAAATGCCGAAACCTATAATATAGGCGGCTTTAATGAATGGAAAAATTTGGACTTGGTCAGACTACTGTGCAGACAAATGGATACTAGACTTGGAAGGGTCCAGGGAGAGAGCGAAAAATTAATCAATTTTGTAAAGGATAGACCTGGGCACGACCTGCGCTATGCCATAGATGCATCAAAAATTAAGAATGAATTAGGCTGGGAGCCCTCGGTTACTTTTGAAGAAGGTTTGTCAAAAACCATCGACTGGTATTTGGATCATGAAGAATGGTTAAAGAATGTTACTTCGGGAAAGTATCAGGAATATTATGAGCGGAAGTACCTTTAGATAACATTCATTACTGGTTTACTCTGCAAAAGGCATAAGTTATCCAAAAAGAACAAGAGTGTGACCGGAACGACAACATAATTTCTACTAATTTTAAGAAGTGAAGAAATTGGACTATTACGATAAAAACAATTTTATTCTTATTAAAACATTACCCAAATAGTGCCTTAATAATTTAACATTACACACCTTGAAAATCACAGAAACCCAACTCAATGGCTGTTTTATTGTAGAGCCCATCATCCATCAGGATGATAGGGGATTATTTTTTGAATTCTATCACAAGACCCAATTAGATAAAGCCCTTGGCCAGCCTATCGATTTTGTTCAAGATAATGTTTCGGTTTCTAAAAAAGGAGTGCTGCGTGGACTCCATTTTCAAACAGGCCTGCACGCACAAGCCAAATTAGTAAACGTTATTAAAGGAGAAGTCCTAGATGTTGTGGTAGACTTACGCAAGGACAGCTCCACCTACGGACAGCATTTTAAACTTAAAATTTCTTCGGATAATCGTAAATCCATATTTATACCAAAAGGTATGGCCCACGCCTTTGTTGCACTGTCCAACGAAGTGATTTTCACCTACAAATGTGATTCATTTTACCACAAAGATGCTGAAGCAGGGATTATATACAATGATCCAATTTTAAATATAGATTGGGAATTATCTAAAAATCAATTGGTATTATCAGAAAAAGATCTACAACTGCCTTTATGGAAAGACCTAAAGATATAATGCGAATCCTAGTTACAGGAGCCAGTGGGCAGTTGGGGTTGAGCATTCAGGATATAGCTTCAGAGTTCCCACAGTTAGAGTTTATTTTTGCGGCGTCCGAAGATCTGGACATAACTCACCCTAAAGCTGTTAACCAATATTTCCAAAAAGGAAATTTCAATTATTGTATCAATTGCGCCGCATATACCAATGTGGAGCAGGCAGAGAAGAATCCTGAACTAGCGTATAAAGTAAATGCAGAAGGCGCTAAGATTATTGCTATGGCCTGTAGGCAAAATCATACCATATTGATCCATATTTCCACCGACTATGTATTTGATGGAGAGAAAGGATTGCCCTATACTACTAATGACACCCCCAACCCTATTAACCAATACGGTAAATCTAAATTGGCGGGCGAGCAGTCTATATTGAATTTAATTGATAGGTATTTTATAATTCGCACTTCATGGTTATTTCACAAAAAACACGGAAAAAATTTCTACAAGACCATTTTAGAAAAAGCCCAAGCAAAAGAAGAGTTACGTATTACGAACGGGGAAACCGGTTCTCCAACAAATGCAGCCAACTTAGCAAAATATATTATAGATATGATTACCGGCAAAAACCTTGAGTATGGAATTCATCATTTTACCGACGGAAAAGCAATGAGCTGGTATGACTTTGCCCATGAAATCCTAGTGAAAAATGATCTAGGCAGCACTACAAGCCTCATCATGGACAATACGTACCCAACTTTAGCTAAGCGCCCAAAATACAGTGTTTTGTTGCCTGGATAAGATTTCCTTAAAGCCAAGGTTTTGTTTTCCTTAATAGTATGGGTAAAAGAAAAGGCGCTACCACAATTTATGAAAGCCTGTTGAAAAGTATTACATTACTGTTAAAGAGCTATATTTATCGTAGTTTTGTTCATACTTACATAAAAAAGTTGTAGATATATTTAGGAATAGTAATACAATTGCATGAAAATTAAAAATTTAATAATTTTTGGTACTCGTCCAGAAGCCATAAAAATGGCCCCTTTAGTTAAAGAATTTCAAAAGCATTCAGATCGTTGTGAAACAAAAGTTTGTATAACTGCCCAACACAGGGAAATGTTGGATCAGGTATTGGATTTTTTCGAAATTACACCTGATTATGATTTGAATATAATGAAACCCAATCAGAACTTATATTCCCTTACGGCCGATATTATCACCAATTTAAAACCAGTTTTGGAAGAATTCCAGCCCGACTATGTGTATGTACACGGCGATACCACCACTACCATGGCAGCTAGTTTGGCTGCTTTTTATGCTGGATCAAAAATCTGTCACATAGAGGCTGGACTAAGGACCTTTAATATGCAATCGCCATTTCCTGAAGAGATGAATAGAAGTGTAACCGGGGTTGTGAGTAACCTAAACTTTGCACCTACCACTACCTCTAAGGATAATTTACTACGAGAAAATAAAAAGGAAGAAAGTATAATTATAACCGGAAACACTGTAATAGATGCTTTATTGTTTAGTGTTAATAAGGTGAATAGTAAATATTTTAAAGATGCTGAGGTTACTCAATTAAAAGAAATTATAGATAGTAATAAAAGATTGATCTTGGTTACTGGTCATAGAAGGGAAAATCATGGCCAAGGCTTTATTAATATTTGCGAGGCCTTAAAACAAATTGCCCTAGAACATCCAGATACCCAAATTATATATCCCGTACATCTCAACCCAAATGTACAAAAGCCGGTATACGAATTATTATCCAATATCGATAATATTTCCTTAATAGCACCTCTATCTTACCCAGCTTTTGTATGGCTTATGGAAAAATCTTATCTGATCATTACCGATAGTGGTGGAGTTCAGGAAGAGGCACCTAGCTTAGGAAAGCCCGTATTAGTTATGAGGGATACCACAGAACGTCCAGAGGCCGTCGACGCAGGAACAGTCCTATTGGTAGGCACGAATAAAGAAAAAATTGTTGCCGAAACGACAAGGCTTTTAAATAATACTGAGGCCTATGAACAAATGGAGAGATTACACAATCCATACGGAGATGGCCAAGCGTGTGGCAGGGTAGTAAATCATATTTTGGGATAATAAATACAGACTAAAGGCAAGTGGTAAACCTACTGTAGAGCAAATAATAACCTCTATTAATTGATTTAGAATCTTCTATAAGTAGATGAAATATTAGATTATAACAACACAAATTAAAAATGAACAAACCAGAAGTAGTAATGATAGGGTTGGGTTATATAGGCCTACCAACGGCCGCATTAATAGCCCAAAACAAAACCCATGTTTACGGGGTAGATATTAATCCAAAGGTGGTGGAGACCATCAACGCTGGGAGAATACATATTGTAGAACCAGAATTGGATACTGCAGTAGCTAATGCGGTTAAGGAAGGTTATTTAAAAGCAGCAACTACACCTATTGAAGCAAATACCTACCTGATTGTAGTACCAACACCTTTTAAAGGGAAAAATGAACCGGACATCTCTTTTGTAGAGGCAGCGACCAAGGCTATATTACCTTTTTTAAAGGCAGAAGATCTTTATATAATTGAATCAACTTCTCCCATTGGGACTACAGAAAAAATGATGGCCCTAATATTTAATGAACGTCCCGAACTGGAAGGAAACTTATATATCGCTTATTGCCCAGAAAGGGTTTTACCTGGAAATGTAATGTATGAGTTAGTTCATAACGATAGGGTAATTGGCGGTGTTAATGAAGCTGCCACAGACAAAGCAGTTGAATTCTACAAAAAGTATATTAAAGGTGATTTACATAAAACAAATGCACGTACAGCCGAGATGTGCAAACTGGTAGAGAACTCGTCTAGAGACGTACAGATTGCTTTTGCCAATGAGTTGTCCTTTATTTGTGACAAGGCCGATATTAATGTCTGGGAACTAATAGCCTTAGCGAATAAACACCCTAGGGTTAATATATTACAGCCTGGATGTGGTGTGGGAGGGCACTGTATTGCTGTAGATCCATATTTTATTGTATCTGACTATCCTATGGAATCTCAAATTATTGGTAAGGCTAGGGAAATAAATAACTACAAATCCTTTTGGTGCGCAGAAAAAGTTCAAACCGCAAAACTACAATTTGAATTAAAACACGGGCGTAAACCTGGCATTGCTTTAATGGGTTTGGCCTTTAAGCCTAATATTGATGATTTAAGAGAGTCTCCTGCCAAATATATTGCCCAAAAAGTCTTGCAAAATGCCAACAATGAGGAATATTATATTGTTGAGCCCAACATAGATGATCATAAAGTATTTAAATTGACTAATTACAAGGAAGCTGCGGACAAGGCAGATATTATTGTGTATTTAGTGGCGCATAAGGAATTTTACACATTAACTTTGTCCGAAGAAAAGGTGGTCTTGGATTTTTGTGGCGTATTGAAATGATGGTGCGCTAGATACTAGAGCAATATTAGAACTACTTCATAGTAAGCTAATATGGCTAAGGGTATATAAAATAGAAAGGCAATAAACGATTGGTGGGTATGTTAGTAATTCCGAATGGTTTAATTTTTAAAAACCAGTAATTATTAGGAGTGCAACAGGATTTAATCCAATCAGTATTTAATTAAAAAGTTTTAAAGACATGAAAGGTATTATTTTGGCAGGCGGTTCTGGAACAAGATTACATCCATTGACACAAGTAGTGTCTAAACAGTTGTTGCCGGTGTATGATAAACCTATGATTTATTATCCATTATCAGTTTTGATGTTGTCCGGAATTCGTGAAATATTAATCATATCTACCCCAATGGACTTGCCAAATTTTAGCCGTTTGTTTGGTGATGGTTCACATTTAGGTTTAAAGATAAGTTATGCAGAACAACCTTCACCTGATGGTTTGGCACAAGCATTTGTTATTGGGGAAGAGTTTATTGGTAATGACAATGTATGTTTGGTATTAGGGGATAATATCTTTTATGGAGCAGGTCTTCAAAAATTGTTGGCAGATGCCGTGAAAACAGTTGAAAATGAAGATAAGGCTGTTGTTTTTGGCTATTATGTAGAGGATCCTAACCGGTATGGAGTTGCAGATTTTGATCAAAATGGCAACGTGCTAAGTATTGAAGAAAAGCCAAAAAAACCAAAATCCAATTTTGCAGTGGTCGGCCTATATTTTTACCCCAACTCCGTTGTAAACATTGCAAAAAAGATAAAACCCTCGGAAAGGGGCGAATTAGAAATTACATCGGTAAACCAGACTTACCTGGAACAGAAAAATCTAAAAATGCAACTAATGAGTCGCGGTTTTGCTTGGTTGGATACGGGGACACATGAGGCATTGACCGAGGCAACCGAGTTTGTAAAGGCCGTAGAAAAACGTACTGGATTAAAAATAGCATGTTTAGAGGAGGTTGCCTATAGAATGGGGTATATTAAAAATAAGGACCTTGTTGTTCTCGCCAAAGGTTACAAGAATAGTGGCTATGGAGCTTATCTTAAAAGAGTTTATCAATGATTACAAAACTTGAATGGGATAGTAATTTTTTTGGTTTTGATATTGGAAAGTGCATAGTTGAGGATTGTAACGGTTTTAATTTTCCAAAATTTAAAGAAGAGTCAAATTCATATAAGTTAGTTTATATAATATCTCGAGAAAGGATTGAGATGAAGGATATAAAACTGGTGGATACTAAATTGACTTTTGTAAAAGAGATAAAAAATAATCACCATTCCTATAATGATAGTAATCTAAATATATTTAACGCAAGCACAGATAGTTTTGAGACCTTGAAAAAGCTGGCAATCGCTAGTGGAGAATATTCTAGGTTTAATGTAGATTCAAATTTTGATAAAAACGACTTTGAGTCACTTTATAAACAATGGATATATAATTCTGTATTTAAGCATAAGGCATTAAAGACTATAATTTATAAAGAAAATAATAAGATACTTGGATTTTCTACATTAGAGAAAATATCGGATACTGACGGTAATATTGGTCTAGTAGCGGTTGATATCAATGCAAGAGGGAAGAAAATAGGAAGTAAATTGATTGAACATACTATCTCTATGGCGAAAAGGGAACATTTAAAAAACATACAAGTTGTAACCCAGCAACATAATTTACCAGCAGTAAACCTGTATAAGAATTGCGGTTTTATATCCAGTAAAACCGAATATATTTATCACTATTGGCATTTGTAATTTTATGATACCATTTAACAAACCATTTTTAGTTGGGAAAGAGACCCAATATATTGAAGAGGCAGTAAAATCAGGTAAGATATCAGGGAACGGTACTTTCACAAATAAATGTCAGACGTTTTTCGAGAAAACTTACGGGTTTAAAAAGGCATTATTAACCACATCCTGTACAGATGCCTTGGAAATGGCAGCAATGTTAATGGATATTGTACCAGGAGACGAGGTCATAGTTCCTTCATATACCTTTGTCACATCTGCTTTAGCCTTTACGAGACAAGGCGCTAGAATAATTTTTGCCGATAGCAGGCCAGATCACCCCGGCTTGGACGAAAAAGCAATAGAGTCTCTAATAACCCCGAAAACCAAAGGCATTGTTGTGGTACATTATGCGGGCGTGGCCTGTGATATGGATCCTATTATGGCTACAGCCAAAAAGCACAATATCTTCGTTGTTGAAGATGCAGCTCAAGCTGTGGACTCGTTTTATAAGGGTAAAGCTTTGGGCAGCATCGGACATTTTGGAGCGTTCTCCTTTCACGAAACCAAAAATATAATTTCTGGTGAGGGTGGTCTATTAACTATCAATGATAAACGCTTTATTGATAGATCCGAAATCATTTGGGAAAAAGGAACTAACCGTTCTGCTTTTTTTAAAGGAGAAGTTGACAAATATGGATGGGTAGATACAGGTTCTTCCTTTTTGCCGTCAGAACTAATAGCAGCGTTCTTATATGCTCAATTGGAATATCTAAAAAATATTCAAAAAAAACGAATCCTTTTATGGGAAACATACCATAAGATGTTATCTTCTTTGCAAGCAAATGAAAAAATAATACTTCCCTCGTTTCCAGAATTTGCTACCAATAACGCTCATATGTTCTACATTATAACTAATAATAATTTAGAAAGGGATGCTCTATTGGCCCATTTAAAAGATAATGGGGTTCATGCTGTTTTTCATTATTTATCTCTTCATAAAAGTCCTTATTATACCAAAAAATTACAAGTCAAAGAAGCACCTCCATTACCCCAAGCTGACAGATATTCAGATTGTTTAATTCGTCTACCTCTCTTTTATAATCTGGAGGTATCCCAAGTTCAATACATTGCTAAATGTGTAATTCAGTTTTTTAAATGAAAATATTACACATAGCACCGGATGAAAAGTTTATAAACAATATCTATTTTCAGTTTAATAAATTATATCCAAATCAAAATAAGTATCTAATTCTATTAGAAAAAAATGTAGAAACTACAAGGTATGTAAGTATTGAAGACCATTTTAGCACACTTACCATGTCAAAAAAAAACATTGAAAAATGTATTAAGGAAACAAATGGTTATGAAATTATAATTCTTCACGGTTTGAATTATTTTCAAAGTCAAATTGTTTTAAATGCAAACAACTCAAATAAATTTATTTGGTTCTTTTGGGGGGGAGAATTGTATGATAACGCGAGCGCACTAAGAGAAAAAATTATAGGGGAAATTACATTTCAAAAATTTCATCAGAAGAGTTGGAAAGACAAAATAAAGTCCCTTATCCGTATTCCATATTATTTTATAAAATTCAATACTAGCATTCCTGAAAAATCAATAATTAGCGCTGCGGGAAAAATAAAATACTTCGGAATTCTCCATAGGGAAGAATTGGAATATTTTAAACAACTTGGGTACTTGTCTCCAACAGTGTCCCATATTTGCATGACCTACTACCCTTTGGAATATATATTTAAAGGCATAGAAAATATTAAAGTCAATGGAAACAATATTCTACTGGGCAATTCATCATCATCGTCAAATAATCACCTCGAAGCATTTAACATTTTAAAATCCTTTAATCTTGATGATAAAAATATCATTGTCCCTTTAAGCTATGGTGATAAACGATATGGAGAAACCATCACTGAAATTGGAAAAACCCTATTTGGTAAAAACCTGCAGTCACTATTTGACTTTATGCCATTGGATAAATACACAATTCTATTAAGTAGTTGCAATGTAGTTGTAATGAATCATTATAGACAACAAGCAGTTGGGAATATTATTGCTATGCTATGGATGGGAGCTAAGGTATATTTGGATGAACAAAACACCTTTTATCATTATCTTAGACGAATAGGTATTGAAGTTTTTTCTATTAAGGCCGATTTAAAAGTGGATAATCCATTGGCTTTGGTAGGTTTGTCTGACTATCAAATTGATCAAAACAGGAAAATCTTGCAACGCGAAATTGGATTTTCAAATATTAAGTCTCAATTGGAGCAACGTTTAAAATTAATTGTAGGTGAACATTAATCAAAAAGCCTTTTCCGGTGTTAAATGGACGTCCCTATCTACTATTATTATAGCAATTAGTGCTTTGGTTAAGATTTCCGTATTAGCGCGGTTTTTAGATGCCAGCGACTTTGGGATAATGGCCTTGGTCAGCTTTATACTAGGGTTTATGGATCTATTTATGGATATGGGCATTACCTCTGCTATACTTCATACACAAAATATTAGAAAAGAGGAGTACTCAAGTTTGTACTGGTTAAATGTTGGATTTAGTTTTCTTCTATTTATTTTAATTCTTCTAATAAGCCCAATTATAGCAAATTTTTATAATGAACCGGAATTGAACAAGCTTATGTCTATAGCAGGTTTGGCCATTATTTTTTCCGCAGTCGGGCGCCAGTATAAAACTATTTTCCAGAAAAACTTAAAATTTAAAAAAATAGCGATAATCGATATAACTGTAATTATTATCGCTCTCATATCGGCAATAATCTTCGCTGTAAGAGGATTTGGGGTTTATTCCCTAGTATTCTCTGCTTTGATCCAATACGCATTAGGCAATTTGACTTATTTTATTCTAGGGAACCATAACCAACCGCTTATGTTTCATTTTAATTATAAAGAAACAGAGCCCTTTTTAAAAATAGGAGTCTATCAAGTAGGAGGTCAAGTTGTAAACTATTTTAATAGAGATTTGGATGTTTTAATTATTGGTAAATTCTTTGGCTCGGAGTTGTTGGGTGGCTATAGTTTGGCAAAACAGTTAGTAAGAAGACCCCTTAGTATTATCGATACTGTTATTAATAAGGTGGCCATTTCAATCCTACCTCGTTTTCAATCTGACAATAGATCATTGTTAAGGTATTTTAATATTTTAATATCAGGACTTGGTTTAATAAACGCCCTTGTTTATGGTATTATGGCTATTGGAGCGCCACTAATAATAAATATTCTTTACGGAAGCGAATATTTATCGATCATAAATTTGGTTAGAATTTTTACGATTGTAATTTATTTTAGATCAATCTCCGGTTTAGTAGGTATATTATCCATCACAAAAGGAAGAACCGATATTGAGTTCTATTGGAATATTATAATCATGACGTTGTTCCCTATCGTCATATTAATCGGGGTCAATATTAATTTAATTGGAGTAATAACACTTATCGCTTTGACTCAAGTTGTTTTGATTGTACCTTCTTGGTTTATGTTCTATAATAAGCTTTTGGATATGCCCTTTAGAGGTTATATTAAGAAAGTATTCTTCCCCTTCACAATTTCAGCCCTCCTGTTTTCGGGGTTTTATATTAGCAATAATAATACGAGTTTTACATTTCAAATATTATGGTCGCTATTCCTATTTGTTGCCTTGTTTGTTTATGCAGTATTAACTGAAAATAAATTGAGGGTTTTAGTAATTAATTACAAACAAAAATATGCCAAGTTTTTTACTAGAAATAAGTAGATCTAAAACGTCAAGTAAATTCAAGTTTGATGTTAATCTTAAAGGAAAATTTAAGAACGATCAATGTCATTTTGAAAACGATCAATTTATTGTATTTCTAGACGGGATTATTTTAAACAAAAAAGATTTTATCCAATCATCGCCCAAGGCTTGGGGTTTAACTATAGTAGATCTCTTTTTAAAAAAAGGAGATAGTTTTTATAAGGACTTTAGAGGGTCATTTTGCGGAGTCCTATTGGATAAAGAAAAGGATAAATGGATTGTGTTTCAAGATCATATTGGAAGTAAGAACATATACTATTCCGAGATGACAGGTGGAAGTGTGGCATTTGCAAGTAGTATTTCTAAAATATATGACCTAAGAAGGGCTAAAGGCATTAGAGAACAACTAGATTTGGATGCGGCTTATATGTTACTTTCCTACGGCTATATGTTAGAAGATTATACGCTGTCCACAGATATCAGAAAAATGTTGCCGGGTTGTTATATAAAACTGAACCATAACAAGATAAGCCAACATAAATATTACGAAATAAACAATGTCCCTAACAATGATTTAACGGTAGATGAAATTATCGATAGGATGGATTTGTTATTTAAAAAAGCAATTAAAAGACAATTTGACAAAGATCTTGAATATGGATTTAAACATTTTGTTGCCTTAAGTGGCGGTTTGGATTCTAGAATGACATCATGGGTAGCTCATAAAATGGGCTACACAAATCAACTCAATTTTACTTTTTCTCAGTCAGAATATTTGGACGAAACGATCCCCAAACATATTGCCTCAGATTTAAAACACGAATGGATTTTTAAAGCATTGGATAACGGTTTGTTCCTTAAAGATATAGAGAAATGCACCAAAATCACTGGTGGCAATATAATATATAACGGTTTGGCTCATGGCCTAAGTTTATATAACCAACTAAATTTTGAACATTTGGGAATCTCCCATTCGGGTCAATTAGGGGATGTTATATTTGGAAGTTATAATAAGGGTATTGTACTACAATCTTATTTTAAAAATGGGGATGGAGCATATTCTAGAAATTTGATCAATAAAATCGATTTCAAATCAATAATTAAAGGTTCTTATATGAACTATGAATTGTTTTGTATGTATCAAAGGGGTCTCAATGGGGTTAATGACGGGTTGATGGGAGTGCAGCAGTACACGGAAACAATGTCACCATTTTATGATATAGATGTTTTGGATTTTGCTATGACCATTCCTATGAAGTACAGAAATAACCAAAAAATTTATAAACAATGGATTCTGAGAAAATATCCGGAAGCGGCCAACTATATCTGGGAAAAAACAGGGGAAAAAATTAATACGCCATCGATTGATATAAAAAACACAGAGATTACCCCTCATAAATTAATGCGAAAAATCCTATTAAAAATAGGAGTGATAAAATTAGGGTATAACTCTAAAAACAATATGAATCCCATAGAATATTGGATTAATACAAATGAGGATTTACGACAATACTTAAACGATTACTTTTGTGCAAATATTAACCGTATTGAAAATATTCAATTAAAAGAGGACTGCATAAGTCATTATAAAAATGGAAATGGAATCGAGAAAATGCAAGTAATTTCCTTACTTAGTGCATTGAAGCTATTTTTTATTTAGTGAAGATCTATTTGATGCTTTTCATTTCCCTTATAATAATATAATATATCATCTTTCAGCTTAGGGTTAGTTATTTTTAGCTCGTAGGCATCAGAATCTATCAAAATAAAAGTTGTGACATTTTGTTTATTCGATTCTAAAATGATCTGATAAGAATCCTCAATATTAAATGGCTTTACGGACCTGTAGAACTCCCTTTTAATAAACTTATTATCTTTATTAGTTGTAAACATTGAAATATTTAAATTTTTAGGCATTGAAAAATTGATTTTGTTTTCCATGATTTCTATTTTACTAGCACCCTTTGCCAAGTTAAATATTTGGTGTAAACTATTTACTTTTTTTAAACCATTTGCACTATCTTTCATAATAACTAAGTTAGGTTTCACAAAATAAACTTTCCTGCTAACCGTTAGCGAGTCATACATGTTATGTGATGCTTCAACCGTTACGAAATCATTATTCCTAGTATATGAGTTTATTTTTGAGTATTGATTTTTCTTTCCAATAGTATATGAACTTGCAACAATAAACGGGACAAAAAGTTAAGCTACATTTTTAAATTGCATTAATTGTTCAAATTCCAGTATTGTGCGGTTACCCAGAGCTGAATGTC
>Ga0114916_1001309_pt1 | contig 14434 bp, 15 predicted proteins | sample MalvirAntarct_66_FD_83501 | JGI IMG/M metagenome (GOLD analysis project Ga0114916, IMG submission 83501) | Marine viral communities from the Global Malaspina Expedition - Malaspina viral metaG Antarct_66 | ecosystem: Environmental > Aquatic > Marine > Oceanic | place: West Anvers Island... | reverse complement strand
GGGCGCGTTCGCCCTGGCAGCAGTTCTCCGTGAGAAAGGCGAGCAGGCCGTTCATCGCTTCGTACTCCGCGACATAGATCAGCGACCGCCCCTCGCGTCGGAACGTCACCAGTCCGGCATGCTTCAACTGGTTCAGATGGAAGGAGAGGGTGGCCGACGGCAGGGCGAGCCGCTCGGCGATCAGGCCGGCCGGCATCCCGCCGCCGCCCGCCCGGATCAGCAGGCGGAAGATGTCGAGCCTGGTGCCCTTGGCGAGCGCCGCCAGCGCGGCTATGGCCGTCCTCTTCTCCATATCTCCACAATAATGGAAATAAGTGGCCAGGAAAAGTCCGACGCACGGTTCGAAAGTCGATCCGGCGCCGGAAGGATGGCCTTGGAGGAGGGATGCGCGCCGCACCGGGCTGCCGTCCGCTGGGGGCCGTTGCCGGCAGGCCCTTGCACCGCCGTTGCCGGCGGGCGCGGCGCGACGCGCATCTTGCCCTGTAAACGCGCCCTCCAGCCGTCTATTCCAGACAATCGCGCGTAGCCGCCAATTTTCTCCCGGCCCCGCCGAGGCATCGGCCGGCAGTGCCCTTTCGTCGCAAGGGCGCGGCGTGGGTTGGCAGGAGACCCTGGTAGTCTAAGCTCACCGTCACGCTGCACGCGGTACGGAGCCAGCCCATGGAGCTCGATCCTCTCCTCCTCGCGCGGATCCAGTTCGCCTTCACCATCTCCTTCCACATCCTCTTCCCGTCCTTCACGATCGGGCTGGCGAGTTTCCTCGCGGTGCTGGAGGCGCAGTGGCTGCGCACCGGCAACGACACCTACATCCGGCTCTACCGCTTCTGGGTGAAGCTCTTCGCCGTGTCGTTCGGCATGGGGGTCGTGTCGGGCATCGTGATGAGCTACCAGTTCGGCACGAACTGGAGCCGCTTCTCCGACGCCTCCGGCAACGTGCTCGGGCCGCTGCTGGGATACGAGGTTCTGACCGCCTTCTTCCTCGAGGCGACGTTCCTCGGGATCATGCTGTTCGGTGCCGGCCGCGTCAGCCGCGGGCTGCATTTCTTCTCCACCTGCGCCGTGGCGGTCGGAACCCTGGTCTCGACCTTCTGGATCATGTCGGCGAACAGCTGGATGCAGACGCCGGCCGGCCACGAGTTGCGCGACGGCATATTCTATGCGGTGGACTGGTGGGCGGTGGTGTTCAACCCGTCCTTCCCGATCCGCCTCGCGCACATGGTCTCCGCCGCCTACCTCACCACCTGCTTCGTCATCGGCGGCGTCGCCGCCTGGTACCTGCTGCGTGGCCGGCACATCGCCGAATCGCGGATCATGCTCGGCATGGCGGTGGGATTCGCGGCGGTCTTCGCGCCGCTTCAGGTCGTGATCGGCGACATGACCGGCCTCAAGATGCTGGAGTATCAGCCGGCGAAGGTGGCCGCCATGGAGGGCCACTGGGAGACCGGGCGCGGCGTCCCCTTCATCCTGTTCGGCTGGCCGGACGAGGCGCGGGAGGAGACCCGTTTCGCGGTGAAGATCCCTTATGCCACCAGCCTCGTGCTGACCCACGATCTCGACGGCGAGGTGCAGGGCCTGAAGGACTGGCCGGCCGACGAACGGCCGCCGGTCGCCATCGTCTTCTGGTCTTTCCGCGTCATGGTCGGCATCGGCTTCGCCATGTTGTTCGCCGGGCTCTACGGCCTCTGGCTGCTGTGGCGCCGGCGGCTCTACGATACGCGCTGGTTCAAGCGGTTCTGGATGCTGATGACGCCCTCCGGGTTCGTTGCGGTGCTCTCGGGCTGGTTCGTCGCCGAGGTCGGCCGCCAGCCCTACATCATCCACGGGCTCATGCGGACGGCCGACGCGTCCTCGCCGGTGCCGGGCACCAGCATCGGCTTCTCGCTGGCGCTCTTCGTCGTGTCCTATCTCGCGATCTTCGGCGCCGGCACCTGGTACATGCTGCGGATGATCTCGATCGGCCCGGCGGCACCGACGCCGGAGGACTTCTCGCGGCCGATCCCCGGCACGCCCATGCGGCCACTGTCGCATCCGACCGAACGCATCGAGCCGGCCGAATAAGGGGAGGGACGTCATGGAACTCGACCTGCCGCTGATCTGGGCCGGGGTTATCGCCTTCGCCGTCTGCATGTACGTGCTCATGGACGGCTTCGACCTCGGCATCGGCATCCTGTTCCAGACGGTGCCGACCGACGATGAGCGCGACATCATGATGAACTCGGTGGCGCCGGTCTGGGACGGCAACGAGACGTGGCTGGTGCTCGGCGGCGGCGGGCTGCTCGGCGTCTATCCGCTCGCCTACGCCACGCTGCTGCCCGCCCTCTATCTGCCGATCATCGTGATGCTGGTGGCGCTGGTCTTCCGCGGCGTCGCCTTCGAGTTCCGCTTCAAGGCGATCCGCGGCAAGTTCATCTGGAACTGGTCCTTCTGCCTGGGCTCGCTGGTCGCCGCCTTCTCCCAGGGCGTCGTGCTGGGGGCGTTCGTTCAGGGGTTCGAGGTCGTCGACCGTTCCTATGCGGGCGGTCCCTTCGACTGGCTGACGCCGTTCAGTATCCTGGTCGGCTTCGGCGTGACCGCCGGCTACGCCCTGCTCGGCTCGACCTGGCTGATCATGAAGACGGACGGGCCGCTGCAGCGCTGGGCCTACAAGGTGTCGATGCCGCTGCTGATCGCCGTGCTCGGCTTCATGGTGGCGGTCAGCCTGTGGGTGCCGCTGCTCGATGCGGATATCGGCCGGCGCTGGTTCTCCTGGCCGAACATCCTCTACCTCTCGCCGGTGCCGATCCTGGTCGTGCTCGCGACCGTCTGGCTGGTGCGCGCCCTGCTCACCGACCGCGAGCGGCTGCCGTTCCTGCTGACGCTGTTCCTGTTCCTGCTCGGCTATGCGGGTCTCGCGATCAGCCTGTTCCCCAACATCGTGCCGCCCGACATCACGATCTGGGACGCCGCGTCGCCGCCCGAGACGCAGCTCTTCATGCTGGTCGGCGTGGCGATCATGATGCCCTTCGTGCTGGGCTACACCGCCTATGCCTACTGGGTGTTCCGCGGCAAGGTCGATCCGCACGCCGGCTATCACTGAGGTTCGTTCGAGAAGGGGCGGCTGGGTCGGCCTGTGCATGATTCCGGCGAACAGGAGGATGCCATGACAGCCAGTGCCCCTTCCGCCGCATCGGAGACGCCGGCGAACGCCATTCCCGTGATCGACCTCGGCCCGTATCTCGCGGGCGAGGCGGGTGCCCTGGAGCGCACCGCGGCCGACCTGAAATACGCCCTGACCGATGTCGGCTTCTACTTCGTCGTGAACCACGGCGTGCCGCAGGCGCTGATCGACGCCGCCTTCGCCGCCGCCGCGGCCTTCCATGCCCAGCCGCTCGAAGCGAAGATGCGGATGAAGTTCAACGAGTTCGCCGTCGGCTACCTGCCGATGCGCGGCGACACGCTGCGCACGTCGGAGATCAACCGGAACACCAAGGGCAACCTGAACGAGGCGCTGTTCATCAAGCGCGACCTGCCGCCCGACCATCCCGACGTGCTGGCGGGCAAGCCCTTCCGCCCGGCGAACCAGTGGCCCGATCCGGCCGACATGCCGGACTTCCGCCCCACCGTGGCGGCCTATTGCGACGCGCTGGAGCGGCTCGCCATGTCGCTGCTGCCGCGCTACGCGACGGTGCTGGGCATGCCGGCCGACTTCTTCGACGGACCCTTCCGCGACCCGCAGTTCAACCTGCGCATGACCCACTATCCGCGCCAGGACGTCGTCGAGGAGGGCGAGTTCGGCATCGCCCCGCATGTCGACAGCAGCTTCATGACGCTGCTCGCCCAGAACGAGATCCCCGGCCTCTCCATCCGCACCCGCGACGGCGAGTGGATCGACGCCCCGTCCATCCCGGGCAGCTTCATCGTCAACGGCGGCGAGATGCTGCGCCGCTGGTCGAACGACCGCCTGCTCGCGACGCCGCACCGCGTCATCAACCGCTCCGGCCGCGAGCGCTACGCCATCCCCTTCTTCTTCGACTGCAACATCGACTGGCCCATCACCGCCGTCCCCACCACCGTCGACGCCGACCATCCGCCGAAGTTCGAGCCGACGACCTATCTCCAGTACATGACCTGGTACAAAAACCGGAACTACGACGTGCTGAAGCCGGCAGGGTCGAAGGAGTCGGCCGAGGCATAGCCTAGGCACTCCTGCCGAGCGTCCCCATCTCTTCGGGTCGATACATCCATCCGAAGACCCGGCCGGCGTGGCCGTGCGGGAAGGGGCCGGCGCCGGCGCATGAACCTGTTCGACCAGGCACTGGACATCGGCCGCGGCTTGACCGAGCGCCGGGTGAGGCTCGGCGTGACCGGGTTGAGCGATGCCGGCAAGACCGTCTTCATCACCAGCCTGGTGCACGGCCTGCTGCATCCGGCGCGCATGACGCGTCTCGGCGTCGTCGGCGAGGAGCGGCTCGACGTGGCGGTGCTGCGGCCGCAGCCGTCCCAGGACCTGCCGCGCTTCCCCTACGAGGCCTGCGTTGCGCAGCTGACCGGGCACGCCGCGACCGGCGATGGCAAGCCGGCCTGGCCGGAGAGCACCCGGTCGATCGCCGAGCTGCGCGTCTCGATCCGCTACCGGCCGACCGGGCTCGTCTCGGCCTTCGGCGACCGGCTGCTGCATCTCGACCTGTTCGACTATCCGGGCGAGTGGCTGCTCGACCTGACCCTGCTGGACCGCGCCTTCGCCGAGTGGTCGGCCGGAGCGCTGGCCCTGGCGCGCCAGCCGGCGGCCGATGCGTTCGCCGCACCCTGGCTGGAACATCTCGACACGCTCGACCCCGATGCGCCCGATCCCGCCGCGGAGACGGCGGCGCTGGAGGCGGCCGGCCGCTTCACCGCCTATCTGCGCGCCCGCCGTGCGGCGGAGGGCAGGGCGACGCTGCTGGGGCCCGGCCGCTTCCTGCTGCCGGGCGAGCTGGAAGGCTCGCCGCTGCTGACCTTCTGCCCGCTGCCCCCCGAGGCGCCGGGCGTGAAGACCGCGCGCAACTCCCTCCGCGCGCTGATGGAGGAGCGCTACCGCGCCTATCGCAGCCATGTGGTGAAGGCCTTCCACGAGCGCCATTTCGCGCGCCTCGACCGGCAGGTCGTGCTCGTCGACCTGGGCGCGCACATGAGCGCCGGCGGCCGGCCGCTCGCCGAGGTGTCGCAGTCGCTCGACGCGGTGCTGAAGGCGCTGGCGATCGGCGGCTCCGGCTGGCTGCCGCGCTGGATCAGCCCGCGCATCGACCGTGTCCTGTTCGCCGCCAGCAAGGCCGACCACCTGCCGTCGGACCAGCACCCGGCGATGGAGGACCTGCTGCGCCGCAGCCTTGGCGAGAGCATCCGCCGGACCGCCTATCGCGGCGCCGAACTCGACGTGATCAGCCTCGCCGCCCTGCGCGCGACGCGCGAGGTCCTGTCGAAGGACGAGGATCGGCGCTACGTCGCAGGCCGTCCCATGGAATCGTCGGGGGATGCGCCGCGCGACGTGGCGCACTTTCCCGGCCGTCTCGATCCCGGACCCACCGACCGCGGCCCCTGGGGCGCGCGCGACAGTTTCCGCATCGCCCGCTTCCTGCCGCCGCCGGGCCTCGATCCCGCCGGACCATGGCCGCACCTGCGGCTCGACCGGGCGGTGGAGATGCTGATCGGCGACTGGCTGGCCTGAGGTCCCGCAGCCGCGCCGGACTAAGCCATCGTCGCCGGCGGCGGCGGCGGCCTTAAGCCCCGCCTTAACGTCCGGAGCCGCCGCCGCGGCGCAGGATGCACCCCTCGCAAGGGGGATCCACCGTGACCGAGTCCATTCATCCGGAGCATCCGGACCTCGTCCGGCTGCTCGACCTGTGGCGGCAGAAGCGCCCGGCCGGGGCACTTCCCGGCCGGGCCATGTTCGATCCGATCGAGCTGAAGTTCATGCTCGGTCACATACTGCTGATCGACCTCGCGGACGGCGGCCGCTTCCGCGTGCGCCTGCACGGCTCCCGCCTGGTCGACCAGATGCGGCACGACCATACCGGCCGCTTCCTCGACGAGTGGCCCTACCAGCCGGCCAAGAATGACCTACTCCAGGCCTGTGCGGCCGTGCTGGAGGGCCGGCGGCCGCATGTCGTCTCCGGCAAGTTCTCCGCGCCGGGGCCGGTGGCCTACGAGGCGCTCTGGCTGCCGCTCGCCGCCGACGGTCGCACGATCGACATGCTGATGTGCGGCAAGCAGTACGGGCACCGCCGGTGAGGGGCCACACGCGGTGAGGGGCGACACGCGGCGCCGCACTCCCATATAAGCGCGACGACCGTTCCGGCCCGCCGGCGCGGCCCTTCCGAAGCGCCGGGGACCGGCTGGCATGAACGACCGCGACGCGCCGCGCAGCCGGCCGCTCGACGAACTGGAACGCGACGCGGAGCCGGAACTGCCCGGCGTCGCCCTCGCCGCGCACACGCTGGACATCGAGGCGACCCGCCCGGCCGAGGAGGCCGACGTCACTGGCGTGCCCGATCCGGCCCTGCGCAAGCGGCGGCCCTGGGTGCGCTGGCTGATCGGCACCGGACTGGGCCTCGCCGTCACCGGCGCCACCGCCTGGGCGCTGGAGGGGCTGGTGACCGCGGCGCTGGCCGACGGCGCCTGGCCGGCCTGGCTGATCGTCGGCGGCATCGCCGCCCTGGTGCTGGGGGTCGTGCTGGCCGCCGTGCGCGAGTGGCTGGCGCTGGAGAGCCTCGACGACCTGCGCGCCGCACGCCTCGCCGCCGCGCGCGCCGAGGAGACCGGCGGCGATCCGAAGGCGGCGGAGAAGGTCGTGGCGCGCCTGCGCCGCCTCTATCGTGGCCGGCCGGACCTGGAATGGGCCTGGGCGCGCGTCGACGAGCGCAAGGCGGGCCTCGACGGCGACGCGCTGCTGCACCTGGTCGACCGAGAGGTGATCGCACCCCTCGACCGCCGGGCCGAGGCGCTGGCCGTCGCCGCCGTGCGCCGTGCCGCCGCGATCACCGCGGTCAGCCCCTTCGCCTTCATGGACATGGCGGTCAGCACGGTGATCGTCGCCGCTCTGCTGCGCCGGATGGCTCGGCTCTATGGCGGCCGGCCCGGCTGGATCGCCACCCTGCGCCTGCTGCGCATGAGCCTGGGCGCAGTTCTGGCGAGCGGCGCCCTCGACATCGGCGACGACACGATCGGTGCGGCACTCGGCGCCGGGATCGCCAGCAAGCTCTCGCGGCGCGCCGGGATCGGCATCCTCAACGGGCTGCTGACCGCGCGCCTCGCCGTCGCCGCGATGAGCCTGATCCGCCCCTTCCCCGCGCGCCGCCGGCCGCCGTCGGCGCGCGGGCTGGCGCTGCGGGCACTGACGGATTTCGGCAAGGCGGAGGCGGCCGACCGCGGTTAGGCGGGGCGATCCGCGCCTGTCAGCGAAAACCCGAGGCGGCGCCGATCAGGAGCAGGCCGACGAGCAGCGCGGTCCAACTCAGCGCGTTGGCGTTCATGCCGAGCCATGTCCGCATCCATGCATAGCGCTTCGGTCGGCCGGTGTGTTCGTTCGCCATGATGAACTCCCTTGCCGGCAAAGTCGTTCTGCCCGTCAAATCGCCCCAGCGGAGGGGCGTATTTTCCGAGAAAAAGTAAAACGCTTGCCGGACCAACGGTAGATGGCGCCGCATTTCCGGATTGCCCGCTCGTTTTACCAGAGGAGGCGGCTTATATTTAAAGCCATGGTGTCCGGCTGTATTGGTACGCCGGCGCGCGCAACGCGCAGAGGAGTGCAGGGCATGGCGGCCAGGCTGCGGAGGAGGGGTCTGTTCCCTGCGATGATCGGCGTCGCCGGTCTGCTCGCGCTCTCGGGTGGTGCGGTTGCCGGCTCCTGGCGGTCGCCCGCGGCCGGCGCGGCAGGGCCCACGACGCCCGCCGATGCCGCCACGGCACAGGGCGCCCCCGCGGCCCCCGTGGCGGACGGTGTCTCCGGCGGTTCCGCCGGCTATTACGGTTCGGCCACGGGCAGCCCGGCGGAGCGCGCGGTACAGGCTCAGCGCGATGCCGATCGCAGGCGCGTCGAGGAAGCGCAGGACAGGTTCTACGCCGACGAGCAGGCGCGCGCGAAGGCGCGGTCACAGGGCTTCGACAGCAAGTCGACGGACTACTACCGGCGCCCTTGAGCGCCGTTCGGCCGATCATCCGCGGGCGATCGTTCGCGTTCGGTCCTCCACGGCCCGATCGCCCGCCGCTCTATCGAATCGCCGGTCCCCGTCCCGCACGACGGGCACGCAATCGCAGGAGCGCGCCATGACCCGCACGACGACGACACAGGTGACCTTCGCCAATCCCTTCCGGCTGCGCGGCCTCGACGCGGCGCTGCCGGCCGGGACCTACGAGGTCGAAACCGACGAGGAGCGGATCGAAGGCCCGTCTTCGCTCGCCTACCGGCGGGTACAGGCGATCATCCATCTGCGCGGCAATCCGGGCCAGCCGTCGTCGGACCGTAGCCTGACCGTCGAGCCGGCCGACCTGGACGCCGCCATCGCCCGCGACGCTGCGATGTCGCCGGCCCCGGTCGAGCATCTGGCCCGGGCGATGCACGCCGGCCCGACGGCGACGAACGGCCGGACCGCCGAGCGGCGCGACCTCGACCGTGCGGCGAACGAAGGCATGATCTACGGCCCGCACCTTCCGGCGGCGGCGTCCGGCAGCTTCGCCGCGGAGACGCCGGCGCCCGACGAGGCCGCCATCGCCGCCTACGGCATCACCCGCGTCCCCGCCGACCGGTTCCACTATCGCGACTGGCGCTACACCAGCCTGGACGACGCCGTCGCCCAGGCGAAACGCGACGCGGCCGGGCGGTGAGCCGCCCCCGCCCGCGTCACGTCGCACCGCGCTTCCCGAGGGCCGGGCAGGCGCCTCATCCGAACGCCATCGGCGCCGCCGCCAGCACCACATAGCGCGCGCACTTCGCCACCGCCACGATGGCGACGAAGCTGACCAGCGGCTCGCGCAGCGCCCCCGCCACCACGGTCAGCGGGTCGCCGATCACCGGCACCCAGCTCAGCAGCAGCGACCAGCGGCCGTATCGCCGGTACCACGCCGTCGCCCGCTCGATTTGCGCCGGGCTCGCCGGAAACCAGCGCCTGCCCCGGAACCGCTCGACCTGCCGCCCGATCGCCCAGTTGACCACCGACCCCAGCACGTTCCCCACGGTCGCCACCGCCACCAGCAGCACCGGCGGATAATCGGCCAGCACCATCCCGACCAGCACCGCCTCCGACTGCATCGGCAGCACGGTCGCGGCGAGGAAGGCGGACAGGAAGAGACCGGCGTAGGCGGGGAGGGTGGTCATTACGGCAGCCCGGTCCGGCGCAGACCTTGTGGAGCGTCTATCAGTTGCCGCGCTCCGCAGCACGCTCGATCAATGCACGCGCCAAGTCGCGGGAGGTATGGAAGACGGCGATGATCGTGACCGCTTGGTCGTCCGCTTCATAGACGATGACATAAGGGAGGGCGGCTATACCGAGTTCGCGGGTGCCCGGCAGGCGGCCGGGCCGGCCCAGTTCGGCGAACCGGCGGAGCCGCTCGGCTGCGGTCACTATGCCGCGATAGACACTCTCCGCCGCTGCGGGACTGTCCGCGGCGATGTAGTCGACGATTCCGTTCAGATCGCGGGCCGCAGGCTCCGCAAAGAGCAGCCGCTTCAGCGTGACCAGCCGTGTTTGGCGGCGATCCCCGCGAAGACGTCGTCGGCCGGTATGGTGCGGCCCTCACGCGCCGCCTCGATCCCCTCCCTGATCCGCTCGATCTGCCAAGTGTTCGCGGTCAGATACTGCTCGATGGCTTGGTTGACGACATCGTCGCGGGAACTGTCCATGGCGGCGGCCAGGGCATCGATCTCCGCCACCTTTGCAGCGGGGATCGTGATGGGCTCGCTCGATGACTGCCGGGCCAAGTGCAATCTCCTTTGAACGGACATCATCATATGGCACCGCGGACGCGTGGGAAGCGGTCTCAAATCCCACGCGTCTTGCGACCGCCATCACCCCGGATTCGCCCCCACCCACGCCAGCACAAGCTCCGTCACCCGCTCGGGCATCTGGTTCGGCGTGTAGTGGCTACCCCCCGGCAGCACCTCGAACCGGTACGGGGCGGCGATGAAGTCCTTGGTGCCTTCGGCGGCCATGCGGCCGACCGTGTCGTCGGCGTCGCCCCAGGCGAACAGGGTGGGGACGGCGATCGGGCCGAGCGGGTCGCGTTCGCCGCGGGCGCGGTACCAGGCCAGCGCCGCCTCGATCGCGGGCGGCGAGGCGAGGACGGCCATGTGGCGGGCGATCATCTCGGCCGGCACGCCGGACTTCTCCAGGCGGGTGCGCAGGATCGCGGCGTCGTCGGCGAGCAGCTTCGGCCCGGCGTCGTGCTCCAGGAAGGCCTTGTGGTGGCGCGAGCGCTGCGGCTGCTCGGGATCGTCGCGCATCGCCCGCGCGAAGGCGCCCGGATGCGGCCGCGAGAACATGGTGAGCGAGGCGAGCCGTTCCGGCCGGCGCCACGCCATCACCCAGGACAGGCTGCCGCCCCAGTCGTGCCCGACCAGATGGAACCGCCGCTCGCCGTGGCCGAGGGCGGCCACGATGTCGAACGCGTCCTGCACCAGCAGGTCGAGCCGGTACTGGTCGTGGTCCGCCGGGTCGGGCCGCGCGCCGGCCGAATAGCCGCGCTGGTTCGGCGCCACCGCGAAATACCCCGCCGCCGCGATCGCCGGCACCTGCGCGTCCCACAGGTGCCGCGAGACGTTGTAGCCGTGCAGCATCAGCACCAGTGGCGCCGCCGGATCGCCCGCGACCGACACGTCGAACACCATGCCGGGTGACGTCTCGACCTGCCTCGTCTCGATCATCGGATGACTGCCTTCGCCTGGATGCCGTTCGTGAAGGGCAGCACACCACCGGGCCGGCGCCGGGTCAACGTGGCCGCGTGGGCGGTGTGTCGGCGCGGCGCGCTTCGAGACGCGGGCTTCGCCCGCTCCTCAGCGCGGGGGCTTTCTCTAAGACCACCCTCATCCTCACAACCACCACCGCCCTCATGCTGAGGAGCGCCCACGGGGCGCGTCTCGAAGCATGGCCGCAGCCTCCACCCTCAATACGCCACGCTGACGCCGAAGCAGACGAGCAGCACCAGCGCCGGGATCGTCAGCGAGGTCAGGAACAGCACCGCGTACAGCTTCACCGGGTGGATGCCCGTCATGTACATCGCCGGTGCCCCCGCCAGGGCCGGATAGGCGATCACGGTCCACAGGAAGACGAGCGAGATGTAGACGTGAAGTTCGGGGTCCTGCAGCGTGACGCGGTTGCCCACCAGGAAATTGATCGTCTCGTAGACGATATGGATCAGCCGTATCCCGCCGAGCAGCGCGAGGGGCACTGAGCACAGGACGATCAGCGTCGTCGCCACCTGGAGATAGACGCCGATATAGACCGTGCCGACGAACATCTTGCGGAGGCTGGGCCGGTGCCGCAGGAGCCAGGCGGCGAAGCCGGTGGCGAGGGGGTAGATCACCGCCGCCAGGACCGCGCCCGCGATCAGCATCAGTTCCAGCCAGGCGAGCGGTTCGGCGCCGATCGGGTCGTAGGTCCGCGTGCCCGGTCGCGCCAGCATGGCCGTCAGCAGCGCATCGAGCGTGACGGTCGCGGCCGTCACCGTCGCCGTCGACAGGACAAAGACCAGCAGCGCCGTCCGCACGCCGGGCTTCCCGCTCGACCGCAGGATCGCGAAGAAATCCGCCGTCCCGAAGAACAGGTGCCGCCAGACCGCCGGCATGCCGCGCACCCCGCGCCGGAAGCACCAGCCGTCGCCGACGACGGCCGCTACCTGGTCCCGCTGCGACATGCCGATCCCTCTCCCCCGCACGCTCCCGGGGGATTTAGCATGATCTGCACGTAGCGGCGCAACAGGGGCGTCGCCGCGCGGCAAAAATGATCGTCAAGGTTGTGGTTGGGCTTTCGCCGGGTCGATCTCCCCCACGAACCCCTCCACCGCGTGGACGATGGCCTCCGGCGCGTCCTCCTGCATCAGGTGGCCGCTCTGCGGCACCGCGAGGAAGCGCGCGCCCGGAATGGCAGCGGCGAGCGCCCGGCCGCGTTCGATCGGGATCCATTCGTCCGCCTCGCCCCAGACCACCTGCACCGGGCAGCGGATCGTCGGATAGAGCGGCTCGACCTCGTCGGTGTACGCGAGATCCATCTGCGCGATCTGGCGGTAGAAGGCGCGCTGCCCGGCCGCGGTCAGCCACGGCGCCAGATAGGGGGCGAGGGCGGTACCGGGGATCTCGCGGTGCGCCGCCGTGCGCACATAGGCCGGCAGCAAGGCGGCGTGCATATAGGCCGGCATGCCGGCGAAGGCGGCCTCGTGGTCGCGCACATGCTGCACGAAGGGCGACCCCCAGGGCCGCACGGCGACCGCGTCGATCAGCGTCAACGAGCGGTACTCCGCCCCGTGCAGCAGATGCGCGCGCAGCGCCGTGGCGCCGCCGAAATCGTGCGCCACCACGTGCGGCAGGGTCGCGGGGAGTGCGAGGCCCCAATGGTCGAGCAGTGCCGCGAAGACCCGCCCCTGCACGGCGAGCGAGACGTCCTGCCCGTCGCCCATGTCCGAGCGGCCATAGCCCGGCATGTCGTGGAAGTACACCCGCCGCCGCCGCGCGAGCCACGGCGCCACCCGGTGCCACTCCCACGAGGAGAAGGGCGTGCCGTGCAGCAGCACCAGCGGCGGCAGCGCCTCCGCGCTGCCCTCAGCGGGACCGAGGGCGCCCCAGCGCACCGCCTGTCCCTCGAAATCGAACCGGCCGGGCAGGGGCCAGTCGCGGTCCAGTGCTTCCAGATTCGTCATGCGGGACCTCGCGTTGCAGAGGCCGCATGCGCGGCCCGTCATCGGTCTCGGCCCGATATGGTACCGCACGACGGCGACGGGACCCTGCGCCGCACCGTCGCCACATGAGAAGCGATGTTCGCCTCCGCGGCGGGGCCGACCACGGGCTGCGGCGGCCTTTTTGCCGCCGGCGTGGCACTATCGTCGCGTGTCCTTGTTTGGCGGGTATCGAGACCAGCCACAGGGAGTTCAGCGATGGCCAGAACACGCACCGGCACCTACGACCGCCGCCGCCTCGGCTGTTTCGCCGCCGCCTTCGCCGCCGCGATGGTGGTCGGTGCCTGCGCCGGACCGACGACCTACCGCCAAGCGGATTCCCCCACGGACGAAGGCTATCGGACGACGCAGCTGTCCGAGAACCGCTATCGCGTCAGCTTCGACGGCAACGCCGTCACGTCGCGCGAGACGGTGGAATCCTACCTGCTGTTCCGCGCGGCCGAACTCGCCCAGCGCACCGGTCACCCCTACTTCGCCGTCGTCGACGACGAGACCGAGCGGCAGGTCGACGTCGAACGCTACTATTCCGCCCCCGGCTTCTACGGCTACGGGCCCAGGCTCGGCTATGGCCCCGGCTTCGCCGGCTTCCCCTACTATTCGACACTGCCCGGCTACTGGCAGCGGCCGCAGGTCGTGACCCGCGATTCCTACGAGGCTTTCGCGACGATCGAAATGCTGGATGCGCGCCCGGCGGACCGCGACGACGTGTTCGACGCCAGCAAGGTGACCGCCACGCTGGGGCCGCAGGTCGAATTCCCGAAGAGCTGACGGTTGGGCCTCCCTGGTACGGCGGAGGTGCGGAGTCATAGGTAAATCGTCCGCTATCGTGCTTGGCCCCGGCCTCGGCAGGTGCCATCTGTGAAGACCCGCCGGCCGCCGCCGGGGCCGCTGTCGGACATGTGAAGACGAGGCCGTTCGCCGACCGACCCATGGAAGGGAAGGAAAGGGAATGAAAAGGAATGTCGCGCACGCGCCCGAGGCCGGTTCTGCTCGCGCTCAGCCCGCCGGGGACGGGCGAGGCAGGAAAGGAAAAGGAGCAAAAAGGAACGAAAGGGAATGTTCGCCGACCCGCCTGAGCCGGCGGCCACCGATTCCCGATGCGGCCGGCGCGGCGCGCATCCTATGCTGCCCCTGTCGCAAACCGGCGCAGGAGACTGGACGATGCCGCGTGATCCGATGGTACCGGTGACGATGGAGGAACTGCGGGCGGTGGGGCAGGCGTTCCAGCGCCGCGACGTCGAGGCGATCGTCGCCTGCTTCGACGATGCGGGCGAATTCCGCAACGCCAAGGGCCCGGACATCTGGGGCCGAACCTATCGCGGCAAGGACGAGATCCGCGCCTTCTTCACCGCAGTCTTCGCCGGCAGCGCCGACATCCGCTGGGACCACACGGCGGAATATGTGAGCGGCGACCGCGCCGTCACCGAATGGCACCGCACGGCGACGCTGGCCGACGGCACGAAACAGTCCTGGCTGGGCTGCGACCTCTACACCTTCCGGGACGGCAAGATCCTGTGCAAGGACACCTACATCAAGG
>Ga0114916_1001307_pt1 | contig 14446 bp, 11 predicted proteins | sample MalvirAntarct_66_FD_83501 | JGI IMG/M metagenome (GOLD analysis project Ga0114916, IMG submission 83501) | Marine viral communities from the Global Malaspina Expedition - Malaspina viral metaG Antarct_66 | ecosystem: Environmental > Aquatic > Marine > Oceanic | place: West Anvers Island... | reverse complement strand
GCGTCCCCCTCCCCGATGACGTATCCGACGAGGTGGCCGTGGCGTTGATGGTGCAGGGCGCGACGGCGCACTACCTCGCCCACGACCTCTCGCACCTCGCGGCCGGGCAGTTGTGTCTGATCTACTCGGCGGGCGGTGGCGTCGGGCACCTCCTCGTGCAGATCGCGAAGATGCTTGGCGCGTGACCGCTCGCCGTCGTCGGCTCCGACGAGAAGGCCGCCCTCGTGCGAGAACTCGGGGCCGAGGTCGTCATCAACCGCACGACCCAGAGCGTCCTCGACGCGACGCTCGAGGCCACCGGCGGGCAGGGCGCCGACGTGGTGTACGACGCGATCGGGGCCTCGACGATCGAGGACTCGCTGCGCGCGACGAAGCGCGGCGGCACCTGCATCCTCTACGGCGGCTCGTCTGGCCCTGTCTCAGAGATCCCGAGCGAACTGACCGAGGGCATTAACTACCAGCGCGGTGGCCTCGCGACCTACCTCGCGGACGCCGAGGCGTTCCGCTCACGCCTCGGTGACCTCTTCGAGTGGTACCGCGCCGGGAGCGTCGTGCCGCGGATCGGCGGCACGTGGTCCCTCGACCAGACGGGCGAGGCGCTCGCCGCGATTGCGGGCGGGCAGACGACGGGGAAGCTGCTCATCCGGCCGTAGTCGGCCCTCTCGGGACCAGCGGCTAATTGTGACATCCACAGAGGTTGGTAGCGCGGAGGAGTGAACGAAGGGGACCTCCCGCAGGAGGTGTGGTTCCTACAGCCACCCCAAGCCAGGAGGTCCTCTTGCTCTGCCGCCTCGGCCTGAGCCAGATGCGCTGGCTCGACCGTCCGAGCGGCGAGGTGATCCGCCGCTACGAACACGCCCGCCCGGGTGACCTCGTGCAGGGTGGGCTCCCGCCGGTCAGCCGCGCTACCAACCTCGCGGAACACTACAGCTAGCTGCCGAAGGCTGCCTCGAAGCCCGCGCGGAGCTCGGGCGTGGCCTCGCCGCTGAACCCGCAGTAGTTCACCTGCCCCTGCGAGGCGGAGACGAGGTACTGCTCGCCTTCCTCGAACGAGATGCCACCGATGAGCGCCTCGAGGCCCTGCGGTGCGGTCACGATGACCTCGCCCGCGTCGCCGCCCTTGAACCACTGGTCGACGTCCAGCGTGACCTGGTCGCCGTCGACTGCCGTGACCGTACCCTCGAAGGCGACCGGCATGTCCGCGAGGATCTCCGGGTCAAACGCGAGACACGAGGCCATCGCGTCGCTCTCCCCCGCAGACAACTCGAGCGGCTCGGACTCCGCGCCGCCAGTGGAAGAGCACGCCGCCAGCAAGATCGATAGGCCCGCAACGAACGGGGCAACTGCAAACTTCGTCTTCATCTGAGTCTTCTCCATGTATGTACGAGTGTGTGGGACGGGCTCGTCATCCGTGGTCGGCTCGTCCGTCAGCTATCAGACGCCAGAGGGCGCGGTCTGGTTCCCAACGGCGAGGGTCGAGGTCCGGTTGGCGGGTGAGTCAGGCCGGCTCGAAGCAGTCGTTCGAAGGTGCCAGCCCTACGAGGCCGACGCGACGACGAAGAGCAGCAGGTACTTGCACGGATCTTCGAGGTCGCCCTCGACGACGTTCACGGACTTCTGGAGCAGCGTCTCCCGGTCGAGGATCCATGCCTTGCCCTCGCCCCGCTCCCGCACGCTGGTCTGGAGGATGACCTGCGGCGTGGGCGTGGCCTGCTCCGCCGTCACGAGGCTCCCACCGGAGGCCGTGTCCGCGAGGAACAGGCCTTCGACGACGAACCGTCGCCCGCTCACGGGCGTTCCCGAGTCGCGCTCGACGCCATCGACGAACAACTCGTCGCCGATGTTGAGCGACTGCAGGCCGAAGAACAGCCCCGGTACGCCCAGCCAGCGACTGTGCCCGTAGATCCACGACTTCCGCTCGAGCCCTGCGAACGTCTCCTCCGGCGTCGCGATCCCGTCCGCAGGGACGGTCAACGTCGTCTGGCCAGGCGGCTTCGCCGGGCACCCCGGCGGCATCGGCGAGGTATCCGGAACCTCGTGGCTCGCGTGCACCTCTGCGTCGATTCCGAGTACCGGTATCTGGAGACGAGTCGCTCTGATGTCCATGCCGCCACCTGCGGCCGTCGTCGGCGCCGGGGATGCCGTCGGGGGAGGTGTCACGGTCGGAGACGCGGTGCTCTCGGGTGTCGCGGTTGCCTCAAGCGTCGGGGTCGGCGCGAGTTCGGTCGTCGGCGTGAGCTCGTTCGTCGTCGTGATCTCGGGCGTGGGTGTCGGCGTGCGTTCGACTGCCTCGGTCGGCGTTGCTGTCGTCGTCTGAGCCTCGGGGGTGGGAGTCACCTCGGGCGTGGCAGTCGTGCTGGGGGGTGGAGACGAGGTCGCGGTCGCTTCGCCGCTACCCGGCGCGCAACCTGCCATGAGCAGGACGAGGAGCGCGAGGCCAGCAAGCAACAGTCGAGGTCGGATCACGTCGGCCATTCATGCGCTCTAGATCGCGCCGTAGGAAACGCCGCGTGGCGGCGGCGTGCAGCCATGATAGACGGACACGAAGAAGCCCGCCGTGAGGCGGGCTCCACCTTGTCTTGCGCACATCGGAGGAACCTGGAGCGGGGGACGGGATTCGAACCCGCGACCCTTTGCTTGGGAAGCAAATGCTCTGCCAACTGAGCTACCCCCGCGCGGTCTGCCGATGATACCCCCGACGTTCGAGGGCGTCACGTGGAGGGGCGGACCTCGCTACTCCGCCTCCTCCTCCTCGGCTGGGTGCACCACGAGCACGGGGATGCCGGGGGTGCTGCGGGAGACGACGTCCGAGACGGACCCAACGATGGCTCTCGCGACGCCGCTACGAGCGCGGGTACTCACGACAATTAGTTGGACATCCTGCATCTGGGCCGTGTCGACCACCGCGCGGGCGGCGACTCCCTGCATGACGAGGGTCTCCACGCGATTCACCCCCTGAGCGCGCAGTTCGTCCGCCGCGCGGTCCAGGTGCTCGTTGGAGACGATGCCTTCGGCCGGGCGAGTTTCCGTGGAGACGAGCCCCTCGTCTACCTCCACCACGGAGCACACGATCACCAGGGAATCGAAGGCGCGCGCGAGCGCGACCACGTGGGGGAGCGCACTGTCCGCCAACTCAGATCGGTCATGGGCCCAGAGGATCCGTTTGTACATAGCGCGCTCCAGGCCGGTGCGGCGGTTCACCGTGATCACCGGGTATGCTCGCCGCTGTTGCCCGATCGGCGAGCTCTTCCGCCCAGCCAGGACCGGGGGCAGGGGAGCAGCATAGGGCTCACCCCGGGGTCGGAGGAGCGCCTGCATACGTCCATCTTCGGCGATACGACGGTCGATCAGATCGTCCTCGCCGCGACCCTCCTGGCGACCGTCGCGAGCTTCATGTTGGGACGCTACCGCTACGACATGGTCGCGATCAGCGCGCTCATATTCCTCGCCGTCGTCGAGATCGTGCCACGCGAGGATGCATTCACCGGCTTCGGTCACCCTGCGATCGTCACGGTGGCCGCGATCCTCGTGATCAGTCGAGGACTCGACAACTCCGGGGTAGTGGATGTCATCGCGCGCCGCCTGGCGCTCTTCGGAGCGCGTCCATCGCTCCTGGTCGGTTCTCAGGGCGTCGTGGTCGCAGCGGCATCCAGCCTGATGAACAACGTGGGCGCGCTTGCGCTCCTGATGCCCGTAGCGATGCGGGTCTCGCGGCGGAACGGCCACCGCGCCGCCGTCGTCCTCATGCCCCTCGCGTTTTCGTCACTCCTCGGCGGCATGGTCACGCTGATCGGCACGCCCCCGAACATCATCGTGGCGAGTTCACGCGAGGGCGGCTTCGGGATGTTCGACTTCGCTCCGGTGGGTCTGGCCGTGGCCGTCGTAGGCATCGCCTATCTCTCGCTGGTGGGTTGGCGGCTGATTCCCATCAGGGACGAGGGCTCGGACGACGTGGCGTTCCAACTCGAGCGCTACCTGACAGAGGTCGAGGTCTCCGGTGACTCGAAGGCGGCTGGCCTGCGGATCCGTGAGATCGAGGCGACCGCAGGGGCCTCCCTGCGGATCGTCGCCATCCTGCGTCGCGGACGGCGCATGCCCGCCCCCTCCGCTGGCGAACTCGTCGAGGGCGGCGACATCCTCATTGTGGAGGCGGAGGCCGAGGAGCTGAGCGAGTTCGTCGCCGATGCCGGCGTGGCGATTGTGTCGGCGCGGGAGGCGAAGGAGGAGGCGCGGGAGGCGGCGGAGGCAGAGGCGGAGGCGGTCGCCGTCGGAACTGGTCCGGACGACGAGGGTGGCGAAGAAGGGGAGGCTGCGACGTTGAGGTCGCCGGCATCCCCCTCGGTCCAGCCGCCGGCATCAGATGCCGAAGACCACGACGAACAGCGGCTCCTTCGCTCCGACGAGATCGCGCTCGTCGAGGCGGTTGTGCGGCCAGGCGGCATGATCGCCGGGCACTCGGCGGCCGGCCTCAGGCTCCGCGAGCGCTTCCGCGTCAACCTGCTCGCGGTCGCGAGGCAGGGCGGGACCGTCCACCTGCGGCTGGACCAGGTCCGGGTCCGCCCTGGTGACGTGCTCCTGATCCAGGCGCCTTCCGAGGGCCTCCCGACGACCCTTTCGACGCTTGGGCTTCTTCCACTGGCAGAGCGCGGGCTCAGTTTCAGCACCGAGCCCCGCATCCTTATCGCGATCGCGATCGCCGGGCTCGCGCTCGTATCCACCGTCGTCGACCTGTTGCCGATTGAGGTGGCCGCGACCCTTGCGGCCCTCGCGATGGGCGCGACCGGGCTCGTGTCGCTCCGCGAGTCGTATGAGGCGATCGACTGGCCGGTCCTGCTCTTGTTGGGGGCTATGCTGCCCCTCGGCGGCGCGATCGAGACGACCGGCACAGCGGCCCTCGTGGCGGACTTGTTGGTCACGGTGTCGGACGGGCTGCCACTCCTGGTGGTGACGGCGCTCGTGATCGTGCTCGCGATGATGCTTTCGGACGTGGTGAACAACGTCGCGACGGTGGTGCTCCTCATCCCGATCTCGCTCAGTCTCGCGGATGGGCTTGGCGTCCCCTCGGACGTGTTCCTGATGGCCGTCGCAGTGGGCGCGTCGAGTGCGTTCCTCACGCCGATCGGGCACCAGTCGAACGTGCTCGTGATGGGACCCGGTGGATATCGCTTCTCGGACTACTGGCGCGTGGGACTACTGCTCGAGGTGCTCATTGTCATCGTGGCCACACCGATGATCGTGCTTGTCTGGGGGTAGTCGCATGAGGTGCGCCGCGGTCATCGCCCCGGGCTACCTCACCGCGCTATGGTGCTCGTCGGCAACCGCGGGCCGGTGACCGGTCTCGCCTCGGAGGGTTCGTGGACGATCGCGAGATGCGCACCTGGCGCCTCTTCCTGGAGACGCACGCCCGGATTACGGCGCGCCTCGAGGCCGAATTGCGCGATGAGGCCGGGATGCCGCTCACCTGGTACGACGTGCTCGTCCAACTGTCCGAGGCACCCGACAGCCGGCTACGGATGCAGGACCTCGCGCGGCGCGTCCTGATCAGCAAGAGCGGACTCACGAGGCTGGTCGACCGGCTCTGCGCCGCCGGTTACCTCACCCGTGAACCCGATCCCGAGGACGGGCGCGGGACGCTGGCCGTGATGACGAAGGAAGGGCGTGATGCTCTCCGCGCGGCGTCGCCCACACACCTGTCGGGTGTGCAGCGCGCGTTCATCGACCACCTCTCCGCGCGCGAGGTCGACACGATGGGCGACGCGCTGGAGCACATCCTCGAAGGGCTCGAGGCGAGCGACCCCGCCGCCGACTAGGGGCGGACGAGCGCGCTACCGCCGGCGGCTCATGTAGTGGGGGCTGGTGCCGAAGAAGGTCTCGGCGGCCTCCATCAGGGTCTCGGAGAGCGTCGGGTGTGAGTGGATCGTGAGGCGTAGGTCGTCGACGCGCGCGCCCATCTCCACGGCGAGCGTCGCCTCGCCGATGAGCTCGCCCGCGCCACGCCCGGCGATGCCGACGCCGAGGATGCGCTGGGTGCCCGGCTCGATGACGAGCTTCGTGACGCCGCGGTTGCTGGCGAAGGTGGTCGCGCGGCCGGAGGCGTTCCACGGGAAGCGGGCGACCTCCACCTCGATCGCCTGGCGGCGCGCATCGGTCTCGGAGAGGCCGGTCCACGCGACCTCGGGGTCGGTGTAGACGACTGCGGGGATCGCGGCGGGGTCCCAGGCGGCGGGCTCGCCCGCGATCACCTCCACGGCCACGCGCGCCTCGTGCGTCGACTTGTGCGCGAGCATCGGCTCCCCGACTACGTCGCCGACCGCGAAGATCGAGGGCTCGCCGGTGCGGCGCTGGTGGTCGACGGTGATGAAGCCGCGCTCGTCCACCTTCACGCCGGTCGCCTCGAGGCCGAGGTTCTCGGAGTTCGGGCGGCGTCCCGTCGCGATCAGCACCCGGTCGAACGTCCGTGACTCGTCGAGGTCGTTGCCGAGGAGGTCTGCCTCGACGCCGTCGCCTGACTCGCGTAGCTCGGTGACGCGCGTCTCCAGCAGCACCTCGTGCGTGCGCTCGGCGACGGACTCGGCGAGCACCTTTACGAGGTCGGGGTCGGCGCCGGGCAGGAGCGAGGCCGTCATCTCGACGACCGTGACCTGCGAGCCGAGTGCGGAGTAGAGCGTCGCCATCTCGAGGCCGATATAGCCGCCACCGACGACGAGCAGCGACTTCGGCACTTCACGCAGTTCGAGGGCGGCCGTGGAGTCCCACACCCGGTCGGACTCCAGCTGGAGCGGCGGGGGGATGATCGGCCGTGAGCCGGTGGCGATGACCGCGTACTCGAAGCCCACGTCCGTGACCTCGCCATCGACGGCGACGCGGAGGTTGTCGGGGGCGGTGAAGCGCCCGCGGCCGCGCACGTAGCGGACCTTGCGGCCGCGCGCGATCTGGCCGAGGCCGCCCGTCATCTTGCGGACCACCTCCTTGTCCTTCCACTCGCGGAGGCGGTCGAGGTCGATCGCGGGGTCGCCGAAGGTGAGACCGATGTGGGAGGCCTCGCGCGCGTCGGTGATCACCTGCGCGGCATGGAGCAGCGCCTTCGAGGGGATGCACCCCTCCCAGAGACAGACGCCGCCGGGTGCCTCGCGCTCGTCAATCAGGGTGACGTCGAAGCCCAGCTCCGCGGCGAGGAAGGCGGCAGGGTAGCCGCCGGTGCCGGCGCCGAGGACCGCGACCCGCTTCGGCTCGTCGTTCGTGCTGTTCGAGGTCATTCGGCCTAGCCTTCGAGCGCCATGAGCATGGGGTTCTTGATGGCCTCGACGATCCAGGTCATGAAGCGCGCGCCATCCGCGCCGTCGAGGACGCGGTGGTCGTGGCCGAAGGACATCGGCATGATCAGTCGCGGCTCGAAGGCCTGCTTCTCGGCGTTCCACACCGCCTGCTGCTGCGCCCGTCCGAGGCCGAGCACGGCGACCTCCGGCCAGTTGATGATGGGCGCGAAGTAGCCGGTGCCAAGGCTCCCGAGGTTCGTGACGGTGAAGCTGCTGCCGCTCAGCTCGTCGATCGTGAGGCTGTTGGTGCGGGCGCGCTCGGCGATCTCGTTCAGCTCGATCGAGAGCTCGATGATGTTCTTCTCGTCGACGTTCTCGATCTTCGGCACCACGAGGCCACGCTCGGTGTCCACGGCGACGCCGATGTGGATGTAGTCCTTGAGGATCAGTTCCTGCGCCTCCATGTCGTACGAGGAGTTCGCGCGCGGGTGCGCCCGCAGCGCCGAGGCGACGACCTTCAACATCATCACGGAGATCGTGAGGTTGCCGCCGGCCTCGCGGGCGCGCTCCTTGAAGTCCTGTCGCAACTCCTCCATCGCCGTGATGTCGGCGTGGTGCTGGAGGTGGACGTGCGGGATCTCGGTCCACGACTGCGCCATGTTCCGCGAGACGGTGCGCCGCAGGCGGCTCAGCTTCTCGCGGCTCACCGGCCCCCAGCGCGTGAAGTCCGGGAGCTCCCGGAACTCCGAGGCGAGCCGGTGCACGGCCGAGGCAGTCGGCGCGGCGGCCGTTGGTGCGGCTGGCTCGGGCCGGTTCCGTGAGGCGCGCTTCACGTCATCCTCGGTGATGCGTCCGCCCGGGCCACTCCCCGCGATGCTGTCGATGTCGACGCCCACCTCGCGTGCGAACTTCCGCACCGAGGGCGCCGCGAACGCCGGCTGATCTCCGGATGGTGCCGTCTCGGTCGAGGCTGCGGGACGCGGTGCCTCGCGAGGGGGCTCGGTCGGGTCGGGGCGCGTGGGCGAGTCTGGCGCGACCCACTCGGGTGCTGCTTCGGTCTCTGCTTCCTCGGGCTCCGGCTCCGGTGTCGGCTCAGCCTCCGCGGCGGGCTGCTCGGGGACGGCCTCGGGCTCGGCTTCGGCGGCGGGTGCCTCCTCGGTGGGCGCGGGCTTCGAGGATGCGCCGTCGCCGGCGTCTATGGTGATGAGGAGCTGGCCCACCTTGATCGTGTCGCCCTCGGCGACGTGGATCTTGGAGACGGTGCCGGCGGCCTCGGCGGGGACGTCGAGGGTGGCCTTCTCGGTCTCGATCTCGATGATCGGCTGGTCCGCCGTCACCGTGTCGCCCTCGGACACGAGGATCTTGAGGACGTCCGCGTCCTGGATGTCCTCGCCGAGGCTCGGGAGCTTGAAGTCAGGCATGCGGTCTCCGAGTCATCGAGCGGTCGGTCACAACTGGCACTACTGCGTCACCGGATTGGGGCGTTCGGGGTCGATGCCGAGGGTCTTGCCGGCCTCGATCACCACGCTCACCGGGATCTGCTCGTCACGCGCGAGGCCCGAGAGCGCCGCGAAGGCGATGTGCTTTGCGTCCACCTCGAAGTAGTCGCGCAGCACCTCGCGCGTGTCGGACCGCCCGAAGCCGTCGGTGCCGAGTGAGATCGTGCGGGCGTTGACCCACTTCGCGAGGGCGTCCGGCAGCGCCTTCATGTAGTCCGAGGCGGAGACCACCAGGCTCGGCTCCTCGCCCAACTGCTGCGCGAGGAAGGGGAGGCGCGCCTCGACCTCCGGGTGCAGCCAGTTCCAGCGGTCGACTTCGATCGCGTCGCGGCGCAACTCGTTCCAGGAGGTCACCGACCATGCGTCCGAGGCGATCCCGAACTGGTCGGCGAGCAGTTCCTGTGCCTGCAGCACCTCGTTCATGATCGCGCCTGAGCCGAGCAGGTTGACCTTCGGCTTGCCCTCGTCCCAGCCGTCGGGGGCGAGCGAGCGGAAGCGGTACATCCCGCGCACGATGTGGTCGCGCACCTCGTCGCCCTCGGGCATCGGGGGCTGCACGTAGGTCTCGTTGCCGACGGTCAGGTAGTACATCCGCTCGACGCCCTCGACGAACATCTCGCGGATGCCCTCCTCGACGATCACCGCGATCTCGAAGGCGTAGGCGGGGTCGTAGGAGCGCATCGTCGGCACCGTCGAGGCGAGGACGTGTGAGTGGCCGTCCTGGTGCTGGAGGCCCTCGCCGTTCAGGGTCGTGCGCCCGGCGGTGCCGCCGACGAGGAAGCCGCGCGTGCGCGCGTCCGCCGCCGCCCACACGAAGTCGCCGACGCGCTGCATCCCGAACATCGAGTAGAAGATGAAGAACGGGATCGTGGTCACGCCGGTCGTCGCCGCCGAGGTGCCCGCCGCCATGAACGAGGACATCGACCCCGCCTCGGTGATGCCTTCCTCGATTACCTGGCCGGTCTTGGACTCGCGGTAGTAGAGCAGGTTCTCGCGGTCCACCGGCTCGTAGAGCTGGCCGCGCGAGGAGTAGATCCCGAACGAGCGGAAGAACGTCTCCATCCCGAAGGTCCGCGCCTCGTCCGGCACGATCGGGACCACGCGCTCGCCGACCGCCTCGTCGCGCATCAGCGCGGCGAGGATGCGCACGAGCACCATCGTCGTCGACGCCTCACGGCCCCCGGAGCCGCCGATGAACTCCGCGAACGCCTCGGACTTGGGGGCGGGCAGGGTGGCGTTGCGGACGCGCCGCTCCGGCAGCGACCCGCCGAGGGCGCGACGGCGCTCCTTGAGGTAGGTGATCTCCACGCTGTCGGCGGCGGGCCGGTAGAGGGGCGCCTCCACGACTTCCTCGTCGGAGAGCGGGATCTTGAAGCGGTCGCGGAAGGTGATCAGTTCTTCCGTGTTCAGGTGCTTCTGCTGGTGGGTGATGTTGCGGCCCTCGCCCGCCTCGCCGAGTCCGTAGCCCTTGATCGTGCGTGCGAGGATGACGGTCGGGGTGCCGCGGTTCTCGGTGGCATTCAGGTAGGCGGCGTACACCTTCTCGGTGTCGTGGCCGCCGAGGCGCATGCGCCACAGCTTCTCGTCGGGGACGTCCTTCACCATCCGCGCGAGCCGCGGGTCGACGCCCCAGAAGTTCTCGCGGATGTACTCGCCGCCGGCGACCGAGTACTTCTGATACTCGCCGTCGACGACCTCGCCCATCCGGTGCGCCAGCAGGTCACCGTGCTCGGACTCGAGGTACTTGTCCCAGTCGTTGCCCCAGATCAGCTTGATCACGTTCCAGCCGACGCCGCGGAAGACCGCCTCCAGCTCCTGGATGATCTGGCCGTTGCCGCGCACGGGGCCGTCGAGGCGCTGGAGGTTGCAGTTCACGACGAAGATCAGGTTGTCGAGGCGCTCGCGGGCCGCGAGCGAGATCGCGCCGAGCGACTCGGGCTCGTCCGTCTCGCCGTCGCCGAGGAAGCACCACACCTTCTGCCCGCCGGTCTTCAGCCCGCGGTGCTCGAGGTACTTCAGGAACCGCGCCTGGTAGATCGCGGCGAGCGGCCCGATCCCCATCGACACCGTCGGGAACTGCCAGAAGTCCGGCATCAGCCACGGGTGCGGATACGAGGACAACCCGCCCGCGAACTCGCGGCGGAAGGCGTGCAACTCCTTGGGCGCGAGCCGCCCTTCGAGGTAGGCGCGCGCGTAGATGCCGGGCGAGGCGTGTCCCTGGAAGTAGACGAGGTCGCCGCCGCTCGGGTCGTCCGGGCCACGGAAGAAGTGGTTGAAGCCCACCTCGTACAGGGTCGCCGCCGAGGCGTAGGTCGAGATGTGCCCGCCGATGCCCGAGAAGCGGTCGTTCGCCTCCGACACCATCGCGAGGGCGTTCCAGCGGATGATGCTCTTCACGCGGTCTTCGACCTCGAGCGCGCCGGGGTAGGCAGGCTGGTGGTCGGTCGGGATCGTGTTCACGTACGGCGTGCGCGAGGTCACCGGCAGCGGGACGCCCATGCGCTGCGCCGCGATCTGCAGCGCCTCCAGCAAGCTCGACGCCCGCTCCGGCCCGCGGCTGCGGTTCACATCGCGGAGCGCGTCAATCCACTCCTGCGTGTCCACCCAGTCAGGTGCGTCCGGAGACTGGGGGAGGCCGTTCGGGTTGGCGGCAGGTTCGGCGGAGTCGCGTGTCGTCATAGGGACAGTCTATACAGCGAGTAAGGGCCCGCACTGAATCGAATCTGTGGATGTCGTGTACGAGTGCGACGTACGTCATCTTCGTACATTGCAGTTGGCCGTTCCGCTTTACCGACGCGTGAACGCGGGCGCGTAGGATCGGCCTCCGAGGAGAGCGACATGGCGGAGCAGTTGAACCTCGCGCGGGCGTGTATCGAGCCATGGGCGACCGATCCCGCTCACGCTGGCCGCGCCGCCTTCACCTTCGTCACTCCCGAGGCGGACGAGACCTACACCTACGCCGAGGTCTGGGACCGCGTGCAGCACATCGGTCGTGGGCTACTCGCCGAGGGGCTGCAGCCCGGGGACCGCGTCCTGATCCGCCTCCCGCACTCCCCCGACTACGCCTTCGCGTTCCTCGGCGCGACTGTGGCTGGACTCGTGCCGATCCCCGCGAACCCCACCCTCACCGCCGAGGAGGCCGCGTTCCTCATCGAGGACGCTCAAGCCTCGGCGCTCATCGCGAATCCCGAGGCACAGGTCGCGGGCTTCGGGGGCCTTGTCCTCGACCAGGCAGGGCTCGCCGCGCTCGATGGGCCGGGGCCGCTGCCGGAGACCGACGCCGAGGACCCCGCGTACCTCATCTACACCTCGGGCAGCACCGCGCGCCCGAAGGGCGTGCTCCATGCCCATCGGACCGTGCTCGCGCGGCGGCTGATGCGCGAGGGCTGGCAAGGGTTCACGCCGGACGACCGCACGCTGCACGCAGGAACGCTCAACTGGTCGTACACCCTCGGCGTCGGGTTGCTCGATGCGTGGGCTGCAGGCGCGCACGCCCACCTCGTGCAGCAGCCGTTCGATCCGGCGGCGTGGCCGGCGCTGATGGAGCGGCTCGGCACCACGATCTTCATCGCCGTCCCCACCGTGTACCGCCAGGTGCTGAAGTACGGGAACCTCGAGTCGTACGACCTGTCCGCGCTGCGCTACGGCCTCTGCGCCGGCGAGCCCCTCTGGCCCGCGCTCCTCGACGAGTGGCGGGCGCGAGCGGGGACCGAGCTGTACGAGTCACTCGGGATGACCGAGATCAGCACGTTCATCTCGTGCTCAGAGACCGTGCCGGTGCGTCCCGGTTCTGCGGGTAAGCCGCAGGCCGGCCGCCGCGTGGCGATCCTGCGCGAACTGCCCGACGAGCCCGGCCAGACCGACGGCGTCGAGCTGCCTCGTGGCGAGGTGGGGTTGCTGGCCGTCCACCGCTCCGACCAGGGGCTGATGCTCGGGTACTGGCGACGGCCCGCCGAGGAAGCGCAGGTCATGCAGGGCGACTGGTTCGTGGGTGGCGACCTCGCCTCCATGGACGAGGATGGCTACATCTGGTTCTCCGGTCGCTCCGACGACATCATCAAGTCGTTCGGCCTCCGGCTCTCGCCCATCGAGATCGAGACCGAGATATCGCACCACCCGGACGTGCAGGAAGTGGCCGCCGTCGGGCTCGCCGTCGACCCGATGAAGACGCTGGTCGCCGTCGCGGTCGTCCCTCGCGAGGGCGCGCAACTCACCGAGGACAGCCTCCGCGCCTTCGCCGCGAACCACCTCGCGGACTACAAGCAGCCGCACATCTATCGCTTCGTGGAGCAACTCCCACGGACGCGGAACGGCAAGGTGCAGCGCCGCATCCTCGCGCAAGAACTCCTGAACGCCGGCGGCGGGGCGTGACTAGCGCCCTCGACGGCGCTGGCGCTGGCCGTAGGAACGGATCGCCCGCAGGAAGTCGATGCGGCGGAAGGCCGGCCAGAAGACGTCGCAGAAGTAGTACTCGCTGTAGGCGCTCTGCCAGAGCATGAAGCCGGAGAGCCGCAGCTCGCCCGACGTGCGGATTACGAGGTCGGGGTCTGGCACGTCCGGCGCGTAGAGGAACTTCGCGATCTCGTCGGCGTCGAGGCCTGCCGCGATGCCCTCCAGCGAGTCGCCGCGCTTGAGGTGGTCCGCGACCATCCGGCGCACCGCGTCCACGATCTCCTCGCGGCCGCCGTAGCCCACCGCCACGAGGAGTTCCGCCCCAGCGTTCCCCGCGGTCGTGCGCTCGATGCGCTCGATCGCCTCAAGGGTGGCCGCAGGCAACAGGTCGCGCCGCCCGACGGCGCGGATCCGTCGAGGACGCCGCGCGCGCTCCTGCATCTCGGCGAGGCGGTCGATGCGCTCCTCGACGAGGGCGAAGATCGCCGACAGTTCTTCCTCGGGCCGCTGGAAGTTGTCGGTGGAGAGCACCCAGAGCGTGAGGACGGGGATCTCGAGCTCGTCACACCACTGCACGAGGCGCTCAAGGGTGTCTGCCCCGTGCCGGTGGCCCGCAGCCGTCGATCCCAGCCCGGTCTCCTTCGCGAAGCGGCGGTTGCCGTCCGGCAGGACGCCGACGTGCTGCGGGATCGCGCCGGCGCGCACCTCCCGCTCGAGCTGGCGCTCATACCAGCCGTAGACGAGGTTCCGAAGCATGTAGGTCTCCCTGGATCTGAGTTGTTATGGGCCTTCGTCGCAGGCGCGTTCGAGTTCCTCGGACGCTCGCTCGACAGCATCGGCGGCCTCGGCGCGGCTCCAGTTCCACGACCGCAGGCCGTCCCCAGAGCCGCTGCCCCACTCCTCGAGGAGCGAGCACGCGACGATGGCTGCGTCCGCCGGCGACAACTCATCGAGGTGACGCACGAGGACCGGAGCGGCGTCGGCGCCGAGGCGCGCTGCGTATTCCGCATCGAAGGGATGCTCGACGGACGCTCGCTCAATGTTGCGTTCGGCGATCACTGCGTCGGGTCCGATTGCGGTGAGGACGCCGAGTACCACGGCGGCGGCGCCGATCGAGCCGGCCACGAACCAGTCGTTGCGGGCGACGATGAGCGTGCGGAGGAAGAACGCAAACACCGCGGCGAGCCCGACGAGGATGGCGACCACGTAAAGGCGGTCCTCGGTCAGTCCGTACGCCTCCTCGTAGACGCGCATCCGCTGGAGCGCGGAGGCCATCACGACGAAGAGCAGCGTTACGAG
>Ga0114916_1001305_pt1 | contig 14461 bp, 13 predicted proteins | sample MalvirAntarct_66_FD_83501 | JGI IMG/M metagenome (GOLD analysis project Ga0114916, IMG submission 83501) | Marine viral communities from the Global Malaspina Expedition - Malaspina viral metaG Antarct_66 | ecosystem: Environmental > Aquatic > Marine > Oceanic | place: West Anvers Island... | reverse complement strand
GATCTCGCCGCCAAGGGTGAATTGTTCGAATGGGGCGCGGTGGAACTGCCCGTGCTGTTCGATCAGCCGGCCGCCTGGTCGGATAGCCACGCCTTCGTCATCCCGGCCAATGGCGGCAAGGAGAACGATCCCGAAAAGCGTGCCGCGGTGATGGAAGTCATCGCCTGGATGGACCAGAACTCGCTCGATTGGGCCGGTGCCGGTCACATCCCAGCCTTTAATGAAGTGCGCGAAAGCGAAGGCTTTGCCTCGATGAAGCCGCAGTCCGACTATGCCGGTTTCGCCGATACGGCCGTGTTCGATCCGCGGACTGTGCTGGCCGGCCCCGCTGCCCCGCTTGGCGATGCCTGGTCCAACTTCATCAATCCGGCCACCACCGGCGAACTCGACCCGGCCGACGCCGCCATGGAAATGCGCGACGACCTCAACAGCCAGCTCTAGAAGCTGAACTGCTCCCTCTCCCCTCAGGGGAGAGGGGTGGGGTGAGGGGTGAAAACCCCTTGCTGAACCGAGAGTCTGAACCCCTCATCCGGCCCTTTGGGTCCCCTTCTCCCCGCAAGGGGAGAAGGGCGGGGGGCAGCATTCCTCCGGCAACTTTGCTGCCGGTTAGAGGAGGATGAAATATGATCCGCGACAAGCGCTCGGAATATCTGGCGGCCCTGATCCTGGTCGGGCCCTTCGTGGTCATTTATGGCCTGTTGTTCGTCTGGCCCACCATCCAGATGGTGATGCTCAGCTTCACCGACGCCCCTCTGATCGGGCCGGGAGACTGGGTCGGCATCGAGAACTATGTCGAAATCCTCACCCACCGCCTGTTCCGTAACGCGACCTGGAACACGGCCTATTTCGTGCTGCTCACGGTCGTCCCCAACACGCTGGTGTCGCTGGCCATTGCCATGGCGGTCAACCGGCTCAAGGGCTGGCAGCAGGGCTTTGTCATGGCCTGCTTCTTCCTGCCCTACATCCTGCCTGTCTCGGTGGTCTATCTCACCTGGAACTGGATCATCGACATGCAATACGGCCTGGTCCAGTACATCTCGCGCCCCTTCAATGGCGGCGAGCCGATGTCGCTGACCCGCACCAGTGCCTTTTTCATGCCGACCGTCGCCGTGGTCACCATCTGGTGGACGCTGGGCTTCAACGTGCTGCTGTTCATCGCCGGACTGCGCAATATTTCGCCCGAGATTTATGAAGCCGCCTCGCTCGACAGCGCCGGACGCTGGCGCCAGTTCCGCAAGATCACCTGGCCGCTGATCTGGCCGGTCACCGCGCTGGTGCTGACCATCCAGCTCATCGCCCAGCTCAAGATCTTCGATCAGGTCTATCTGTTTTCCATCGGTGGGCGACAGGACCCCACCATCGTGCTGGTCCAATATATCTACAAGCTGGCCTTCCAGCAGAACAAAGGCGGGGAGGGCGCTGCCGCCGCGACCCTGCTGTTCGCGATGATTATCATTCTGAGTGTCCTGCAATATCAGGCGCTGCGCGCAAGGGGGGAGAAATGAGCTCCGAAGCAATCACCCGCCCGGCCGAGAATGCCGCGCGCCTCAAGGGCGACCGCCTGATCGATTTCGGTGGGCTGGCCCTGACCATCGTGACGCTGGGCTTTGCGCTGATGGCGATCTTCCCGGTCTATTGGGCCGTCGTCACCTCGTTCAAATCCGAAACCGAGGTGATCGCCTCGGGCATTGCCCTGTGGCCCTCGCGGATCAATACCGAGGCCTATGAGCACATCTGGACCAGTACCAATATCGGCATCTGGTACATCAACTCCTTCGTCACCTCCGCATTCATCACCGCCGGCGTCATCGTCTCCTCGGCAGGCTGCGCCTATGCGCTCAGCCAGCTGGATTTCCCGGGGCGGCGGCTGATCTATGTGCTGATCCTAGCCTGTTTCATGGTCCCGATGCAGGCGCTCATCATCCATCATTTCGTGCCGATGGCGCAGTTCAAGCTGCTCAACAGCTGGGCCGGCATCATCCTGCCGCAGCTGATCGTGCCGGTGACCATCATTGTCTACAAGCAGTTCTTCGACAACGTGCCGCGTGAGTTCCGCGAGGCCGCACAGATGGATGGGGCAGGGCACTTCAAGACGCTGTTCCGCATCTACCTCCCCATGAACTGGGGCATTACCAGCGCGCTGGCGATCATCACCTTCATTGGCGCCTGGAACAGCTTCCTCTGGCCATTCCTGGCAGCAACCGGGGAAGCGACCATGACCGTCCCGGTCGGCATCACCCAGGTCAAGGACGCCTATGGCATTGTCTATGCCCGGCAAATGGCCTCGGCCGTCATGGCCGGCCTGCCGGTCGCGATCCTCTATCTCATCTTCCAGCGCCGAGTGACCCAGGCAATCATGCTCTCGGCAGGCGTCAAGGGGTGACGCACGCCACAGCCGCTCCGGTCCAGCGCTCATCGGCGCTGGACCTGTTCAAGACGCTGCTGGTGGTGGGCATGGTCTCCATCCATGTGTTCCAGCTTCTGGGCCGGTCCCTGCCGGGCTGGATGGACCGCGTCTCGGAGGGGATCAACCTCATCACCTTCTCGGGCTTCCTGCTGGCCCTGGGCATCGGGGTCGGCCTCAGCCGCAGCCGGGCCCGATCCTGGCGCGAACGGCTGGTCCCCGTCGCCATGCTGCTCGGCGCCTGCTGGCTGTCCTCCCTGGCCTTTGCCATGCTGGTCGACCGCCTGCCGCTGACGACGACATTGGCCATCGATATTCTCACTTTGCGAAAGCTCTTCGGCTGGAGCGAGTTTCTGGCCAGCTTCTTCGCTCTCTATCTGCTGATGGCCCTGGCGCGGCCCATTCTCATCCGCATGGCCACCGACAATCTGGCCTTCGCATTGTCGTTGGGCGTTGCTTTTCTTTCCACTTGGGTAGTGCTCGATGCCGGTCTGCCGGGCACGGCGACGCTCATCGGCACCACCCGCTTTGCCAGCTTTCCGCTCATTCCCTATCTGCCCTGGTTTCTCATCGGCATTCGCATCGGCCGCGCCAATGGCGAAATGTCACCCTGGCTCTGGCTCGCCGCCGCTCTGTGCAGTGCTCTTTTCGCCTGGCACCTCTACCAGACCGGCAATCTGCCGGGCCGCTTCCCGCCCACTGCGCTCTGGGTTGCCGGGCCGGCCCTGATCCTGCTTGCCTATTGGCAGCTTTCCCGCGGTCTGGCACGCCCCGACATCTGGCCTGTCCTGCTCACACCCGGCCGCTATGTCCTGAGCTTCCTGCTCCTCTCGAACCTGGCAATCTTTGCCATGCGGCATCAGTTCGGGCGCCCCATCATCTCTGTCGAGATCTGGGTCCTGATGTCTGTGGTACTATTGGCCGCAATCACCGCGCTTCGAAAGGCGGCCAGCCTGCGGCTGCCATCCGCCAAAGCCCTGGCCAGATATTAGGCCGCCTCATCCCATTGGGTCCTAGCAGGCGCAGTAAATATCGTAGAGCGTCACCAGCACCCGGCGCACATCGTTTGACGCCAGCGTATAGTTGATCTGCTGGCCCTCGCGCCGCGTGCTGACCAGGCCCCAGGCGCGCAGTTTGGACAGATGCTGGGACAGCGGTGACTGGCCCAGATCGACGCGCTCGGCCAGATCACTGACATTGAGCTCCTTGTCGAGCAAATTGCACAGGATCAGCAGCCGCTTCGGATTGGCCATCGCCGTCAGGAGCTGGGATGCCCGTTCGGCATTCTGCTCCATCTTCTCCATTTCCATCTTGAGCATATTAGAAATCTCGTATATACGAATATTCGTCTAAAGGACTTATCGCTCTTTTTCGGGCGGTTTTCAAGGAGTTTGAGATGCGCATCAATCTTGGGTCTGCCGACCGTATCGCTCGAATCATTCTGGGCCTCCTGCTTGTCGTCCTGGCCTTTGTACCGGCCCTGCCGCTCGCTGCGTCCCCCATTCTGCAATGGGGCGCGGTGATCATCGGTGCCGTTTTGATCGTCACCGCCCTGGTGCGCTTCTGTCCGCTCTATGCGCTTTTTGGTCTCTCAACCCGCAAGGTTTCCCATTGATGACTGAGTTTACCCCAGTGGCGTCGCTGTTCGGCGGCGCCCTGATCGGCCTGTCTGCCGTTCTTCTCATGGCCTTTCACGGCCGCATTGCCGGCATGACCGGCATATTGTCCGGTCTGTTGCCGCCCATGTCCAGTGATTGGGCCTGGCGCGCAGCCTTTGTCGCTGGCGCTATCGTGGCGCCCATACTCATTCTGGGCGTGTCCGAAACCGCCATTGGCTATGACAGCCCCGTGCCCATGCCCTGGGTCATTGTCAGCGGCCTGATTGTTGGCGGCGGCGTCTATTTCAGCTCCGGTTGCACCTCGGGCCACGGCGTCTGCGGCATGGCGCGCCTCTCGCCGCGCTCCCTTGCTGCCACAGCCACCTTCATGGCCGCGGCCTTCCTCACTGTCTTTGTTATTCGCCATCTCATCGGGGGCTTTTGATGCAGCGCACGCTTCTCGCCGGCATGATCGGCCTCGTCTTCGGCGCCGGCATTGCCCTCTCGGGCATGGCCAATCCCGCCAAGGTTCTCAATTTCTTCGATCTGGCAGGAACCTGGGATCCCTCCCTGGCCTTCGTCATGGGCGGTGCGTTGCTGGTGACGGCCATCGGCTATCGTTTCGTTCTCAAGCGCGACAAGCCCATTCTCGAGGCCCGGTTCCACCTGCCCACCAGCCGCAAACTCGACCTGCCACTGCTCGGCGGCTCGGCAGTCTTTGGCATCGGCTGGGGCATTTCCGGCTTCTGCCCCGGCGGCGCCATTCCGGCGCTGGGCCTGGGCGAAGTCTCGGCCTGGGCCTTTGTCGGCGCCATGCTCGCCGGCATTTTCGCCGCCCGCACCATCCGCATCGCGCTCGAACAGCGCGCCACGCAAAACGCGTGAGTTCAACTCAAGGAGTTCATCATGAACACCATTCCGTTCACCCCCGATCTCTCGGTCAAGCCGGAGGTCACCGCCTTCTTCGATGCGCCGACCAACACCATCTCCTATGTCGTCAAGGATCCCAATTCGGCGTCCTGCGCTGTCATCGACTCGGTCATGGACATCGACTACGCCGCCGGCCGCATCAGCTATGAGGGTGCGGACGAGATCATTGCCTTCATCGAGAATCACAATCTCCAGCTCGAATGGCTGATCGAAACCCATGTTCACGCCGATCACCTCTCAGCCGCGCCCTATATCCAGTCCAAGCTGGGCGGCAAGCTGGGCATTGGCGAGAACATCACCGTCGTCCAGGACACCTTCGGCAAGATCTTCAACGAAGGTACCGAATTCCAGCGCGATGGCAGCCAGTTCGACCGCCTGTTCACCGATGGCGACAGCTACCAGATTGGCGGCCTGACCGCCCATGTCATGCATACGCCGGGGCACACCCCCGCCTGCATGACCCATGTGGTGGGCGATGCCGCTTTTGTCGGCGACATCCTGTTCATGCCCGATGGCGGCTCGGCCCGCGCCGACTTCCCCGGTGGCGACGCGCGCACCCTCTACCGCTCGATCCAGCGGGTGCTGGCCCTGCCGCGTGAGACGCGCCTCTTCATGTGCCACGACTATGGCCCGAACGGCCGCGACATTCAGTGGGAGACCAGCGTCGGCGACGAGATCGACCACAATATCCATGTCGGCAAGGGCACGGACGAGGACACCTTCGTCAAGATGCGCGAAGAGCGCGACGCCACCCTGGCCATGCCCAAGCTGATCATCCCTTCGCTGCAGGTCAACATGCGTGCCGGCCAGCTCCCCCCCAAGGACGAGAGCGGCAAGAGCTTCCTAAAGGTCCCCCTCAACGGTCTGTAGGCGCACCCCCAAACTGCGCGCGCAGGCCGGCTCCTCCTCCCGACCGCAACCGGGGGGAGGGGCACACCCCAGGATGTCACCCCATGTTTTCCTTTTTCAAATCACGAGCCAACACCATGAATGTCCGCAAGCTTGACGACAATTTTTCCGTAACCGGCCAGATCACACCCGAGCAGGTCAAGGCCGTCTCCGAGGCCGGTTACATGTCCATTGTCTGCGCCCGCCCCGATAATGAGGAATTCGGTCAGCCCAGCTTTGACGAGGTCGCCCGCGCCGCCGAGGCCGAAGGCATCCAGATCGTCCATATTCCGGTCTCGGGCCCTCTGGGCGAAGGCCAGATCATTCGCTTTCACGACGCCTGGGCGAACATGCCCAAGCCCGTTCTCGGTTACTGCCGCTCCGGCGCCCGCGCCGGCAGCCTCTACGCCACGCTGACCCGCTGAACCTCCTTGCATCGGCCCTTGCCCGCCTGGCGGCGGGTCGTGGGCAACCGGACCGACCATGAACATCAAGACCTACTTCCCGATCCTCGACTGGGGCAGCCGCTACAATCGCCAGACGCTGACCAGCGATCTGATTGCCGCGATCATCGTCACCATCATGCTGATCCCGCAATCGCTGGCCTATGCCCTTCTGGCCGGCCTGCCGCCCGAAGTGGGTCTTTATGCGTCCATCCTGCCGCTGATCGCCTATGCCATTTTCGGCACCTCATCGGCGCTGGCGGTCGGGCCGGTCGCCGTGGTGTCCCTGATGACAGCGACGGCGGTTGGCCGCCTGGCCGCCCAGGGCACGGCAGACTACGCCAGTGCCGCCATCATCCTGGCCCTGCTCTCGGGCGTCATGCTGACGCTGATGGGGCTTTTCCGGCTTGGCTTTATCGCCAATTTCCTGTCCCACCCTGTCATCTCCGGCTTCATCACCGCCTCGGGTATCATCATTGCCACCTCCCAGATTGGTGGCCTCCTCGGCATCAGAACCGAAGGGCACGCCATGCCCGAACTGGTGATGTCGATCCTGGGCAATATCGGTCAGGTCAATGTCTACACCTTGGCCGTTGGCGTTGTGGCGGTCGCCCTGCTGCTCTGGATCCGGCTTGACCTCAAGAACTGGCTGGCCCGCTTTGGCGTGCCCAAGGGCGTTGCCACCATCATCGTCCGCGCCGGTCCGGTGCTGGTGGTCTTCCTCACCATGGCCTGGTCGGTCGGCATGGATCTGGGTGCCAAAGGCGTGTCCCTTGTGGGCCAGGTGCCGCAGGGCCTGCCCATGCTGTCCTTGCCCGGCTTCAACCTCGACACCATCCAGCAATTGGCCGTGCCCGCGCTGATTATCTCGATTGTCGGCTTTGTCGAATCCATCTCCGTCGCCCAGACCCTGGCCGCCAAGCGCCGCGAACGCATCTCGCCCAATCAGGAACTGATTGGCCTGGGCGCCTCCAACATCGCCGCTGGCCTGGGTGGCGGCTATCCGGTCACTGGTGGCTTCGCCCGCTCAGTGGTCAATTTCGACGCCGGCGCGGCAACCCCGGCCGCCGGAGCCTTCACCGCAATCGGCATTGCCGCGGCAACCCTGCTGCTCACCCCGTTCCTCGCCATCCTGCCCAAGGCCACCCTGTCGGCAACCATCGTCATCGCTGTCCTGACCCTGGTGGATTTCTCGATCCTCAAGCGCGCCTGGTCCTATTCCAAGGCCGATTTCGCGGCCGTCGCCTTTACCCTTGCGGGCACGCTGCTGCTCGGCGTTGAGGTCGGCATTTCGCTTGGCGTCGGGGCCTCGATCCTCATCTTTCTCTATCGCTCGTCCCAGCCGCACGCGGCCATTGTCGGTCAGGTGCCGGGCACCGAGCATTATCGCAACATCAAGCGCCACCAGGTCGACACCGTGCCGGGCGTCCTGTCCATCCGCGTCGATGAAAGCCTCTATTTCGCCAATACGCGTTACCTCGAGGACCTGGTCATCAACCAGGCCACCGCCAATCCCGGCCTCACCGACGTCGTGCTGATGTGTTCGGCCGTGAACACCATCGACATGTCCGCGCTCGAAAGCCTGGAAGCCATCGAGCATCGCTTGGCCGATCTCGGCGTCCGCCTGCATCTCTCCGAGGTCAAGGGCCCGGTGATGGACAAGCTCAAGCACACCGATTTCCTGGCCCATCTCTCGGGCAGCGTGCATCTGAGCCAGCATCAGGCAATCACGGCCATTCTGGCTGCGCGCGACCCTTCCGCGCCCCCAACCGATCCTGCCCTGCGTGCTGCCCAGTAAGCTGCCCCTCAAGCTGCAGGCAGATGGTGCCAGGGCTGACCCGAACTTTGTGCACTTGCGGGAGATGACGTGGCCGGCGCTTTGGCGCTAGGTTAGCCCTGCAGGCAAGCAAAAATGCACCTGCGAGGGAGGCAGGGTGGCGGTGCAGCGCAGAGTGAGATGGCATCTTGGCCTTGCGGGCGCCGTCCTGGTATGCGGCCTTGCCATGGCTGCCTATCTTCTGGCCCACGAGGCCGGGATGGACCGGCTTGCAGGGCAGTTGCGCGACCGGCTCACCCTGTCGCAGCGGGCTGTCGAAAGCGAAATCGAGCGCTTCGCTTATCTCCCCCAGGTGTTGGGCGAGGATAATCGCGTGCTCGGGCTTCTGGCCCAGCCCTCGGCAGACCGCGTTGACCAGGTCAATGCCTATCTGACCAGCGTGGCCGAGCATGCCCAGGCCGATGTCGTCTATCTGATTGACCGGAATGGATTGACTCTGGCTGCGTCGAACTGGGCCACGCCAAGCTCCTTTGTGGGCCACAATTACGATTTTCGCCCCTATTTTACCGATGCGCTCGAGCGGGGTCGTGGCGCCTATTACGCCGTGGGCGTGACCACTGGCGTGCCGGGCTATTTCCTCTCCAGCCGCATTGATGGGCCGGACGGGCCGCTCGGCGTGGCGGTCGTCAAGGTCGACATGTCGCCGCTCGAACGCGTCTGGGCGGAGGCTGGTGAAATGACTGGCGTGGCTGACAGCGCGGGCATTGTGTTTTTGAGTGGTGTGCCCAATTGGCGCTATCGCCCACTCTATACCCTCGATCAGACCGACACGTCCCGGATCCAGGCAGAGCGCCGCTATGACGGCAATGACGTGTTTTCCCGTTTGCCTTTGGTCGACGCGCTTGAGACGTCAGGTCTGACATCAGTGAGTCAGGAGGGGCTGCCGCGCCTGGCAATGAGCACCGCCCTGATCGCGCCCAAGGGGTGGCGGCTGTTCAGCGCCTTGCCCTCGGCGCCCGTTCGGGATCAGGCGCAATTGGTGGCCGGGGTGGTGGGTCTCCTGACTCTCGTCTGCCTGCTGTTGGGGCTCTATGGCTACCAGCGGCGGCAGTTGACCCGCTGGAAGCTTGAGCAGAATACGGTATTGGAGCGTCGCGTTGCCGAACGCACCGGTGCACTGGCCCGTGAGGTCGAAGAGCGAAAGCGCGCGGAAGACGAGTTGCGCCATACCCAGGATAGTCTGATCCATGCAGCCAAGCTGGCAGCTTTGGGACGCATGTCCGCCGCGATCGTCCACGAGGTGAGCCAGCCACTCTCTGCCCTGGACAACACGCTTGCGGCGGCCAGCCTGCATGCCCGCAACCAGAACACCGAAAAGTCCACGGCCTCCATCCAGGCCGGCCGCGATCTCCTCAAGAGAATGCAGCGCACCATCAAGAACCTCAGGACCTTTTACTCGCGCGCCAAAAGCCTGCCAAGCGAGCCCATCGCCCTAGAACAGTCCATCACCGAAGCACTCGACATTGTCGCGCCGCGGGCCAGGGAGCGGGGCGTCACAGCCATGCTGGAAAGCGTCGACACGGCAATCATGGCCGCCGTGAATGCAGTGCGTATCGAGCAGGTCTTCATCAATCTTCTGATCAACGCGATCGATGCGACGGCCAGCATGGGCAATTCCCAAGTGTCCGTCCGGCTCCGGCAGTCCGGAGATATGGCGCTGGTGGAATTTTACGACGCCGGCCCCGGCATTCCGGACGACATTGCCGACCAGATCACGGAACCTTTCTTCACGACCAAGGCAACCGGGGAGGGCCTGGGCCTGGGCCTCTCCATATCCCGGGCAATCCTTGAAGATTACAAAGGAACTCTGGCCTTTTCATCGGCGCCGGGCGGCGGGACATGCGCCACGGTTTCTCTGCCGCTGGCGACCCGGCAGTCCAGGCTCGAGCCCGCCAAATGACGCGCGGCCGGATCGTATTTGTCGATGACGAGCCGGATCTGTGTGCCGCCGCGGCAGACTGGCTCGATGCCAGCGGCTTTGAGGTCGTAGTCTTCACCGATCCACGAGAGGCACTTCGCAGCTTCGACAGCGCTGCCTGCGACTGCGTGGTTTCGGATATGCGTATGCCCGGTCTGTCCGGCCTGGACCTGCTGCGCGATATCCGCCAGCGCGACCCGGAACTGCCCGTGGTGCTGCTGACCGGTCATGCAGATGTGCCCTTGGCGGTGGAGGCCATTCAGGCCGGTGCCTACCATTTCCTTGAGAAGCCCTATGATGCCGAACAACTGGTCTCCATTCTCGACAATGGCGTCGAACGGCGGCGGCTGAAGCGGGAAATCCAACGCCTGCAGCGCGGGGCCGAGGATCTGGATGCCAGGCTGATCGGCATTTCGCCCGTCATGGCAACCGTCCGTCGCTCGGTGCAGCGTCTGGCGGACATCGATGTGGATGTGCTGATCACCGGCGAGACCGGCACTGGCAAGGAAGTTGTCGCCCGCGCACTCCATGATTTCGGCCACCGGCGCGCCGGGCCGTTCGTCGCCATAAACTGCGCTGCCATCCCGGAGACAATTTTCGAAAGCGAGATCTTCGGGCATGAGCGGGGCGCCTTTACGGGCGCACAGACCTCGCGACAGGGCCGGATCGCCCATGCGTCGGGTGGAACGGTGTTCCTCGACGAGATCGAATCCATGCCCCTTTCGCTGCAGGCCAAGGTACTGCGGATCATCCAGGAGCGCGTGGTCGAGCCGATCGGGTCCAACCGGCAAATACCGGTCGATGTCCGTTTCATCGCCGCGACCAAGGTCGACCTGAAGGCAGAAAGCGAAGCCGGACGGTTCCGCTCCGATCTTTATTTCCGCCTGTCCACCATTGATCTGCCGCTTCCCCCGCTGCGCGACCGGCCCGAGGATATTCCGCTGCTCTACGCCGTCTTTGCGCGCCGCGCGGCCGAGCGATACGGTCTTGGCTTCAAGGAATTGCCGCTGGACCTCTGTCTGGACCTGTCGCAGCAGCGCTGGCCGGGCAATGTGCGCGAACTCAAATCCTATGCCGAGCGTGCGGTGATCGGGCTCGAGGCTCCGGCCTTGCAGCCGGTGGTGCCAGGGAACCTTCCCGAGCTGGTGGCCGCCTATGAGGCCAGGGTCATCGCCGCCACGCTCGAAGCGACCGGGGGCGCCACAGCCGAGGCTGCCGAGCGCCTGGGCGTGCCGCGCCGCACGCTCAACGAAAAAATCGCCAAATACGGACTTCGCCCCGAGCCGGAGCTTGGCGAAACTTCGCCAGGCTAACAGGCCCGCTGGCGTGTTTCCGCCCAGGCGCGGCCAGAAAGAGCAACACTTTCAATGCTGCCGGCTTGGCACGGGGCTTGCTCCTATCTAGGTGGTACGCCGCAATGACCGGCGACCACCAAACCTATTGGGAGGAAATCGATGACTAAGATGATGACGCGCCTGGGCGCGGCAGCCCTGCTTTGCACCGCCCTTGCCACGCCAGCCGTTCATGGCCAGGAATTCATCAACGTGCTGACCGGTGGCACCTCTGGAGTCTATTACCCGCTTGGCGTTGCGCTCAGCGAAATCTACGGCGACGGGATCGAGGGCTCGCGCACCCAGGTACAGTCGACAAAGGCCTCGGTCGAAAACCTCAACCTTCTCGCCCAGGGCCGCGGGGAGATCGCCTTTGCCCTTGGTGATTCAGTGGCCTTGGCCTGGGCGGGCAATGCAGAAGCCGGCTTCCCGCAACGCCTCGAAGGCCTGCGGGCCATTGCGGCCATCTATCCAAACTATGTGCAGATCGTTGCCGATGCGCAGTCGGGCATCGTCACGCTCGAAGACTTGCCGGGCAAATCCATGTCAGTGGGCGCGCCTGCCTCGGGCACGGAACTCAATGCCCGTGCCATCTTCCAGGCCGCAGGCCTGAGCTACGAAGATCTGGGACGCGTGGAATACCTGCCCTATGCGGAATCTGCCGAACTGATCAAGAACCGTCAGCTCGAATCCACCCTGCAGTCCGCAGGACTGGGCGTGGCCTTCATTCAGGATCTGACCGCCACCCACGAGATCAACATCGTGGCCATTCCGGCCGAGACGGTCGTGCAGATCGGCGACCCCTATGTTCCGGCCATCATTCCGGCCGGCACCTATAGCGGCCAGGATGAGGATGTGCCCACCGCGGCCATCGGCAATGTCCTGGTGTCCCATGAGGGCGTGAGCGAGGAAACCGCCTACCAGATGACCAAGCTGCTCTTCGAAAATCTCGACCGCATGCGGGCAGCACACAGCGCTGCTGAAAGCATCGACATCAATGCCGCGATCAAGGGACTTCCCATCCCGCTGCATCCGGGCGCCGAGCGCTACTACCGCGAACAGGGCATTATTCAATAGTGCCCACAGGGCCCGCCACGCGCGTCGGCGGGGCCACACCTTGCTCTTCTGGGAGGAAAGAGACCTATGACCCAACCCGGTGACATTGGGGCCGATGCCCTTGCCCATCAATCCGATGAGGATTTTTCCGAGGGCCTGCCGCCGGGCTTCGGCCCGGGCATTTCAGGCAGCATCGCCTTTGGCACGGCCATTGCCTTTGCCCTGTTTACACTCTGGACCGCCGCCTATGGCGCCCTGCCGAGCCAGGTCGTGCGTGCCATGCATGTGGGCTTCCTGCTCCTGCTGACCTTTGGCCTGGTGGCCAATCTCGTGGCCAAGACGGCTCCGGCCAAGGCATTCTTCTGGGCGCTGGGCGTCGCCGGATTTCTCACCGGCATCTACAACTGGGTTTTCTATGCGGACCTGATCCGCCGCACCGGCTTCCTGACCACCTGGGACCTGATCGTGGGCACCTCTGCCGTCGTGCTCGTCTTTGAAGCGGCGCGCCGTATCCTGGGATGGCCGCTCGCCCTTATCGCGGGCATTTTCCTTGCCTATTGCTTCTTCGGGCAACACCTGCCCGCACCGCTGATCCATCGCGGCTACGATTTCGAACTGATCGTGGAGCATTTCGGTTTCGGCACCGAAGGCATTTACGGCACGCCGATCTATGTATCGGCCGCCTATATCTTCATTTTCGTGGTCTTTGCCGCCTTTCTCGAACGTGCGGGCATGCTCAAGCTCTTCAACGACTTCGCCCTTGGCCTGGTCGGCGGGACGCGGGGCGGTCCGGCGCAGGTGGCGGTGCTGTCCTCGGCGCTCATGGGGACCATTTCCGGCTCCGGCGTCGCCAATGTCGTGGCCTCCGGTCAGTTCACCATCCCGCTGATGAAGCGTTTCGGCTACCGGCCTGCCTTTGCCGGCGGTGTCGAGGCCACTGCCTCGATGGGCGGGCAGATCATGCCGCCCGTCATGGGCGCCGTGGCCTTCATCATGGCCGAAACGCTCAATGTTCCTTATGCCGCGATCGTTCAGGCTGCCATTGTGCCGGCCTTGCTCTATTTTGCCGTCTGCTTCTGGATGGTGCGCCTGGAAGCCGGAAGGCTCGGGCTCAAGGGCCTGCCCAAGGACAAGCTTCCCAATCCCTGGCAGGCGGTCAAGGAACAATGGCCCTTGATCCTGCCTCTTGCTGCGCTGATCTATCTGCTCCTGGCGGGCTATACGCCAGTTTTTGCCGGTACGATGGGCCTGGCACTGGTCGTGGTGCTGATCCTGGGCACGCCGCTGGCGGCCCGTATCGGGCCAATGGCCTTTCGCGTGGTGTTCTGGATCGCGCTGGGTCTGGCAGCCGCCTCATTTGCCTGGGTCGGTGTCAATCTGCTGTTTGCCGTGATCGCCGGGCTGATCCTGGCCTGCGCCTTTTTCCGGGGCGGCCGGGAAACGCTGGTCATCTGCCGCGATGCGCTGGCCCAGGGCGCGCGCAATGCCCTGCCTGTCGGCGTCGCCTGCGCCGTGGTGGGCGTGGTGATCGGCACCCTGACCCTCACGGGCATTGCCTCCACCTTCATCAGCGCCATCATCAGCATCGGAGAGAGCAACCTCTTTCTCTCGCTCGTCCTGACCATGCTCACTTGCCTGGTGCTGGGCATGGGCATTCCCACCATCCCCAACTACATCATCACCTCCTCGCTGGCAGGCCCGGCCTTGCTTGAGCTGGGCGTGCCCCTGCTGGTCAGCCACATGTTCGTCTTCTATTTCGGCATCATGGCCGATCTCACCCCGCCGGTCGCATTGGCCTGCTTTGCGGCGGCCCCCATCGCCAAATCGAGCGGGCTCAAGATCTCGCTCAATGCCATCAAGCTGGCGGCCGCAGGGTTTGTGATCCCCTTCATGGCTGTGTTCACGCCCTCCCTGATGCTGCAGGACGGTGGCTGGATGGCTGACGCATTTGGCTACCCGGTGGAAGTCGCCTATGTGATCTTCAAGGCCTGTGTGGGTATCGGGCTGACCGGCGTTGGCCTGATCGGCTTCCTCTTTGTTCGGGCAGGGGTGCTGG
>Ga0114916_1001302_pt1 | contig 14499 bp, 10 predicted proteins | sample MalvirAntarct_66_FD_83501 | JGI IMG/M metagenome (GOLD analysis project Ga0114916, IMG submission 83501) | Marine viral communities from the Global Malaspina Expedition - Malaspina viral metaG Antarct_66 | ecosystem: Environmental > Aquatic > Marine > Oceanic | place: West Anvers Island... | reverse complement strand
ATACAATATCACCTCGGCTTATATATTCTTGAGTAAGGTGATATTTTCTATTTTAGTGTCGCAATAGCGGTACAGCAAACTACCTGATGGTTTTTTAATCATTGGCTTTTATTGATCAGTCTTATTTATCAGACAGATTAACTTGCTTGTCTTTATTGCTGGATAAACGGTATGAGTGACCATTTACTCTCAACATAGTCAGAGTATTTGATTATCCATACCAGCGTAACAACTCTTAGCATATCCTGCTCACGCCACGTTTTTCCAATAATTTATTCATGACCTTACCGATGTTTTAAAGTGTCGTTTAAATAGTGTCGTTTAAATAGTTCCAATCAACAGCCAAGTCTATCATTGATGAAGGAATCATCTGATTTAGCGCCTTTGCGGTGTTTTGCAGCCTTTTTTTAGCAATCAAGTCCTAGAGTACTTTTTTATACTCTTACACCCTTTGCTATAAGGTTGCCAGCTGAGACTGTACGGCTGTATTTAAACGAGATGCTATGAGATTTATATGCTCAATAAGTATGTAAATTTTATAGTATTTAAAATGCACTGCTATTTATGCTGCTGATATTGGCGTAAATGAGCACGTATTTTTATGGTAAGTAGGATGGCTAAAATTAGGAGACATCCATGCAGCGAATTACTTATCGTGCGAAAGCATCTGCGCGAGGGGCTAAACGCCGTATCTCATATATATTGCGTCCATCTAAACGCTTGCTAAACACTGAAAGTAACATCGTTCCAGCTATTGCATCTATCAAAGTGACTCGTTTCGCCAAAACCAAGAAATTGGCGCAAATCTCAAGCATCGCCCTACTCTCACTCCCTGCTGAGAGTTTGACGACCATGAATACCCAAGTACCAGCTTATGACCATGTGATGCTGGAGAAGACCTTGACCATCGCTGCTGTTCCAGGCGATAGCACTTATTTTGCGACCGATGGCTTCCAACATGGATTTGGTTACGACTTAGTGCGTAACTATGCTGATGAGCTCGGGGTAAAAGTCACTCTCAAAGCTTATGCTGATGAGGAAGCTGCGCTAAGAGCGTTACAGTCAGGCGATGCGGATATGGCATTGACCACGGCCAGCACCCAATTAAAAAGCCAGCTGAATTTGTCTTCTATTAATGTCAGCTGTGGTTATGATGCCAGTTTGACCAAAAATGGCTTGCATCCTAAAGTAAGCTGGACGTTTAATTCTGCCAATGATCCATTGTCACAAAAAGCCAGCTATTTTTTATGTGATAGCATCAAGCTTGATAATACTCAAAAGCTAGCCGCCTTTTATAATCAAGACTTATTAAAAGATGCCTATAGTCAAGACCATTTCAAGACCACACTGACAGAAAAGCTGCCTGATTATCAGTCTTCGTTTGAAGAACAAGCGCGTAATTACAATCATGATTGGGAGCTTTTGGTTGCCATGGGTTATCAAGAGTCGCACTTGGATGCCAATGCCGTCTCTCCGACCGGAGTACGCGGCATTATGATGCTGACTAATAATACGGCAAAGGCAATGGGCGTCTCAGACCGTGTTGACCCTTACCAAAGTATCGGCGGCGGTGCTCGTTACTTGGAGCAGATGAAAACTGATTTTGCCGATGTGCCAAAAACGGATCGTATTTGGTTTGCGCTTGCGGCTTATAATATGGGACCAAATGCTGTTAAAGGTATTCAGCGTAAATTGAGTGCCAAAGGTATCGATGATAAAAGTTGGGCAAATATATATGCCTATCTGTCTGATAATAAAGCGTCAAATAGCCGCTATGGTCAAGCCATGCATTATGTGAGCAATATCAGAAGCTATCTTGAAACAATAAAAACCGCCACGGTTTAATCAGATATTGATAATTGATACTGCCATAAAAAAAGCTGCTCTTTGATAAGAGCAGCTTTTTTATTAACAACATTTATTCAAACATGCACAGATTAGCGATTAGGCACCGTTAAGCGTTGACCGCGTTGCAGCATGGTATCGACTGCAATGTCATTCATATCTGCAAGCTCTTTGGTTGAAACGTCGTATTTACGTGCCAGACCAATCAAGCTGTCTCCTGAGCCAACCGTATAGCTGACCGTTACTTTCGGCACTTTGATGGTCTGACCACGTTGTAATTGAGCTTTGGTCGAAATGTCATTGGTAGCAGCTAAGTCTTCAACTGAAACACCGAAGCGGCGTGCTAAAGCAATGAGTCCATCGCCAGACTGAACCTTATAGCTTTCTGTGTTGCCGAGTTTTTTACCACTATTACTGGTAGATGGCGCGCTATCAGCCTTACTGGTCGTCTCTGTGCTCACCGAACTACTGCTCTTGCTACTGGCCGCAGCATTCGCACTAGTACTCACGCTACCTTTAGCAGGAATGGTAATCGTGCGACCTAAGATCAAGTTGGAATTGGTCTTGAGATTGTTAGCTGCTGCCAAATCACCCAAGCCAATATTGTAACGCTGAGCAACACCCGTCAAAGTATCGCCTGATTTTACCTTGTAGCTGACTGCCTCATCATTTAGTTGACGATCAACCAATTCTTTTGATACAGGAACTTTAATCGTTTGTCCACGTTGCAAACGCGCCTTAGCATCAAAGTTACTGTTTACGGCAGCAATATCTTCTGCACTGACCCCAACACTATTAGCAATGCCAATCAAGGTATCCCCTGATTTGACTTTATAATTGCTAGTTGGCACTGAGCTTGAACTGCTGGCTTTGGTTGTGGTGTTATTGCTGTTAGCAGTGCTCTGTGTAGCAGTAGGCGCACTGTTAGAAGTAAAATCTACACTGGCAGGTACTTTTAAGGTCTGACCGACGTATAATGAATCTGTCGTACCAATATCATTAAGACTGGCCAATGTCTCAGTCGTTATATTAAATTGACGTGCAAGTGCAATCAAGCCATCACCCGCTTTTACTTTATAGTTTTTGGTCGCAGTCGATGACTTCTTCGGTTTAGTAGATGGCGCGGCAGGAGTGCTGACTGGCGCTGTTACTTTGCCTGGGATAAGCCATAGTTTCTGACCTCTTAATAAGTCTGCACGGCTGCTCAAATTATTATAACTTGCTAACTGCGTCACTGATAAACCAAAGCGATTGGCAGTACCTATAAGCGTATCGCCCCCTTGTACCACATAACTTTCAGGCTGGCTCGCGACAGTGCTGCTGGTAGTGCTCAATGGCTCGATAGTTTTGGCATTATATAGATATAAAGTACTACCAGAGAGTAGCTTGGCACTGGCATCCATCTGATTCCATTCGGCAATATCGCGCCAGCTCACACCAGAGCGACTGGCAATGTTAGCCAAAGTATCACCGCGTTTGACCGTATAAGTGGTACGTGTGCCTTGTGGTTTTGGCTTACTAACTGAGGTTTTTGGAAAGCTCAGTTTCTTCTCTTGTCCCGTGGCTTCTAAGACGGACTGCTGCGTCTGCACGGCAGATAAATTAATATTACCATCGGCGTTAATGACATTGGTTTCAGGCGTATTAATACGAATTTGATTGGCAATAAAATCACGCTCCGCTTTACTTAGCGGCGGCTCTTGAATGATGGTATTGTTTTGAGTGATTTGCGCTGATGTGGTCGGTAAGCTGTTACTACTTTTCAGCTCAGCATTAATTTTTTTGGTTTCTGCTGAGGTTAAAGGTGGCTCTGTACGCACTGACGCACTGCTGCTATAAACTGAGCTGCTGGTCGTTGATGACGATGGCGGAATATAGCTGGTGGTTTGCTGCGGGACGCTTGCACTGGCAGCATAGTCAGCCAGACCCTTGCCAGTACCCGGTAATGATGAGCTGGTAGTATATGGCTTATTATTATAGCTTGGCGTTGTTGACCCAGAGTAGCTTGGCGTAGTCGTCGTAACAGCATTGCTAGAAGCGAGAATATTACTACTGCCATTACCCCTCAAAGCGCTCAGCTTCACATCAGTGGTCAGACTGACATCATTAGGAATAATAATACGCTGCGGACCTGATGAATCGATACGTGCTGAGGTTAACGCCGTATTTAATCTTTCTAATTCATCGTAGCTAACACCCGTGACTTGCGATACTTCGGCTAAGCTTACGCCATAGTTGACAGGCACACTACGGAAATGCTGACGGTTAGCGATAGCCGGTAAATAGACACCATATTTTTCAGGTTTGGCAACGATTTCGGCAACTGCCAAAAAGCGTGGTACATAGTTCATGGTTTCAGTCGGTAATCTGAGTGACCAATAATCGGTAGGTAAACCTTGAGCTCTATTGGCATCAATGGCTTTTTGCACACGACCAGGACCGGCATTATAAGCGGCTAATGCCAGCTCCCAACTACCAAACTGATTGTGCAATGCCGTCAGAAAATCATAAGCGGCACGTGTTGACTCAATCACATCACGGCGACCATCATATGTACTGCTTTGATTTAGACCATAAATACGTCCCGTACTTGGAATAAACTGCCATAAACCTGCCGCTGCCGCACTACTGGTACCACTTGGATCGTAGGAGCTCTCAATCACAGGTAGCAAAGCCAGCTCGGTTGGGATATTGCGACGCTCTGCCTCTCTTACTGTGTGATAAATATAGCGACTGGCACGCGCTGTTAAACGGTTTAAATAATCCTGTCTACTGGTAAACCAGCCTTTTTGTGCTTCAATACGCTGATTATAAACCGGCTGTCCACCGTTCATCCGATACCCAGCACGCAGGCGATTCCACAAGTCACCATATTGTTGAATAGCAAGTTTGTTGCCCTCAACCATAGTCATGTCGGTGGCTTCCAATAAATCAGCAAGCTCATCTAAGCTTTCAGCATCCAAAAATGCAGTCGAATAATCTGCATTTCCCGTTGGCTGAACTTGCGTGGTAGGACGCTTAACCACAGCTGTGCTGCCAGTCGCCCCCGTCTTTTTCACCGCTGATGTATTACTACACGCACTGATAAGAAGAGTTGACACCGCAAGCGTCAATGGTAAAGCTATAAATGAGCGATAGTTTGATGACACAGTAGACATGATAATGGAAGTTTCCTAACAACGAGAAGTGATGAAATAAAGTTGATCGACAGTATAGTACGCAATATCAAATAAAGACCAGCTCAATATAAAAGATAATGCACAAAAATTAATGTGCCCTATCATTGATGGCTAAAGGTTCTGCTCATTGGCTGACTTTATTATTGAACGAAGACTAATTGATCGTAACTTGGGAGACAGCACGCAAAAGTATGGCGTCACCAGTAGACAAAGCCAGTGTCACTCTTGAAGTAGTAACAAAGGAGACCTTTTGACCATCTTTGACCCAGCTTTCATTGGTCGTTACATTGGCTTTTGCTTGTTCACCTGAAATTACAATGTTATCAACATTGATGTCATAGCGATAGTTTGAGGTATTGCCCCAGCTATTTTGCAGCAGTTTTAAATAAGCCTCTTTATCCAAACTGGTAGACTTGCCTTTTCTTGACAATGAAATCAATGCCTCATCAGAAACTAAACGCGCCACCTGATTAATATCTCGATTATTAGCGGCAGACTTCATAGCAGTCGCGTAGTTTTGTACCAAGGCTTCAGTCATGGTTGCTGCTTGCGCAGTGATAGTTATGGTACTAACAGCAGCAACGATTGCCGCCAAGCTGGCACCTTTTATCAATAGAGCCAATAGCCCTTTTCCCCATAGTTGTTTCATGATATTCCTTAATGGTGGCTTTATAATCATTACTATTGAACGACAATGAAATAGCTACGATTTAATTATAGAGTGCTATTTATATCCAATAAATCTTATACCCTGAACTTTTAACTACTGACGAACTAGTATCTTCAATCGATGTAGTAATTAACGAGTATTTCTATTGATAGGCATTTCTAACAAGTGCTTTTATATTAGATTTCTAGCAGCCTCTTATTAGGATACTTTTAGCCTATCACTTAATTCTCACAGCCATGTGACACCCTGTGTAATTATTGCGACTACTTCAGTAAAGTATGCTTTTTGAATAAATGAGCTATCTTATAAAAAGCATACGATAAATTATCAGTAGTTTACGCAATAAAAACTGATTAAGTTTTTACTGCTTACTGTCAGCTGTATAGTCTTCATAATGCTCATCATCACTCAGCTTCATACCCAAGCGCTCGACACGTCTGTCCATCATTTGCCGTGCCAATGCTTGCATGTCTTCAACGCGATCTATCTCATCGACAATCTCAAGACCTAAGAGAGTTTCGAACACATCTTCTAGAGTAACTAAACCTTTGACTTCCCCGTATTCACCGACCGTAATGGCAATATGGATACGGTTTTTCAGCATCAGCTCAAGCAAATCAAACAATTTCATCTTTGAAAAAACAAAAGTAATGTCACGTTTAAACTGCGTCAGTGGCTTATGTACGGCATGATTCACTTTTGCTAATAGCATGTCTGTTTTTAATACAAAGCCTGTAATATTATCCAAATCACCATCATAAATCGGTAGTCTAGAGAAGGTCAATTTTGGACGATCAACCAGCAACTCTGCTACTGTTTTATTCTCTTCAAAAGCCAGCATCACCGAACGCGGCGTCATAATATCTTCAACCTTAATAGCACCAAATGCCAGTAAGTTTCGGATAATACGCGACTCTAATGGATCGATTTGTCCTGCTTCTTCACCAATACTGGCAAGCGCAGCAAATTCGCGACGGCTAAAGGTTTGTGGCTCTTTACCACGTACCAGCAACTTGGTGAGTTTTTCTGAGATCCAAATTAGTGGATATAGCAGTAGAATAATACCACGTACAAAGTAGGCAACCATGCCACTGAGTTGACGCCAGTACATCGTACCTAAGGTCTTTGGAATAATCTCAGATAAGAATAAAATAGCGAGGGTCATGATGGCAGAAAACAAACCAAACCAAGCACTACCAAATACAATCGTCGCTTGCGCACCTGCGCCTATCGAGCCTAGTGTATGTGCCACTGTATTCAAGGTCAAAATAGCAGCCAAGGACTGATCGATATTATCAATCTTTAAGCGTCTTAACATATGGGCTTTTTTTGGATTGCGCTCTTGAACATCAGCGATATAAGACGGCGTCATCGTCAGGAGTGCTGACTCTGCCAGTGAACAGATAAATGAGATACCAATGGCAACGAGTACATATAGTATGAGCAGCAATATACTGCTTGTACTTGGGTCCGCTACTCCTTCAGCTGCCCAGACCGTTTGCGGTAGCAGCAGCGTTATCCAGACAGATAACGCCAACAATGATTTGATACTCAAGCGAGTATCGCCAAGCATCGTCGGGGGAGGTTTGGCAGAGGCGTCTTTACGACAAGCACGCGAACGATGTAAACGAGGTACAGACATAAAAGAGGTGAACAAGTTAGGTAACCTAAACAAAGAAGTAAAAGGAAGTCACAATATATCATGAGCAGAGGCAAGCAGATAGAAAATATTATCTGATATGGTCTGGATCTTTGATATATAAATGAGCACATATCGCTCAGCACAATGGCTTAAATCTTACTTTAAAAACTGGCGACTATTTGCTTTCGATAGTAGCATTGATGCGCTTATTTCACAATAAATCGCTATATATTTCAATAATCACGACACATTTGCGAATGAGAGAAATACGGGTTTCGCTTGATGGCATGTTAACTATTTACTATTGGGCTTGTTTTATAAGTCAATGGTTTCTATATAATGTAGACAGCTTAAAAAGTCAGATAGGCAAAATAATGCGCTATCAACATGCCTTTAGCTTAAGAAAAACATAACCAGCTTATGATTAACAGTTACCAAGTCTGGTATTTTTTGCTACTATGCGTCTAAATTAATTGTTATCTATAACTTGTCGAGAGAAACTATGTTGTTATTTATCCAAGCCGCTCATGCTGCTGAAACTGCCGGTGCGGCATCACTGTTCGGTCAAATCTTATTACCAGTTGCTTTTTTTGCTATTTTTTACTTTTTGGTGATTCGTCCACAATCAAAACGTACTAAAGAACATCGCGCTATGGTAAGTGCTTTGACAGTCGGCAGCGAAATCATATTTGCTGGTGGTTTGATGGGTCGTATCAAACATTTGGAAGGCGATTATGCAGTGGTAAGCTTAAATAATAATACAGATATCAAGGTACAACGTGCTTCTGTTATTTCAGTATTGCCAGCTGGTACTATCGAAAGCGTTTAAACGTCATTGACATCTTTGATAATTGATATATGTGATCGTTAAAATTAGTCAGCAGGATAATGACTGGCTATTATTGTATCAGTATCAATTAACAGTTGTAATGATTATAAAATGACCGTACATTATTTACGGTCATTTTTGGCTTTACCGTTTTATGCTTTATTATCATCGCGGATGATCACAGTGGTGCACTATCATGGCTTCTATGGCAGCTAAATAAGCACCTCACCATTGTTATCGCTAACTTCCCATCTGCTAACTTGTGGCCTGCGTCGCCAGTAGTTTATCAACCTAAAGAAGTGATTATGCAATATCCCGCTTGGAAATACCTACTCATCACCGTCGTACTTATCATTGCCGGTCTATACGCTGCTCCTAACTTATATCCTGACGAACCTGCCGTACAGATTACCAGTGCTGCAGCAGGCACACAGTTGTCTGATGGCATTTTAACGCAGTCACAAGACTTGTTAAAAGAAGCTGGCTTGAACTACCATGATGGTACGTTTAAAGGTAACAGTGCATTGGTACGTCTTGACAATCCAGTCGATCAGCTCAAAGCTCAGGAAGTATTGAGAAAAAACTTGGGTGAGAACTATGTGGTCGCACTGAACTTAGCGCAGACAACGCCGCAGTGGTTGCGTGATATCGGCGCAAAGCCCATGAAACTTGGTCTTGATTTGCGTGGCGGCGTTCGTTTCGTCTTAGAAGTTGATATGGATAAGGCGCTCGAACAACGTCTGACCAGTGCCAGTCGCGATATTCGACGAGATCTAAGAGCTGAGCGCATTGCTGTTAAAGGTATCAAAAACGACAAGCGTAGCGTGGTATTGCATTTTTCCGATACAGACACTCGTAACCGTGCCCAAAACGTTTTGCAAAGCTCAATGGGTAACACCTTTGCCCTGCAATCTTCTATTGATGAGCAAGGCCCTGCCCTGATTTTAGCGTATAACGATGCAACGCTTGATGAAATCAACAGCTACGCGGTCAATCAAAACTTGACTACCCTACGCAATCGTATTGCTGAACTTGGGGTAACAGAAGCTTTGGTACAATCACAAGGCGCTAGCCGTATCGTCGTTGAGCTACCAGGTGTGCAAGATACTGCTGAGGCAAAACGCGTCCTTGGTCGTACGGCCAATCTTGAATTCCGTATGGTCGCTGAAGGTGCCGAAAACTATACAGGCGGTATTCCACCTGCCGGTACTGAAGCGTTCCCATTTGAAACCCTTAATGGTCCGCCAGTATTATTGGAGCGCCAAGCGATTGTCACTGGTGATAAAGTTACCAATGCTCAAACCGGTATTGATGAAAGTGGTTCACCTGAGGTTAGTATCACCTTAGACAGTGCTGGTGGTAAGCTGATGCAGAATGCTACCCGTACAGCGGTTGGCAAACAAATGGCAGTATTGTTTATTGAAAATAAACAGCGCATCGCTTATGAAGAAGACCCAGTTACTGGCGAAACGATTGAAGTTCGGACGCCATATGCTGAAACAAAAGTCATTAACCGTGCAAATATCCAAGCAGTACTAGGCTCATCTTTCCGTATTACTGGTCTGGATAGTAGTGCTGAAGCCGCTGAGCTTGCATTGTTACTACGCTCAGGCGCGTTAGCGGCACCGATGTATTTCGTTGAAGAGCGCACCATTGGTCCATCACTGGGTCAGGAAAATATCGATAAAGGCTTATTCTCTACGCAGGTTGGTTATTTATTAGTCTTTGCGTTTATGATTATCTTCTATCGTCTGTTTGGTGTGATTGCCAATATTGCTCTAGCAGTTAACGTTATTATTATTATCTCTATTATGTCCATCTTAGGCTCATCACTGACGTTACCGGGTATCGCTGGTATCGTATTGACCATTGGTATGGCGGTCGATGCTAACGTTCTGATTTTTGAGCGTATTCGCGAGGAGATAGCTAATGGAGTGAGACCGAAATCGGCTATCGTGGCAGGTTTTGATCGCGCCTATAGTAGTATTTTCGATGCCAATATCACAACCTTACTGGTCGCCTTTATCTTATTTGCGATTGGTACAGGTCCGATTAAAGGCTTTGCGATTACTTTAGCCATTGGTATTGTCAGCTCGCTGTTTACGGCTATTTTGGTAACCCGTGCACTGATACAAATTGCTTATGGTAAGCGTAAATCTATCAAACGTCTGAGCATCGGTTAGGAGAAAACTATGGCAATCGATAATAACAATCCTCTAGAAAAACAGAACAATCCTGAACCGAATGGCTCAAATAGTGAAGCAACTACGCGTCGCCGTAAAAAGCCGCGCCGTGATGGCAAAGGCAGCAATACCCAAACCAATAACGCCACTGCTAAAAAATCAGCTAATAAAAATCCGCGGAGTGGCAAAAGCGCTAGTAAAGACAGTCAAGTACTCTCGCCTGCTGCTATCGATCCTAACTTAGCATTGGGTGACGCTGCTGACGATGCAGCTGCCTATGCCGAAGGCGGTATCAAAGCCGTTGGTGATCAGCGTATCATCCCTTTTATGAAGATAGAAAAGCCAATGGGCATTTTATCAATCATTTTGGTGATTGGTAGTATCATTGCAATTGCGGTCAATGGCTTAAACCTTGGTCTTGATTTTACCGGTGGCGTGTCAGCAGATGTGCGCTATGAGCAATCTGTCGAGCAAGGTGATGTGGTTACTGCGTTGGCAGATAATGGCTTTGATGATGCAGTCGTGCAGTACCTAGGCACCTCGCAAGAGCTGCTAATACGTTTGCCACCTCAATCTGATAACATCGATGGTCTTAACACCAGCTTGAGCGAAGCGTTAGCGCTACCTAATAACGATGTTGAAATCAGCAACGTGAATATTATCGGTAGTCAAGTGGGTAATGAGGTTTACTTGAGCTCAGTCATGTCAATTGTGCTTGCACTAGCGTGTATGCTGGGATATGTTGCCCTGCGCTTCCAGTTCAAACTGGCACTTGGCGCGGTATTGTCCTTGTTCCATGATGCTATCGTGACCATCGGTGTCTTTGCCTTATTTGGCTTCCCATTCGATTTAACGGTACTAGCAGCCATCTTGGCATTGATTGGTTATTCATTGAACGATACCATCGTTGTCTATGACCGTATCCGTGAAAATTTCCGCCGTGTCCGCGGTATCAGTCCGCGTCAAACGATTGATTTGTCATTAACAGAGACACTACGCCGTACGATTATGACCATTTCAACCGTGCTATTAGTGGTATTAGCAATGCTGTTCTTGGGCGGTGATGGCTTATTCTGGTTCTCAGCTGCACTGTTTATTGGTTTACTTGCTGGTACTTATTCCTCTACCTATATTGCAAGCTCGATTCCTCTAGCGATGGGTCTGTCACGTGATGACTTTATCGTCAAAGTAAAACCTGAGTTTGAAGAAGAAATCGTGACTTTCAATGATCCAAAGATGTTTGAACAAGATTGATAATGGCACCCCTGCTCACTTGGTAAATTCTCTATTAAGTGAGTAGATAAGCGTGATCATGAAAAAAGCACCTAGACTCTAGGTGCTTTTGTTTATGTATCATGGTCAAAATCAAATCAATACCTAAAAATTTTAGCGCTGCTATAAGTTATTATCCTTAGCACTACCTATGAGCATTCTTAATCTGCCTATCTAAGCGATTGCCTTATGTCATCTATCCTACCGCCACGTCCTATGCCGCCTATTGATACTCGCTATGCACGTATTATCGCTATTGCATTGCCAGTATTATTGGCAAATCTTGCAATGCCACTCCAAAGCGTCATTGATACAGCGATTATTGGTAATATGAATGATACGGCAAAACTTGCTGGTATCGGACTTGCAGTACAACTGCTATCACTATTGCTCGTCAGTTTTAACTTTTTGCAATATGCCTCATCTGGACTTTCGGCTCAAGCTCTTGGGCAATTAGATAATAGAAGCACTGCTCATAACGGCGAGTTGAAAGATAACCGTGGTCAGCAATCACCGCTGTTGTCCATCTTGCAACGCGCTTTGGTTTTGGCATTTATGATTGGTGCAGTTTTACTACTGGTAAAACCTTGGCTCATTGATTTTGGTCTACAAGCGCTTGCCGCCAATCCTAATAGCGGCGATGCAGCAAAGACCTATTTAGATGTGCGCTTTTGGGGTGTGATTGCTGAGCTAATGAACTTTGCTTTTATTGGCTGGTTTGCAGGTCAAGGCAAGACCCGTTATATGCTATATCAACAAGGTTTTATCGCTATACTCAATATCATTCTGACACTATTTTTTGTCTTTGCAATGGATATGGGCTTGGTCGGTGTCGCATTGGGTACAGCGATTGCCTTCTGGCTGGGCGTAGTATTGGCATTATGGTTAAGTCGTCTACATTTGAAAATCTCTTGGCAGGCATTATTTACTGCTGATCCGCAGCATTTTAATAAAGATAAGATGCTTAGGCTATTTTCACTAAATAAAGATATTTTTATTCGTACGCTTATTTTAACGTTAAGCTTTGCTTGGATTACTCGACTCTCTGCTCAAAGCGGCGACGTCATACTCGCTGCCAATGCTATTTTATTACAAGTATTGAGCATCTCAGCCTTTGCCCTTGACGGGGTGGCAGTCTCTGCTGAGACGTTAAGTGGACAAGCAGCAGGTCGACGAGATTGGTCGCGCTTTCGCATTATCGTGAAGCGTACCGGCATCGTGAGCTACGGTCTTGCTATCCTGCTAAGTGCGATATGGTGGCTTGCTATGCCCACATATTTACAGTTTATGACCAATATCGAACCTGTTTTTACGCTCGCTTACGACTATCATTTATATGCTGTCCTGTTACCGCTTGTCGGGGTTGGTGCTTACTGGTTAGATGGGATATTTTTTGGTTTAACAGCAGGTAGCATTATTCGCAATGCAGCCCTTATATTAGCGGCTATCTTTTTCCCATTGAGTTGGTGGTTTTATCAGCAGTGGGATATGACGGGCATCTGGCTCAGCGTATGGTGTTTATTGTTGCTAAGAATGTTGATACTTGCTGGATTTTTATACCGTGCTCATCAAACTGGTAGCTATGAAAAACTCCAACTTGACCATTGACCATTGACCATTGACCATTGACCGATCAGCATTACACTATTAAGCTCCCTTTAAAATTTAATAATAAACAAAAATGGTAAAAACTAGGATGTGACGTGAATACTCAATCAAATGAGATCAATCAAACTCAGATACAGGGCTATGACTGGGCAGAAGGCTTTAAAAAAAGCTTACCAGTCGCCATGGGTTATTTGCCAGCGGGCATCGCCTTTGGTGTGCTTGCGCAAGTTGCCGGTATACCAATATGGGCAACGATTATGCTTAGCGTGGTATTGTATGCGGGTGCCGCTCAATATGCCTGCCTACCAATGTTAAGTGCTGGATTACCGATTGGCAATATCGCAACCAATATTGCTGCTATTAACTTGCGTCATGTTTTTTATGGCATGCCGTTATTACAATATCTCCCAAAGAATAAAATAGCCAAGACCTATTGCTTGTTTGCTCTAACTGACGAAACTTTTTCGGTGATGACCAGTTTGCCGAATGAATCACGACAAGCATTGATAGTGCCCATAAGCTTATTCAATCAAAGCTGGTGGGTATTAGCTGGTGCGATTGGTGTAATGATTGGTAGTGCACTGAGTGATTTGGTGCCACATTTAGACTTTGCCTTGGTGTGTCTATTTGCGATTTTAGCTTATGAGCAATTCCAAAGTATCAAACGCTATTTCCCTATTATTATTGCTGTCATTGCTTTAGTTATCGCCTCGTTTTTTACCAGTAACTGGTTATTATTGGTAGCGATTACGATTTGTATGCTTATGATTTTAGTCCGTGGAGTTTGGGTTCAGCGCAGTGTGCAAGGAGGCAGTAATGAGCAGTAGTTATCTGATTTTTGCAACGTTCGCGATGGCAGCAGTGACTTTTATTACCCGCGCTCTACCCGCTTTAATACCCAAAAAGCTACTGGATACGCCTTGGCTGCATCGATTAAATGAAAGTTTACCGTTATCGGTCATGGTACTGCTTATTTCGACCAGCTTGTCTTATCAAGGTTTGTCACAAAGTACTGGTATCAATAGCGCAGAAGTACATTTATTAATGGCACAAATAGGCGCTTTATTATTGGTATTGTTTGTCTATCATATTAGCCGTCAATTACTGGTCAGCATGGTGGTCGGTATCACTGCGATTAATGGCTTTTTATGGTTGTTCAATGCTTTTTTAATCTAAAGAATCACTCTTAAAACTATATATTTTGACAATAAATTTAATAGCAAAAAGGCTGAATTCATTAAGAATCCAGCCTTTTTTTACTTACTTTATTT
>Ga0114916_1001300_pt1 | contig 14514 bp, 12 predicted proteins | sample MalvirAntarct_66_FD_83501 | JGI IMG/M metagenome (GOLD analysis project Ga0114916, IMG submission 83501) | Marine viral communities from the Global Malaspina Expedition - Malaspina viral metaG Antarct_66 | ecosystem: Environmental > Aquatic > Marine > Oceanic | place: West Anvers Island... | reverse complement strand
ACACCGCTTCATCGTCGCCGAGCAGGCGCGGCTGGTCGGCATCGAGCCGCAGGCGATCGTGCTCGAGCCGATCGGGCGGAATACCGCGGCCGCGGTCGCCGTCGCGGCCCTCATGGTCGCCGGACGCGACCCGCACGCGCACCTGCTCGTGATGCCGTCGGATCACGTCATCGGGCTGCCCGAAGCCTTCCACGCGGCGATCGCGGCGGGAAGCCGCGCCGGAGACCGGCTGGTCACCTTCGGGGTCAAGCCGACGCGGCCGGAAACGGGCTTCGGCTACATCGAGGCGGGCGATCCCGTCGACGGCGACGAGACCGTCAGAACGATCCGGCGCTTCGTCGAGAAGCCGGATGCGGCGACGGCCGCCGACTATGTGGCCGCCGGCAGCTTCCTGTGGAACAGCGGCATCTTCCTGCTGCCGGCCGGCACCTTCCTCGCCGAACTGGAACGGCTGGCCCCCGACGTGCTGAGGGCCTGCAAGGCGGCCGTCGCCGGCGAGCAGCGCGACCTGGGCTTCCAGCGCCTCGACCGGCAGGCCTTCGCCGCCTGCCCCTCCGTGTCGATCGACGTCGCCGTCATGGAGCGCACCGACCGGGGCGCCGTCGTGCCCGTCGACATGGCCTGGAGCGACGTCGGGTCGTGGAGCGCCCTCTGGGAGATCGCGCAGCGCGACGCCGACGGCAACGCGTCGAGCGGACCGGTCTTCGCCGTGGACACCCGCGATTCCTACCTGCGCTCCGCCGGCCCCGTCGTGGCGACCGTCGGGCTCGACAATGTGGTGGTCGTCGCCACCAAGGACGCGGTGCTGGTCACCAGCCGGGACCGCGCCCAGGACGTCCGGCAGGCGGTCGACCGCCTCGCCGCGGCGGGCCGACACGAGCATCTGACGCCGCCGGAGACGTTCCGGCCGTGGGGATCTTTCCAAACGGTCGACCTCGGCGACCGCTTCCAGGTCAAGCGCATCGTCGTCCAACCGGGGCAGAGGCTGTCCCTGCAGATGCACCATCACCGCGCCGAGCACTGGATCGTGGTGCGCGGCACGGCCAAGGTCACCTGCAACGACCGCGCCTTCCTGCTGCACGAGAACGAGTCGACCTACATCCCGCTCGGGTCGACCCATCGCCTGGAAAATCCGGGCCGGGTGCCGCTGCACCTGATCGAGGTGCAGTCGGGGTCCTATCTCGGCGAGGACGACATCGTCCGCTTCGAGGACACCTACGGCCGGTCGTAACCCGATCGAACCAATCGCGAGAGCCAGAATCCGAATACAACCAATTTACGCCAAACCTCATCCTGTCTAAGATGCTTTCGCGCGACGCCGGAGCGGTCGCGGCGCGCGGGGGGAGCGGACGTGGCGGAAGCGGGGGCCCTGGAGGCACGACGGCGTGCGGCGCAGACGGCGCCCGCAGCCGCGTCTCCGCGCCCCGTTGCGGGCCGAGGCGATCAGCATCGCGGCCGGGCCTATGTGGTCATCGTGAATTTCGGGGATCCGTCCGACACGCTGGAGTGTCTGGAAACCTTGTTTCGCATGGACTACCCGGATTTTAGGGTCGTCGTGTGCGACAACGCCGCCACCGCCACGAGCTTCGATGCGCTGAGGGCGTGGGCCGACGGCGCGCGGCAGGCGATCGCGGCGGGCGTCACGGGGCGCTGCCTCCTGCCCGCCCCCGTCCAGAAGCCTATACCGTACGAGGTCCTGACGGCAGAGGCGGTCATCGACGGACAGTTGGATCCGGAGGCGCACGCATCGCTCGTCTTCGTGCGGAGCCCGACCAACCGCGGCTTCGCCGGCGGCTGCAATCTCGGGCTGCGCTACGCGATGGCGGACCGGGAGGCGGCCTGGTTCTGGCTGCTGAACAACGATACCGCCGTCATGCCCGATGCCCTGACGGCGCTCGTCGCGCACAGCGCGGACAGGCCCGAGATCGGACTGTGCGGATCGACGCTGATCTACTACGACGCCCCCGACCGCCTGCAGGCACTGGGCGGCGGGCGCTACGATCCCTGGCTCGGCCGGATGCACCTGCTCGGTTTCCAGCAGAAGCCCGGGCCGGGAATGGCTGCGGCGCCGGACGACCTCGATTTCGTTCACGGCGCGTCGATGCTCGTCCGGCGGTCGTTCGTCGAGACCGTCGGCCTGATGGACGAGGATTATTTCCTCTACTTCGAGGAACTGGACTGGACGGCGCGCGCCGCCGGCCGCTACGCGCTGGGTCATGCGCCCGGCAGCGTCGTGTTCCACAAGGAGGGGGCGAGCGCCGGCAGCACCACGCGGGAGCCGGCCCGGCGGTCACGGACCTCCGACTATCACGGCCTGCGCAGCCGCCTGCTCTACACGCGCCGGCACAAGCCCTGGGCGCTGCCGACGGTCTGGCTGGGCCTCTGGGCGGTACTCGCGAACCGGATCAGGCGCAGCCAGTGGGACCGCGTGCCGATGATCCTGTCGCTGATGGCAGGGCGGACGTGAACGCGCTCGCCCCGATCGCCCTCCCGCAGGACCGGAACGATCGGCCGGTCCCGCAGGTGATCGTCGTCAACGACTACGCCCACATCCAGGGTGGCGGATCGAAGGTCGCCATCGTCTCGGCCGCCGCCCTCGCCCGCCACGGCCACCGCGTCATCTTTTTCGCAGCGGTGGGACCGGTCGATCCCGATCTCGCCGCCAGCGGCGCGGAGGTCGTCTGCCTCGACCAGATGGACATACTGAACGACGGCAGTCCGCTGCGCGCGGCGGCCCGTGGCCTCTGGAACGCCGAAGCGGCGCGACACTTCGATCGGCTGCTCGCGCGTTTCGACCCGTCATTTACGGTGGTGCATCTGCACGGCTGGATGAAGGCACTGTCGAGCAGCGTCGTCCGAACCGCCATGGATCGCGGCTTCCCCGTGATCGGCACGCTGCACGATTATACCGCCGTCTGCCCGAACGGCGGGTTTTTCAACTACCGCAGCGGCACGCCCTGCACCCTCGACCCGGTGGGCGCGCGATGCGTGGCGACCGACTGCGACTCACGCAACTACGGGCACAAGCTCTGGCGTGTCGCACGCCATGTCGTGCAGCAGCGCCGCGGCGGCTTCTCGCATCCCTTCGCACGCTATGTCTGTCTCTCCGACCTGAACAGAAGCCTGCACGTCGGCCGCCTCCCCGCCGGTGCGCGCCTGGAGACCGTGCGCAACCCGATCGATGTCGCACCCGCACCGATCGCGGATCCCGCGGCGAACCATGACTTCGTCTTCGTCGGCCGGCTGGCGAAGGAGAAGGGGCCGGTCCTCTTCGCCCAGGCCGCATCAGCCGCCGGCGTGCCCGCCGTGTTCATCGGCGACGGCTATCTGACCGAGGCGGTACGCGCCGCGGCACCGCACGCCGAACTGACCGGCTGGCTGCGGCCGGAGAGCGTGCTGGAGCGGATCCGCCGCGCCCGCACCCTGATCTTCCCTTCCCTGTGGCCGGAGACGCAGGGGCTCGCGGTGTCAGAGGCCGCGGCGCTGGGCGTCCCCGCCATCGTCAGCGACGCCTGCGCCGCGCGCGAAGCGGTCGAGGACGGCGTGACCGGACTGCTGTTCCGCTCCGGCGACGCCGCCGATCTCCGCCGGCAGATCGACCGTTGCGGCGACGACGCTCTCGTCCGTCGCATGGGACGGGCCGCGCACGCACGCTTCTGGGCCGATCCACCGACCGTCGACGCCCACGCGGATGCGCTGGCGGCGCTCTATACGCGCGTGCTCGCAGAGGAGAGCGTTCACCATGGCTGAGCCGACGATCAGTGCGGTCATCGTCGACTACCGAAAAGCGGCGCGCGTGGTGGAGAATGTCCGCTCGCTGCGCCGGCAATACCCCGCCGAACGGCTCGACATCGTCGTGATCGACAACTCGGTCGATGCGGAAAACGCCCGGACGCTGGGCGCCCTCGACGGCGAGCCGGGGGTGCGGCTGATCATCAACGCGGCGAACACCGGCTATACCGCCGCGTGCAACCAGGGTGCCGCCCTCGGCACCGGCGACTTCGTCCTCCTGGTCAACCCCGACATCCTGTGGTCCGAGCCGGGCGCACTGAGACGCCTGGCGGCGTTCATGCGCGATCGGCCGAACGTCGGGATCGCCGGACCGCGCCAGGTCAACGAGGACGGCACCGTGCCGCGCACGGCCCGCAGATTCCCCAGCATCGTGGCGCAGTGCGCCCGCCGATCGACGCTGGGCAGGCTCCCCGGACTCTCCCGTTCCGTCGAGAGCTACGAGGCGGCCGACCTGGACTACCGCCGGACGCAGCCGGTCGATTGGCTGCAGTCGTCCTGCGTTCTGGTTCGCCGCGACTTCTGGAACCGGATCGGCGGCCTGGACGAGCGCTATTTCCTGTTCATGGCCGATTGCGTGCTCTGCTGGCAGGCCTGGGATCAGGGACTGGAGGTCGTCCACTTCGCCGACGCGACGGTCACCGCCGACGGCATCCGCGCGAGCGCGGGCGGCGTCCTGGCGGTCTTCCGCAGCGCGGCCGCCCGGCACCACCTTCGCGACGCCTTCGTCTATCACCTGCGGCATCTCGGGCGGTATCCGGCCGGCCGAAAGCCGGCAGCCTCACTCGCGATGCCGTCCCTGCAGGACGCGCAGCCCGGTTCCTGCAAAATCGCGAACCAGAGCGCGCCCGCCCCGTAAGGCGTTGCGCCACAGCCGCAGCCGACGATAGCGCGGCACGCGCCGGCCCAGCAGCAGCATCGCGGCGAGCCGGCCGACGAGGACGCGTTTGCGGCGCACCTGATAGGGCTGCATCGCCATGAGTTCCGAGACGTCGAGCGGCGCGAGTTCGATGGCACCGGCGGCGACCGCTTCCCTCAGCAGAGCGGCACCGCGTTCCGTCCGGGCGAGCACGGCGCTGATGCCGTCGCGCTCCTCGAAGTCGGGATAACCGTCGCGCGTGAGCCACGCGTCGGCGGCCACGACATCGGCATGCTCGCCCGTGCCGTCCGGACAGATCTTGCAGCGGAACTGGAGGTGGCGGTGCAGTTCGCCGCCCCACGACTCGGCGTAGCTCGTGCTCGCACTGCGCCCGTCGGCAGCCTCGGCCGTCATCCGGCCCGGCCAGCCGCGGCCGCGATAACGCAGGCGCGTCAGCGCCGCCGGGTCCAGTCCCAGCCGGCGCACCAGGATCTCGGTCCCGGCGATCGACGGCACGCCGGCGCAGAAAAACGAGAGCATCCAGGGTATGCGTCCGGCCAGCGACGGCTCGCGCCGCACGTGCCCCCGCAATGCCGCGATGTCGCACGGCTTGCCGACGACGGCGATCCGCTCATACCGGTCGAGGGCTTCGGGGAGCCCGGCGAGAACCGGCGACGGCGCGTAGCGCGAGCCGGCCCGATCGATCAATTCCCCGACGCTCGTGCTAAGCCGCGGCCCCGTCCGCAGTGGCGCCGGCGGATCCGCGCCCACCTGCAGGACGGCATCGACCGCACCGGTTGCGAGAAGATGCGCACAGAGAGCCGTGACGACCCCGCCCGACGCACCCGCGAAACGGATCGCGGGGTCCGTGGCCCAGCCGCGACGGAGCACGCGCACCGGCCCCCAGACGGGATCGACGTGCCCGTCCGCCGCCGGTCCGTCCAGACCGACCCCGGGACAGAGGGCGACGACACGCGCGAGGTCGCCCTCCGACAGCCGCTCTGCCACCGGGCGCGAGAACCCGCGGTCGGTCGTTCGCATCTCGATGGCGGGCACTACAGCGGCACACAGGCCGCATCCGGCGCAGAGGCCGGATGCGACGATCTCGTCGAGGGCACGGAGCCGGGTCAAGCCGCCGCGACCATGCGGGCGACCAGATCGGTGTAGACCCGCAGCCGTTCGGCCGCCTCGCGGTTTCCCACCGCCGCGAGGACGGCCAACTCGCTTCGGCGCTCCAGACCGTCGCGGACTGTGCGGAGCGCATCCTGCAGGCCGCCGGATCGCAGGTCGGCGACGGCATCGTAGCCGAGACTGCGAAAGAGGCCGGTCGCCTTGCGCGTGTAGGCGAGCGGCACCAGCGGCACGCCGGCCGAGAAGGCGGCGATGCAGGCGTGCATCCGGGCGCCGACAAAGAAGTCGAGGCCGGCGATCCACGACTTCGCGTCGCGCGGGTCGTGGAACGCCGGCGCCCTGCGAACCGCCGGAAAGCGCGCGACGAGCCGGTCGGAGACCGCCTGATCCTGATCGGCGTCTCCCGGGGCGGCGAGGACGTGCGTCACCAGGTACACCTCGTGGCCGTCGCGGGCGGTCCAGTCGGCGACGAGCGCGTCGATCAGAGCCGCATAGGGCACCGACAGACCGAAGCCGCGCCCCGCATAGAGGAGGCCCGAGGCGTTGAGGCCGATGCGGATCGGGCCGCCCGCCTGCCGCACCGGCGGCTGCCACGGCAGAAGGAAGGCGACATCGGTCGTCAGGGAGAGCTTGGCCGCCGGGGCGATCCGGCGCGCGAACGTCTCGGATTCCGCATCGCGCGCGAAGACGTGCGCCGCGCGCCGCAGGAGCGCCGCCGCGGGCAGGCGCCGGCCGCGGCCGAAGGGTCCGATGGTCTGCGGCGCCAGGATCAGCGGATTGCCGCTGCGCAGCGCCAGGGCCTTGCTGGCGAGCTGCTTGACGTAGCGGCGCCAGCCGTACACATCGGTGAAACTGTCGCCCTCACCGATGTCGATCAGAAGATCGCAGCGCCTGAAGGCTCCCAGAAGGTCGCCCGTGCGGCGGAACAACGCCGCCGCGGTCAGATCGTGGGGCGGCAACAGCCGAACGCGCCGTCCGGCATAGGCGATTCGCGGCGCACCCCAGTCGGGATGCCCGAAGATAACCACCTCGATCTCGCGCCCGGCGGCTTCGGCAGCCGTCTCGAGAATCGCGAGCTGGGCGAGCGTCAGCGCACGCACGCCCAGATTGCCCGAGGCGAGCGAGTGCCAGAGCAGCCCGACGCGCAGCATGCCGATCAGGTAGAAGAAGCTTTGCCCGATGTAAAGCCGGACGACGCGCCCCGACCGCGCTCAGCCGGCCGCCCTCAGCCGATCGCGCCGGGCTCCCCCGGCAGGCTCAGCTTCGCCATGAACATCCGCGTGGCGAACTCGGCCGGCGAGCCACCCGGAAGAACCGGCGTGAAGCCGCCGCGCGACGCGATCGCGCCGCTACCGAGACCGTAGGGCGCCGCCTTCCCGGCAGGCTGTTCCGAGACCGGCGAGACGCCGGCCGCAGCGGCGCTCTCGGCCAGTTTCGCGGCGAAGCGGTCGTAGACCTGGCTGAGCGTGCGCGCCCCCGACTTGCCGTAGAAGACGTTGCGATTGGAGTGCGCCGCCTCCGGCATCACCTGCGCCGCGATCTGGTTCGGATTGCGCCGCATGGCCGACAGGAAGCGTTTCGCCCCGCCGGCGCCCAGGAAGTGCGCCAGGTAGAGTTCTGTGTCGCCGATCTCGCCGCCCACCGACTTCTGCAGCGACTCCTTGTTGTCGCGCGCATATTCCGCCGCCATCAGCGCGGAGAGCTTCGGATCCTTGCGCAGTTCGAGGATCTCCCGCCGCGTCTTGCCGTCGACCTTTCCGGCCTCCAGCTTCGCCGCATAGTCCTCCAGGCCGTATTTGGCGCCGTTCTCCTTCACCATCGAGAGCCAGGTCCGCTCGATGAACTGATAGAGCCCGGTGGCACTGCTGGTGGGCGCCTTCACGTCGGCACGATAGCCGCTCTCCACGGCAGCTTTTGCCATGAGGTAGGAAAAGCTTACCCCCGTCTCGGCGCTCGCCAGCTGGACGGCGGAGCGCACCGAATCCGGAGCGCCAGCAAATACAGTGGGTTGGATCGCAAGGTTCGCTGTCATGCCCATCACGGCCGTTTCTCTGTCTGCCCTGAGAGAGCAACGGCCGTGCCAGAGCGATTCAGACGACGATGCCCAGTATCAGAGCCAGCAGCACGCAGCCGATCAGCCCTGCCACGAAGACGGCACGCCGCGGCTTCGTCCGGAGGATGATCTCCCCCTGGCGAACGTCCTCCGCGGCGTATGTCGGGGGCTCATGGTCGTCGCGGCGGGCATCAGGGGTCGCGGTCATGACGGGTCTCCTCGATCGGATCTCGATCATGTAACCGGCTCGCCCGCAGCCCTGTTCCCCGTTATGGAAACTCCACCCGCTCGGCTTCGAGGCCGCGATCGGAGATGCGGGTGATCACGCGGATCCGCGCACTCGGCTGCAGCCCCTCGATACCGGAGCGACGCAGGGCATCGGCGCCGATGAAGACGTCCTTGCCGCCGCGTTCCGGGGTCATGAAGCCGTAGCCCTTGCGCGGGTCGAAGAACTTCACCGTCCCCTCCACCGGCCGTCCCGCCAGCGGCGGGGTGCGCGCGGGCGGCGTAGTCGGCACGCCGGCGACCGGGGCGGGCCGCCGGCCCGGAGGCGCTGCGGGAGATCCCGTACGCGCCCAGCCACCACGGCCGCCGGAGCGTGGCACGGTGCTCTCATCGACCGAGTGGATCAGCGCGACCTGAGGTCCCTTGGCGCCCTTGTTCACGTCGCACGCGATGGTCGCGCCTTCCGCCAAGCTGTCGCGGCCCAGCGCCTTCACCGCCGAGGCATGCAGAAAGACGTCCGGCGAGCCGTCGTCGGGCGTGACGAAGCCGAAGCCCTTCTGCGGGTCGAACCACTTCACCCTGGCGGTGACGCCGGACCTGTAGAAGTTGCCGACCGGCGGCGGCCGGCGCTCATCGGTCGCCATCTCGATCTCCCCGACAGTGCGCGACGGTCGCATCGGCGCTCCAGGCGGCAGACGTTAGGCGGTCTTCCGCCGGCTGTCACCGGGCGGCCGGCGCCGGAGCCCCAAGGTCGCGACGTCCGGCCGCCAGATCCCGATAGAGCCGCATATACTGCGCTGCCACGGCTTCGGTCCCATACTTTTCGAGAATCCTCGCCGAAACGCCTCTCCGTTCGTTCGCGGAACGAACCGGAAGCCGTGTCATGTCTGCAATGCGATCAGCCAACGCATCCGCATTCCCGACCGGAAACGTCGTCCCGAGTTCAGGAACAACGACCTCCTGGTTCACCTGGAGATCCGATACGATCGCGTGCAGTCCGCAGGCCAGCCCCTCCAGGACCACGTTGGGCATACCTTCGGAATAGGAAGGCAGCACGAGCGAGTCGGCAAACTGCATGAATTCTTCCGGACATCGGCTCTCGCCCATGTACCTGACAACGAGATCTTGCCTAATGCTGCTCAAGTACTCGACCGAGTCCTCGAAATTGCCGATCTCCCGATAATCCGGTCCAATCAGGACAATTGCCAAAGGACACCCAATATCGGCCTTTTCCAACGCCGCGAAGAGGTCCGACACGCCCTTTCTAACGGTGATCGACCCGACGAAAAGCAGAACTTTTTCGGAAACGAGGCGCGGACGCCCGAGGTGTTTTTGAAAAAGGTCTTCCCGTTCATCATCCTCGATAACGTGAAAGCGGGCGGTATCGACGGCATTGGGTATGGCAACGATTCGGTGATGGGGTACGCCGACGGCCGCCAGTTCCGCACGGATCGTCTCGCTCAACGCAACGAGAACATCGGCACGCGACGCCACCAGCCGGCGGATACCCGAGAGAAGACCGACTCCCCCCTTCGTTTCGAACTCGTTGCGAGCGACCTTGACGATAACCCGTTTCCCGAGCATCCGGGACAACAGGACGCTGATCATCGCCTCCGGTCCACCCCTGACGACGTGAACGACGTCCGCCGCCCGAAACCGGAAAATCTGCGTCAGAAGATGGAGGCAAAACAGATGGAACCGGACGATGTCGATCCGGTACTTCTCCCTGTGCTTCGGGAACAGGCCGCGGATCTTCTCTCCGGATTCGCCGGTACGCTCGCCGTCGAACGCGGTGACGATCGTTATCGCGGTGGCACCGTCCATGGCACGGACCGCCCTATTGACCGTCTGAAGCTGCCTTCCGTATCCCGAATAGGACGGAGGATAGGCGTAGCAAACCTGCAGCACGTTCATCTCGTGAACCCGCTCCAGCCGGCCTACGTCAGAGGAGGGCGCGCTCGACGTGGCGGGTTCGGAGTTGCGACAGCGCAAAGAAGGCTTCCTCGGTACAGGCGACACCGCCCCATAGGTGCTCGCGGCGGCGCCTAGAAGCGGACCCGCCAGCTTCCGTAAGCCGTCGCGAGCCAATCCTTGTCGCCGGGCGTATCCGGCTGGTCGTCCTGCAGGGTGAAGTCGAGGGACACCATGGACGGCCCCCACGGAACCTCGACGCCGAACTCGGCGACATGGATGTCTTCGGCAGAAGCACTGACAGTGTTGCCGCCGAAAGCGCTCTCGGTGCCGTCGCGATTCAGTTCGGCGCGGTGCAGACCGGCACGCCATCTCCAGTTCTCGCTGTCCACGAAGTTCCCGACCAGGGAGTACAGGATCGCATCGTTGTCGAGCGAGTGGCCGAGCGTTCTGTCGCGATAGCGATACCCGTCCCTGTAGGTGCCGTGATTGTAGAAGATGTTCTCATAAGGCGGGTTTCCGCCGTTCAGCCGGCCGCGCGTATCCGACATCTCGACGGCCAGCTGCCAGTCGCCGCGGAGTGTGGGACTGTACGCGGCGATGGAACTGCCGCCGAGCCACCCTCCCTTACCCGGCCAGCCGCTGATCTTGTCTTCGGCGACGTACTGACCGTAGATCGAGAACAGGGATTCGCCGACGGGAACGGAATATTTCGCGTCCAGACCGGCCAGCTGATTGATCGCGTTTCCGCCGCCGGTCTGGTCTCCGACAGCCAGTCCTCTCAGGGCGTCGCTCCAGGTCCCCAACGAGCAGGACTGATCCTCGCCGCAGAGCATGATCGACCGATAGATCGAGAGCTGGAACCCCTGGACGGGCTCCGCGCTGACGAACATGTCCCACAGCAGGACGTTGTCGACGGTGCGGTTGTCGTCCAGCCATCCGACGGCCGTTCCGAGCTGCCAAGGCCCGATCCAGCTCAACCACGGCGTCTCGAACGCGCTGGTGTCGTTCCGCATCACACCCACGCGCGGATGCGGGCGCGCGTTGTTCGAGCGGATCAGACTGCTGACATTGCCGGATCCCCACCATTCCTCCAGGGTGCCTGCGTAGAGGAGCCAGCCGCCGAGTTCCTGCGCGATGTAACTTCGGTCCAGGTTCGGCGATGCATCGTTGAACTTGAAGTCGCTCAGGATGCCGGCGTTCAGGCGGATCGCCGTCGTATCCCAGAGATATTCGACGCCGACCTCGACATCGATCTCGTCCCGGCCCGTGTCCCGAAAACCCCGCACCAGCCGCGGTTCGTTCGACACCTGTGCGCGCGCTTCGATATGCGCCTTGTTCGGCTCAGCCTCGTACCTGTAACGGGCACGCAGTCGGGCCAGAGCGTTCCGGACGATCGGCGGTACGTCCACGCCGTCGGCGCGCGCGAAGGCCTTCGATACCTGACGCCATGGAATCGGCCAAGTCGCCGTGACACCGTCGATTAGGCCGAAACCGGCCAGCACCTCGACGTCACGCCGGAGGATATCGTCCCCCACCTCGACCCACGGGCTCGCAGAAGCCGGACCCACCGCCCCGATCGATGCGGCCACGAGTGCGCCGAGAGCAAATCCAGCGGCCTTGCGCGAAGAGCGCCTGCGCGACGATACCGATTTCATAGACACCACTTCTCAAGCGTCGGCTCTCTCAGCCCACTAGCACGGCATCCTAGCACCGGCAATCCGAAGCGTCGCGCCCGCCGGATTGCCGCGGGCGGCGGCGGGGGGTAGGAGTAGGGACCGCCAGTCGACGCCAACCCGGGAACGCCGCATGCCGAACGCCAGCATCGCCGATCTGATCGAAGACCGCTTCGGTGTGCGTATCGACCTCGGCGCGGACGTGCCGGGCGAAGAGACGCTGGCGCGCGTGCTGGCGCGGCGTACCCACCGGCGCTATGCCGACAGGCCCGTCCCCGATCCCCTCCTCCAGACCCTGCTCGCCTGCGCCTTTTCGGCGAGCGCCAAGTCGGACCTGCAGCAGTCCGGCGTCATCCTCGTCCGGGATCCCGCCAAGCGTGCGACCATCGCCGGCTGGATCCCGGATATGCCCTGGATCGCGCAGGCCCCCGTCTTCATGGTGTGGGTCGGCGACAGTCGGCGGATCCGACGCATCTGCGAACTGCGCGGCAAGCCGTTCGGGAACGACCACCTCGACAGCTTCCTGAACGCGACGGCCGACTGCGCGCTCGCGATGCAGACCTTCATCCTCGCCGCCGAGGCGGCCGGGCTCGGCTCCTGCTGCATCAGTGCGGTGCGCAACCATGCCCAGGCACTGGCCGACCTCCTGGAGATGCCGAAGTGGACGTTCCCGGTCGCCGGGCTCTGCCTCGGATGGCCGGAGCGCGAGGGCTTCGTCAGCGCCCGGCTGCCGCTGTCGCTGTCGGTGCACACCGATCGCTACGACGACTCCCGGCTGGAGGAGGAGGTCGACGGCTACGACCGCCGGCGCGAGGCGCGCAACCCGACCCCGCCCGAGAAGCAGCGCGACCGCGACCTCTACGGGACCTCGCCGACCTACGGCTGGTCGGAGGACAAGGCGAGGCAGGTCTCGCACACCGAACGGGACAATCTGGGTCCGTTCGTGCGGCGCCAGGGGATAGGGCTGGAGTGACCGGCGCGTCGGGCCGCTCATGATCGGCACTGGGGCGCTGCGGGCGCTGTTCTCGCGTACCGGCGGGATCGGCCGCGCCTTCTCCAACCGGAATTTCCGCATCTGGACGACGGGCAACGTCTTCTCGCTGATCGGCACCTGGATCCAGCGCGTCGCCGTCGGCTGGCTCACATGGGAACTCACCAAGTCGGGCGCATGGCTCGGGCTGATGGCCTCGGCCGAGTTCCTGCCGTCGATCTTCGCGGGCCCGCTCGGCGGCGCCGTCGCGGACCGCGTCGACAAGGTGAACCTGACGCGGATCTGCCAGATCGTGCTGGGCATCCAGGCGCTCGTCCTGGGCGCGCTTACCCTCGCAGGCAGCATCACGCCGGAGATCCTGTTCCTCCTGACGCTCGTCTTCGGCATCGTGACCGCCTTCAACCAGCCGTCGCGGTTGTCGCTGATCGCGGTCCTCGTCCGGCGCGAGGACATCTCCGCCGCGGTGGCGATCAACTCGATCATGTGGAACGGCGCCCGGTTCGTCGGGCCGGCGATCGCCGGCGGACTGATCGTCTGGGTCGGCGTCGGCTGGACTTTCATGGTGAAGGCGGCGACGATCCTGATCTTCCTCTTCTCGATCTCGCTGCTGCGCCTGCCGCCGGTCCCGAACAGGCAGGCCACCGTGTCGATGTGGCGCGAGATCACCGAGGGCTTCGCCTACGTCTTCCGCCATCCGGCGATCGGGCCGCTGCTCCTGGTCCTCGTCGCCGGATCGGTCTTCGCGCGCCCCTTCGCCGAACTGCTGCCGGGCTTCGCGGACGCGGTGTTCGGCCACGGCGCCGACGGCTTGGCGATCCTGACCTCGGCCACCGGCCTGGGTGCCATGATCGGCGGCATCTGGCTCGGCCAGCGCGGCCGCCTGACCGGCCAGACCGGGATCTCGATCACCAGCACGCTGCTGCTGTCGCTGGGCCTGCTCGGCTTCTGTGCCACGGACGTCTTCTGGATCGGCGCCGCCAGCCTCGTCGTGGCGGGATTCGGCATGGTGGTGCACGGGGTCACCACCCAGAGCCTGATCCAGCACGCCTGCGACCCGGCGATGCTGGGCCGCACGCTCAGCATCTACGGCTTGAGCTTCCGGGCCGGACCGGCGCTGGGCGCCATCGTCATGGGCGCGGCATCCGACTTCGTCGGGCTGCGGGCACCGGTGGCCGTGGGGGCGGTCCTCTGCATCGCCGTCTGGGCCTGGGCCATCACACGACGGGAATCACTGGCCGCGCAGTTGGAGGCGACGGAAACGGAGGGGTGAGCGTGCGCGGTCAGCGCTGGTAGCCGAGCACCCGTCCCGCGACCGCGTCGAGCCGCGCCATCATCTCCGGATCGCGCATTTCCGGCGCCGTGATGATCGCGTTGTCGAGCGCATGATGGCAGCCGGCGGAGCACGGCCCGCTATGGCCGGCCAGCTTCGGTACGACCGCACGGACGAGCGAGCGCGCCGTATCGGCATTGCCGAGCAGCACCTTCACGACGGCCTCGACCGTCACATGGTCGTGGTCCGGGTGCCAGCAGTCGTAGTCCGTCACCATGGCGACGGTCGCGTAGCAGATCTCCGCCTCGCGGGCGAGTTTCGCCTCCGGCATGTTGGTCATGCCGATGACGTCGCAATCCCAAGAGCGATAAAGGTTCGATTCGGCCCGCGTCGAGAATTGCGGCCCCTCCATGACGAGGTAGGTCCCGCCCCGCACGGCATCGATGCCCTGCTCCGCGGCGGCCGCCTGCAGCGCGTCGCCGAGACGTCGGCAGACGGGATCCGCCACCGAGACGTGGGCCACACACCCCGTGCCGAAGAAGCTCTTCTCGCGGGCGAAGGTGCGGTCGATGAACTGGTCGACGATCACGAAGCGGCCCGGAGGCAGTT
>Ga0114916_1001297_pt1 | contig 14531 bp, 7 predicted proteins | sample MalvirAntarct_66_FD_83501 | JGI IMG/M metagenome (GOLD analysis project Ga0114916, IMG submission 83501) | Marine viral communities from the Global Malaspina Expedition - Malaspina viral metaG Antarct_66 | ecosystem: Environmental > Aquatic > Marine > Oceanic | place: West Anvers Island... | reverse complement strand
TATGAGCACTATTGAGAAGATGACTAATATCATTATTTCTAGATTTTAAAAATTTGGACTACTGACAAAATAGGTGATGATCAGCAGTGGATTACATTATTATTGAAGCTAACAAATTTCTACCATCTTTCCTTTAAATTTTTCCTGCGCGATTAAGCAAAAGTCTAATACTGCTTTGATACATAATTGTTAAATACACTTATACCTGACAATGCCAAACAAAAAAAGCAGACTCCTCAGTCTGCTTTTTTCTCTAAAATTTAAATTTTTGGTTATCTTTTTAAGATGTAGAAGTATGAACGCCTGTTCAATTGATGTTCTTCTGAGCTACATTTAACGCCGTTAGAACATTTGTTCAACAATTGAGATTCTCCGTATCCGATAGCACTTTCAATACGTTCAGCCGTAATGCCACGAGATAGAAGATAATCTCTGGTCGATTTTGCTCTGCGGTCAGATAATTTCATATTGTAGCTATCACTTCCTCTACTGTCCGTATGGGATTCAATTTTTATCACCATTTCAGGATGTTCTCTCATCACATCAACGATATGCTCTAATTCATACTCAGCATCTGTTCTGATGTTCCATTTATCGAAATCAAAGAAGATGGGATTGATGACAATTTGGTTGTTATCAATTAATGGGATTAAGTAAAGATCTGCTTTGTTTACCTTTCCATCTTCAAAAGAGGTAACCACTTTCTTAAGATCGTCTTTATAATCTTTTTTACTGCCTAACACCGTATAACTTTTATCACAATCGGCATCAAATTCATAAGCTCCTGTAAGGGTCGTCATAACGGTTGCAATAATTTTCCCTGAGCTGTTAATCAATTTTACTTCAACGCCAGCAAGAACCTCATTTGTTTTTGCGTCTCTGGCGATGCCTTCAATTTTTTGCTGACATGGTTCAGCGTTAAAACCATAAATGTCATCACTACCTTTTCCACCTGGTCTATTAGAAGAAAAGTAACCTGTATCGTTACTATCGTTTTTAAAGAAGGCGAAATCATCATAGCCACTATTGTAAGGCGCTCCTAAATTTTCGGGTTCGGCATCGCCATCTTTTAGGATATTCGATTTATAGATGTCCAAAAGACCTAAATTTAAATACCCATCAGATGAAAAATAGAAGGTACTGTCTTTAGCTATAAACGGAAACATTTCACGGCCTTCAGTATTTACTTTAGGGCCTAAATTTTTAGGCTGGCCGTATTTCCCATCTTCTAAAATATCCACCACATAAATATCGGTTTGACCCAATCCGCCCTCGCGATCAGATACAAAATAGAGTTTTGTGTTATCTGGACTTAGAGTAGGGTGACCGTTAGAAAAATAATCATCATTAAAAGGAAGTTCTACAATAGCTTCCCATTGATCTTCCTGTAAGCTGGCCTTATAAAGTTTTAAATGCGATGTGCCTTTACGGTCGTAATCCAATTTATTTCTTTTGTCAACATTATCTCTTGTAAAGTAGATGGTTTGGCCATCATTTGTAATCGCTACTGAAGCTTCATGATAAGCCGTATTGATTTTTGAGGATTTTATAAAATCAGGTTCGCCATATTCCTTTTTACCGTCATTATCGGTTACCGAAACAACGAAAAGATCTAAAAAAGGTTCGTCATTCCATCCGTAATTTTTTTTCAAGTCGGCATGCCTTGAGGAGGCGAAGTACATGTTCCCATTGGCGGTATAGCCACCAAAATCAGAGAAGGGCGTATTGAAAGCCAAATTTTCAATTTCAACCACTAGGTCCTCGGTGGAGGCTAACTCTTCATAGATGTCCAAATTATTGGCGTCAAAGTTTTTTACACGACTGTCTCCGGATTGGATTTCTTTAAACTTCACCAACCATTTGTCCGCCTCAACATAATTTCCAATACTTCTTAAGCTCTGAATGTATTTGAAAATGTATTCTGGATTAATGGAGTTGTACTTGTTTAGAGCTTTACCATACCACAAAGCAGCTTCCTGAGACTTTGAGTTGTTGTAATAACAATCTCCCAATCTGGTTAACACATGGGCACTACTGTCGCCTTTTTTGACGGCTTCTTCGTAGAGTTCAGTTGCTTTAACATAAGCGAAATTCTCGAAGAATTTATCGGCCAATTTTTTTTGAGCAACCATGAACGTGCTACTAAGCGCAAAAAGAAATATAAATAATTTTGTTTTCATAGTTATAAGTTTTAGAAGTATCGAGGCGATTTAATACGTTTACTTTTAAAGATTTCGAACATTAGAAGGATTTCATGTGTTCCACTAGTATAAGGTCTTAAATCCGAGAACGGATATTCATAAGCATAACCTATCCGCAATTGTTTTGATACCTGAAAATCTGCAATTCCACTTAATGCGGATGTGTTCTCATCAATTCGATAGCCTCCACCGATCCAAAATACTTCATTGAAAAGAAAGTTGGCAGTTAAATCTAACGATAATGGAGCGCCATTGGTAGCTTTCAACATAAATGCTGGTTTAAATTTGGTTATTGCACCAAGATCGAATACATACCCTCCAGTAAAATAGTAGCTCAATCGTTCTAAAGCTTCAAACTCCTGCTCACCATTATAATCCGTGTTTAATAATCGAGGCGCTGAAAGACCGAGGTACCATTTATCCGTATGCCAATAGGCACCAGCACCTACATTTGGTTTCCATCTGTTTTCGTAACCATAAATGACAGGATCATCAAACTCAGCTTCCCTGAAATCGGGGTCAAGGCTAAATCCGGTAAACCCAGCTTTCAGACCAAAAGCCAATTTGGTATTCTGACCTGTTTGAATGGTGTATGAAAAGTCAGCATAAACGTATTGGAAATTTTGGTATCCGAGTTCGTCATTAACAAAAGACATTCCTAAACCAATCTTCTCATTACGCAATGGCGCATGTACAGAGAGTGTTTGGGTAGTAGGCGCTCCTTCGAGGCCTACCCATTGACTTCTATGCAAGCCTACCATGCTTAAGGTCTCACGACTTCCCGCATAGGCCGGGTTTATAGAAATGGTATTATACATATACTGTGTAAACTGTGGTAGTTGTTGGGCAACTCCCACCCCGCTGGTGAACAGTATGAAAACGATGATGTTAAACTTTAAAAATTTCATAGGTTAAAATTTATTTGGTTGCAACGTAGATAGGACCTGCAAAAGGTTCTAATCCACTGTTTTTTAGGTTAACGACGTAATAGTATGTTCCGGTTGGTACAAAATTTGAATTACCAACTGAAGCTTTAGAAGAGGTTCCATTCCAATCATTTTGGTAGTTTTTTGATTCGTAAATCATAGCACCCCAACGGTTGAATATTTGTAACTCTACCGTAAATCCACAAGATTCGACCCCTGTGATTGTGAAGAAATCATTCTTACCATCCAAATAGGTAGTCACCGCTCTTGAAATAACCACATCCTCAGCACCACATGGTAACACTACACAGTCATCATGTAAGGTAATGTTCACAAAAGTTTCAGATGTACAATAATCATCAGCCAAAGTGTATTTAAAGGTATAAGTTCCCAATTCTAAATTGTTAGGGTTGAAAAGACTACCATCTAAGGTGGCATTTCCAGTTACAACTGACCAAGTTCCATTGGCATCGTAAGTTCCACTGAACAAATCGAAGAGATTGAAACTGATGTCATCTCCATTACACAATTCAGTATCCATGGCAGCTATGACAATAGTAGGGCTTACATTAATTACTTGCGTAAATTCCGCATCATTACCACAAGTATCAGATACCGTCCAAGTTCTTGTAATTACATAAGTCTCCACGCCTTCAGCAGCCGTTGAAGTTTCATTAAATACGACAGTAATGTTATTAGAGCAAGCATCTTCAAACACTAAATCTGGGACGCTTGGAATATTATCACAAGCAATGGAAATTACTGTATCATACGCATTAACTAAACTAGGCGCTGTGGTATCCATGACATTGATGGTTTGTGATGCTGTTGAAGCATTGCCACAAGCATCTGTCGCTGTCCATGTTCTGGTGATTGAATAATCACCTGCGCACGCACCATTTGATGTGACATCAACAAAAGTTAAGGTCACTTCAGACCCACAAGCATCTGTAGCAATTGCTTGCGCAAAGTTTGGTGTTACAGCACAGTCCACAGTTGTCTCAGCTGGTAAAGCAGCAAAAACAGGGGCGGTGTTATCTTGTACGTTAATCGTTTGAGATGCTGTAGCAATATTATTATTAGCATCCTTAGCTGTCCAAGTTCTTGTGATGGAATACGTTCCTACACAATCGCCGTTAGTCGTAACGTCTTCAAAAGTTAAAGTAACTTCAGAGCCACAAGATCCAGTAGCTGTTGCTTGCGTAAAGTTAGGTTCAGCACCACATTCTATAGTTGATTCAGCAGGTAATGCCGCGATTGTAATCTCAGAATTAGTTTCAACATTGATGGTTTGTGATGCTGTAGAAGCATTGCCACAAGCGTCAGTTGCAGTCCACGTTCTCGTAATGGCATAAGCACCTGTACTGTCACTTTCAGTTTTAACATCTGCAAAAGTTAGCGTCACCTCAGACCCACAAGCATCCGTAGCGGTAGCTTGCGCAAAATTAGGTTCTACACCACATTCTACTGTAGATTCCGCAGGTAAAGCAGCGATAACAGGAGCAGTCGTGTCTACAACATTAATTGTTTGAGAGGCTGTAGCTGATTTACCATTAGCGTCCTTAGCTATCCAAGTTCTTGTAATGGTATAAGTACCTGCACAGTCGCCTTCAGTAGTAACGTCATCAAAAGTTAGGGTCACCTCAGCGCCACATGCACCTGTAGCTACCGCTTGTGCAAAGCTAGGTTCTACACCACAATCAACGGTCGATTCAGCAGGTAAGGGAGCGATAACCAACTCAGTATTATTTTTAACAGTAATGGTTTGTGATGCTGTAGAAGCATTGCCACAAGCGTCAGTTGCCGTCCAAGTTCTCGTAATGGCATAAGCACCTGTACTGTCACTTTCAGTTTTAACATCTGCAAAAGTGAGCGTCACCTCAGGCCCACATGCATCCGTAGCGGAAGCTTCAGCAAAGTTAGGTTCTACACCACATTCAACTGTTGAATCCGCAGGTAACGCAGCGATAACAGGAGCGGTGGTGTCTTGAATATTGATGGTTTGTGATGCTGTAGAAGCATTGCCACAAGCATCAGTCGCTGTCCAAGTTCTCGTGATGGCATAAGCACCTTCACATACGCCGGCAGTTTTAATATCTTCAAAGGTTAAGTCTACTTCAGATCCACAAGCATCCGTGGCAACAGCTTGAGCGAATTCTGGTGTCACAGCACAATCTACGATAGTGTCACCAGGTAAGGCTGCAAATACTGGTGCAGTGGTATCTGAAATTGTGTAAGTAGCAGTTGTGCTGCTAGTGTTTCCACATCCATCTGTAGCCGTAAAAGTAATAGTGCCTGAAGTATTACAAGCTTCAGAAAGACTTGTAAAGTTATTAGTCCATGTTACTGCAGAACAGGCATCCGTAGCTGTAGCACCACCATTGGTGTCTAACCAATTTTGGAAGTCCTTCATCGTATCATCATTGCCACATTCAGCGGTAAAATTCGCTGCTGGTGTTACTACTGGTGCCGTCGTATCCATTATAGTGTAAGTTGCACTAGTAGTGCTCGCATTGCCACAAGCGTCAGTTACTGTAAAAATCACAGTTACTGGTTCCGTACAATCTGAAACAGAACCGTCATAGTTGTTAGTCCAAGTTAGGTCAGTTGCACAAGCATCAGAAGCAGAAGCCCCCCCGTTGTTTGCCAACCAAGCTTCCAAAGCGCCATCAGTGCCATTAACACTACAATCTACAACAAGATTACTGGCAGCTGTTTGAATAACGGGTGCGGTAGTATCTAAAATTGTAATAAACTGAATTGCTGTAGTAGTCAAACCACAAGAATCTGTTGCAGTCCAAGTTCTTTCGATGATTTTTGTGTTGCCACAAGTATCTAAGGCATCAGCATCTACATATGTCACAGAAACAGCGCCACAAGCGTCAAATGCGTCGGGAACTCCAGTAGCAGACGGATCAGTAGATTCCGAACATTCTACCACAGCATCTTCTGGCGCGGTGATTGTTGGAGGTGTTGTATCCACAATAGTAATGGTTTGGGCTGTTGTAGAAGTATTTCCACATTCATCAATAGCAGTCCATGTTCTAGTGATGCTTTGTGTATTGCCACAACCTGCAATCGCGCTGTCTTCAAAAGTGATGACAACGTCACCACAACCATCGGTTGCAGTAGCTTCTCCAAATCCGCCATCGCTCATACGGGATAAGCCTGAACATTCTAATGTCACATCAGCAGGAGCAGTAATAACCGGTGCAGTAGTATCAACTACATTTATGGTTTGCGACGCAGATACGGTGTTTCCACAAGCATCTGTTGCCGTCCAAGTTCTTGTAATCGTCTGGGTTGCGCCACAAGCGTCTACCGCTGCATCTACGTAAGTAAGGGTAACCTCACCGCAGGCATCAGTTGCTGTTGCCAAACCAGTAGCGTCAGGATCAATAGATTCTGAACACTCTACAGTCGCATCCGCTGGTATCATTAAGGTAGGCGCAGTAGTGTCTGAAACTGTAATAGTTTGCGTACCAGCGCTTGTATTTCCACAAGCATCTGTAGCTGTCCAAGTTCTTGTAATTACTTGAGTTGCTCCACAATTTTCTACACTTGCATCTACGTAGCTTATGTCTACTGTGCCACAAGGCTCAGTTACTGTTGCAATTCCTGTAGCAGATGGCTCTAACGAAGTGCCACATTCTACCTTTACGGCAGCAGGTAAGATAAGTTTTGGTGGTGTGGTGTTCGCAATGGTGAAAGTTTGTGTACTAGATGCTGTTTGATTACAGGCATCAGTAACCGTAAAAGTTCTGGTTACAATGAGGGGGCAAGTGCCTGACGTCGTGTCCATATAGTTTACAGTATTAATTCCGTCTCCAATTATGCTTCCACCTTCGGTGGTAAATTGAGAAGCACTGATGGTTACTGCAGTTTCACTGTAAGCTAATGCAGATGTGATATCAGTCTCGGCACATCCAACCACGTCTACAGCTGCAGGAGCAGTGATAGCGATAGGGCTGGTTGTCTCCGCAGTGATATTGAAAGATGCTGTTGCCGTACAGTTTGAACTGGCATCTGAAACGGTTAGCACATATGTGCCTGCACCAGCATTACTCAAATCTTGCGTTGTAGCAACCTTCGTGCCGTTCATTTCCCAAACATAAGTGTAATCACCTGATCCGCCAGCAACTGAAATGTCTAAACTGCCACTGTTGGAGTCGAAACAAGATGCATTAATTTGATCTTGTAACGTAATGGTCAATCCATCGTTTACGGTTACCGTAAGTGGTGTTCTGTTAGGATTAACACAGTTTTCAGCTGGACCTTCAGAAACATAATACGTAAATGTACCGGTAACGCTAGTATCAGGTGTTAATGAAGTTTGAGCTACGGTATTAGGATTGTTATCTGCATAATAGAATACAGTATAATTAGGATTGCTAGCTTGTGCAGATAATGGATTGGCTGTCTCACCTACGCAATACGTTACATTTGTTATTGAAGGTGAAGAAGTAACTTTAGTGACTTCAATAGTCAAAGTATACGTACAGTTGGTCACTCCTGGAGGCACGGCATAATAAGTAGTCACACCAACGGTCGCAGGAAAAGGGTTGGATGCGTTGTACTGAATAGAGGCATCAGTGACAGGAACAGTATCATAAAATAAGGATCCTGGAGGGAACTGTGCTGCTATTTCAGAAACAGGAATGCTGTTAGATTCTAAATTGCAGAATAAAAAGTCTCTAGATACTGAAACGTCGCTACAGTTATCAAGAATGAATTGTTGAGCATCAATATCGATGACAATTGGGTCCGTATTAGGAATGCCTTCACAAACGCCATTGTTGTCATAACCTTGAATTAAAGGTAGGGTAAAGTTGATTCCTGAAGTGGCACCGGTTCCTGAAATTGTACCGCCTAAAATGATCACTTTAGGACCACAATCTGCATTTACTAAAATAGAACAATCTTCTGTTGTTTTTAATTTGAAACGTAGGCTTGCCAATAATTTGTTGATGTCAGCATCTAAGGGAAGATAAGCAATATCCCACACAATAGATCCGGTTGCTCCCAAATTAGGATCAAAGTAAGGTGCTGTAGCCTCAAACAGGCTGTCGTATTCATTAAATGTAATACTACCAGGCACAAATTGAGACGTAAATGGAATCGGAATAACCACTTTGGCGTTTTTAATAGGTTCTGTACCTTTATTTCTAATGTCTAAATTGTATAATAACTCATCTCCAGGTAACGCTACATAAGGTGCTGTAGCTGGTGATCCTTGAATCTCAACTACAGATAATAGTCCTTCTGCTTCCGGAACGTAAGAATCGACGGCAAAGGTGATGTTGAAAATGGCATAGGTATCTTGCGTAGATCCATATTGAAATTGAGCAGACGTTTGATTGTTGTTGATAATTGCTTTATCCGCATTATCTAAATCGAACATGCTAATGTCAATTCCAGTATTATTGAGGAGGTAAGGAATTCTATTTCCCGGCGTTTGGATGGACGAATTGAAAAAGTTGCTAGCACTGTTTAAACCATGCTCTAAAGCGGTATAAATATTATCGCTATTTCTTCTAATTTTAAAATAATCTCCGGCAATAATTCTATCACCTTCACCTGCCATAATACCAAGTTTTACCTTAACTGGGCCTTGTTGTGTGGTGTTGAAACCGGAAACATCCAATAAATAACTTTGAGTAATACTACTGTCTACAAAAGCATGACCATCAAATACAGTGATATCTTTCCAGCTCATTTCTGAATTTTCATAGACTACAACCATACCCCAGCCACCGTAATAACCAATGCCGTCACCATCGCCTTCAACAAGAGCCATATCAGCAATGTGGTACAATCCATTTTTACCGTTAATTTTTACGTAGTCTGTAATGTCTACATACGCTGAAAATATGTCATTATCAAAACCTGATGGATAGTAAATATCCGTAGGTTTAGCCATTAGCTGAGTATAACCAGAGGCATTCGGGCCTTTAATAGAGACCTTTCTTTTGTTGAACGTTTTGGTACGCTCAACAGTTTCGTTATAGGTATCCGTAAAGGTTACGGTAAGGTGCGCCCTGTTTTCTGGAAACACTTCTAATCGACTGACTTTAAGTACAAAGTCAGAACCTGTGTAGATAGTATAAGGCGATTTTAAAATGGCAGAGGCATTACTTAAACTTGTTAAAGCAATTTGTGTTTGAGGTCCATTATTGACAGAAACCTTTAAAGTTGTTTTATTGTCATTTTCACCCTTATTAAAGTAGAACTTAACCGTATTGCCGCCCCCGTTGGAAGTGAAGGTATAGGTGGTCAGACTACTTGTATTTGTAATAGCTAAAGTATAGTTTGTATTGGGGATCGCTTCACCATTAAAGATTTGTTCTGTATTGGTCACTTTCTCAGAGATCGTGTTACCGGTTTCAAAATCTTTAGTAATCGTAAAGTCAGTGCTACCGCTAGATCTCCCAGTCCAATATAAACCTGCATACACAATGTTGGTACATTCTGGGCTAATCTGATCAGACAAATTTAACGAGGCCGCTGACGAGTTCCAAGTGCTTGGGTCATTGTCTACGTCCACATATTCCATGTCTTCACTGTTACTGGAATTGTCGCTGTAATTCACTAAAGTTAAGTTGGTATTGCCCAACATGGTAAAATCGCCTTTTACATTGTAAATGGTTTTATCCGGCGTAAATGCTGAGGCTCGGGGTTTAAAGTCAACCTTAACCTGTGCCTTCGCAAAAAATGTTGGTGCTAGTGCAAAAACAGTCACCAATACTAGCTGCAGTATTGGTTTAATGTTAAAAATTTTTTCAGAGTATAGTTTTTTCATAGTGATAACTTTTAAATAAGTCAGTAGGTATTATGAACGTTGGTAAGTGTTGTAATAAATAATAAGTTTAGGGTCGGCATTTTGAATAAAAGTTCTGATTTGAGCGTCCGTAACAGGAAATTCACATTTAAGGTAGACATACTTTAAATTGTTAAATCCTCTGAGAGAAGCCATATTAAATGGTGTTCTCAAATCGTTCTCTGAAGCCAGATCAATTTTAATCATTTCCACTGTATTGAAAAGCGGGTTGCGTTTAGAAACCACATTAAAGGATTGGGCATCCTTGAATTTCAATACCAAAGGATGTGCTTTGCCTTTAACTTTAGATAGGGAATTATTTTTAACGTATACCGTCGCATTGAGATCATACAATAAATCTGAGGGAAGCTTTGCCGTCGTTTGAGAACTTCTGTTTCCGACAACAACATCACTCGATGTAAACCTATCTGAGTTGCCAGTTAAATTATGGATGACGGTATCTTGGGAAAAACAGGTTCCTGAGAAAAGTCCGATAAGCATAAGGCTACTTAATAACTTTGTTTTAAATTTGGTATTCATAGTCCTAGATATTTAATAAACTGATTATTTTAACACTCTATTAATTTGTAAACTTTACATTTAAATTCCAATAATGGCGGATGGCCAATACGGTTTTAGTTTAGCGTTGACGGAAATGCCTGAAACTAAAAATAGATTTTGTAAATGTTTTGAGGGAAGAGGTTGCGTAGGGCAACACAGGGATAAATTGATTAACATGTTTTAGATTTGGGATCATAACATTGATTATTTTTGACAAAGCAACAGATAACTAATAGGTAAAACAAAAATAAATGTTAAAGGGCCTGAAATAATCGTTAAAACGGACATGCTCAGCACATTAACGTTAATAACCGCACTTAATCGAACTTATTATGAAGAGTATCGTATTTATCAGGCATGCAAAGTCCTCTTGGGAGCAGGATCTCACTGACTTGAAGCGTCCTTTAAGTTCTAGGGGCATCACTGATGCCAACCTTGTTTCCAACGCTTTTGGGTATTTTGATTTTTATCCCGATATTATTTTTTCAAGCCCCGCAAACAGAGCTTTAAGTACTTGCAAAATTTTCATGGAGAATTTACATTATCCGGACAGCTTGCTGCGTATTGAAGAGCAAATTTATGATTTCGGAGGGAACCGTGTGTTTCGCTTCATTAAAAGCCTCGACACTACTCAAAATAAGGTAATGATTTTTGGCCACAACCATGCCTTTACGGAATTGACTAACAGTTTGGGAAACCAGTCTCTGGATAATTTGCCAACCTCCGGAGTAGTGAAAATTAATTTTGACATTTCATCTTGGCAAGACATTCAAAAAGGTAAAACAGAGCTGATTTTAAAACCTAAGGATCTTCGTTGAAATGGCACTTAAATTGTTCGTTTAAAGCTCCTTTAGAGGGACCTAAATGCCTAATATTATCAAATAATTAATCCTGATCATCTCTCTTTATTTTGAGTTAGAAATAGAATATATTTGTCAGAGATTAAATACAGTTCGCACTTCATGGTTACAGATATAAATTCCAATACATACATCAATAGAGAGTTGAGCTGGCTACAGTTTAACGAACGTGTTTTACAAGAAGCGGAAGATGAGAATGTTCCATTAATTGAACGGCTTCGGTTTTTGGGTATCTTCTCCAATAATTTAGACGAGTTTTTTAAAGTGCGGTACGCTACGGTTAAACGAATTGATGAGGCTGGAAAAACGGGTAAAAGTGAGTTGGGCGGCATTTCAGCCAGTGAATTATTAGAAATCATCACGCAAATTGTCATCAAACAGCAGAGTGATAGTTTGCATATTTTGGCTACCATCCACAAGCGTCTTGAAGATGAACAGATTCATATGGTCAATGAGACGCAAATTGATGATACCCATCACAAGTTTATTAAAAATTATTTTATTCAATATGTGAGCCCGGCATTGGTGACCATCATCTTAAGCGATTTGGTAAAACTTCCTACCTTAAAAGACAGTGCCGCTTATTTGGCGGTAAAGATGGTTTTGGCCAACCAACAAAAGCAATATGCACTTATAGAGATTCCAAAATCCATGGACCGATTTGTGGTGCTTCCAAAAAAGGGTCAGGATAATTATATTATTCTATTAGATGATTTGCTGCGTTATTGCATGGATGATATATTTAATATTTTTGAATATGAATCCGTTTCTGCGCACATGATTAAAATTACTCGGGATGGCGAACTGGATTTTGAGAGTGATTTAAGCAAGAGTTTTATTGAGAAAATATCTGACAGCGTCAAACACCGACAAACTGGAGAGCCGGTGCGTTTTGTGTATGATAAAACTATTGATGAACAAACCCTGTTGTTCCTGATGAATATGATGGGAATAGATTCTAAGGACAGTGTCATTCCTGGCGGGCGTTATCACAACAGACGTGACTATATGGATTTTCCCAGTTTGGGAAGGACTGATCTGTTATATGATAAAATCAAGCCACTACCCGTAAAAGGCTTGAGTTTGGAACGCAGCATCTTTAAAAATATCGCTAAAAAGGACTATTTATTACATACGCCGTATCACACGTTTTCCTACATTGTTAAGTTTTTAAGGGAAGCCGCCTTAGACCCTAAGGTGAAAAACATAAAAATTACCATCTACCGTTTGGCGCAAATTTCGCACGTGGCCAGTTCATTGATTAACGCCGCTAAAAATGGTAAAAAAGTGACCGTGGCTATAGAGTTGCAGGCTCGTTTTGATGAGCAGGCCAATATTGATTATGCTGAACAAATGGAAACGGACGGTGTCAATCTCTTATTTGGAGTTAAAGGCCTTAAAGTGCACAGCAAAATGTGTGTGATAGAACGTGAGGAAAATAACAAAATTAAGCGATATGGCTTTTTAAGTACGGGGAATTTTAACGAATCGACCGCTAAATTGTATACTGATTTTACCCTGTTTACATCCGATCAAAAAATTTTAAAAGATGTGGTTAAGGTCTTTGATTTTTTTGAAACCAATTATAAAATTTTTAGTTATAAGCACATCATTGTCTCGCCCCATTATACAAAAACGAAGTTGTTTAAACTGATTGATACGGAAATTGAGAACGTCAAAAATGGAAAACCTGCTTTTATTAAATTGAAGTTGAACAGCATTTCAAGTTATATGATGGTGGATAAACTTTATGAAGCCAGTAGGGCGGGCGTTAAGATTCAGATGATTGTAAGGGGGATTTGCTGCTTAGTTCCGGGAATTAAAGGGATGAGTGAAAATATTGAGGTGGTGAGTATCATTGATAAGTTTTTGGAACATACCAGATTATTGGTATTTTGCAATAATAATGACCCCAAAGTCTTTATTTCATCCGCGGATTGGATGTCGCGAAATATTGAAAACCGAGTGGAGGTCACCTGTCCTATTTATGATAAAGATATTAAACAGGAATTACTGGATGTTTTTGACATCTCTTGGAGTGACAATGTTAAGGCACGACTGCTTTGCGGATCGCACGAAAACAAATACAGACGTAATGATTTGCCAAAGGTTAGGGCGCAATTTGCCATTTATAATTATTACGTCGATAAATTAGAAAACTAGACTATGCTGACCATAAAAAAATATGCTGCCATTGACATTGGTTCAAATGCGGTGCGGTTGCTTATTTCAAACATCATTGAACAAAAAGGGAAACCGACCCTCTTTAAAAAGAGCGCTCTAGTCAGGGTTCCCATCCGGTTGGGAGCAGACGTATTTTTAAATCAAAAAATTTCTAAAGAAAATGAATTGCGTTTAATTGATACTATGAACGCCTTTAAATTGCTGATGAAATCCCATAAGGTGCTGGCTTACAAAGCCTGTGCAACCTCGGCCATGCGTGAAGCGGAAAATGGCAGTGAGGTTGTTAAACTGATTAAAAAACACGCCAAGATTAAGATTGATGTTATTGATGGCGAAGAGGAAGCCGCCATTATTGCTGCAACTGATTTGAACAGTTTTATCGATAAGAGTAAAACCTATTTATATGTTGACGTAGGTGGGGGGAGTTCAGAGTTTTCTGTAATTCATCAGGGTCATACCACAGCCTCTAGATCCTTTAAAATCGGAACTGTTCGATTGTTGAATGATATTGTACAAAAAGATGCTTGGTTAGAGTTGGAATCTTGGATTAAACAAAACACGAAGGATTTCGAAAAAATCGATCTTCTGGGTTCTGGAGGCAACATTAATAAAATATTTAAAATTTCAGGAAAAGCTTTAGGAAAACCGTTGACTTATTTTTACTTGACTTCCTATTATAATATGCTACAAACCTATAGTTATGAAGAGCGTATTACTGAATTGGACTTGAATCAGGATAGGGCAGATGTGATTATTCCGGCAACCCGAATTTATTTATCTGCCATGAAATGGAGTGACGCAAAATACATTTATGTACCTAAAATTGGACTTTCAGATGGGATCATAAAAAGTGTTTATTTTGGATCAGTTTCAAGTGTCAACCTTGTCTAGTTTAGCAGTTTGTCTTCTTTTTAAGGTGACATATCTAATATTTGATTAAAATAATTATTTTCAAATTATATTCACGATCTCAAATCACTTA
>Ga0114916_1001296_pt1 | contig 14535 bp, 27 predicted proteins | sample MalvirAntarct_66_FD_83501 | JGI IMG/M metagenome (GOLD analysis project Ga0114916, IMG submission 83501) | Marine viral communities from the Global Malaspina Expedition - Malaspina viral metaG Antarct_66 | ecosystem: Environmental > Aquatic > Marine > Oceanic | place: West Anvers Island... | reverse complement strand
TGCTGGCGCTGCCCCTCCGGGATCATGTCGCCGAAGAACCGCCGGAAGAACGGATCGGCGAACAGCGGCGAAGCACGGCTCGTGACGACCCGCCGGGTATAGATGTTCACCACGGCCGGTGCCGCCGCCTTCACCAGCGGCGCGAAGGACAGCTGCAACTCGCCACGCGTCTGCGGCGCCCGCCGGCTCGTATCGTCCCAGCGCGTCGCCGGATCGGCCGTCGCCGACGGCGCCGTCGCCATGGCGACCGTGCCGGCGATCATGGCCGCGCCTAACCAGGACCTGACCGACCGGGCCATCCTGTACTCTCCGGACACTACGCAACCCGGCTGTGCATTTAGAAACTGCGGCGGCATTTGGAAACTCTCGGCCCGAAACGCCAGAGGGCAGCCTCTCGGCTGCCCTCGGGTGCGATCAGGCGGTGCGGCGCCCTCAGGCGGCCGCCGCCTCGTCGTCGTCGAGGTTCTGTGGCGGGCCGGAATCCTGGCCCTTCGCCGCGACGTCGCGGTCGACCAGTTCGATGATCGCCATCGGTGCGGCGTCGCCGTAGCGGAAGCCCGCCTTCAGCACGCGCGTGTAACCGCCGGCCCGACCGGCATAACGGTCCTTCAGCGAGTCGAACAGCTTGCCGACGATCTTCTCGTCGCCGATCTGCGCGATCGCCTGGCGGCGGGCGTGCAGGTCACCGCGCTTGCCCAGGGTGATCAGCTTCTCGACGTAGGGACGCAGGTCCTTCGCCTTCGGCAGGGTGGTGGTGATCTGCTCGTGCTTGATCAGCGCCACCGCCAGATTGGCGAACAACGCCCTGCGGTGGCTGCTGGTCCGGTTCAGCTTGCGGCCGTGCATCCCGTGGCGCATGGCACCTATCCTTCTTCGATCGTCTCGTTACGCCCGATGCGCTTGCGCGCGGGTTGGCTCGTCACCGCGGTTCAATACGGCTCTTCGAGCCGCTTGGCCAGTTCTTCGATGTTCTCCGGCGGCCAGTTCGGGATCTCCATGCCGAGATGGAGGCCCATGCCTTCGAGAACCTGCTTGATCTCGTTCAGCGACTTACGGCCGAAGTTCGGGGTGCGGAGCATCTCCGCCTCCGTCTTCTGCACCAGATCGCCGATATAGATGATGTTGTCGTTCTTCAGGCAGTTCGCCGACCGCACCGACAATTCCAGCTCCTCGACCTTGCGGAGCAGGTTCTTGTTGAACGGCAGGTCGGGCGCACTCTCGCTCTCGACCGCGGCGCGCGGCTCCTCGAAATTGATGAAGAGCTGCAGCTGGTCCTGCAGGATACGCGAGGCATAGGCCACGGCATCCTCGGGACGGAGCGAACCATTGGTCTCGACCCGGATCGACAGCTTGTCGAAGTCGGTGACCTGTCCGACGCGGGTGTTCTCCACCTTGTAGGAGACGGTCCGCACCGGGCTGTAGATCGCGTCGACCGGAATGACGCCGATCGGCGCATCCTCGCGGCGGTTGACGCTGGCCGGGACGTAGCCCTTGCCGTTCTCGACCACCAGCTCCATCCGGATGCTGGCGCCCTCGTCGAGGGTGCACAGCACCAGGTCGGGGTCCATCACCTCGACGTCGGCGCCGGTCTCGATCATGCCGGCGGTGGCGAGGCCCGGGCCCTTGGCGGTCAGATAGATCCGCTTCGGTCCCTCGCCGTGCATGCGCAGGCCAAGCGACTTCACGTTCAGGACGATGTCGGTGACGTCCTCACGCACGCCCGGGATCGAGGAGAACTCGTGCAGCACCCCGTCGATCTGGATCGAGGTGACCGCCGCGCCCTGAAGCGAGGAGAGCAGGATGCGCCGCAGCGCGTTACCCAGCGTAATGCCGAACCCGCGCTCGAGCGGATCGGCGACCACCGTGGCCACGCGGCGAGGATCGTCCCCGGACTCCACCTGGAGCTTGCCGGGCTTGATCAGATCCTGCCAGTTCTTGCTGATCGGAGACATCTATCACCTTGTCGAAATCTGAGCCGGGCGCGGGAACGCCCTAAAAACAGCCAGGGCCGGCCATGAAGGCCGGCTCCCGCACACCGACTTCGCCGAGAACGATGCCGGCGCGGCTAGACCCGGCGCCGCTTCGGCGGACGGCAGCCATTGTGCGGGATCGGGGTCACGTCACGGATCGACGTGATCGCGAACCCGGCCGCCTGCAAAGCGCGCAGGGCGGACTCACGCCCGGAACCGGGACCACGGACCTGCACCTCGAGGGTGCGCATGCCGTGCTCCTGCGCCTTCCGCGCCGCGTCCTCGGCCGCCATCTGCGCCGCGAACGGGGTCGATTTGCGCGAGCCCTTGAAGCCCATGGTGCCCGAGGACGACCAGGCGATCGAGTTGCCCTGGACGTCCGTGATGGTGATCATCGTGTTGTTGAACGACGCGGTCACGTGCGCCACGCCGGAAGTGATGTTCTTCCGTTCGCGGCGACGGATGCGCGTCGCTGCTGCCGCAGGCCTTGCCATATCCGACCCTTACTACTTCGTGACTTTTTTCTTGCCGGCGATCGGACGGGCCTTGCCTTTGCGCGTGCGCGCATTGGTGTGGGTCCGCTGGCCGTGCACCGGCAGGCCGCGCCGATGGCGCAGTCCGCGGTAGCAGCCGAGGTCCATCAGCCGCTTGATGTTCATCGCGACTTCGCGACGAAGATCGCCCTCGACCGTGTAGTCACGGTCGATGGACTCGCGAATGCGGATCACCTCATCCTCGGTCAGGTCACCCACTCGGCGCTCGGCCGGAATGGCAATCTTCCCGCAGATCTCCTGGGCTTTCGCCCGGCCGATCCCATGGATGTAGGTCAGCGCGATTTCGACGCGCTTGTTCGTGGGGATGTTGACGCCAGCGATACGCGCCACGTTCGCCTCTCCTCAGAGCACCATGGTGGAAAAACGCCGATTGGCCGCCGGCTCAAAAGACGAGCCGATGGATAATAGTGACGATCCGTGCGGTGTCAACCGCGCGCGGCTCTAATGCGCGCACTCTTCCCCGCAACTAGCCGTTCAGCAACTGTTCGATCTGCCGCGTTACCTCGTCGATGTCGGCCATCCCGTCGACTTCGACCAGGATGCCCTTGTCCCTGTAGTACGGCAGGATAGGCGCCGTCTGTTCGCGATACGCCGCGAGGCGCGCACGGACAGTCTCCGCCGTATCGTCGGCTCGGCGTTTGAACTCCGTGCTGCCGCAGACGTCGCAAACACCCGGCGTCTTCGGCGGCTGAAACGTGTCGTGATAGCCCGCACCGCAGTTGGCGCAGGCGAAGCGGCCCGAGATGCGCTCGACCAGCGCCTGCTCGACCACCCTCAGTTCGATCACCTTGTCGAGCGCCAGACCCTTGCCGTCGAGCAGCGCATCGAGCGCCTCGGCCTGGGCCCGGGTCCGCGGAAAGCCGTCGAGGATGAACCCGTTGGCACAGTCCGGCTGCTCGACCCGGTCCGAGATGATCTTGGTCATGATGTCGTCCGGCATAAGCCGTCCGGCATCCATCACGTCCTTGGCCTGCTGGCCCAGCGCGCTGCCCGACGCCACAGCGGCGCGCAGCATGTCGCCGGTGGAGAGCTGCACGATGCCGTAGGCCTTCTCGAGGCGCTTGGCCTGCGTCCCCTTGCCGGCACCCGGGGGGCCGAGAAGAACGAGTATCCTCATCCGCGACGCCCCCTGAGCTTCGACTTGCGGATCAGCCCTTCATACTGGTGGGCGACGAGATGCGACTGGATCTGCGCGACGGTGTCCATCGTCACGCTGACGATGATCAGCAGGCTCGTGCCGCCGAAGTAGAAGGGCACGGCATACTGCGAGATCAGGATCTCCGGCAGGATGCAGACGAGCGCCAGGTAGATGGCGCCCACCACGGTGAGCCGCGTCAGGACGTAGTCCAGATAGTCGGCGGTATTCTTGCCGGGCCGGATGCCGGGCACGAAGCCGCCGTGCTTGCGCAGATTGTCCGCCGTCTCCTCGGGGTTGAAGACCACCGCCGTGTAGAAGAAGGCGAAGAACACGATCATCGAGACATAGAGGGCCAGATAGAGCGGCTGCCCGTGCCCGAGATAGGCGGCGACGCTGGTCAGCCACTCCGGACCGTCGCCGCCGGCCGCGCCGAAGCTGGCGAGCGTCGTCGGCAACAGCAGAAGCGAACTGGCGAAGATCGGCGGGATCACGCCGGCGCTGTTCAGCTTCAGGGGCAGGTGCGAGCTGTCGCCGCCATACATCCGGTTGCCGACCTGGCGCTTCGGATACTGGACGACGATGCGCCGCTGGGCGCGCTCGACGAAGACCACCACCGCGATCACCAGGATCGCCATCAGGAACAGGAAGATGATGAAGCCGGCGGACATGGCACCGGTCCTGCCCAGTTCCAGGATCGCCGCGAGCGCCGACGGAAGATTCGCCACGATACCGGCGAAGATGATCAACGAGATGCCGTTGCCCACACCGCGTGCGGTGATCTGCTCGCCGAGCCACACCAGGAACATCGTTCCGCCGACCACGGTCACGACCGTGGTGAACCGGAAGAACACGCCCGGATCGATCACCGCCGCGCCGGACGGTCCGCGCATGCCCTCCACGCCGATGGCGAGGCCGTAGGCCTGCACCAGCGCCAGGACCACCGTCCCGTAGCGGGTATACTGATTGATCTTCTTTCGGCCGCTCTCGCCCTCCTTTTTGAGGGCCTCCAGCTTCGGAGACACGGCCGTCATCAGCTGCATGATGATGGACGCGGAGATGTACGGCATGATGTTGAGGGCGAAGATCGTCATCCGCCCGAGCGCGCCACCCGCGAACATGTCGAACATGCCGAGCAGGCCGCCCTGCTGACTGCGGAAGATTTCCGCGAGCACAGCCGGATCGATGCCCGGAATCGGGATGTAGGTGCCCAGCCGGTAGACGATCAGGCAACCGAGCGTGAACCAGATCCGCTTCTTGAGCTCGGTCGCCTTGCCGAACGCCCCGAGATTGACGTTGGCGGCGAGCCTCTCCGCGGCGGAGGCCATCCGGGCTCAGACCTGCTCGTCGGCCGCTGCGGCGGCGCGCGGCGCCGAGACGATGACACTGCCGCCCGCCTTCTCGACCGCTTCCACGGCCGCCTTGGAGGCACCCGCGACTTCGATCTCGATCTTGCTCGTGATCGCACCCTTGCCGAGCAGGCGCAGACCGTCATGGGCGCGGCGGATGACGCCGGCCTTGATCAGGGTCTCCGCGTCGAGCTTCGCGCCGGCATCGAGGCGGCCGGAATCGATCGCCTGCTGCAGGCGGCCCAGGTTGATCTCCTGGAAGGACAGCGCGTGGATGTTGTTGAACCCACGCTTCGGCAGACGCCGGTAGATCGGCATCTGGCCGCCCTCGAAGCCGTTGATGGCGACGCCGGAACGCGCCTTCTGGCCCTTGACGCCCTTGCCGGACGTCTTGCCCTTGCCGGAGCCGATGCCGCGGCCGACCCGCTTTGCCTTGTAGCGCGCGCCGTCATTGTCCCGAAGTTCGTTGAGCTTCATGTCCCGTTCCGCCCACGCAGGGGTATGTCCGAGTTAAGATCGGTTGCCCGGTCAATCAACCGGCTCGACCTTCACCAGATGATGAACCTTCCGCAGCATGCCGCGTACCTCCGGCGTGTCCTCCAGGACGCGCTCGCGGCGCATCTTGTTGAGGCCCAGGCCTATCAGCGTCGCGCGCTGGTAGCCGGGACGCCGGATCGGGCTGCCGGTCTGCGTGACACGCAGCTGAGTCTTCGCTTCGCTCATCGACTACTCCGTGCCGGCCTGCGCCGGTTCAGCCTCGCCACGGCGGCCGAGGATTTCGCTGACCTTGCGGCCACGGCGCGCCGCGACGCTGCGCGGCGAGAACGAATTCTGCAGCGCGTCGAAGGTCGCCTTGACCATGTTGTGCGGGTTCGACGTGCCGGTCGACTTCGCAACGACGTCGTGCACCCCGAGCGCCTCGAACACGGCGCGCATCGGGCCGCCGGCGATAATGCCGGTACCGACGGGTGCCGCACGGACGACGACGCGCCCCGCGCCGAAGTGACCGAGAACGTCGTGATGGAATGTCCGGCCCTCGCGCAGGTGCACCCGGATCATGCCCTTGCGGGCACGCTCGGTCGCCTTGCGGATCGCCTCGGGAACCTCACGCGCCTTGCCGGAGCCGAAACCGACCCGGCCCTTGCCGTCACCGGCGATGACAAGCGCCGAGAAGCCGAAGCGCCGGCCGCCCTTCACCACCTTCGCGACGCGGTTGATCGAGACGAGCTTTTCGACGAATTCCGACTCTTCGCGGCTTTCGCGTTCACGCTCGCGCCTTGGACCTCGTGCCATGCTTCAGCCTTCCTAGAACGCCAGACCGCACTCGCGTGCGGCATCGGCCAGGGCCTTGACCCGGCCGTGATAACGATAGCCGCCGCGGTCGAAAACCACTTCCTTAACACCGGCCGCGAGCGCGCGCTCCGCGACCAGCTTCCCGACTTCCGCCGCAGCCGCCCTGTCGGCGCCGGACTTGCCGCCTTCGCGGAAGCCCTTGTCCAGCGACGAAGCCGCAGCGAGCGTCATGCCGCGCGTATCGTCGATGACCTGGGCGTAGATGTTGCGTCCGGACCGGAACACCGAAAGGCGCACCCGGCCGTTGCCCTGACGCCGCAGCGCGGCGCGGATCCGCAGCCGCCGGCGTACCTGGAGTTGTCTGCTGCTCAGCATTGACCCGGTCCTTACTTCTTCTTGCCTTCTTTGCGCAGGATCGTCTCGTCCGCATAGCGGATGCCCTTGCCCTTATAGGGCTCCGGACCGCGATACGCACGGATCTCCGCGGCGACCTGGCCGACGCGCTGCCGGTCGATGCCCGACACGGCGATGGCCGTCGGCCGCTCGGTCTTGATCTGCACGTCGGACGGGATCGGGAAGATCACGTCGTGGCTGTAGCCGAGCTGCAGCTTGAGGGTCTTGCCCTCGACCGCCGCGCGATAGCCGACGCCGCTGATCTCGAGGGCCTTGGTGAAGCCCTCGGAGACACCGGTCACCAGCGACTGCGCGAGCGCCCGGTACGTGCCCCACATCATGCGCGCACGCTGCGAGTCGGAGCGCGGCTTGATCCAGAGCTTGCCCTCTTCGAGCACAGCCTCGACCTCGTCGACGAGCTTGAGGCTGCTCTCTCCGAGCTTGCCCTTCGCCTGGATCGTGCCGTTGGACACCTCGACGGTGGTCCCGGCCGGCACGGCCACGGGATATTTGCCTACGCGCGACATGGCGCACCCTACTCCTAGAACACCTGGCAGAGGACTTCGCCGCCCACATTCTGCGCGCGCGCCTCATGGTCTGACATGACGCCGCGCGGCGTGGACAGGATCGAGATACCGAGGCCGCCCTGGAACGGCTTCAGGTCCTTGATCTTCGAATAGACGCGCCGGCCGGGCTTCGACACACGCGAGATGTGCCGAATGACCGGCTCACCCTCGTTGTATTTCAGCTCGACGACGAGTTCGGCAAAGCCGCCATCGGCGGACCTTGTGGTATAGCCGCGGATGAAGCCCTCCCGCTGCAGCACGTCCAGAAGACGCGTGCGCAGATTGGATCCCGGCGACCGCACCGTGTTCAGCCGCGCCTGCTGGCCGTTACGGATACGGGTCAACAGGTCGCCGAGCGGATCGCTCAATGCCATGGGCCCATGCCCTCCTTACTACCAGCTCGACTTCACCACGCCCGGAATCTGGCCCTGGGAGGCCAGTTCACGGAGCGCGATGCGCGACATGCGAAACTTGCGATAATAGCCGCGCGGACGCCCGGACACTTCGCAGCGGTTGCGGATACGGGTCGGCGACGCGTTGCGCGGCAGCTCGGCGAGCCGAAGCTGCGCGACGAAGCGGTCCTCGAGCGGGATCGACTTGTCCATGATGATCGACTTGAGCGCCTCGCGCTTGTCGCCGAACTGCTTGGCAAGCCGGCGTCGCTTCAAGTCCCGCTGTACGGCGCTGCTCTTTGCCATTGGCTCCTGCCTCCGCCCTAATTCTGCTGGAACGGCATGTTCATGCCGCGGAGGAGTTCGCGCGCCTCCTCGTCCGTGTTTGCCGTCGTGCAGATCACGATGTCCATGCCGCGGATCTCGTCGACCTGGTCGTACTCGATCTCGGGGAAGACGATCTGCTCGCGCAGCCCCAGGGCGTAGTTGCCCCGGCCGTCGAAGCTCTTCGGCGAGACCCCGCGGAAGTCACGGACACGCGGCAGCGCGATCGTGATCAGCCGGTCGAGGAACTCGTACATCCGCTCGCGGCGCAGCGTGACCTTGCAGCCGATCGGCATGCCGCCGCGCAGCTTGAAGGTCGAGATCGCCTGCTTCGCCCGGGTGACGACCGGCTTCTGGCCGGCGATCCGGGTGAGTTCGCCGACGGCGGACTGCACCTTCTTCGTGTCCGCGACCGCTTCGCCGACGCCCATGTTGATGACGATCTTGTCCAACCGGGGAATGGCGAAATCGTTCGCGTAAGCGAAGCGCTCCTTCAGGCTGGACCTGACGGTGCCGTCGTAGATGGTTTTGAGACGTGGTGATGCCATTTTCCGCGCCTATCGATCGATGACCTCGCCGGAGCGCTTAGCGAAGCGCACCTTGCGGCCATCCTCGAGAATTCGGAAACCGACCCGGGTGGGGCGGCCAGTATCTGGGTCGACATGCGCCACGTTCGACACGTGGACCGAAGCCTCGCGCTCGACGATGCCGCCGGGGTTGCCGGGGCCGGGGCGCTGATGCCGCTTCACGATGTTCGCGCCGGCGACCACCACGCGCGACTCCGACGGGATGACCCGCAGGACCTCGCCCTTGGAGCCCTTGTCGCGGCCCGACAGCAGGACGACTTGGTCGCCCTTCTTCACCTTCATCGCCATCACAGCACCTCCGGTGCCAGCGAGATGATCTTCATGAACTTCTTGCCGCGAAGTTCGCGCGTGACCGGGCCGAAGATGCGCGTGCCGATCGGCTCGCCCTGGGCGTTGATCAGCACCGCCGCATTCTTGTCGAAGCGGATCGCGGTGCCGTCGGCCCGGTGGACGTCCTTCGCCGTGCGGACGATGACCGCCTTGTGCACGTCGCCCTTCTTCACGCGGCCACGCGGGATCGCCTCCTTGACGGAGACGACGATCACGTCGCCGACCGAGGCGTAGCGCGTCCGCGTGCCGCCGAGGACCCGGATGCACTGCACCCGGCGTGCGCCGGAATTGTCGGCGACCTCGAGATTGCTCTCTTGCTGGATCATCGATCAGGCTCCCCCGGCGCTTTCCGAGCCGGCGGCATCGAGCACCACCCAGCTCTTGCGCTTGGAAAGCGGGCGGCATTCTTCGATGCGCACCTTGTCGCCGACCTTCGCAGCGTTGGTCTCGTCGTGCGCCAGGTACTTCTTCGACTTGGTCACGAACTTCTTGTAGATCGGGTGCATGACGCGACGGTCGACGCGCACCGACACGGTCTTGTCGGCGACGTCGCTCACCACGACACCCTGCATGACACGCCTTGGCATCTCGGCTCTCTCCTAACCCTCGGCGCGGCGACGCTCGCCGAGAGCGTTCATGATCCGCGCGATGTCGCGGCGGACCTGCCGCACGCGCGCCGTGTTCTCGAGCTGTCCGCTCGCCTTCTGGAAGCGCAGATTGAACGCTTCCTTGCGCAGGTCGCCGAGCTGCGTGCGCAGCTCGTCGCCGGTCTTGGCGCGGACGTCCGCTGCCTTCATCTCACGCTCCCTCGCCCATGCGGGTCACGAACCGGGTCTTGATCGGCAGCTTCGCGGCGGCGAGCTCGAAGGCCTCGCGCGCCAGGTCCTGTGGAACACCGTCCAGCTCGAACATGATCTTGCCCGGCTTGACGCGCACGACCCAGAATTCCGGCGAGCCCTTGCCCTTGCCCATGCGGACTTCGGCAGGCTTGCTCGACACAGGAACGTCCGGGAAGATGCGGATCCAGACGCGGCCGACGCGCTTGATGTGACGCGTGATCGCACGACGCGCCGCCTCGATCTGGCGCGCGGTGATCCGCTCCGGCTCGAGCGCCTTCAGGCCGTAGGCACCGAAATTCAACTCGGTGCCGCCCTTGGCGTTGCCGTGGATCCGGCCCTTGAAGGCCTTTCGAAACTTCGTCCGCTTCGGACTTAGCATGACACTACCGCCTTATCTTCCTAGCGTCCGACCTGCTGCTCGGCGAGGCGCTTGTCCTGCGCCATCGGGTCGTGCGCCAGGATCTCGCCCTTGAACACCCAGACCTTCACACCGCAGGTGCCGTACGTCGTCTTTGCCGTCGCCTGGCCGAAGTCGATGTCCGCACGCAGCGTGTGCAGCGGCACCCGACCTTCGCGATACCACTCGGACCGTGCGATCTCGGCCCCGCCGAGGCGGCCGCCGACATTGATCCGGATGCCCAGCGCGCCGAGGCGCATCGCCGACTGCACCGCCCGCTTCAGCGCCCGGCGGAACGCCACGCGGCGCTCCAGCTGCTGCGCGATGTTCTCGGCGACCAGCTTCGCATCGATCTCCGGCTTGCGGATCTCGACGATGTTCAGCACGACCTCGCGGCCGTTCGACATCTTGCCGAGCGCCTGGCGCAGCTTCTCGATGTCGGCGCCCTTCTTGCCGATGACCACGCCGGGACGCGCCGTGTGGATCGTGATGCGCGGCTTCTTCGCCGGGCGCTCGATCACGACGCGGCTGATGCCGGCCTGACGCAGGCGCTCGAACAGGTACTTGCGCAGGCGCAGGTCTTCGTGCAGCAGAGTCCCGTAGTCCTTGCCGGCGAACCAGCGCGAGTCCCACGTCCGGTTGATCCCGAGGCGCAGCCCGATCGGATTGACCTTTTGACCCATCAGTTCGACTCCTCGGCGGCTTCCGGACGCTCGCGCACGATCACCGTCAGATTGCTGAACGGCTTTTCGATCGGCGCGCCGCGGCCGCGAGCCCGGGCGTGGAAGCGCCGCATGACCAGCGCCTTGCCGACGGTCGCCTCGGCCACGTAGAGCCGGTCGACGTCGAGCTGGTGGTTGTTCTCCGCATTCGCGATGGCCGACTGCAGGACCTTCTGCACGTCCTTCGCGATACGGCGCGGATTGAAGGTGAGCGAGTCGACCGCCGCACCCGCGGACATCCCGCGGATGGACTCGGCCACCAGATTCAGTTTGCGCGGGCTCACGCGAATGGTCTTCGCGAAGGCCTTCGCCTCGTTGTCCGCGAGACGGCGCTCCATGGCTGGCTTGCCCATCAGCCCCTCTTCGACTTCTTGTCGGCCGCGTGGCCGTAGAACGTGCGGGTCGGCGCGAACTCGCCGAACTTGTGGCCCACCATGTTCTCGGTCACGAGCACGGGCAGAAACTTCTGCCCGTTGTAGACCCCGAACGTCAGGCTCACGAACTGGGGAAGAATCGTCGAGCGCCGCGACCAGGTCTTGATCACCTCCTTGCGGGTGGAAGCCCGTGAGGCCTCCGCCTTCTTGAGGAGGTAGGCGTCGACGAACGGCCCCTTCCAGACGGAACGTGCCACGAGACCGTCTCCTTACTTCTTCTGCTGACGCCGGCGGACGATGAACTTGTCCGAAGGCTTCTTCTTGCGGGTCCGCGCGCCCTTGGTCGGCTTGCCCCAAGGTGTCACGGGGTGACGACCGCCCGAGGTGCGGCCTTCGCCGCCGCCGTGCGGATGGTCGATCGGGTTCATCGCGACGCCGCGAACGTGCGGGCGACGACCCTTCCAGCGATTGCGCCCGGCCTTGGCCAGCGTCTGGTTGCTGTTGTCCGGGTTGGACACCGCGCCGATGGTCGCCACGCAGTCCGACGGAACCATGCGGACTTCGCCCGAGTTCAGGCGCAGCAGCGCCAGACCGGAGTCGCGGCCGACGAGCTGGACATAGGAGCCCGCGGCGCGGGCGATCTTGCCGCCGCCGCCGGGCTTCAGCTCGACATTGTGCACGATCGTGCCGACCGGGATGCTGCGCAGCGGCATCGCGTTGCCGGGGCGAACGTCGACACGATCACCGGCCTCGACCTTATCGCCCGCCTGCAGCCGCTGCGGCGCCAGGATGTAGGCCTGCTCGCCGTCCGGATAGTTCAGCAGCGCGATGAATGCGGTCCGATTCGGATCGTATTCCAGCCGCTCGACCGTCGCGGTGCCCGTCTTGCGCCGCTTGAAGTCGACGATGCGATAGCGCCGCTTGGCGCCGCCGCCCCGCTGGAACGCGGTGATCCGGCCACGATTGTTTCGGCCGCCGCTCTTCGTCAGGCCCTCGGTCAGGCTCTTGACCGGCTTGCCCTTCCACAGCTGCGAGCGGTCGACCAGAACGAGGCCGCGCCGCGCCGCAGAGGTAGGCTTGTAGCTCTTCAGCGCCATGCCGTCAGATCCCCGTCGTCACGTCGATCGATTGGCCCTCGTCGAGGGTCACCATCGCCTTCTTCACATCCGAGCGCCGTCCCACGATGCCGCGGACGCGCTTTTCCTTGCCCTTGACGCGCAGCGTATTGACCGTCTTGACCGTCACGTTGAACAGGCCCTCGACGGACGCCTTGATCTCCCGCTTCGTCGCGTCCAGGGGGACGCGGAACGTCACCTGGTTGTGCTCCGAGCCGCGCGTCGACTTCTCGGTGATGACCGGCGCCCGGATGATCTCGAGCATCCGGTTGCGGGTCGGCGCCGATGCCGCCGGCTTGATCGCCCTCGCCCTGCTCATTTCAGCCGCGCCTCGAGATGCTGGACCGCGTCACGCGTCAGGACGAGAACGTCCCGGCGCAGGATGTCGTAGACGTTGGCGCCCTGCTGCGGCAGCACGTCGACGCCGATCAGGTTCGAAGCCGCGCGCTTGAAAGCGACGTCGACTTCCGGCCCGGCGATGAACAGGACCGACTTCCAACCCCATCCGCCGAGGCGCTTCGCCAGCTCGGCCGTCTTGCCGGCCGTGCCGTCGAGGCTGTCCAGGACGACGAGCTTGCCGTCGACCTGCTTGCTCGACAGCGCGGTCTTCAGACCGAGACGCCGCACCTTCTTCGGCAGATCGTGGCCGTGGTCGCGAACCCGCGGCCCGTGCACGACGCCGCCGCCGCGGAACTGGACCACGCGGCTGGAGCTGTGACGCGCCCGGCCGGTACCCTTCTGGCGATACATCTTGCCGCCGGTCCGGGCGATCTCGTGCCGCTCCTTGACCTTGTGCGTGCCGGCACGCCGCTTCGCGAGCTGCCAGTTGACCACGCGGGCCAGGATATCCGCCCGAACGGGGAGGCCGAAGACCTCGTCCGCCAAGTCGATCGTCCCGACCTCGGCGTTGTCGAGGTTCCTGATCGAGAGTTCCATCTACCTCACTCCCCGCCCTGCTCGGCCGGAGCGTCCGCAACGGGCGCTTCCGCCGCCGGAGCCTCGGGCTGTGCCTGCTGCGCCGCCTGACGCACGGCTGCCGGGTAAGGCAGATCCTGCGGACGCGGACGCTTCACCGCATCGCGAACCTCGACCCAGCCGCCCGCGGCACCCGGAACGGCACCGCGCAGCAGGATCAGCCCGCGATCGACGTCCGTCCCGACGACCTCGACATTCTGGGTGGTCACCCGACGATCGCCCAGGTGACCGGCCATCTTCTTGCCCTTGAACACCTTGCCGGGGTCCTGGCGCTGGCCGGTCGAACCATGCGAACGGTGTGAGATGGAGACGCCGTGCGTCGCCCGCAAGCCCCCGAAGTGGTGGCGCTTGATGACGCCGGCGAATCCCTTGCCGATCGTCTGGGCGCTGACGTCGACCTTCTGGCCAGCGACGAAGTGGTCGGCCGTCAGTTCGGCGCCCACGTCGACGAGCGCGTCGTCGGCGACGCGGAACTCGACGAGCCGCATCTTCGGCTCGACCTTCGCCTTGGCGAAGTGGCCGCGCTGCGGTTGGGACACGTTCTTGACCTTGGCGACGCCCGCGCCGAGCTGGACGGCGGTGTAACCGTCCGTCTCCACCGTGCGCTGGGCTACCACCTGGCAGCCTTCGAGTTCGAGCACCGTGACCGGCACATGTTCCCCGGCATCATTGAAGATGCGGGTCATGCCGACCTTGCGTGCGATCAGACCGGTTCGCATCGACCTGCCCTCAGAGCTTGATCTCGACGTCGACGCCGGAGGCGAGGTCGAGCTTCATCAGCGCGTCCACCGTCTGCGGCGTCGGGTCGACAATGTCGAGGACGCGCTGATGGGTGCGCACCTCGAACTGTTCCCGCGACTTCTTGTCGATGTGCGGACCGCGCAGCACGGTATAGCGCTGCATCCGCGTCGGCAGGGGGATCGGACCGCGCACGCGCGCGCCGGTGCGCTTCGCCGTGCTGACGATCTCCCCGGTCGACTGATCGAGGATCCGGTGGTCGAAGGCTTTCAACCGGATCCGAATATTCTGGTTTTCCATGACCCTACATTCTCCAGCGGGCGCCAGCATCCCCGGCCGAGCCGGGGATGCGCTCCCGATCCTATTCCAGGATCTTTGCGACGACGCCGGCGCCGACGGTGCGTCCGCCCTCGCGGATGGCGAAGCGCAGACCCTCGTCCATCGCGATCGGCTGGATCAGGTTCACCACCATCGAGATGTTG
>Ga0114916_1001294_pt1 | contig 14551 bp, 15 predicted proteins | sample MalvirAntarct_66_FD_83501 | JGI IMG/M metagenome (GOLD analysis project Ga0114916, IMG submission 83501) | Marine viral communities from the Global Malaspina Expedition - Malaspina viral metaG Antarct_66 | ecosystem: Environmental > Aquatic > Marine > Oceanic | place: West Anvers Island... | reverse complement strand
CATATTTACAGTGCTATTAATCAATTATATACACCCTGTTTCTCCTGATACTATTTCAGCATTGAAACAGGGTTTTTTATTGTAGGGTATTTCGTCGATTATTTTGTACAATGTCAGAATTTACGGTATAGTGCGCTATTTACCGACAAACACCTGGCCTCCGCTCTCTACTGAAAAACACATATGCGTGCTGTCTGTAAGACAATAAGAAATTTATTTTAGAATTTAATTGGTAGTCCGTTTACGCGTTGCGTATAAACTCTTCACATTTTTCCACCATATTCGTGCTGCCACAAATAAACGGGACGCGTTCATGAAGTTCCGTAGGCTGAATGTCTAAAATTCGCTGAATGCCATCACTGGCTTTTCCGTCAGCCTGTTCAGCTAAAAACGCCATTGGATTGCATTCGTACAGCAAACGCAATTTTCCTTTGGCATTTAAAGAGCTCTTCGGGTACAAATAAATGCCGCCTTTAATCATATTTCTATGAAAATCGGACACTAATGATCCAATGTAACGCGATGTGTAAGGGCGGTCACCTTCTTCCATCTGGCAATATTTGATGTAATTTTTGACGCCTTGTGGGAAATGGATGTAATTACCTTCGTTAACCGAATAGATGCGCCCGTCTTTAGGGAACTTCATATTTGGGTGCGATAAGTAAAAGGTTCCGATGGCTGGGTTGAGCGTAAACCCATTAACCCCGTCGCCAGTGGTATAAACTAACATGGTAGAGGTGCCATAAACCACATAACCAGCGGCTACCTACTGGTGTCCGGGTGGTAGAAAATCTTCACTAGGTAACGGCGTTCCAATGTGGGTCACTCGTCTGTAGATTGAAAAAATAGTCCCCACAGAAACGTTCACATCAATGTTTGATGAACCATCAAAAGGATCGATAAGCACAACATATTTATTTTGATGATTTTCATCTTGACTATTGATGGCAATAAAATCATCTTCCTCTTCACTGGCAATGCCACAAACAATGTTTCGGTTGGTCATGGTTTGAATGAACTTTTCATTGGCATAAACATCCAGTTTTTGCTGGTCTTCACCTTGAATGTTCGTATCGCCTGCTGCGCCAATGATGTCTACCAGTCCGGCTTTATTCACCTCGTAATTGACGACCTTTGCGGCCAGCCGTATCGAATTTATGAGGCTAGAAAGTTCACCTGATGAGTATTTAAATGAGGTCTGATTTTCAATAATGAATTCACCTAGAGTTTGATGTTTGCGAAACATGAAGTGTTTTAGATTTGTTTCTGCAAATATCGTATTTTTTACCATACTACATCGTTTTCGGAAAAGTTATATGGTTTTAATTTTATCAGTTTGCGTTATATTTGAAAAGAATTTTTTATAAATGAATTTCAAAATAAGAAAGGCAATTCCTCAAGATATGCCTCAAGTACACGCACTAATCACCGAATTGGCAATTTTTGAAAAAGAACCTGATGCTGTTGAGGTGACCATTTCACAATTACAAGAAGATGGGTTTGGCGAGCATCCTTCGTTTCAGTGTTTTGTAGCGGAGGTTGAAGAAACTGTACAAGGCATCGCGCTGGTTTATCCCCGGTATTCTACTTGGAAAGGTAAAGTATTGCATTTGGAAGATTTAATTGTGAGCCATAAAATGCGCGGTAGCGGATTAGGGTCGGCACTATTAGATGAAGTTGTGCGTTATGGAGATCAATTGGGCGTTAAACGCATCTGTTGGGAAGTATTGGATTGGAATGAACCCGCCATAGAATTTTATCAAAAGAAAGGTGCTGACGTGAAGCGCGATTGGGATGTGGTCCATTTAACTGAAGAAGGAATTAAAAATTATATAGCGACACTAAAGGATGCACGTATTTAAATTTGGAGGTGCCTCAGTAAAGGATGCGCTTGGGGTTAGAAATTTAGAAGCTGTTTTAAGAACAGTTGGGTATGAAAACACGTTAATAGTGATCTCCGCCATGGGGAAAACAACCAACGCACTGGAGCTTGTGGTGGGCAATTACTTTAATACCAAAGGTGAACTGCAAAGTTCCATCCAAGATGTCAAAAAATACCATAATGCGATTCTTTTAGATCTTTTTGATACCGGACCTGACGAAACCCATCCCGTTTTTAATAAAGTAAGCGCCCTATTTGAAGAGTTGCGCAATTTCTTTGACCGAAATAAGTCGCCGGATTATAATTTTGTCTACGATCAGGTGATTGGTTACGGCGAATTGGTTTCCACTCTTATTGTAAGCGAATATCTCAATAGGGTTGGGATTACAAATAATTGGGTCGATGTACGGGAGTTGATTAAAACAGACACATATTACAGACGTGCCAACGTAAATTGGGAAGCAGCCCAAGCCGCTGTAAGCTCTAAATTAAACACATCAGTTTTAAATATTACCCAAGGTTTTATTGGTAGTGACGACAATAACTTTATGACCACATTAGGACGCGAAGGCAGTGATTATTCCGCAGCCATACTTGCGTATTGTTTAAACGCTCAGAATGTGACCATCTGGAAAGATGTGCCCGGAGTGCTCAATGCTGATCCTCGATACTTTGAAAACGCACAGTTACTCAATAAAATCTCTTATCGCGAGGCTATTGAATTGGCATTTTACGGTGCTTCGGTTATCCATCCCAAAACCTTGCAGCCCTTACAGCAAAAGGAAATTCCCCTTTTTGTTAAATCCTTTAAAAATCCTGAACATGCGGGGACTATGGTGGGAAAAGGATCTGGTATAGAGCCGTTGATTCCGTGTTTTATCGTGAAGAAAAATCAAGTATTGATTTCTTTATCGTCCTTGGATTTTTCTTATATCGTAGAAGAAAACATCAGTGAGATTTTTAAATTGTTGGCCTTGTATAAAATGAAGGTGGATGTAATTCAAAATTCAGCCATCAGTTTTTCAGTTTGTGTAGATAATGTGTACAATAATCTCCCTAAGCTTTTGCAACATTTAAAAGCAAGGTTTAAAGTCACCTGCCATGATAACGTGTCTTTATATACCATTCGTCATTATAATCAAGAGGCCATTGCGCAATTAGAGGAGGGCAAAACGATCTTGTTAAAACAATTGACACAAGGCACCGTTCAAATGGTCACTGAATAAATGGACCTTTAAAAGGTGAACGAGAAAGGTGTTTAGAGCGCCATCTCAAAATAAATTATAAAAAAAATTGATTAGGTTTGTAGCCATGACCAAACAGCAGGATATCGGATTAGTAAGTGCCAAAGAAGTTGCCAAAGCCATCAATCTGGACAAGTATGGTGTTTTTGGTACATTTAGCGGGTGGCTGCTTATGAAGGTCCTGAAAATATCCACGCTCAACAAGGTTTATAACCGAAATAAGCACTTAAAAGACGTCGCGTTTTTAGATGCGATTTTAGACGATTTTCAGATCCGTTTTGAAATTCCTGAAGAAGATTTAAAACGTTTGCCAAAAGAGGGCGCGTTTATTACGGTTTCAAACCATCCGCTTGGGGGTATAGACGGTATTCTTTTACTCAAATTGATGTTGGAACATCGGGCCGATTTCAAAATCATTGCCAATTTCCTGTTGCACCGTATTGAGCCAATGAAACCTTATATCATGCCGGTCAACCCTTTTGAAGATCGGAAGGAAGTCAAATCTAGCATTGCCGGGTTTAAGAATGCCATTAGCCATCTGCGGGATGGGCATCCATTAGGTATTTTTCCTGCGGGTGAAGTGTCTACCTATAGAGATGGAAAATTGGTTATTGACCGCCCTTGGGAAGAGGCCGCCATGAAACTCGTACAAAAAGCAGAGGTGCCGGTAGTGCCCATTTATTTTCACGCCAAAAACAGCAAACTTTTTTATAAGCTCTCCAAAATCAGCGATACCTTTAGGACAGCCAAATTACCCTCGGAATTACTGACCCAAAAGCGTCGCGTTATAAAAGTGCGTATTGGTAGGCCGATTGCCGTTGCCGATCAAAAAGAACACACGACGCTCCAAGAGTTTTCTGAGTTTATAAGGAAAAAAACCTATATGCTCGCCAATAGTTTTGACGAGAAAGGTAAGTTTTTGAGTAACATTTCATCTACTTTAAAAGTGCCCAAAGCCATTAAAAGTATTGTTATGCCAGTAAGTGTGGACCGTATGATTAAGGAGGTCAATTATTTGCGAGAACATGACGGGCGACTCTTGGAAAGTAAGAATTACGAAGTATTTTTTACAGATTCAAAGAGTATTCCAAACATTCTAAGAGAAATTGGACGGTTGCGCGAAATTACTTTTAGAGAAGTAGGGGAAGGCACGAACGAATCGATAGATTTAGATCCGTTTGATCAGTATTACCACCATATGTTTTTGTGGGATAACTCCGCCAACAAACTAGCAGGCGCCTACCGTATGGGGCTGGGTTCGAAAATATTTGCCAAATATGGTATTGATGGGTTTTACCTTCAGGATTTGTTCCGTTTTGAGCCCGAACTCTATAAAATGATGAGCGAATCTATTGAAATGGGTCGCGCCTTCATCATAAAAGATTACCAATTAAAACCCATGCCTTTATTCCTCTTATGGAAAGGCATTGTACACACCACCTTGCGCTATCCGGAACATAAATACCTAATTGGTGGCGTCACCATCAGCGATAAGTTTACCAATTTTTCAAAATCATTGATGATTGAGTTTATGAAATCCAATTATTACGATCCTTATGTGGCGCAATATGTGCATCCAAAAAAGGAATTTAAGGTGAAATTAAAAGATGCCGATAAGGATTTTGTGTTTGATGAAACCGAAGCCGATTTGGTGAAGTTTGATAAAATCATTGATGAGTTGGAGCCAGGAACCTTGCGTTTGCCCGTACTGATTAAAAAATACATCAAACAAAATGCTAAAGTGGTGGCCTTTAATGTGGATCCCCTTTTTAATAACGCCGTAGATGGTTTAATGTACATCAGAATTGCCGATTTACCCGAAAGCACGGTCAAACCCGTGATGGAAGAATTTCAAGCGGAGATGGAGCGGAAATTTGCGGAGAATGGGGATGCTCCAGACATTTAAATATTGAGAGAAAAAGATACGCATAAGAAATTTAAAAAGAGCCAAATTTTCGCAATCTGGCTCTTTTAACGTTCTAGATGGATTTAAACCAATCTTGAAAATAGTCTCCTACGATTGGGGTTAGTTTCTTTTCGCCATTAACAGCGCCAATTAAGCTCATAATCCAAAGAACAAGAACGACTAAATTGATAATCCATCCAACAATTGGAACAAAGCTTAATACCAGGCCTAAGAGCATCAACCCAAGCATCTGTCTGATGTAGAAGGCCCCAAATTCACTTTTGGTAGTATTGTTCATTACCAAGGCCACAATCCAACCTATTAAGGTGAGATGGGCAATTAGGGCAATATTTTTGCCGTCTTTTGCAATGGCGTTGGCATCATTTTCAATGTTATGGGCTGTTTGTCGTGCATCTTCAGAGAACTCATTTGCACTATGTTTAGTAGAATCGGTAAAGTCTCTTTTCGTGTCATGGGTATCGTCTAACATGTCGTTAAGATCGTTTCCTAAATTTTGATCGTTTGCCATCTTTAGTTTTTTTAGAGATTAATTGTAACACATTAATAATTAGAACATTAAATATACTAAAAAATCTCAATCTTTTACAAGAAAGCTTGATCGATAGGTTCCCAAAGTTCTATTTTGTTGCCGTCATTATCTAAGATCCAACCAAATTTACCATACTCGTGAGTTTCCATGTCGCCTACAATGGTCACACCTTCTTCTTTTAGGAGCTTTAAAAGGTCCTCTAAATTTTCCACCCTATAGTTGAACATAAAGTCTTTTTTTGAAGGCTCGTAGTAGTCAGTGTCTTTTGGAAACGGACTCCATTGGGTAGAGCAGTCGTTTCCTTCTTTGTCTTTCCACCAAAAAGTGCAGCCATAGGCATCAGTATCAAAGCCTAAATGTTTTTTATACCACGCTTTGGAGGTGTCAGGGTCAGTGCTTTTAAAGAACAACCCGCCAATTCCTGTGACTCGTTTTTTCATAATAATTTTCGTTTTTCTTATTCCCTTGAAAACGGGAATTTTATGATTATTTGTAGAATCTACGGCGTATGTCTACTGTTTTAGTGAAAATCAAACCATTTTTACTTCTTTTTTATTTGATTTTCATACACCGTAATCCACTCCTTAACTGTTAATTTAGAAGCTAATTCTCCAATGAGTTTAAAGGGAATGTCTTGCACTTTCTTAAACCGAATACAGCTTTTGCCCATATCTAATTTACATGTGGAATGCTTAGGAAATTCAGATACAAACCACTCGTAAAGATCAGGAAGTGCATATAGACCGCTATGATATATGTTTATGGAATTTTTTTGTGAAGCAAAACTCATGAAGGGTAGAGGTTCGGAGGGTTTGCAATGATAGCCGTCAGGGTAGATACCGTGAGGGACATAATACCCAATCATACCGTATTGAATGCCTTCTTCAAAACCTATTGGTAAATTTTCGAGGATGGTTATACGCAATTTTTTTAAACCTTGTTGACGTTCTTCAGGCACTTGGTTGATATAGTCTTCAGGTGAGCTTGCTTCGTATTGCATGTGGTGTAATTTAATAGTGCTATAAAGTGTAATTTCATCTACACGTGTTGGTCTACTAATATCATATTTCCGTCAGGATCTGTTAGCATAAAACTGGCAGGTCCAGAAGTATTTTCATCGGCTTCTGAAATTAAGGGTACCTGATTAGTTTTCAAGTGTTTCTGCAGAGTTCTAACGTCTGTAAACTCTTCTAAAGGTGTAGCGTTTTCATCCCAACCCGGATTGAACGTAAGGATATTATTGTCAAACATGCCTTGGAAGAGTCCTATTAAGGCATTTCCGTTTTTCATGATGAGGTAGTTTTTTTCTGCCTGACCTGCAAAAACGACAAACCCAAGGTTTTCATAGAATGCTTGTGATACTTTAAGGTCTTTTACACTAAGGCTTATTGAGAATGCTCCGAGTTTCATGTGTTGTAATTTTAGAAGCACGGAGGTCGTGAAATCGAGCGCAACAGTGCTTTGGTTTCAAATAAAGATACACATTGCAATATATTTAAAAGGGTACTTCAGCGGATTTTATTTCATTAATTTTAATAAATAAACATATTTTACTAGCGCAAGAACGTTACATCTTGAATCGGGTTTTAATTTTATCAACGATTGTTTGTGCTAATTTCTCTTTACTTTCTACCGTCCATCCTGCCACATGAGGAGTTAAAAGGACGTTTTGTGCCTTGATAAGGTAATGAAAGGCTTCTGGTATGTCTGTGGTAAATAGATCTTCAAAAGATGTTTTTTCGTATTCTAAAACATCTAGTCCAGCGCCTAAAATTTTTCCAGATTTTAAGGCGGTCACCAAATCGTTTGTAACTACACTTTTACCACGCGCCGTATTCAATAACCAAATGGGTTTTTGTAAAGCGTTTATGAATTCGCTATTGATCATGCCTAAACTGAGTGGTGTTTGTGGGGTGTGTAGGCTTACCACATCAACTTTTTCTTGAAAGGTCTTAAGATCTACCTGTTTGGCGTTAGCATCGCCCACGTGGTCTTGAATGTCGTAACACAGGACCTCTACCTCAAATCCGCGCAGCTTTTTGGCAAATGCCTTTCCCATATGTCCGTAGCCGATAATGCCCACGGTCTTTCCGTCCAATTCAATGCCTCTGTTCTCCTCGCGGAGCCATTGCCCTTCACGAACCTCCTGATCGGCTTTATTCAGCTTGTTAAATAGTGATAACAACATGCTCAACGCATGTTCACCTACGGCATTGCGGTTGCCTTCAGGAGCAGCAATGAGGTGGACGCCTTTTTTTTGGGCATAATCACCATCAATATTTTCCAATCCTGCACCTACACGCCCAATAAATTTTAGATTTGTGGCGGCATCTAAAAAAGTTTTGTCAATGCGAAAACGGCTGCGGATGATGACACCATCATAGTTGTGGATTTTTTCTTCTATAGCCGATTTTGAGGAAGTATAATCTTCATCATTTTCAAATCCGAAAGCTTGGAGTTGGTTAATGAGTAGTGGGTGATTGGTATCGAGGTGGAGGATTTTCATGCTGTTATCCCGCGAATGCAGGATTCTCATTTTAAAAGTTAATGTCGTAAAATTAAGTAAAGTGTGGTTACTTTTAATGGTTTGGGTGAATAAAGTAGGGTGTGGGTGGGCTTTTTTAATTAGAAACCCTTCCGTCTTCAATTCCTATTCTGGAATTGAATCCACCTTCCCTTGAGAAGGGAAGGAATTTTTTGATGTGATGTATTGTGTTTTGATATTTGTAGTAAGCACCTAAAATTCTCCTTCTTTTTAAGGAGGAGTGGCTTCTGATTCCGGAGAGCATCAGAAGGCGAGGTGGTTTAATAATCCATGTGAATTTGATGAAATCTCGCTTAGATTTAGGTTCTTGAGTTATTAAAAACCCTTCCGTCTTCAATTCCTTTTTTGGAATTGAATCCACCTTCGCTTGAAAAAAAGGGAAGGAATTTTTTATTTGGGCTTTAGTTATGGGAATTGTTCTGTGCCATTAAGTTCTCCTCCTTTTTAAGGAGGAGTGGCTTCTGATTTCGGAGAGCATCAGAAGGCGAGGTGGTTTAATATTCCATGTGAATTGGATGATATCGATTGGATTTTGGTTCTTGAGTTATTAAAAACCCTTCCATCTTCAATTCCTTTTTTAGAATTGAATCCACCTTCCCTTGAAAAAAAGGGAAGGAATTTTTTGTTTGGGCTTTAGTTATGGGAATTGTTCTGTGCCATTAAATTCACCTCCTTTTTTAAGGAGGAGTGGCTTCTGATTCCGGAGAGTATCAGAAGGCGAGGTGGTTTAATGATCCATGTGAATTGAATGATATCGATTAGATTTAGGTTCTTGAGTTATTAAAAACCCTTCCGTCTTCAATTCCTATTCTGGAATTGAATCCACCTTCCCTTGAAAAAAAGGGAAGGAATTTTTGATTATGATGTCTTAAAACCCTAAAATCAATTTTGCGATTAAAAAATAAGTCATAATGCCAAAGATGTCATTACTGGTGGTGATAAATGGTCCGGTAGCTACTGCCGCATCTACGCCGCGTTTGTCTAAAAAGATAGGAATGAAGGTGCCAATGAGGGCCGCCATAACAATGACCGTGATCAGTGCGATGCAAATGGTCATGGATTCGTAATAGGTGGTTTTAAATCCGAAATGGCTAATGATCAATACCACAAAAGCAATGGCCAATCCGTTAACTAAGCCTAGAAGCATTTCTTTAAACAGTCGTTTTATAATGTTGCCATCAATAGTGTCATTAGCCAAACCTTGTACCACAATCGCGGAGGATTGAACACCCACATTACCTGCGGTTGCCTGTACTAAAGGAATAAATAACAATAGGGCAGGAAATTTTAACATCGCATCGCTAAAGCCGTTAATGATGCTAGCGGCGCCAATCCCACCAAACATTCCAATAAGAAGCCATGGTAAACGTGCTTTGGTCAATTGCCAAATGCTATCATCAGCTTCGACATCTGCCGTAATACCTGCGGCCAATTGGTAATCTTTATCAGCTTCTTCACGTAAGACATCAATAATGTCGTCAATGGTAATACGGCCCAATAACACCATATCATCGTCTACTACCGGTATGGCTTCCAAGTCATATTTCGCCATGATTTTAGCCACTTCTTCCGGATCTTCGTCCACTTTTACGTAATCCACGCTTTTGATGTAGATATCGGCAATCTTCTCGGTGCTTTTGGCAACGATTAAATCTTTTAGAGAGAGGCGTCCAACCAGCTTATTTTGCTTGTTTACCACGTAAATAGAGTGCACCCTTGTCACATCTTTGGCTTGACCTCTAATGCGGCGCAAGCAGCCCTCTACCGTCCAAGTTTCATAAACTTTGACCAACTCTTTCGCCATCAGTCCACCGGCAGTGTCCTCATCGTAGGCAAGGAGTTCTGTGATTTCCGCCTTATGACCTTCGTCCTCAATGTGATGTATAACTTCGCGCTGACGCTCTTCTGAGAGTTCGGCAATAATATCTGCTGCATCATCAGTATCTAACGCGCCGACTTCATCTGCGATTTCTTTTGATGAAAGGTTGCGTAAGACTTTTTCACGATTGTCTTCATCCAACTCCATCAATACCTCTGAAGTGGTTTCAGAATCGAGGAGTTTGATTACATACATGGCCTCATCAAGATCAACTTCATCCAGAATCTCGGCAATATCAGCGTAATGGAATTCCATTAAAAGCCGGTTTAACTCCTCGTCATCTTTAACCTTGATGAGGTGTTGTACCTGTTCAATGAGTTCGTCAGTAAGCTCAAATTGTATGTTCTCTCTCTCGTCAGTCAAATGGTGTGCTTTTTTAAGACTTAATTGTCGTTTTGTATCAGTTGGGTCAGGGTGATAAATTCAGCGACGCTTAACTGTTCTGGGCGCTGGTCAAAGATAGGATTTGATTTTAAATTTTCAGATAAATCGAATGATTTTAAACTGTTCCGCAGTGTTTTTCTACGCTGTTGGAATCCTGTTTTCACGACTCTAAAAAACAGCTTTTCGTCGCAAGGAAGCGTGTAATTTTCCTTTCTGGTCAATAATAAAACTCCAGAATCTACTTTTGGCGGCGGATTGAACACGTTTGGCGGGACGGTAAACAAATAGGTAGCGTCATAAAATGCCTGGGTCAATACGGATAGGATACCGTAGACTTTGCTGCCTTCTTTTGAACAGATGCGCAAGGCCACTTCTTTTTGGAACATGCCCGAGAATTCAGGAATCTGATCGCGCATTTCCAAGGTTTTGAATAGGATTTGCGAAGATATATTATAAGGAAAATTCCCAATGATGGCGAAGGGCTGTTCTTCAAAAACCTCTTTGAGATTGTATTTTAAAAAGTCTTTTTCAATTATCCGATCTGCTAAATTGAGATAATTGTTCTGTAGATAGGCTACAGAATCCCTGTCAATCTCAATAACATGCGTGGTGACCTCTTTTTTTAATAGATATTTGGTGAGCACGCCCATTCCAGGACCAATTTCTAAAACGTGGTCATACCCTTTATAAGAAAGGGAATCGGCAATTTTTTCGGCAATACTTTCATCAGTCAGGAAATGCTGACCAAGGTGTTTTTTTGCTCTTACTTGTTGATCTTTTGACACGAATAAAATGGTTTAATGAGTGTGAAGACTCGTAATGCGAAGCCTGGATTTTAAGGTGCGAAGTTAGTGAGATTTTTTTTTAGATGTAGAAACTGTCAATTTTCTCTACGCTTAAATTTAATTCACCTTTACTGTATACTCATCTATCAATTCCAGTTCCGTACGAAAAGCCAATACTTTATCGCCAAATAGCCTTAACGACTCGTTGCGGAGTTTCTCGGCATCATTTTTATAGTACTTGTCCAGGGCTTCTCTAGATTTTGCTCTGTATTGCACAGAATAGGTGACGGCGCCTTCGTGTTCTTCCACCAATACTTTGCTCAATTTTGCCTCTGTAAAATGGCCTGTTGCCAATACATGCGGAATGTGTTCCTTAATCCAAGCCAGCCATTTGTCGTGAACGCTGGCGGCTACGTTTGAAGTGACGTTATATATAATCATAGTCTTACGGTTTAAAAAGTTCGTGCAAACCATCTTGCATTTGATGGCATTTGGTATCGATTAATTTGCGTTAAACAATATCGCGCAAATTACAGAAGTTCTTGTCTGACATCAAAAAAATTCTATCTTTTTTAGAAGCACAAGGATTCTCACTCTTAAAAAGTATTCAGCTTTTAATTAATGGCATCCCCACGCAACATCCTAAATTGCTTTCGCGCCTCTACAAAATAGATGCTGTCTTGATGGTTGAAGATGATTTTCTCATATAAGGCCTTGGCCAAATCAGGTTGGTCTAGGATCTTAGCGTACAATTCGGCCAAATGAAAATAAGCGTCATCTGCCAAAATACCATCACTATAATGGGTTATTATCGTTTCATAATTGGCAATTGCTTTGTCGTATTGTTTTTTTTGTTGGTATAATTCCGCTTGTTTAAAGAGGGCTTGATCTTCTATACTTTCCCCTTTATGCTCCGTCAACACGCGGTCTAAAAGACTAATGGCAGCATCAGTTTTATTTTGAAACGCCATCAAATCTGCTTTGGCATACAGTTTTAAAGCTACTTGTAATGAGTCTTCGTATGTATTGTCTGAAATAAGCAATTTCAAGTCCAACGCATCATTCGCAATCAGTTGGGAGGTGGAAGATTTTAACACTTTCAACTGGGATTCTGCCCATTCAAAATCACCTTTATAATAACTGGTTTGAGCCACTTTAAAACGGGCTTCCTGTGCAATAGGGCTGTTCTTTAAATTGGACTGTATTTGCGTATAATAAATGAGTGCTTCATTAAATTTCTCTTGCAACACTAAGATGTCAGCCAAAGCCATTTTTACGGTGGCTTGTTGCCCTGAAGAACTATTGAGTTGGAGGGCTTCTTTTAAGAATTGGCTTGCCTCGCCCGTTTTATTTTCCTGAAAGGCCAAAAAGTTGGCATAGGCAATTTGAAGTGCCAAGGTCTGCTGGGTTTTCCCGTAGGTCGCAAACAGGGTTTGATACCGTTCTGCAATTGTGGGAAACTCTTTTGGAGTGGCCTCAGCAGTGGCAATGTTCAGTAAATGTTGGTGGACATCAATGATGGCGCCAACATCTTGGGTGTGCTCTAAAACATAGTTAAAAATTTCTGAGGCTATCGTGTGTTCATTATCGTTAAGAGCGATCAACGCAACTTCTATAATCCGATTTAAACTTTCGCGCTGGCGCATGTATAAGGCTTTTTCTTGCGTAAAGGCTTTGTTATAATCTTTTTCTTGAATGTATAACCAACTCAGCAGTTCATACCAATAAGTGTCCGGTTGGGTTTGTATTTTCCTCAGTAAAAGTTTTTTAAGCAGCATGTTGTTCTCCTGATCTTTGTGTTCAGAAACGAAATTGCTAAACTCATGTTTTACGCTGTTCAGGTATTCTGGCCTAAGTTCTACATAAGCCATATAATTGCTGAAAAGTTGCTCAACATTGCCTTGTTCACCATAAACGCTGGCCAGTTCGCGATAAAAATTGAGTTCATGATTGAGTTCCATTCCTCTGTTGTAACTTTTTATAGCGTAGTCCAGTAACGAGTGACGTTCAAATTGCCGGGCAATGAGCGCCGCATAATCCGGACGCTCTTCCAGATGGGTGAGTGCTTCCTCATAAAGGGCAGTCGCCTTGTTCATTTGATTCCGCAATTGAAAGTTATAGCCCAACTCAATGATGAGGGATGGATTGCGATATTGAACCATTTTGGAACTAATCAGGGTTTCAGCAGCATCAAATTGTTCGAGCTCCTGATAGATATCGATCAATTTAAAAACGTAGTTATAATTGCTGGGCTGTGCCTCGTAAAGCTTTTGGTAAGACAGTAGTGCTTTTTCAAACTCCCCACGTTTATAGTAGTCCGCTGCCAATTGTTCATCATCATTTTGTGAATGTGATAACAATCCAAGGCAGAAGAATAGCACACTAAAAAACGCTTTCATTTGACTAATTTATGTAAAAATAAGCACTTAAAAGAGGTCGGGATTGTGAATGTTTTAATGAAGTCATCTTGACTTTTTAAGTTTGTAAAATTTCTTTAATCCAATGACAATAAAAGCAAGAAAGTTGAATCCTTTCCAGCTTGTTACTGTTGTGTCAAAGCGATTTAAAAGCGAACGGAAACTATCCATCCAAGCGTTGGTACGTTCAACTGAATATCGTTCTTTGTATAATCTTTCATCGAAATAATGGTCTGTATCCTTAGTGCCATTGCGTTGGTTATGACAAATATTTGCTATTATTCCCCTGCTTTCGCATTTGTCCCTTAATTTTTGACTGTCAAATCCTGCATCTGCATTGATGAAAAGACCGTCCACATTAATTTCGGCCTGTTCCAAGGTGCGTACCACTTCTTCAAAATGAACCTCTATATCAAACAGATCATTGTGATTTCCCGATATTGGTTCGGACATAGCTATCGGTAGCCCTTGCCTATCTGTCAGGTATAGTGCATTTGTGGTCTTTCGCTTTTTCCTGCCTTGATAGCCTACTTGTTCGCCACCTTTCAATGCCGTGGTATGACTGCCATCCAGATCGCCGCTTGAGAGGTCAATATTTGACCTGTTGTTTTTTAAGAGCTGTATCCAACAGGATTTCCAGACATCCAGATCGCACCACTTCCGATAATGTCCGAAAACAGTTTTATAATGTAACCTTTCAACGCTGAACAAGGTTTCGACCGGTAAATATTCCCACTGGACACCTGTCTTGAGCTTATATAAAATAGCGTTGACAATTTCATGTAGGGGTGCTTTGGGCTTGAAACCTCTTTTTGTTGATGGTAAATATGGAACTATTTCCAATTCTATCATATCTTTGTCGAGTACTTGGTACACTGGGTTGTGGTTTTATGTTTCGCAACACAAATATCTGCAACCCTTTTATTATTTTATCAAATAAAAGTCAAGATGACTTCAAT
>Ga0114916_1001292_pt1 | contig 14557 bp, 7 predicted proteins | sample MalvirAntarct_66_FD_83501 | JGI IMG/M metagenome (GOLD analysis project Ga0114916, IMG submission 83501) | Marine viral communities from the Global Malaspina Expedition - Malaspina viral metaG Antarct_66 | ecosystem: Environmental > Aquatic > Marine > Oceanic | place: West Anvers Island... | reverse complement strand
TATACGATAATTAAACAACCTTCTCCTTCTGTATACAATGTAAAAAAAGATGAAGAAAATATTATTAAGTATGAGATTGTTCCTTACCATAATAACGTTACTCATATTAAAAACTTTAACTGTCAAGGGCCAGGAGATGTAATGAAATTTAGACAAAAAAACCTTTATACGGGATCTGGAGGGTGGAGTATTTGGACACCGGAACATGCATTACTTGAAGGATGTACTAATAACTACTCAGATTTGAGAAGTAGACCATTAGACCATATTGTTACTGAAATTGAAGTAACTAGACAAAATGGAAGTGTAGAAAATTATATTGATACTTCCTTCATGGAAGGTGAAAGTAATGTTGATACAATTAAGGTATATTACTGATGGCACACCAAAAAATTAATCATGTACTAATCCTCCTTTTAGCATTGGTCTTTTTGTGTTGTATTTAGCTCTTGATGGATTTTTTTCTCTTTAAAAGCTACATTCTTCAAAATAAATAGACTCTTCTCATGTTGTTAAAGGATTTCTTAATTAGACATAGCAGCTTTTAGAACAAGCTCTTTTAATACTTGTCCGACAACATTTAGAACGTTGTAGTTGGGGTTTGATAAATCTCCAGTAATATTGAATTGTAAAAGTGTTTCTCCTTCTTTATTTTTAAGTGCTTGAGCAGCTGATTTAATGGGTAAACGGAGTATATCATCATTTCTTACTTTCTTCCCAAACTCTAGGTTGAAAAACCGGACTCTATTCCCGTTATCAAGTTGCTTATTGTTTATACTCACATGAGAATTTAAAAATGCTTTACCTTGAAGTATTGGTAAACCGAAATACTCATACGAATAGGGAGAAAAATCAGTAGCTTCCAGGTCGGTTAGCTTTATGTTTCCGTAAATATTGTCAGGATCAATTGAGTTAAAAATACTGGTCAAATTAAGTCTCCCTTCGTTTTTTAAATCTGCATTAAACGCAACATGAATACTGTCATTATTAGATTTTAAATTGGATGAAGTTAATATTCCATGGAAGAGGTTGTATTTAAAAGTTTTTAATAAACTCTTGTCTGTATAGTCAATACCAATATTCGTGATGTCAAGTTGGTCAACCGAAAAATTTGTCACTTTTACTTGATTAATAAATGCTGAGATGTATTTGCCCGCTAGTATAAATATATTGGAGTAGCTACCTTTCGAAACAGCTGTAGAATCCTTTTTTATTAATTTACTGAAGTTATCAGAATTTTTATCCAATGTGAACTTCGCATAAGGCCGATTCAAATTAATTTTATTCAAATCAAAATACTCACGTGATAGGTTGATTGAATCAATCTCCACAGATAGATCCTTCAGTGAAGCTATTTCTTCATTTATAGAGTCGTTTAAAAATACATCTGTTAAAATAAATTTTCCCTTTACGCTTGATTTAATAGGATCGTCTAAAAATCCGTGCGATGTGATGTTCGAACTGTACTTCCCTCCAGAACTTTTAGCATAAGTTAAATCAGACAGATAAGGATGGAAAAGGGATAAATCAAATGCTGTTGAGTTGAAAACAATATCGAATTCAGTATTTTTAAAATCATACCTCAATTCGGAGTCGACTTTCCCGCCACTTTCTAGTTCAAAATCTGTTTTCGCTTCCAGAATTAGCTCGCTGGCAGATAAATAGTTTAACGTTTGTATGTTTACTTTTTTAGCACAAGCATAACTGTTTATTTTGTTGTCTTTATAGGTAACTGTACTATTTTTAATCGATATATCTTCAAATTTCAACTTTGATGATCCTCCTTCTTCGTCAGAGTTAAATAAATGGTCGATAAGCATATTAAAGTTCAAAACTGTATCACTAAAAACCAGATTCAATTTTAGTCCATCTATGTCAATTTGTTCAAAAATATAATCGTCGCTGAGGTAGGCCAAAAAGTCTATGTTCGTATATGACTTAGAAGTAAAAAAAAGCGTGTCTTTATCATTTTTATCGTAGATAAGGAAATCTTTTGCACTGATTGAACCGGTGAAATAGTTGAAACTAAGCGAAGAAATAGTTGCTTTCCTACCAAAAATCTCGCGACTATTATTGATTATATAGTTTTTAGTAAGAAATGGAATTAAAAACCAGAGCACAATTAGGCAGCCTATAGAAATCAATGCTGCTTTCTTCTTTTTACTCCATTTTTTCCACATATAAACTTTCTATTAATGTTTTGCGCAAATCTTTGATGCACTCGTTTTTGGGGAAATTAAGACAATAGTAGGTGAACACAAAATCTTTGTGAAAATTATTATTCAACCCTTACTCAAACAAAGGACAAGCCTTCGTAGAACGCTTCCCATACTGACAAGTGTTATAATGAATCGATAATTCATGTGTATGGAAATTTCCTCCTCGGATGTCTGAAGTGATATAATCAAAGCTATATCCAATCGTTACTTGTTGAATTCGTACACGCAAAAATCCGATAAAAGCATCGACATTACGATACCCAATTCCAACCATAAAATTGTTTTGAAAATCTAACATTGCATTGATATCAAAACTCATCGGTCCGGCGGGAGGTATTCGAACTAATAATCCTGGAAGTAATGTGTTTTTGTTGTCAAAGGTGAATTTGGTTCCGACTTGAAGTTTGGTGTGTAATCGGAAACGTGAAGCCAGTCCAATATCATCCCATTTGTTTCTTGCAATTTGGTCAACACTTGCTCCAGCATAGAAATTTTCAGAACTGTACCAAGAACCAAAACCGATAAGTGGAAAAAGAAAATTGCTCGCAGATTGTGCCACGGCAGGATCGGGATCAATTGTTGTTGCTTGCGTGTGGTCAAAACCAAATTGTTGAATACCTCCAGACAAACCAAAACTCAACATTTTCTCTCTATCAATCGGAAAATGCAAAGCATAAGCAACTGAAATGGAGAAATTATTGAAGTTTCCAAAAACATCGCGTTCAATTTTACCGCCTATACCATGGAATGGGCTACTAAGATTTTTTCTTCTTTTTGAAATAGGTGCATTAATCGTAAATAATCCACTTTGAGGAGCGCCTTCAAATCCTGCCCATTGTGCGCGATAGGCTGTTCGAACGTCCAAACACCTCTTTACACCCGCCAAAGCAGGATTGATGGCGAACTGATTGAACGACCATTGCGAGTATTGTGCAATTTGCTGCGAGTTCCCAAAAAGAGTCACTCCAATAAATGATATGATAAGCAAATACCTCATTCTAAAATTGTGACATGTCCTTTTAATGGTTCTTCAAAATCATCATCTCTAACGTTGATCACATAATAATACGCAGAAGGGGCAAGCGATTTTCCAGATTTAGAAGTTCCATTCCATCTTTTACTCGGCGGATAACCTGTTGTTTGAAACACCAACTGTCCCCAACGATCAAAAACTTGAACATTTGCATCAGGATATTTTTCAATTCCCAAGATCTCCCATGTATCGTTGATTCCATCACCGTTCGGAGAGAATGTGTTCGGAATCACTAATCCACTGTTTACAGTGACTACCATTTCATCTGTGATAGAACAAGTTCCATTATCTGCCGTCAAGAAATAAGTGATCGTTTGATTTGGATTAACCACGGGATTTAAAACATTCGGGTCACTCATATTAACATCTGGTGACCAGACAATATCAGTTTCACTAGAACTTCCTTCTAATTGAATAGACTCACCCTGTTCAATCACTAAATCAGGTCCAGCGTCCACGTTAAAGGAAATGATAGTCATTGGAATTTGATTACTTGTCAATTCTTGAGGACACTGATCAAAGCAAGTAATTGTAGCTGTAATTTGGTCACCATCATTAATATCTTGTGTTACGAAGAATGTATCCACTGTTGAACCTAGTAAATCACCATTAGCATACCAATCTATCACCGATTGATCATCACAACGTTCAACTAAAGCAAATAAAACAACTTGTTCTCCTTCGCAGGCGGTAGTCGGGGTTGCACCAATAGAAAACACAGGATCTCTGTCGACTCCATCACCATTGATTTCAATATCAAATGTTGCTTCTGCATTATCAGAAGTCCCCATTTCTCCATTCACAACAACATAATAAGTAGTTCCTGGATTTAACCCAGGGGCATTAAGTGTAAAGTTTCCCGCAGCGTTATTTACGCAATTTGAAACCACAGTGTAAGAAGAAGAAACACAAGGAACGGTAGCTTCTAAAACAGTAGCTTGCAATGTATTTCCTTGACCAGGAAGATTTTCAAAAGTAATATTTGAAAAGTCAACATTTACATCACCGCCATCATCATCAGTCGTGAAAGTAAACCAAACTGTATTCTCACCATCAAAACAAAAGCTGAAATCATCTTCACAGTTTGCACACAAAGTACTGTTTGCATCAATGTTATTAGCCTCTTGTGTAACTCCAGGACAAAGTTCCAGAGCATCATTACAATTATTATAAGATGCTTGACCGTTAACCTGAGCTAACGACAAAACGAAAATCAGTAAAGTGGTATAAAACTTCAAATTTATTGTAATCAAGACCTTTTCTTTTACTAAGTCAACGAAGATAATACATATTTATGTTTTCTCCATGAAGATAAGTGTTAATCGAACAAATTGTTGTAGGGACGTACAGCCGTTCGTCCCTACAACAATTTGTTCGCATTTATACTTTCACAACCCAGTTTTAATCACCAACAATGATATTTTTTTGTTAACAAGTTGTTATTAGATTTAATTGCCCTTATTTTTAGCGCATTATTCTGAAACTAAAATCATTTTGGCATAAAAAATGATTAGAACGTTTTTGAGAAAAAACTGTATTATGAAACTAAAATTACTATTTGCACTAATCTTTATTACAATAAGTTCAATTGGGTTTACCCAGAGATTTGACTACGACAGCAACTCTAAGGTATTCTTTGGACTTAATTTAGGTCATACTTGGCATACCTCAGATGTTCAGGGAATCGAAGATAAATTTCCTATTGGAGGAGGTTTTATCTTTGGTGGATCTTTTAATCAAAACTATGGCAATGCACTTTCGTTTGATCTTCGAATGAGATATTTGGGTGGTAACTGGTATGGCCAGGACACCGATACAACTGGAGCTATTGGAAATAATACTGCTGTGGGAAACATATACGATACAGTTGGTTATGCGGTTCAAAACTTTAGATCGACGCAGCACAGATTAAGTCTGGAGCTTGCAATTCACGCAAATAGATTAAGAGAAAGAAGTGGATGGGATCCCTACATCTTTGGTGGAATAGGATTCACTTTTTCTCAGACGAAAGGTGATCTTTTGAATAATAATGGTGGAGCGTATGACTATACAGCAGATCCAACAGGAGGACAAATTTCTCAAGATTACCAAACACCTTTAGATATGAATGCTGATGGTGAGCCTTATGATGAAACTACATTTGAACCAAGACTTCTTCCAAGTTTAGGAATTGGTTTAGGGTATTATTTCAATAGTCGTTTTTCAATTGGTTTTGAACATAAATCAACATTTTTTAGTGACGACTATTTTGACGGAACAACTGTTAATCAAGATGGTCAGCCAAGTGATATGTTTAAGAATGACGTTTATCATTATACAAGTGTTTATTTTAGATGGTACTTGAAGAGAAGAAATAGAGATGTTATTAGTGATAATCAGCAAGAAACTGAAATAATTCAACCAAATGATACTGATATCAACTCTTACACAGACCAACAATCGCGAAGACAGCCTCCAATTGTTGATTTCACATCTCCCAATGCGAGTCCTTTCACTGTTCAAACACCGACATATACGTTGAGGGCTGATATTAAGCATGTAACAAGCGATCAATATATATCGTTCAGACATGAAAATGCAGTTATTCATAATTTTACTTTTAATCCAAATACAAATGATTTTCAAAGTACTGTTCAGTTAAAGCCAGGACAAAACGTGTTTAAACTGAAAGGAACTAATAGTCACGGTTCTGATGAGGATATCATGGTTATCAATTACAGAAAACCTACTGTAAATATCCCAGCTCCTCCAATTGTGGATATAACAGATCCTTCAGCAAATCCTCTAACAGTTAATCAACCGAATTATTTATTAAAAGCTGATATTAAAAATATCGATTCTAAAAATCAGTTAACTGTTTTATTTAATGGTCAAGCTGTAACTAATTATAATTTCACACCAAATGGTGCAAATAACTTTAGTACACAATTAGCGCTGAACGTTGGTGTCAATACATTTAAAATCACAGGAACTAATAACGATGGCAGTGATTTTGATGAAACTACAATTATTTTCAGAAGTCAGATCAATGTTAATCCTCCTATAGTTAATTACACAAATCCATCCAATTCTCCAATTACGGTGACTTCACCTTCTTTCAATTTACAAGGAATAGTGAAGTATGTGGATAGTAAAAACAATGTGGATTTTATTCAGAATGGAACAAAAAATAACAACTTCTCATTCAATTCTGGAACTAGTTATTTTAGTTCTAATGTTATTCTTCAACCAGGTCAAAATATTTTCCAACTAATTGGAACAAATTCAGCGGGATCGGATCAAGCTACAGTTGTGATTAATTACAGGATCGAAAGTCCGAAGCCTCCAATTGTATCAATCTTGAATCCTTCAAACAATCCTTATACGACTTTTAACAGCACAAAGTCGTTTCAAGCGAGTGTGCTCAACGTTTCAAGCGCGAGTCAAGTCAGTATGACTTTGAATGGAAGCAGCTTTACTTCGTTTAATTTTGATAGTGGAAACGGAACTCTTACTACTGTGTTGCCACTATCATTAGGTTCAAATATTGTATCAGTAACAGGAACAAATTCTGATGGTACAGACAGCAAACAAACTACAATTATTTACAGAGAATCGAGAACTCCTCAGCCTCCAGTTGTTGAGTATGTTTTACCTTCTTCTACCCCACATCAAACTACAACCTCTACGCAACTAGTGAGAGCGACGGTACAAAATGTAACAAGTTCGAACCAAATTGATGTAAACCTGAATGGAAATAATGTTTCCAACTTCAATTTCAATGCGAGTACGAATGTTGTTGAATTCACAGCTTCATTAGTGGAAGGAGTTAATACAGTTACAACAACAGGTACAAATAGTGATGGGGTTGATAGTGAAACAATGACAATCATTTATCGAAAGTTAGAAAAGCCAGTTATACCTGTTGTGACGTATATAGACCCACTAACAAATCCAAAAACGGTTTATTCTTCTGTTTATAATGTGGAAGCCAGGGTAAAATATGTTGATGGACCTTCTGATATCCAGCTGAAAATTAACGGGAACTTGACGAATAACTTCACTTATTCTGTAAGTTCAGAGTTGATGAATTTCAATGTAAGTTTGGTACAAGGTGCGAACATCATTGAAATAACTGGAACGAATAATCACGGTCAGGATGTTGAAACAACTTCAATTATCTACCAGAAACCAAATCCGGTGAACCCTCCAATTGTGAATATCACAAATCCTATGTCTAGTGTATATACATCAACACAATCGACAAAAGAAATTGGTGCAACTGTTCTGAACGTAAGTTCTGCTCAGGATATTCAAGTTACGGTTAACGGAAGTAATTTCAATAACTTTTCTTATAACCATGTTTCTAAACATGTTCAGTTTAATATGAGTCTAGTTGAAGGAAATAACCAAGTTACAATCACTGCAACAAACAGTGCGGGATCTGATAATGACTCAAAAACTATTATTTATAATAAGGAAGAGGTTGTTGAACCGCCGTACGTTACATTTACTAATCCACCGAGTTCTGGATACATTGTGAATAGCCCGACTTTTGAGATGGTTGCGGAAGTTATAAATGTTGAATCCAAGAGTCAAGTTGAAGTCAAATTCAACGGTGCAACTATAAATGACAATCTTTATTCATTCAATCAGAATACAAAAGAGGTTCATTACTCCACAAATTTAACTTCTGGGAACAACTTATTTGAAGTAAGAGGAACGAATACTGCGGGAACTCATCAAGCAGCCTCTAATGTTCTTTATCAGGAACCTGTTGAAGATTGCGATGATCCGGAAGTGACTTTCAATGCACCGTCAACTTCAGGTGTTACCACAAACAACGATTACTATAATATCTCTGCTGTAGTGAATAATGTATCGGAAGAATCGGATATTACACTTAAAGTTAATGGTATTACAATTGGAAGCTTCTTATTCAATCCGACAACGCATATTCTTATTAGAAAAGTTGATTTGATGGAAGGAAGCAATGTTGTTGAAATCATAGCTGCAACTGAATGTGGAAGGGTAGATGAGACAGTATTAATTAATTATGAGATACCAGAAGCTCCATGTCAATCTCCAGAAATTTCTACAATTAATCCAGGAGGTTTTACTTACACAACTTTAAATGCTTCTTTTAACTTTTCAGCAGCCGTATCAAACATTCAAAATATGCAGCAATTGCAATTAATGGTCAATGGAATGCCTGTCAATTTTAATTTTGATCTCGGTACGCATGAAATTTCTGCAAATGTTAATTTGAATGTAGGAGGAAATTCAATTGTTCTAATTGCGACGAATGATTGCGGTATGTTAAAAAAGAGTTGGCAAATTACGCGTCAAGAATGTCATGAGCCGAATTTTAGTTTATCTACATCTCCTCAAAATATCTCTGCTCCTATTCCAAACGAGACTTTAAACATCTCAGGAACAATTAGTGATGTTCAAACTTCTGATATTACTGTTGAGTTAAATGGAAGTAATGTGAATTTTGTGTACAATCAAACGAATGAAAGTTTCAATACTTCGATTAATCTGATTGAAGGGGTGAACAATATAACTATTAGTGCAACAAATAATTGTGGTACTAATTCAGAGTTGATCAATGTAACTTATGAGCCAATTGTTGTTCAAACACCACCAACAGTTGAAATTGTAACACCGAGTAATAATCCATTTACTACTGCAAATGCGAATGAAAATATTGTTGCAAATACAACAAACATATCTACAAGCAATCAGATCAATGTTACAGTTAATAATGCGAATGTGAACTTTAATTTTGATGCCTCAACGGAAACTATAAGTTTTAATCAATCTTTAGTCTCTGGAAATAATCAGGTTGAAATTCAAGTGTCAAATAACGATGGTAACGCGAGTGATCAAACAACGATTATTTATAACGAACCTGTGGTTGTGCAGCCTCCGGTTGTAACATTCTTTACCCCTTCAAGTTCACCAGAAACAGTTCCAGAAGCTTCGTTTACTTTCTCTGGAGAAGTAACAAATCTTACTTCAGAAAATCAACTCCAGTTAGTGGTAAATGGTCAGCCATTTAGTGGTCAGAACACTACGTTACAAAACGGAAATTTACAATTTAACTTTGCTGTTCCAGTAAATGCAACTAACAGTAGTTATAATGTTACCGCAACAGGAACGAACTCAGCTGGAACAGATCAGGCGATTGCTTCAATTGTGTTAGAAGTACCAGATGTGGATGATGAGAACTGTATTCCTTCAGTTGGGGCGACTTTTAGTGGTGATCATCATTCTGTAGTAGCTACTAGTACTATGAACTTATCTAATGTAGTTTTAAAATATTCAGATCAACAAACACAGAAATTTGAGAATCTTACAGGAAATTCTATCACACTTTCTGGAACAGGAGCTCACAATGGTAAATGTATCATTGGTGTATGGATAAAATCTGGATGTAATCAATCTGGTGACGGTCCGGGATATGGAGAATGGGTTCCAAATACAGGTTATAACAATGAATGTGAAGTCACGCCATGTGACCCTCCTGTACTGAACTTAATTAGTAATAATGATGTAACCAATCCTCAATATACACTTCAAGTGTTTGTAGACAATGTTACGTCAAATCAAGTAAGCATTACGCATAACGGTTCAGTTGTGAATTGCAGTTATACAGGTAGTAATCAGATATTCACTTGTAATGTTACTTTAATAAGCGGAACAAATACCTTCCAGGTAGTAGCCGATGGTTGTGAAACGGTTACTCAGAATTATACTGTTAATTATAGTGTTCCTTGTGATCCAATAACGTTCAATAGAACTTTCCCTGCTCAACAAAACGAGACGGTATCAGATGATATTATTGATTTGACGCTTACATCCCAGAATCATACATCTGTAAATGTAACTGTGAATGGTAATGCATATAACAACTTTAATGTTAGCGGTAACCAGATTACAATTAACAATGTTTCGTTGAATGAAGGCTCAAATAGCATTATTGTTAGCCTGATAAACGATTGTTCTCAAGAAAATGTAAATTACAATATCACTTATAATGCACCGCAAAGTTGTGGACCACGATTCAACCCTGGAAACTCAGCTTGGCAGTTTTGCTTAGTAACGCCTTCAGGAACATACAATCGTGATGATTTGGCGAGCAATCCGAACTTTACATACACAGGGCCTGCGTCAAGCGTTTACTTCAAGCCAATCGCTGGTGGAGGTGATGCAGTTGTAGGTGGAAGTTCTTATCCAGTTCAAAACGGACAATATTATTTGTTCCAAGGTAACTTGACGGTTTCTGTCAGCTCAAATCATCCTGGTTCAATGGGACATTGGCAAATTTGTATTGATGCACCGAGTTCCCCGCAGTTTGGTAATGGAGGTAATCGCCCAAGTAGTCCTTGCGAAACTAAAAGTTCGAACCCTCCAAAGGATAAACCTAGGGAGATTAAAAAACCAATAAAAGAAATCGATCCAAAAGAAGAGAAAAAGCCTGTACAAAAAGAAAAACCATCAAGAACGGTTGATCCCAAGGAAGAGAAAAAGCCAGTTCAAAGAGAACAGCCAACTCGTACCAAGCCAACGAGAAACACTCCTGAAGAAACGGAGGAGAAGAAGAATGTTCCACCACAAAGAGAGCAGCCTTCGCGCAAACCAACGCGTCAACCTCCTTCAAGAATAGGTGGTGGTAGATAATTTATAATCAGTATTTACTGAAAGGAGCGCATTAGTTTGTGCTCCTTTTTTAATTTTGGGATTAACCTTCTCTTAACATTATCTAAATATTCTTAACCTAAGAATAAAAGTAGATTAATCCATAAGCTTCATTCGAAATATAACTTTGCTACAAAGTAAAAACAAATTATGTCGAACGACAAAAAACAGACTATCTTACTTGTGGATGATGATCCGGACATTCTTCAAATGATTTCATACAATGTTGAAAAAGAAGGATACACTGTTCATTGTGCGGCTGACGGAGAGGAGGGGATTACATTAGCAAAAAAAGTAAAACCTGATTTGGTTCTTTTGGATGTTATGATGCCTAAGATGGATGGAATTGAGGTTTGTCAAATTATACGTGAAAACACAGATATTGAACAACCAATCATTGCATTCCTTACATCTAGATCAGAGGATTATTCTCAAATAGCAGGGTTTAAGGCTGGTGGAGATGACTATATTACAAAACCAATTCGTCCCAGAGTACTAATTAGTCGTATAGAAGCACTTCTTAGAAGAAAACACAAAGAAGAAACAGATAATTTAAGTGAGGCGGCACAAGGTCGAGTTGTCTTGGATCGGGAAAGGTTCTTGTTATTACTAGAGAACGAAGAAATTCAACTTCCAAAAAAAGAATTTGAGCTTTTAGAATTACTTTTATCCAGACCTGGGAAAGTGTTTACCAGAGACCAAATATTATCGAGTGTTTGGGGAGATGAAACAATTGTTGGAGAAAGAACTATTGATGTTCACATAAGAAAATTACGAGAAAAGATAGGAGATGATTACATTCGTACTATAAAAGGTGTCGGTTACACCTACAACGAAGTGTGAAAAGTAAGAAGCCTGTACATATAATTTTGATCGGAAGCCTTATTCTATTTGGGATTACGCTTGGTATTTTGCTTTTGGTAAATTTATTTCTTCAGCCATTAGATCTTCTTACAGTTTTTGCGACATCCTTAGGAGTTGGTATATTTTCATTCATAATCTTTTTTTTATTTGTAGAGCGTTTTATCCACGACAAAATTAGACTCTTGTACAGAGTTATTCGCAAAGGCAAAACTGTAGAACAAGAACACACCCAAATCTCAATGGCAGATGATGTCATCGGAAAAGCAGCAAAAGAGACAGAAGATTGGGCACAAGAACGCCAAAAAGAGATATCAAAATTAAAAGAACAAGCTGCTTTTAGAAGAGAATTTCTAGGTAATTTAGCACATGAGTTAAAAACCCCGGTATTTAGTATTCAAGGATACATTCTGACGCTCCTTGAAGGAGGTTTGGAAGACGAATCAGTCAACAGGAAGTTTTTGGAACGCGCTTCTTTCGCAACAGAACGAATAACCTCTATTCTTCAAGATCTGGATGAAATTACAGAAATGGAGGTGAATCGTTTTCAAATGAATATTGAAAAATTTGATTTAGTTAAATTGGCGAAAGATATTATTGAATCTACAGAAGTTTCTAGTCAAGAAAAGAATATCAACGTAAAACTTCACAAAGAATATGATCCAATTCATGTAAAGGGAGATAAAAGTAGAATTGCTCAAGTCTTAACGAACCTGATTATGAATTCCATTAATTATGGAAAAGATGGTGGAGAAACGGTGGTTCGTTTTTACCCAATGGATGATGTGATTATGACAGAAGTTTCAGATAATGGTCCTGGTATTGCCGAAAAAGATATTCCGAGACTTTTCGAACGCTTTTATCGTGTTGAACAAAGTAGAAACAGAAATGAAGGAGGATCTGGGTTAGGGTTGGCCATTTGTAAGCATATCATAGAATCACACGGTCAAAACATCAATGTTCAGAGCACAGTAGGTGTTGGTAGTACCTTTTCATTTACGCTGGAGAAAGCTTAGATAAAAAACGCTTGTAGGGGCATATGTCCGTAGCTCCTACAAGCGTTTTTTATCTAAAATCCTAATAATTCTTCTTGTAGATTCGGGTTAACTGCTAATGCAATGATTACCGATATAACCAACCCTATTGTTGCGAAAAGAATATCTCTTCCAATCATTTTAAATGTGAGACCAGTTGTCCTTCCTGTAGTTAAATGCTTAGAGAACTGAATTGCAATTTCACGTCCTCCTAGTAGTCCTAAGAAAATCCAGGTTGTACTCATAGGGATGTTACTCCATTCTTTAAATACGAATAGAATTAAAGCATACACCAAGTCGATTATACTAGCTGTTCTTACGTCTGCCACTTCAGATTTTTCCTGGACAATTCCTTGAATTTTATCCCCGCGTAGGTAAAATAATATCCCTAAACCAATAAAAATAAAGGAAGCAAAGAACACAAAATCCCATGCCGTCAAGCTTCGATTTAAGAAGATAGCAATATTTGCAGCATCGTGTGTAATCCACATGCTCCACAACCAACCACTAATCAACCATTGAGCAACGCGCCACATGGGATGCATTTTCCCTTTTACTAGTCTTTTTAATGCGCCAGAAAGTGAGTACCAAACAGCGAAAGCGACCGTAAAAGCTATGACATAACCCAGCAAACTTTTTTGAGTAACCCCTATAATACCAGCAGAAGAAGAACTAAAACAGCTGAGCAACATAAAGGTAGTTGACACAGGCATTTTTAGTCGTGTGATAAAGAGCAGTATTATGGGTGCGGCAATTTGTAAAAAGTGAAACTCTGTTGGTGACTCACTAAACCCTTTTGAAGTTAATCTTTGAAAACTTACATCTCCGTCATACATGACCCAGCTATAGAAAACCGTAACGACAAATATTCCTCCGATATACAGCCAGAGTTTCCACCATTTTTGATCACCATTAGAGGCAATGAAAGTTCCAATACTTTGAATAGAATCATTTGCAATTGCTGAGTAACCAGCCAACATAAAACCTAACCACATTGCAATACGAGGGTAAGGGTAAAGAACCGCTGCAAGAACTAAAAACAACGTAAGCAATCTGATGAAAGTACGCTCCTGAATACCGAATAGGCGAAGTGATTGATATCTTTTTTCACCAATTACTTCTGATATTAAGCTGAATTTACTCATAATTTAAATCTTGATCAATGCTATGAATTTTTTTTGCGTGTTTTACTTTTGAAAAATGGATTGGTTTGCTTACCAAATCTCAAATTAATAAAATAGTATGCTGAAAAAGTTGCTATTAATGGAGCTATAATGTGAATTAATGAAAAATCCCAAATATTTACATTGAAGTCATTTGAGAAATTGAAAATCTCAGTAAACAAGTACCCAAAAGGATTTAAGAATGTCAGCCCTTGTATGCTTCCAGATAAGGCAAACAGGATTGTGATTAATAAACCTAGAAAGATGGTTCCATTTGTACTTCTCTTCTTAAATATGATTCTAATAATGTAAAAACCATAGCATAAAATAGCCGTGAATAAAAAATTCAAAAATGCAACAAATTCTGTACTTGAAACGCCAATATTTTTAATAGCTTGGATATCTGTTTTAGTTGTGAAATCATTTACAAACTGATACAAAAGCACGCCAACCATTGCACCAAGAATCTGCATTGGAACTTTGTAAATAATTAAAGAAAAGCTTTTTTTCTGAAAAGCTCTCAGAACGGTGATGAAAGGAATAATATGTATTCTGTAAGTATAG
>Ga0114916_1001291_pt1 | contig 14559 bp, 21 predicted proteins | sample MalvirAntarct_66_FD_83501 | JGI IMG/M metagenome (GOLD analysis project Ga0114916, IMG submission 83501) | Marine viral communities from the Global Malaspina Expedition - Malaspina viral metaG Antarct_66 | ecosystem: Environmental > Aquatic > Marine > Oceanic | place: West Anvers Island... | reverse complement strand
GCTAAAATATATAACACTGAGAGAGCGCAATTAGGTTATAAAGATTTTCAAAAAGAAATGAAGGAAGTCTTAGAAGCTAAAGGAGTTACTAAAAAAGAATTAGAAGAGTTAGATCAAGGTGTTGAATTTGTATTGTCAGAATCAGCAGTAAAAAAAGTAAACGCAGCCTTTTTAGATATTATACAAGATTCTGGTATATCTTATAACCCCAATAAAGCAATATCAGTTATGGTAGAAGATGTTTTAGCTAATCAACCTAAAGGATTTAATGCTACTGACTTTGTAAAAATAATGGATTCTCATGGTGTTAGCAATATAGAAATGTTAGGTGTGATGATGGGTGAAACATTATCAAAAGCCTATAGAGGCACAGTATATAAGTCTGCATCTACATTAGGTAAGTTAAGTGGATTAAGTAAAAAAGCGAGAAAACTAGCTATAGAAAAAGAGTTAGATGTAACTTTTGGAGGAAACTTTCAAAAACTTACAGGTGGAATGCGTACAGAAGCTCAGTTTAGAGGCATAAAAGACGGTAGACAATATGCCGAAGAGGTATTGGGAACAACTGAACTTAGTAAGGAAACAGAAGCGTATTACACTGCTTTACTTGCAGAACGAAACAATATAGATAAAATGATTAAATTGCATGGGCCTACTGCACATAGAGGTGATCAGTGGAACAGAATGATTAGATTGGGTATGATTGCCCAACCTGCAACAACTATCCGTAATGTTATGGGCGGTTTAATTAGATCTCCAATGGATGCTACCACAAGAACTTTTGATAACATAATAACAATGGGTATGGCAAAAATTACAGGAAATACTATTCGTCCTGTTAATCTTTCTGACGGATTTGAGCATCTAACTTCTTTGTTATCTCCTCAAGAGTATAATGAAATGGCTAAGTTAATAATGTCTAAAAAACCTTTAGCTGCTGAGTTAATAAAAGGTCCAGAAGGTTACTTGCAAACTGCTAAGATAGCTCAGACTATGAACGGAGATAAAGGTGGATTTGTAAATAAAGTACTAGGATATGGATTTGATCCTCTAGAACGTGGTCTAATTCATGCAAACGTACTAAATAGTGTACAAGACAAATACATGAAGTCTCAATCTTTTATAGTAGGATTAAGACAATCTATGCTAAGAGAAAATTTAGATCTTGATGATTTTATAAGGACAGGTAAAATAAAAGATATTGATGATCGTTTTATAGCAGACGGTATGCAATGGGCTATGGAATATAACTACCAAGCTAATATCAGAGGCGATAATGCTTTGACTAGATTTGCTATAGAAACAATAAACAAACTATCTAATGTTCCCTATGTAGGATCTGCACTAGCACCGTTTCCTAAGTTTATGATAAATAGTATGAAGTTTATGTATGAACATTCTCCTGTAGGTTTGCCTGAAGCTATATCGAAAACAGCAAGAGGTTTTGGAAAAGAAGGTAATCAGTTTTTACAACAAGAAGGAATAAAAGCTCTTAGTAGACAGGCAAGTGGAGCATCTTTATTGTTAATGGCATATGCTATAAGAACATCTGAACTTGGTGGTGATCTTTGGCATGACCTGATGGATGATACAAATAATACACAAGATGTAGGTACTTGGTATCCTCTAGCTCCTGCTTTATGGATTGCTGATGGTATAGTTCAATTTGGCGAGCAACTAGATGGAAAAAGCAACATGGGAGATTTTAAAGAGGCTTGGCTTTTAGACACCATGAAAGCACTAGGTGGACCCTCTAGTAGATCTGGAATATGGAAAGAGATTGATAAAAATTTTCTAGAAGGTATTATATCTGGAGATGCTAATAGTAAAGACGAATTACTAAATGGTATGGGTAGAGCTATGGGAACTATATTTGGTGCGTTAGCTACACCACTAAAGTTAGGCTCTGATATGCTAGCAGAAACAAATGCTTTTGGATTTGATGATATGGCTAGAGTACTACACGATGCTAGAAGTAGCCAAGGATTTAAAGATAATTTTTTAGATGCAATTTTTAAAAATGTTCCTATGGGATACTCAATGTTAAAAAGCCCTTATAGTGGAATAAAGAGACAGAAAGATGGCACATACTTGGTTGAAGAAAACATAGAGTATTCAAGAGATATAAAAACAGGACAAACAACCGTACCAAGAATTAGATATTCTGTTCTTAATCCAGAGCCTCTAACTAATGTTTCTCCTATGGGAAAACAATTTGCTGGTACATTTAGAAAAAGAAGAAGAAATAAGGTAGAAAAAGAGTTTGAAAGACTAGGACTTGCAGAATGGAGATTGTTTAAAAGATCAAATATACCTGAGTACGATAATAAGTTAGCAGAGCTAACAGGAGTTTTTGCTCAAAGATTATTACAGGATCATATGACAACTGATAAATATTTGAATCAAAATGATTCTGGTAAAAGAGAGTCAATTAAAGGAGCATTAAGCGACGGAAAAAATATGGTTGCACTATCCTTTAATTCTCTTTTTCATTTAGGAATGTTAGGTACACTAGATAAACAAAAGAAAAGACCTAGAAATGATGGTGTAAGATGGATGCAAAAAAATGGAGTTCTTCCTAATTTTGAAAATGAAAGAGCAGAGTTTATAAGTAACTTTGAATTTACAAAAGATGAAACTGAGTTACTAGTAAATCTAACTAAAATATTTAGTTCTAAAAATGCTATGAGATAAATGGAGTATGACATAATGCAATCACTGGACAGTATATCACTGGACCTTACCAATGCTCTAGTACCACTAATGGCAATATTCCTTAGTTTAGGACTAGGTTTCTTTATTAAGGATCTAATAACAAATTTTATTACAGGTATTAGATTTAAGTTTGATGGTAGTTTTAATGAAGGTGACAAATGCATAATAGATGGTGATCGGGCTGTACTAGTTAAAGTAGGTATATATGAAAGCGTATTTGCTATAACTAATGGTCGAGGTCATGTGTGGAGATTTGTTCCAAATGAGAGAATTAAATATCTCAAAATAGAAAAGATAATAGAGGAGCCTAAAAAATGATTACTCTAATAGGATCATTAATTGGTTTTGCTGGATCTGCGTTACCTAAAGTATTTGATATGGTAAATGACTGGCAAGATCGAAAACAAGAACTAGCCATAATGGACAGACAAATTGAAGCATCTAAACTAGAACACGTTCAGAAAATAGAAGCTCTAAATATTGAAGCAGATATAAGTGAAACAAAAGCAATATATAAACATGATCAGTCATTAAAGACTACAGGTTTTATGTCTGCTCTGAGAGCTTCTGTACGTCCCGTAATAACATATCTATTCTTCACTCTTTTTGCCGTAATAAAAGGAGTTGCTATATGGGGATTAATTCATACGGATGGAGTTGTTTGGGAAATGGCAGTACAAACTTTATGGGATGAAGAAACTCAAGGCATTTTTGCAGCTATTGTATCTTTCTGGTTTGGAAGTAGAGCATTACAGAGATCTAGGAGTAGCTCGTAATGGCGATTAAAAAGGGAAAGGAAACATTCTCTGGATATAACAAACCTAAAAGAACACCAAATCATCCTAAGAAAAGTCATGCTGTATTAGCTAAGGTAGACGGTAAAGAAAAACTAATACGGTTTGGTCAACAAGGCGTAACGACTGCGGGTAAACCTAAGACAGGGGAATCGGCAAAGCAGAAAGCTAGAAGAAAATCGTTCAAAGCTAGACATGGTAAGAACATTGCAAAAGGTAAAATGTCAGCGGCATATTGGGCGAACAAAGTAAAATGGTAGTTAGCTACGTTACTAGAAGTAGAGGAGTTATATAATGACCGGAAAAATATTCGACTCAACAGGATCACTAATTATTGAATCTACTTGCGATAGTTGTATTGAATGCGGCTGTAATCCTGAAGTATGTAAGTGTGATTGCCACACGAAAAAGGTAAGTTCAGTGCGTCCTGATTTGCATTTATCTTTTTGGAAAGATCGGGGATAAAACAAATGCTAACTATTACTGATGAAGCAAAGAATTATCTATATGAGATAACAAAAGAAAATAATAGAGAGTATATAGCTTTTGGTGTTAAGGGTGGAGGATGCTCTGGATTTTCTTATATCTGGGACTTCTCATATGGACCTTGCAAAAACGACGAGCTAATTGAATTAGGAGAAGGAGTATCTCTTATACTTGATGGTATGAGTGTGATGTATACTCTAGGTAGTAAAATAGATTATGTGAGAGAGCTAGGGGGTACATATTTAAAAGTATCTAATCCTCTAGCTTCTTCTCAATGCGGTTGTGGTGAATCGTTTTCAGTGGGAGGATAAGTTAATGAAGGGTGTAAAACACTATTTTAAAAATGGTAAGGAACATAAGGGAAGCACACATAAAATGCCTAACGGTTCAACTCATAGTGGTAAAACACATAATAAGAATAGTAAGCCTGTAGTGCATCTTAAAGACTTATCTAAAACTATACAATCTAAACTAAAGAAAGGTAAATAGTAGTATGTCGTTATATGATAATATGAATAAAAGAAAGAAGTTAGGTACTTCTCGTAGTAAAAATAAAAGTACTATAACTAAAGAAGCCTATGCCAATATGAAAGCAGGGTTTCCTAAAAAGCGCAAAGCAACGAAACCTAAAGCATGAGAAACATGACTGAAGAAGGATTAGACCTTATTAAATTGTACGAAGGTTATTCTTCTTCGGCGTACCTTTGTCCAGCAGCCCATTGGACTATTGGCTATGGAGCCATATGGGGTTTGGATGGTAAAAGAGTTACAGAGGATCATCCAGATATAAGCACTGAACAAGCTAGTCAATTACTTAAAAGAGATGTAAGAAAATCTCAAGTGGCAGTACTACGACAAATAAAAGTGCCTCTGGAAGATGGACAATTTGATTCGCTTTGTTCATTCGTATTTAATTTGGGTAGTGGTTCCTTACAGAGTAGCACTCTAAAACGTAAAATAAATAGAGGAGACTACCTTGGAGCAGCAGATGAGTTCCCTCGCTGGGTATTTGCTGGAGGAAGAAAGCTAAGAGGACTAGTTAAGAGAAGAAGTCATGAAAGAGAAATGTTTTTGTCTTAAAAGATGAAACTTAAAAAAAAAGACCCTCTCAGAGAACTGAGAAAGGCCTATTGTAGCACTGCTAGGTAGGTAGTGTCCAGATTATACTAACATCTTCTCTAAGGTATCTTAAAATAGCTCTCGTAAAGTTTGCCTTATAATCACCACTTATTTTTAAATATATCCTTTTCTTGTATCCTCTCTCCTGTTGTACCAGAATCAACTATACATAATTGGTTGGGATGAGTTGGATATACTAGGGCGGCTGTCCAAGTACCTGTATTTTCGTTAAGATAGATAAATGTTAAATGACCAATTCTGGAAAGCCCTCTAAAAATTATAGCTTCTTTATGAACGCTTTGAATAAACTTAGTTGCATCTTTAAGATACTTGCAACCAGCCTTGAGTTTTTCTTGACCCTTCGATTCTGAAACATTGAATGTAAATAAACATAAAGCAATTAGACCTCCTAAAATAATTATATTCTTTAAACTAAAATAACTTCTTGATCTACGCATTTAATTCTCCTTTTTAGTTTTAAGTAATGCTACCCAACTTTTAGGAAATAGAGGTTCTATTATCTCGTCCCATTTAATTGCTAGATCTTTTATTTCCTTTTGTGCTGTGGAACTAGTTCGTAGCAAATACGCCCTAGACCATGCTTGAAGAGATCCTGTAACATAATACTCAGTGTACATTGATTGTGGTAAAACCATTCTGGCTTGTTCGGGACAAACACCTAATCTCAGTAAATGTTGATACGTCCATAAGGCTTTATCTACTGATTGTTTATACTCATCTATCATAAGGCTTGTAGGATTTATATTCACAGAGTTATCTGAGGAACCCTGTTTCTTATCACTAGCTTGTTCTCTCCAATCATCAGGCATATAAAATTCAGGTTTATCATCAACGTATCTTCTGCTGATTTCATTATAACTAAATCCTATACAATGTTTAAATCTTTGCCTTGCTACAAATAGGGGGACTTTCTCTTTCATAGTAATCATGCAATGGGTAAAGGGAGTGAAGTGATTGTATCTAGCTAGAAAATTAATAAGTTTTTCATCTTTAGCTTTAAGCATTACCCCCATCTGCATAACATCAAAAGAAGATTCTTTATTAAAACTAACCCTAGCAGCATTTGCTACAGTCAAGTCAGTACCCATAGAGTCTACTAAAGTTACTTCAGTCATACTAAAAACACCTGTTTCAAATGAGTTTCTAAATATTTAATAGCTCTTTTTAATGTATCTATATCGTCATCTAATCCTCCCAATGCTCTGTTGCATTTATGACACAACCAACCTCTAAATGTTCCTGTATCATGGCAATGATCTAGAACCCAAGGAGTATTAGATGTAGCAGGACCACTTCTTAATACTTTATCTATTCCTTTATCACAAATAGGGCAATTATGTCCACTTATAGGTAGAGGAGTAGTTTCTTTTAACTTTTTTCTGGCTATGTATAATTTACCAGAACATTTCTTACATTCTGATCTTAGATAATTTCCTCCTGATGCGTTTGTGTAGGAAGAGAAGGGTAAATAAGTATCGCACTTGGCACAAATTTTACCTTCTGAGTCAGTAACTAAATCACCATGTTCTTCAAAGAAGTTAAGTTGCATACCTTTGTATCCTTTTTAAATTCATAAAATAGCCTTTGTCATAACCTCTTTCCCACTCTTTATTGCGAGAAGTATTGCGACCATAAGGGTTAGAGAGGTTCGCTATGAACCCCTCCATACCTTCTTTATGAACTTTCTTTAAAGGATAAAAATCACCACTAAAAAATCTCTTTTTCTTAAACACCACACACACCTCCAGATCCACTTATTTCACAAATATCATGTGTCTCAACGTGTTCGTCAAATTCAGTGCCTAATTTATCTACGGCTTCTTTATAAGGTACTTTGGTAAGAGGTTGTCCTCCTCTACTACCATCAGGATATGCTGTAAATCCTCGTAATCTATGAGCATAAGAAGCTAAGACATCAGTAAACTCATCTACCTTATCCTCATTATTAAATTTACTTCCCCAAGCAGGTAAATTAATTGTAGAACTAATTGACATATCTACATAGTCTTGAACATCAGCTTGGAATTTAATCCTTCTTTCAAAATCTTCCGAAAGATCTAAAGCAGATTCAATTGTATCTGGATCAGAGTCATAGACAGAAATTAACTCTTGGGCGGCAGCATCTACAACGTATTGATACTTCCACTTAGTACTTCCAGTTAAATATCTACGTTTATACGCAACAGCAAATATAGGTTCTATGCCAGAAGAAGCACCAGCAAGAATGCTAATAGAGCCAGTTGGAGCGATAGCACGATTCGCCACTGGCCTAGATATGGATAACTCGTCTGCAAATTCTCTAGAAACCTTATCGCTGACTCCTTTATAAACTGCCAACCATCTGTGAAGATCTGGGGTAACTTCATATCTTTCTCCTCTTTTGATAAGCCATTCGTGCATACCCATAAGACCTAAGCCTAATCTACGATTTTTAGCCCTAGTCTCATGCACCTTAGCATAAGGTAACTCTGCTCTAAGAGTACCACATAATAAAAACTTAGTACCTAATTCTACTATACGAGCTAGTTCTGTTAAGGATTCAATACGGCCAAAATTGATACTCCCCAGATTACACACATCACTGTCGTCAGCACTGCATACTTCAGTGCAAGCATTTCGCAAAGTCTCATTTTCATTCTCCATAAAATTAAAGCTAAATCCCGGCTCTCCATTTTTTAGAGCCTGTTTAACATTTTTCTTAAACACTTCTCCCACTTCCCCAGTTTTCCAATAGTTCATTAACCAATCAGTATCATAATTCACACTAATGTTGGTCATGTCTAAAGGAGCGCGAAAATTAAAGTCCTGTTCCTTAACCTGTTTAAAAGTATATCCGGTACTTCCTACTTGCATTGTATCCCAATTCTTTGCAGCAAGGAAGCTATGCACATCACCATGTTTCCAATTCAATGAGCCGTACATAGCAGATCTGCGTGAACCGCCTTGGATAACATTAGCACCTATGGCATTAATCATTTCTATTTTAGGTATAGGACCGGATGCCTTACCTCCTGAACCAGAAAGTATAGTATCTTTTTCTCTGTAGACACTATAGTCTACCCCAATGCCACCACCTGTCATTAAACATGATTCAGCTTTCCAACTTAGGTTAGCCCAATCTTCTCGCGTATCTTCTTCAGCCCCTAATAGAAAACAATTGTTATAGAAGCGTCTTTCTCTACCAGCGTAATAGATATACCTTCCACCAGGAACAAATTTTAGATCTGTTATATACTGCTGTAACTCTTTCTGTTCTTCTTTACGCATTAAATCATGTTCGTCAGGTCTAAGCGAACCACAAACATCACCAACAATAACATCTGCTAACTTACTCCAAGTTTCACAACCTTCATGTGCATATTTATTTTCAAAAATATCGTCAGCAAAAGAAGTACGAAACATAGGATTCTTATTTGATATGTATCTAGTCATCTATTTCTACCTCTACATTAGTAATTTCAAAATCCTCAAAGTACTCTTCAAGGACGGTTTTAAAGTCTTGTGGTAGAGTATGAAGAAGCCCCTCTATACCGTCAACAGGTATATGATGACTACCCTCCTCTACTTTGACCTTAGCTGTTAAGGTTAAGTTAAACATCAGAAATCTCAGTTTTCATACTTTAGCCCCTTTTCAACTAAGTCAGATAAATCTGGCTTTGGATGGTCCGGGGATTTAACTAACTTACCGTCACCTCTAATAGTGCCGTTTTCTAGTTTTAACATATTATTACTATGTACTCTCAAAAACGCCTCAGGTAAAAACTTTAACTCTTTATACTTTGAAGCAAACCCAAATAGAAGATATAGAACATCACAAAGTTCTTTTAATACTTTTTCTGGCTCTATACTTTTACTCTCTATTTCGTCTATTAATTCGTACACTTCTTCCTCTATTAATTCTTGACAAAGATCTAACCTATTAAAGTTATCTTCACTCTCTTCCGTTAGAATATTACCAAGTTTTTGGAGAGGTACTTTATCATATAATTCTTCTTTTGTCAACCTATTTGTTAAAGTATTTTGAAATTCTTCTAAGCACTCTAAATAATTTGCTTGCAAGTTTAGCTGTGAACCTGTAGTTAAAGTATTTGAAATAGAATTATCAAGTTCTCCATATCTTCCCGTAGTGTATAAAGATAAACTTTCAGTCAAAGATACCATATTATTCTTCCTCTTCTAATTGAGATACTTCGCCACCTAGAGCAGCATAACCGGCTAGATCACACCAGCTATCTAAATGGTACGGAGTTTTTATTAGCCTCGCCATTTTAACCCATGCCATACCTAAAGAAACTTGTTCGGATGTGATTTCTACACCAAACAGTACAGACCATCCTTTAGCTATGTCAGAAAAATTCTTACTCGCATTCCCATACTCTTTATTTCTGTCAAAACTTATTAAAGAGTCAGCTTTAGATAATATTTCTGATCTGTTCATCTCTATTTCCATAGCACTTTCTTCATAAATAATATCTCCATCTAAATCATACAAAATCTTCTCCTTAGGTTCAACCATCGTATACTCCTAATGTTTTGTTGGGGGTGTTTTTTTGTTTATGTAAATGACATTTGAATCTAAAGTTTCATCATCTTTCCTTGGTTCTTCGGTAGCTTCATCGTAATCAACGTAAGAAAAAATACCTTCAAATAGATCCATTATGGAAGATCCAATATCTTGTATTCTTTCATGTTCAGGACCATTCATTAGTTCTTTTGACACAAAATAATCCGTAGATATCTTTACCTCTGATCCGTCATGAGTAACTAATATCATTAGACTACAATCTGATACCCTAGATAAGTGTTTTATTAGCTCTTTATCTGACATGACATCTCCAAAAAGTCTTTAGCGTAAACAATAGCTAGAGGTTCCTTACGATTTCCTTTTATTATTACTAGCGGTTTAGTATTTTTAGTAACATGGCTCTCAGCCTGTAGCATTATGTCATATACAGCAAACTTTGCTCTTGACTTGCATTCTACAGCCCAAGGCCACATTTTTCTAGCGAGTGGAGACAAGCTAACGTCAGGACCGTTTACCCCCATAGGGGTTGACTTAACATCATCAGCCTCCACTCCACTAAGTTTAGATAATAATATATCTCTAACCCACTGTTGTAATAACCTTCCTTTGTTTTTTGCTGATGATGTTTTCATTAAAAGTCTATTTAACCTCCATATCTGCTTGCCATTTGCGTATAGTACTCATAGTTACCAGCTTTAGATACCGGATTTTTTAGATACTTTAAGTCCTTCCAGCAAGAAAATTTATAATCACAAAAGGTACAGGGCATCTGTAACTTTCGATTACCTGTAGATTTCTTATAGTATGTCTCCAGAGTATCTTCAAATGATCTTTCAAAGTGAGACTCTTCGGTTGTCTTAGACACTTGTAATGCATTCTTTTCTATCTTGTCAAGAAAATAATCTTCGTCATTCTGGTCAGCTTCCACTATTTTCATCTGACCTGTACCTTTATTAATTACGATCCAACCTCCTGCTTTCACTCCTTCTGCTTTAGCGTAACCAAATAACTGACAACAATAACCAAAGTCATCCATTCTTTTTAATTGCTCATAGGATGAAAACTTCTTATCAAAAGACCAAGAACTTGCACTCTTTATATCCCATACAGTTTTATCTTCTAACTCGATAATTAAGTCTAACTCTCCATACATATTACCTACTTTTGTAGGAAGCATAACCTTTTTATTCATATCAGTTATTTTAATACCTGCGGATAAAAGTATAGCAACAGCAATTACCTCAGTCATGTCTCCGTAAGCCATCATAATCTTAAAGTGGTCAGGCTTAGGTGACTGTTTCCAACCTAGCTTAGATGCCTGTAGCTGACACATAGGCTTACCCACCTGAGACATGGAGGGTAAACCATTACTGCTTCCTTTCTTAACATGGTTAAACTTAGACAGCTTTTCATTGAATGTTTTAGTAGCCTGTTCTATTATCTCCTCAGAGATAGTATAGTCAGTACTAAGAAACATCTCTAACTTCTGCTGTAAGCTACTCATTATGTTCAATGTCTATGAAATTTGAAACAACACCACCAGAAACATTCTCCCTCATACGAGAGGACACAGAATCATTTTCCTTTTTTATAGTTTCCTCGAATAGACGTAGAGTATCCTTATCTTCTTCAGTTATGTCAATCTTATCTTCAATCAAAGGCTTATATTTTAAGACGAACCACTGGTTTGATCCTCTCTTCTCAACACCATAGGATAATTCTAAGTTGTAATTAAAATGTTTTTTACCCTGCTTTTCTAACGCCGCAACAACTTGACCAATCTCATAAAAGTTAGATGGTCCTAGACGCATACGAAAAGGTATAGGATCAAACTCTACCGAACCAGATCCTGCCTTTACAGCATCCTGCATTTGAATCATACCAAACAAATGTCTATACAATTTAACTTTACTTGCTCTAGCATAAGCTACTGGATCTTCAGTCTTTAGCTTTTCGCGTTGTCGGGAGGGTATCCAACCACACTTATCACCACCGGACCAATCAATAGCCTTATCACCAAACCTAACAAAGTGCTGGGACATATTAGTATATTCTTCTTCATCACTATCGAATACAGAAGTTTGCATGGTAGTAGCAAACACTCTTACACAAGCAAGTTTACCAAATATAGTACCTTCCTCTGGATGTTCTAATTTTATTGATGGTACAGGAACACTAAGCATATCCTCTCCATGAAAAGCATCCCTGTTAATAGATGCTCTTGGAATTTGAGGGCCGTTATCTGAAGGTACTACAAACAATTCATTTGAGTCATTAAAGTCTAAAGTTACTAGTGACATACTTTTCTCCTTTTTAAATTATAAAATTTTATAGCATACACATCTGCAATTGTCAAGCACAATCTTTCTGATCCATCCAATTAGTTCCTATAGACATCTCGACTTCCAAAGGAATAAACTTGTCAAGTCCAAATCTTTTCTCAGCTTCGTCTTGTGCATTAACTAAACATCTAGTAGATAACTCCTTGACTTCTTCAATCTCATCAGGATGACAATCTACTACAACAGAATCGTGTACTGTATTGATAATTAAACTTTTTAACTTTCTCTCTCTAAGTTGTTTGTGTAACATAATTACGCCAAGAGGAACTATGTCTGCTGTTGCTACAGACTGAACAGGATAATTAACTATCTGTGTTTTGACCGATGCCTTACCTTGTTTAGTGCGATACACATTCGGGAACCTAAATTGCCTACCTGTAGCAGTAGTAATAATTTCAGTTTCGATAGCCTCATTTTGTAATTCTTCGTGCCAACTAAAGACACCGGTGTATTTTCCAAAGAACTCTTGAAAGTATATCCTTTGTGCAAATGTACCCTGTGATCCTCCGTATAAAGGTCGGAACGTAGATGCTTTGGCAGAGCCTCTATCTGTTGGCTCACCATTTTCAGTAAGTACCTTTGCTGTGTACGAATGGACATCAAATCCCTCCTCTACTTCCTTGCGTATTTTCTCGTCTTTTGATAGGATACCTGCTACCCTAAACTCTAGCTGAGAATAATCTACTTCAAGTAATTGTCCATTTTTAAATCTACTAACAAAGGCCTTTCGGACGGGGAATAGCTTTCCTTTAGGCATATTTTGCAAGTTAGGATTACTACTACTTAGTCTTCCAGTTGACGTAGTACATTGATTAAAGTTGGCATGAAGTATATTATCTGTACTGTTGACCATACCCTTAAAGATGCCTTGAATAAAGGAGCTTCTGTAAGTATCAATAGCAGATAATCTTATTAAGGATGTCAGAAACTTCTTGACTTCCTTGTTGCTTTGTGAGTTTTCTAACTCAACTAAAGTAAGTTTGTCAGTTTTAAACCCTCCTGAAGCAGCCCCAGAAATAGAAGGAGCTATCTGTAACCCTGCAAGTTCTTTTAATTCTACATAGACAAAACCTGTAGCGTCACATTCAATACATTTACTTACGTTCTTATACGGAGTACCATCTTTCTTATACTTCTGTATTTCTCCAGTAGCTCTACAAAATAAACATCTCTTAGCTTGAGTCTTATAGGTCGGAGAGAAACATTCATCCATACATTTAACAAATCCTACGTTCATCATCTTAGGTCTTCGCTTAGGTCTACCTCTCTCGTCAACTCCAATATTCATAAGATTACGCCAGCTTTTCTTATCTACTAATTTATGAGAGAAAATTACTTGAGACAATTGCTCTGGTGAACTAAGGTTTATTGGTGTATCTCCTACAAGTTTCTTTACAGTACTATCTAGATAAGTAATAAGATCGGACTGCTCTATCTGGTAATTGTGATCGACTTTATGCATCTCTGCGGTATCTATTGCCATACCTGATCTCTCTATGTCAGTCAAAACATCACAAAATTCGCACATAAGATCCCTTATAGGAACTAAAGAAGCGTTACTAGGCAGTTTAAATTTAGCTTCTTGAGCCTCAAATACCTCAGCAGTAGCCATAATATCATGGTGCAAATAGGTTATCTGATCTTCCTCTGACATATCACTGTAGTTCAATCCCTGTTCAAAAGCATCTCCTAAGCTACCTTCCTTACGAGTAACATCATATTTTTCTGCAAGTGCCTTTAAACCTAGCTTATCTCTTACACCTTTATTAAGTATGTATTCATTAATCATAGTATCAATTAATTTAGTACGGCAATCAATGCCTACTTCTCGTAACCAAGATACGTCAAACTTAGCATTATGTGCAACAACATAAGTAGCATTGTTCATTGCATCTATAAAGTGTGACAAATCTTCATCTGATTTCTTTATATAAACAGTATCATCACTACTCTTAGAACCATCTAAATTTCTATGTGTATAACCTATAGCGGCTAACTTATTATCTTTATTGTACGGAGAAGGATCTTTGCGATCAGTACCTAAATCCACTTCCAAGTCTACAACTAATGCATAGTCATTCATTCTATTCTCCCACGAATACCAGTAATAACACCACAACAAAGCATAACGTAACTATTTCTACACTACTTAAAATATACATACAAGCCCTTTCTATTATTTATAAAATAGATGGTCATCTATCTGTACTACTTTTATCTTGTATTTAGCCCACCAAGGTTTCACTTTTATGCTGTGATAATATATAGATCCTTTTACCATATCTTTTAAACCATGTAAAGTCTTTTCTGCAACATCCAACGAATTTAAATAAGCAATTTTATTTTTAGGTTTATCTGACAATCCATCACAATACCAACTAAACTGACAACGGTGCTTAATAGGATGGTTAGTAGAATAAGAATACGTTGGTCCCTGAGTTACTACTTCACAGATAGTGTTTGGATACTTAGGACTCTTAACTCTTTCCATTACTACTTGAGACACAGCTATCTGACCTTCTATACTTTCTCCTCTAGCTTCATGATATATATTAAG
>Ga0114916_1001290_pt1 | contig 14571 bp, 16 predicted proteins | sample MalvirAntarct_66_FD_83501 | JGI IMG/M metagenome (GOLD analysis project Ga0114916, IMG submission 83501) | Marine viral communities from the Global Malaspina Expedition - Malaspina viral metaG Antarct_66 | ecosystem: Environmental > Aquatic > Marine > Oceanic | place: West Anvers Island... | reverse complement strand
GTAAATAGTATCAATGAGTTACAATGTGGCTTATCCCGAACTGGGGTTACAATAGTATTGCATCATTGATATTAGAACAAAGATAATATATTATAAAATTCATTTTAAATGAATCTTATAATAGCGATGAACAACTCGACTGTTAAGTGTTGCGTCACTGCGTTTTATTGCCTCATCAAACGGTTCAAAAGCTTGATTATCGTTATTGATTTCGTTCATTAATATTAAATCACTAAATACTATCAATGTGAATATTCACTAAAGGATCGACAATGGCGTCACTACAAACATTAGCAATCGTAAAAGCAACGGTACCGGTACTCGAAGAGTATGGGACCGCGATTACTACTGTATTTTATAAAAATATGTTTCATGAGCATCCTGAACTACTTGATATTTTTAATGAAACCAATCAAAAGCTTGGCCGTCAACAGACTGCACTGGCAATGACGGTTTTGGCAGCGGCTAAACATCTAGAAAACTTAGCGACGTTATTGCCGCAAGTAACGCAAATCAGCCATAAGCATCGCGCATTACAGATCCTACCAGAGCACTACCCTATCGTTGGCAAGCATCTGATTGCTGCCATCAAGGAAGTGTTGGGTGATGCAGCAACTGACGATATCCTTACGGCTTGGGCAGAAGCTTATGATGAGATTGCCTCCATATTTATCCAAATCGAGCATGGTATGTATGAGCAGGCAATGTGGCAAGGCTTTGCACCGTTTATAGTAACGACAAAAATAGAAGCATCGACTGATATCGCCGCCTTTACCGTCTTCCCGGTAAATGACCATTCAGTAAACAATCAGACTATCGATTTAAGCAAGATTAAACTGTCTGCTGGTCAATACATTACCGTAAAAACAGACCCAGCAGACAGCGATCATATCGCTCTGCGTCATTACTCTTTATACTCAGCCAATAGCGATCAAGGTATCCAGTTTGCAGTTAGACGTGACAATCGCAATGAGCATAATGGTCTAGTGTCTAATTATTTACATGATCATCTAGCCGTCGGTGACACGGTTTTATTGTCGGCACCGGCTGGTGATTTTGAGCTAGACCAAGATTTGGTGCAGCAAAACGACATTCCCTTGGTACTGATCAGTGCGGGCGTTGGCGTAACACCTATTTTATCCATGTTAGAAGCTCAAGTTACCGCCAATCCAAAACGTCCTGTCGTTTGGGTTTATGCTTGCCAAAACAAAGAGCATCATGCTTTTAATAGTGAAGTTAACAAACTATTGGCTACTGCGACAAACGTAGAGAAGCACATTTTTTACTTTGAGTCTGGGCAGATTCTGAATGAAGCTTGTCTTAGCAATTTGCCTAAACTTGCTGATATTTATGTTTGTGGTTCCATGCCTTTTATGGAAAGCATTATTGATAGCCTGATCATCCTTGATCATGTCCTTGATAACATTCATTACGAACCCTTTGGTCCTAAAATGAGTATAGAGCTGGCTTAAGGTTATAAGCAATTGTTAATGACAAAATAGCATTACTGGGATGGTTTTTTGAAGCTTCTGCATCGTTTTATTCCAGCAAGTGATAAAAAAACTATCTCGGTAAAGTGATATGAAAATCTGCTCTATTTTCATCTATTTTTTAACGTACAACCTCAGTCGTATCTTACGACTCCGCTTATAAAATCCCTGTCAGCCATGTCATTCTTATGGTATAAAGTATGTCTGATGCTATATATAGCTCAACTTTAATAAGATGAGTACAAGGTTATGATTACGGTTGAAGGGCTTGTAGCTGAGATACAGCAGCGCGTAGAGAATTATAATAATAACGACTATCCGCTTGATAAAAGAGCCGTTACTAACTACGATTTATTAGACAGCTGTCATCACATACTGGCTGAAGATATCGTCTCGCCTTTTTCGGTACCAAGACAGAACCTATCTGCGATGGATGGTTATGCGATTGCTAAAAGGACTAAGCTTGCAACAAATACTACCATCACCATCATCGGAGAATCGCAAGCTGGTAGCCCTTATAATGGTGATATCCAGTCAGGTCAAGGAGTACGCATTTTTACTGGTGCGGTCATACCTGATGAATGTGATACCGTTATCATGCAAGAAAACACCAATTTTGCCGCGATAAAAAGCAGCATTGATAAATCAAAGCCATACTCAATCATCCTTAGCCAAACGGCTCAGTCTGATGACCATATTCGCAAACAAGGCGAAGAAATTGCAGCGGGAGAAGCCGTTTTATTTAAAGGTAAGCGGCTGAATCCTGCTGATATCAGCTTACTGGCTAACTTAGGCTTTGATAAAGCCAACGTCTATCAGCCTTTAATTGTTGGTGTATTCGCGACAGGCGATGAGCTAGTGGCGATTGGCAATGAGCTTAAAAGTTTGGCGCAAATCTATAATTCTAATACCCCCACTCTTAAAAGCCTGCTCTCTGATTTACCAATAGCTATTCAAGATTATGGGATTATCCCTGATAATTTAGACAAAACGACGGCTGCTGTCACTCAAGCCATGCAAGAGTGTGACGTACTGATCTCTACCGCTGGTGTATCCGTTGGTGATTATGATTTTTTGACCACCGTCATTGAACAATTGGGCAAGATTAATCACTACAAAGTCGCGATGAAACCTGGTAAACCGTTTGTCTTTGGTGAGCTGACACAAAACCTTGCCAAGCCTGTCTTATATTTTGGTTTGCCTGGTAATCCACTATCGACGGTCGTTGGTACGCTACAGTTTGTGATTCCTGCTTTGTGGCAAATGGCAGGCGCGTCTCATTCAGAGCGACCCATGCAATTAACAGTCATGGCAACACTTAAAAACGATGTTAAAAAATCAGCGGGTCGTAAGGACTTCCAAAGAGGCGTTTTAACCCAAGATGAAGCAGGCAGTTTTTATGTTGAAAGCTTTACCAAACAACAATCACACCGTATCAAGCAGCTGAGCCATGCCAACTGCTTTATTGTATTGGCACAAGATTCTGGCAATGTAGCCACTGGCGAAAGCGTACAAGTGCAACCTTTCCCTTGGATATAGTGAATGTCGCTTAAAAATGATACAGTGAATAAACCTCTATGCTATAAGCCGTGTAAAACTTAACATTTATTATCTAACTGCTACTCTGATGTTAGTCACTAATTGAATGACGGTTGATTGTTATTTGTAGTTAATCCGCCATATTTATACCTGAATAGCCTATTTCACTCACAACCTGAGGCAACGCTTAAAAGTACACACTATATTTTATATTAATGGTAATCATCTATGAACCATCTTGCCCCCACCGTAGGAAATGCTCAACTGTATTCGCCTACTGCTGCATCTAGTTTTTTTGATGATCATTTACCATCGAAATTGGCAGTTTTGTCTACTGATTTTGCAGCTAACCTAGCTCAACCATTATTAGCTCAACCATTAACAGATGGCTTTGCACGACGTTTGACCTATTTGCGTTTATCGATTACTGATTTCTGTAATTTTCGCTGTGAATATTGCTTGCCCAATGGCTATCAAGGCAAACCTCCCCAAGATGAGCTTAGTGTCGCTGAAATTGCTACGTTAATCCGCGGATTTGCTCAAGTTGGCACCAAAAAAGTCAGGATTACGGGCGGTGAGCCTTCTATACGCCGTGATGTGGTAGACATTATTAAAACAATCAAAAACACTGAAGGCATTAAAACCGTTGCCATGACCAGTAATGGGTATAAGCTTGGTAAGCACTTGGCTAGTTGGCAGGCAGCCGGACTAAATCAGCTTAATATCAGTATGGACAGCTTTGATGCCGCTACTTTCCATAAGATGACTGGCTTTGATATGTTGCCGCAACTCTTGACTGATATGGATACCTTGCTGGCAACCACCGATATTAAGCTTAAAATAAACAGCATTCTGATGGCAGAAACTGCCTTTGAAAACTTAATGAATGCCATTGATTATGTCAAAGATAGAGCAGTCACTTATCGCTTTATTGAATTTATGCAGACCAGTGACAACAGCGATTTATTTTTTGCTCAGCATGCGCAAACCGACATCATTACCAATTATCTGATAGAAGACGGCTGGCAAACTCATGAACGCGGCAGCAACGACGGTCCAGCAATTGAGTACAGTCATCCTGATTATAAAGGGCGTATCGGACTGATTGCCCCATATGCAGCCCATTTTTGTGACAGCTGTAATCGCCTACGGGTTAGCAGTCAAGGCAAGGTGCATCTGTGCTTATTTGATCAAGGCAATTACGACATTCGTGAGCATTTGCAGCAAGATGATGTTGCAGGACTGGTCAGTACTTTACATAGTTTTATGCCCATAAAACCTGAGCACCATCATCTTCATGACTCGAACAGTGGCATTATGAATAACTTGTCAATGATTGGTGGTTAATTTATCAGCAATATTTTTCATAATAAGCATATTTATCAAGGAACATTCATGAGCAAGCTGCAAGCACCTTTTACCCCACTTAATCTCGCGATATTAACCGTTTCTGACAGTCGTACGATGGCAGAAGACAGCTCAGGACAATATCTGGTCGATCAGTTAACCGCAGCAGGGCATCAGCTTGCTGATCGTCAACTGATTACCGACGATATCTATAAGATTAGAGCCGTTGTCAGCGGCTGGATTGCGGACCCAAATGTTCATGCAGTGATTACCACTGGCGGTACGGGGTTTTATATTAGAGACAGCATTCCAGAGGCAGTCAGCGTCTTGTTTGACAAGTCAGTAGATGGTTTTGGCGAGATGTTCCGCTTAATCTCAAAAGACGATATCGGCATGTCTACCATCCAATCTCGCGCTGTAGCTGGTATGGCAAATGGTACAGGCATTTTTTGCTTACCTGGCTCATCAGGTGCTTGCCGCACTGCTTGGGAAGGCATCTTACAAGAGCAGCTGGATAGCCGTACGCGCCCATGCAATTTTGTCCCGCACTTTATGCGTACCAACCCCGGTCACGATTAATCATGACAGATGCTGTAAATACCTTAAAAAGTGTAAATAGCTCAAGCGATATAGATCACTTGAATCGCTTAGCAGGTATCGTCATCTTAGCAGGCGGTGCATCCAAACGTATGGGTTCGCCTAAAGCTGAGTTGATGCTACCAACCAATGAGCGATTGCTTGATTATCATGTCAGGCAAGCGCTTAAACTAAGCGCAGCCACTGCTCATAATGTGTCTATTATGATTGCAGATAACGGTCGTGGTTTTGGTATCAATCCAGATTTGATTTTGAATAACCCGCAAGTGCTCATCATTCATATCACTGATTACCTTTCGGTTGACGATTTTGCTAGTAATGACAATGAACAGATCGAAACCGGCGGCGCATTGGTCGCCATAGAGGCGGCATTACAATATTTGACCAGCTCAATGATTATGCAATCAACCAATGCGGCAAATTCGTACGCATCTTGGCTGATGGTTATTAGCTGTGATAGCTTGATTGCTGCAAACGATTTATGGAAAAAACTGCAACCTTATATAACGCAAGCTGTAGATAAATCGGTAATTTGTCTCACCGATGAGCATCATTTATATCCATTGTTAGGTATTTATCGCTTAAGTATTGACCCGGATTTGAAGCATTATATTGACAATGGGCAGCGCCAAGTAATGAAATTTATTCAGCCAATTGTACAGCCTGTAACGTTTTTAGAGGATTGGCAATCTATTACCAATTTTAATACGCCTAAAGATTTTGAGCGTGCCTGTATTGCTTTACGTAAGATATAATAAGATTTACTGAGAGAAACTAGCCATTTAAGAGAAATGATAAATGAATATCAGCAGTCAAAAAACCATTCAAACTGCCTTGTCGCATTTAGATAGCGACGGTGATATCACCATGGTCGATGTGAGTGGCAAAATAGCGACGACAAGAGAAGCACGTGCGCAGGGACAAGTGATCTTCCCTGCGATAATTTATGAGCAAATCAAAGCTGCTGATGGTATGACCAAAAAAGGCAGTATCACGCAGACCGCTCATATCGCAGGTATCATGGCTGCAAAACGTACCCATGACCTGATTCCACTTTGTCACCCCCTACCATTAGATAAGATTGGTTTAAATTTTGAATACGACGATAGCCAAAACAGCATTACTGTCACTGCTACTGTCAGAGTTACGCATAAAACCGGCGTAGAAATGGAAGCACTGACAGCTGTCAGCGTCGCTTGCCTAACTATCTATGATATGACCAAAGCCATCTCTCACGACATCATCATCAATAACGTCCATCTGATGAATAAGACGGGCGGCAAATCTGACTATCAACATGCGTAAATACGCCATAGCGATATGATAGATATAAAGCTTGGCAATTAATAAATAATGGAGACTTCTATGAGCGATTTAATAGAAAGCAGTGACGATATAAATACGACGATGAATATCACCGTTTTATACTTTGCTAGCTTAGCCGATGAAGCCAATTGTCATGAAGAAAAAGTAAACGTCCCACAGTCTACGTCATTAACCGAGTTATACGAGCAACTGCGCCAAAAGCATCGTTTTAGCCGTCCACAGTCAGAGCTGCGTGTGGCAGTAAACGATTACTTTGCCAAGTGGACAGATGAGGTTAATCATGGCGATAGCGTGGTTTTCATTACTCCAGTAGCAGGCGGTTAATAGTATTTAGACGCTTATGTGTATCGCTAAAAATTTTAAGAATAATAAATAGAGACAATATATGGCAGACCAAGTACATGGGCAGTCGATGCGCATTAAGCATAGCATCGATGAGGCTTATCTCATCGCTGAACGTGATGGCTTTGCGCTACTAGATTCAGATATTGATGAAAATCGACTAAAGAAAACCCTTAATGATGACAGCTGCGGTGCTTTCGTATGCTTTGAAGGTCGTGTACGTAATCACAATAATGCCAGTAGCGTCAACCGCTTGACTTACTATGGCTACGAGGAACTTGCACTCAATCAAGGGCGTGCCATTATCGAAGAAGCCAAAAAGCGCTTTGAAATTACTCACGCTATTGCCATTCATCGTATTGGTGCTTTAGAGATTGGTGATGTGGCAGTTTGGGTTGGGGTCGTTTCTGCCCATCGTTATCCTGCTTTTGATGCCTGCCGCTGGATATTAGATACGATAAAAGCGGACATTCCCGTTTGGAAGCAAGAATATTACCAAGATGACTCTTCAAAATGGCTTAGCAATAATGGGTAAGAATATAACAGTGTCAGCAGTGTGCTTAGCCTTGATGCTAACGGCTTGTACTAAAGAAAAAGGTACTGACTTGCCAGCTGAGATCAAAAATATCAATGAGCCAAGTCAAATACTCCGTATCGCTGCAGCTGCCAATTTATCGGACGTATTGCCTGAAATTATCGAAGGCTACAAAACTGATAAGGGTTTACCTAACCAAGAAATAGAAGTCACTTTTGCCTCATCAGGTAAGCTTTATTCTCAAATTATCTCAGGTGCACCATATGATATCTTTTTAGCAGCCAACCAAGACTTCCCCGCGCAGCTGCTAAATGAGGTTTTTAAAGGTGATGCAAATCATACGCCTTTTACTTATACCCAAGGGCAACTGTCCATTTATAGTGCCACCAAAGCTGTCGGTGTATTCGATCAAAACACATTGACTGAGCTACTTAATAGCAATGATAAGAGCAAAATCACCATTGCCAATCCTGAGCTTGCGCCTTATGGTGCATCTGCAAAATCCTATCTACAAACGCAAAATCTATATGATGCGCTAATAGCACAAAAACGTCTTATCCAAGCGGAAAATATCGGTCAAGCGTTCCAATATGCCCATACTGGTAGTGTCGACTATGGCTTTGTTGCGCACTCACAAGTCATAGCAATGAAAGCAACACCTGAGCATTTTTACCTCTTACCATCAACATCTTATCCTGCTATCTTACAAGACGGCATACTCATTACTAATGAAGCAAATGCAGCAGATTTCACGGATTATCTACGTTCTCCTACAGGACAAGCTTACTTCTCTAGAGCTGGTTATTTAGCAGTTCGGTAATCTATTTATAGCCGCTATGAATAAAAAGCCATCCTAGCCGTTTTATACTGTCTTTTATCAATGAGCACGCTTATCATAAGGCTTTAAATATCGTTATAAATGTGTTTTCTTATCATGATGTTTGAAAAAAAGGATGTAAAAAGTGGTACTTTATAGTTGATGCTCTATATAAGCTACAAGCGATCTATTAGATAAAAGGTAAATAAACAGTAACGTTATGATGTCTCCTGCTCTTATCTCAGATATGCTGCTTCCCGTGGGGGTAAGCATCAAGCTTGCTGGTGTCACTACCCTATGCTTGCTGGTATTCGCAACTCCATTAGCCTATTGGCTGGCAAAGCCGAGTCGTGGTCAGATTATTGGGCGCATCAAAATTATGCTCATGGGCGTGATTGCCATGCCGCTGGTCTTGCCGCCTACAGTGATTGGTTTTTATTTATTATTACTGTTAAGCCCCAATTTTGGTATCGGTAAGTGGCTGTTGCAATACAATATCAGCGCCTTTGTATTTACCTTTGAAGGACTGGTCATTGGCTCTATTATTTACTCGTTGCCTTTTTTTGTTCAGCCTGTCTATGCGCAATTTTTACGCATTCCAACCAGTGTCATGGAGGTTGCAAGCTTACTAGAACCTAGCCGTTTCAGACGCTTTATACGGGTAGCATTACCGCAAGCTCGTATCGGTATCATCCTTGGCAGCTTAATCAGCTTTGCGCATACCATTGGCGAGTTTGGCGTGGTACTGATGATTGGTGGCAGTATTTCGGGGGAAACCAAAGTGGTCTCCATTGCTATCTATGAGCAAGTAGAAGCATTGAATTACGAGGCAGCACACATGATGTCTGCTATTCTGATCATAATGGGTATGGTCATGGTGGCGCTGATTGCAAGTGTCAGTCGACTCTATCAGCGCCCATAAGCGCATGAGTCAAATTTAAAATTTATGCGGTTTTTTAGCATCTTTATTTTCTTCTTAAGCCTATCTGACTTTCGATTTTCTTGCATACACAACAAAGAACCCTCATCCAACTGATAAAGTTAGCATGAGGGCTTTATTAATCATATTTAAAAATTCATAACTTTTTAAAAATGGAACTTCACTAAAGCGCTCGCGGCATTCTGCGTTTTGTCACTACCAAATTTATTCTTCCAGTAGCTATATTCCATACCAACTTCTAAGCGGTTATCAATACCCAACACTTCTTGTAAGTTATATTTTAATTGCGGATTGATATGGATATTATCTTTCACAGAATCATCTTCGCTGTTAAATGCATAGTCAACATAACCATCTATGACAAAGTTATTTTTCTCCCAGCCATAGGTTAAGGTAATCTGTTGATCATCAGCATTGTCCTTATCATTAAACGCATGATATAACGATGCCGATGCATATTTCATACCCGGAATAGGGACATTTAAATCCGCGCCAACACCTACCAAATAGTTATCTTGACTAAAACCATTACTGTTTGAGCCAAACTCGTACTGCCCCGCTAAATTGACTTGTTTGATAAAGCTGTTATCAAACTTTGCCAGCTTAAGTTTGGGCGCAAGCTCACCATAGGTTTCCTTAAACTCTTTACCTGCCGCATTTTCTTTACCTTGATGGCGATCGACAAAGAAAAATACACCACCCCATGTATGGGTCGAGGCATGCTCTAAAGTAACGGTGGTTAAGGTTTCTTGAGGCACTAGATCATAATCAGTACCGTAAAGCGCTGAGATACTGGTATCAGTGAAGAGCACTTTTGCTTGAGCGCTGCTCATAGCGCCTAAAGCAGCAATGGCAACAAGCGCATAGGTTAGCTTATTAGTGATTAATGATAGGCTTATAGATAAATGATCACGCACAGTAGTATTCCTTTATTTACAGTCGTTGGTGCCTAGCAACATTGCCATCATGGTTATCATGGCTATAAACGGGGTTTAACTTCCTGTTAAAACGCACCCGTACTGCTAGAGGGAAAAAGGCTATTAGCTTTCAGTAAAAATAAAACGTCATCAAAACAAGCATCAATGCTGCTAAAACTACAAAAATTTTCTTAATAACTTATTTCAGTAATCCCAATTTTGGCAGTAATTATTAACACTTTGAAACAGTTAAGCATGTTTTATGAGGGCTGACAACTGCATTTTAGCGCCAAATATCAGTAAAAAACGTGCTCTAAGTTATTGATATCATCTAAGTTTATGATTTTATTAAAATAACTGACTAAATGGTCAGGAATATTAATTTTGTAAAGGAGGAAGAAATATTGTTACTGTGGTCAATAATCTGCTGCTGAAATACTTGGAGAATTTTTAAACAGAAAAAAACCTCAATTATGTAAATAATCGAGGCGACATTTGCTTAAACAACAACATCTAAATACAGTCTTAATTATTTGGCTAAGTGGGACGAGAAGCTCGAATTTTCTTATTTGATACTTATTTATCTAGCCATCATCAGCTCTACACTGACTTGAAAGTAATACTCATCTTTTATAGTAATACTGACCTTACCATTATGGGCATTGGCGATAGCTTGCACGATAGATAAGCCTAAGCCTGTTCCCGAATGCATCGTATTCGTTTTATCATGACGATAAAAGCGCTCGAATAGTTTATCTGCCTCTATTTGAGTCAATGGCTGATCCAAGCGATTAGAGATCACTACCTTGAAAGATGCAGGATTTAATATAGATGACCTCATATCTTGCTTATCACTCGTGACAGTATGAGGAACAGTGGGTATCTCAATACTAGAGGCTTCAATAATGATCACACTGTTACTAGCGGCATAATAAATGGCGTTTGACATGAGATTAGCGAACAGTCTTTGTAATAAGCTTTCATCTCCTAACACGGCTTGGAAGTTGCCCGTCTTTTCAAAAGAGATATTCTGATCTTCTGCGATTAGCTCATAGTAATCAATAAGCTTAATGAACATTGACTCGGTATCAACCCGATTGAGCTGTGAGTCAGACAGCCTTTTTTGTGTCTTTGCCAGTAGCAGCATGTTATTAATCAGCGTAGATAACTGCTCAAGGGTGTCATGCTGATGGTGCAGCTGCTCAACATATTCATGGCTCGCTCTAGGCTTACTTAACATCACTTGGGTTTGAGTGCCAAGCGTCGCCAGCGGAGTACGTAGCTCATGGGCAATATTATCTGAAAAGCGTGATAACGATTCAAAATTACTTTCCAGCTTTTCCATCATTAAGTTATAAGACTCAGCCAATGGTCGTAGCTCTAAGGGCATATTACTGACCACCACTCTTTCATGTAACTGTTCAGGATTAATGCTCTTCATCTTTTGGACGATAGTAGCGAGTGGTGCAAATCCCCAATAGACACTTAATGCAGCAATTGACACCAGTAATAGTGTGATCGCGATCAATATCAAGCTAAGCTGGCGATTAAAATGTATGAGATACTGATGATGAACATCGATAGGCAGCGCAATAAGCGCCAAAGCCTCGTGGTTTGCAATGACCATCGCTCGATAATGTCTACTATTAATCTTGATCATAAACTGCTGATCGCGATAGTCCTGCCGTAGTTGTAACAAGCTAAAGTCGGTCGGTAAATCATGGATGAAATTACTGGGATCGCTGGATAATAATTTGCCGTTTTTATCTGATATTAGCGTTTTTAAATCATAATCTAGCCAAGAAGAATGCAGGTGATTGTCATCAATGAGTGATTGGGACTTTGAAGCTGTTAATGGCTTTACGTCTTCGCCCAAGGCAACCATACGTTTGCGCAAATTAAACGCGGCATGAGTAATGATCTCTGAGTCCATTTGCTCAAAGTGCTCGTTAACAGAGCGCTGGACCCATATATAAATAATGACTTGAGAGATGACAACAAATATGGTCAGTAAAAAAACAGTGCGCCATAACAGCGGCCAACGTCGATTCTTAAATTTATATCTCATTTTATTTTGGATCATCTTTGTCATCGTCGCCCACGCCTACAGCCAGCGGCTCTAACCTGTAGCCCATACCGCGTACTGTGTGAATCAGCTTGGTGTCAAAACCATCGTCGATTTTGATTCGCAGACGTCTGATAGCTACGTCAATGACATTGGTATCGCTGTCAAAATTTATATCCCATACTTGCGAGGCAATCACAGTACGTGGCAGTACTTCACTTTGACGTTCTAGGAAAAACTGTAATAAAGCAAACTCTTTGGCAGTCAGTTTGATAAGGGTGTCGCCTCTATATACAGTGCGTTTGGCAATATCCATTTTCAGATCAGCGGTATGGATGACTGTGCTTTTATAGTCCGATTGGTTGGCACGTCGCAGCAAACTTTTTATTCTAACAATCAGCTCAGCAAAAGCAAAAGGCTTGGTCAGATAATCATCGCCACCAATTTCAATACCTTTGATTCGATCACTTAAATCATCTTTAGCGGTTAAAAATAAAACAGGCGTATGCTGTCCAGCGGCACGGTAGCGCTGTATCAGCTCAAAGCCACTGACGTCAGGTAGCATCACATCCATCAGCACCACACTAAATTCTTCAGTCATCAACGCATGATAGCCATCTAGACCAGTCATATAATGATCCACGATGAAGCCAGCCTCAGTTAAGCCTTTTTTAATATATTCTCCAAGTTTTTGCTCATCTTCTACTAACAGTACTTTCATCGTCGCCCACCTTCATATCATTATATTTGTCAACAGCGTATCACTAACGTTGTTAGATTATCATCTATATATTTATCAAAAGTCCTTGTTATAACAGCGCTCTATGGATAAAAGCGGATAATGACATTTGGTTCTAATGACAAGCAGATGACAGTATTGTTTTGTTTCTAACAAAAACGTCATGTCCGTGTCATCTCGCTGTCAGCCTCTATTTAGTATTCTAAATCAACGCCACATAGAAGCTTGTCTCTGATATAGACCGCTTCTATGAGTTAGGCACTTATCTTACTTAAATGATTTATTATTTGAATTCAAAGGGTTTTAAATGAAAAAATATAGTACATTAAAAAAAGCAGCTTTACTTTCAGTATCAATGTTAGTTGGTATGTCAGCGGCCAATGCTCACACCACGAACTTAGATGCTTCTATTCTTAGTAGTTGTGATGCGGTTACTAGTTTTGCAAAGAACGCAGATCATAACGATGCACAAATTTCTAGCGCGCAAATGAAAGGTTATGTCGATGCGAGAGTCGCGTGTCAGGTTCAGCATCAGGATCAACACTTGCAATCTGAAAAATATTTTGTGAAAAATTATAATAGCGAGAAGTAATACTAAAAGATTACTTGGGATATTGAAATCCCAATATGTGAAGATGACAATATTGTAATCTTAATGTCATGTGCCAGTCAGAATGAGTAATGTATCATTGAGGCTGGTCTAACTGCTTTACCCTCAATAGCTCTTAATCCAATCAATAGGAATTAATTATGTCGCAATTTAAAGCACTGACTAAATCAATCGCCATTACTGCCATCGCTCTTGTTGTATCAACCTCAGCTCTAGCGCATGACCCTAAAATGCATGCTGAAAAAGATCAAATGAACTGTGAAAAGATGCAAAAGCATATGCAAATGATGGGAAAAATGGATCATAGCAAGATGGACATGAATGACCCTGCTATGAAAGCCATGATGGCCAATATGAGCAAAATGAAGCAAATGTACCAAAAACATTGTGTGACTACTGACAGTAAATCTTAAAAATTTCAGCTCTGTTAACTCACAGCTCCTCTCTAATAGCAGAGAGAAATTAACGGAAATAAGTTTTTAGGAAAATATATGAAGTTTTTATTGGGTGTGCTCTTTACTTTATTTGTGGCAATCGTTGGGATGTTTGCGGTTGTCAGCAGCGGTATTGTCAACGTGGGTGCAGACCAAGAGCATAGCCCAATGATGTATAGCTTTTTAGAAACTGCGCGCAATCGTTCTATACAAACTGCCAGTAAAGATATTGTGGTACCAGACTTAGAGCAGGTTGACATGATCAGCTCTGGTGGCGCGGACTATAAGGATATGTGTGCAGGCTGTCACTTGTCTCCGGGAGTGGCACAAACTGACTTTAGCGAAAGCCTATATCCAAAGCCACCCAACTTTACCAAGGCTGATATCGTCAAACGTTATCAAACTGAGGACGGTGCAAAGCAAAGCTTTTGGGCCATCAAACATGGCATTATGGCTTCGGGAATGCCTGCATGGGGCGCCTCCCATGATGACGATAGAATGTGGGCAATGGTCGCTTTTATCAGATCGCTACCTGAATTAGATGAAGCTCAGTACACGATGCTAACCACTCGGATAGATGGCGATATGATGGACATGTCATTTGATGGTGATATGAATATGTCGGATGATGGTATGGGTATGGAGATGTCGGAAGATGGTTCTGGAATGCAGCATTAACCCTATCTGTATATAGAAGCATCATCATTAAACGTTATCGTTATTAATAATGCAGTACTGAACGGTGCTGCATTTAACGTTTTTAGTTAAGACCACAAATATAGGGTCCAGTTTTTAGAATATCGAGCATAATAATAGACGTTTAGGAGTAATTTAATGAGACATTACACACATGTGCTTTCTAATGGACATAGC
>Ga0114916_1001288_pt1 | contig 14578 bp, 20 predicted proteins | sample MalvirAntarct_66_FD_83501 | JGI IMG/M metagenome (GOLD analysis project Ga0114916, IMG submission 83501) | Marine viral communities from the Global Malaspina Expedition - Malaspina viral metaG Antarct_66 | ecosystem: Environmental > Aquatic > Marine > Oceanic | place: West Anvers Island... | reverse complement strand
TATAATTAGAGTATTTATCTTTTTCTGATTTTAGTTGCTTTAAACCATTACTATACGAAGGTAGTGGCTTTCCTAAAGCCATTTGAATATCCTGACTCAGCTGACTCATCATAGTTTGCTCTCTCATAATATCCGACTCATTAAATTCTTCACTATTTAACTCGCCTTTCAATCCTTCAATAGTTTTTTGTTGGGTTTCAGTCATCCCTTTCTCGCCCAGACCCCTAACAATACTTGTTTCGGTTTTTAGCAAAATAGATTCCTTCTTCTTAATAGCATCTCTCTTTGCTTTTAAAAAGTCAAGGGCTTTCTTAGAACTCCCGTTTAAACTATCTAATATGGTTTGTTTTATTTTCACTATTTTTTAGTAATTAAGTAAATTAGACCTCCAAGTAATCCCAATTTACCAAGCGTTCCATACTTAGTAGAGAAGTCTTCTCCACCGTCGGCTCTAAAGGTAACTTGTTTTCTTGGCTTTGCCTTAGTGCTAAACTTTAATTTAGTATTACCTATCTTTTGCTTACGAGCATCGTTTTCTATTACCTGACCTCTAAAGTTTAAAAAGCCTCTTCTTGCATTACCAGCTCTACGAACTGCATCTACTAAATCGTTACCACTAAACCCAGAAAAATTTTCTGGTTGTGGATAACCGAACCTGTCTAAAGCAGCTACTAAGGCATCTGCTTCTGCACCTAATTCAGTAGTTAGATTAGTAGTTGTAGTAGTTGACTCTTCAAGGAAAGTTTCTACTGCCATTAAATCTGCATTTGCATTAGAAAGACTTGTTTCAGCAGCTAATTTAGCCTCAGTTTCAAGAGTCAAGTTTGTTTCTAAGTTAGCTTTTTCTTCTAAAGCAGTTGTTAGTTCCCCTTCTAACCCAGAACTAACGAGTTGTTCATCTACTAAATCAAGAAGAGCCTGAACTTTTAACTGAGTCATTGCTGATAATTCTGTTTGAGTATTCGTTAGGTCGGTTTGAATATCTACTTTTTCGGCATTAAGAGTTGTTAGCTGTTCTGCAATCATTAAGTTAGTTTCCTCTAATACAGCAATGGCATTATCATCTAAAACACCTGCTGCAATAGCTTCGTCAAGAGCGTTTTTACTTTCTTCTAATTCAATGTTAAGTTGAACAGCCGCTATGTTTAATTCTTGTATTTCTACACCTAAATTTTCTTTTTCTGTGGCTAATATACTCGCATCATTCAAAAGGCTTCCTATATAAGTTTGCTGATTGGATGTTATATTCTGTTCGGCTATTAATTCCGCTTCTAAGCTTTCTTTAATTAGAAGTTCTGCTGCTATTTCAGTATCAAGCGTAGAAATATTGGAAATCAAATCAGTTATCTGACTTTCATCTGTTACACCCTGAGCAATAAGTACCTCTATTTGACCCTCTAAATTTGTTTTATTTGTTTCCAAATCAGAAATCGTAGTTACCGACAATTCTAATTCAGAAGTTAGACCAGAATTAGTTGATGTTAGTGTTATCACTTCGGCAGCCAACTGTTCTCTTTCGTTGGTCATATCTGTTAAGTCTGAATTAGCCTGCGTTAAATTATTTGTAAGAGTTGTAATTTGCTGCTGCTTTTCAATTAATTCTGCAGCATCCTCATTACCAGAAATGTTTAGATTTTCTAATTGCGTTAATAAATTTTGTATGGCAATCTCTTTACTATCTATATCAGAATTTAGCGATTGAAAGTCTGCTACTAAGGTTGAAACATCATTACCTGTGCTTTCTATTGCATCCTCAAGAGAAGCTATTTGAGAGTTATTGGCATCCACTTGAGAATTAAGACTTGATATTATTGCCGTTTTATCTGCAATATCCAATTGTATAGCATTAATGTCAGAGGATGCACCTCCTAAACCACCTAATCCTTCCTCACTAACAGTACCACCATCAGCGATTGTATCTAACGCTACATCAATAGCATTTTTAATAGTTTCAACGCTTTCCAATTCATCAATATTGGTACGCAGAGCTGCAACCTCTGACTCTAATTGTGGAATGTCATTACAAGCACCTCCTTCTCCTCCACCTTGCTCACACAAGCCGAAAGCTGATTCTAAGTCGTCCTGCTTAGTGTTTAATTCATCCATAGCATAATCAACTGCATCATAATAATTAGATAACAAAGAAGTTATCGTTGTGTTTGCCTCTGTTAGGTCAGCACCTTTCAATACTAATTCGTTGGCAAGGGTAGATTGTAATCCTGATAAATCTGGCATAATTGAGTTTTCTAAATAAGTTATACCAAGGGGTTCTACCTCTGGCTCTAAATATGAATTTAATTCTGCTACTGTCTGTATTTCTCCATTCAAGGCAGTAACAATTGGATTGAATACCCATGAATCTGGGTAACTTGGCTCTTGTGATCCTGGATATTCAGCCACATAAGCAGCTCTTAACTCTTCAATAGTTTCGTAATAATCTCCACTATGAAAATATCCTAATTCGAGCATAATGTAAGCGTTACTGTACTTTAGACCCTTTATTACCTTAACATAAATATTACCACTCCAATTATAGAAGTGGATATTTTCATCTCCCAAACAGTTGGTTTCTAATTGTACCCACTGGTTTATGTTCTGATAATTAACCTCGTTCTGATAGTTTTGTTTGTTAGCAAAGGAATATTCAGATGGGTAAGTAATCCCACAGTTGTTGTTTCCTAATGACATGTACATTATGCGTCCCATCTCTACCTCAATAAATCTATTCGCACTAAAAGGCACAGTCTGGAATCCTACATCATTTGATATTGAATTAGCCCAAGTGGGGATGGTTGTTGATGTACTAACATCTTGACTCCCTACAACATTAAGAAATCTACTTTTCTCCCACATTTGTTCTAAAAATTAAAATTAAAATAATAATTCCCAATAAAAACTTAGACTTGTGCTCTTTTATCTTAGTACCGCTAAAGTTCAAGTAGCTTTCTGTAATGTTTTTTGTTCCCTTACTATAAATCTTATTCAATTCTTTTTCCTCCGACAAACGCATGTCATCCATACCTTGTTCGTGTAATATTTTCTCTAAAGTTTCTATCTGTTCAATCGTTATTACTCCAGAGGAATCGTATGATATGGTTATGTCCATAAACTCTCCTGCCAAAGAATTAAATTGGGCGTAAACTTGCCCATCTACTAATATTTCTGAGGAAGAACTGTTTGAACTTTGACCTTGGTATGGGTCAACAACGCCTGTATCTGTATAGGTTGACTTTGTACCAGATATATCATAAGCTTTCCATGATATGGGTTCATTTATTTGTTCTGTGTTATTAGAGTACCTAACTACGTCTTCTGTTATAAGGCTTTGGTTTGATAACGAGTTTAGTAACTCTAAATAACTACCTCCAGTTCTGTCTGTTACAACTAAGTATTTAGTCCAACCATCTTCTTGAATATTGAAACCGTTGGCAACATTCGAATTAGCTAAATTTAAAGGTGCTTGACCACCTATTTGGACAGTTTGAAATGCACCAGGAGTTCCAAGAACATTATTAGTTGTTGTTAAGCGAATTGCAAGAGTATTAGTTAGAAAAGTAGGATGCTTCTCATAATTTAAAGTAATTCCTATTGGAGTTGCATTTCCTAATAATTGTGCAATAGCACTTGTTAGTGGTACGGCAACAATAAGAGCATCACGAATACCTTCAGCAGACAATCTTAACATTTCGTCAATAGGCATTCCAATTGTAACATTTACTGTGTGTGAAACAAGAGTAATGCCATATATAAAATTAGATTTAAAGGTAAAAGCCGTATTAAAAGCAAACGGAATAGTTTCTCCATCTGTAACCCAAACACTTCCATCTGCATTTTGAAAAGTAAAAGGAGTAGGAAATGCGGTAGCCCATTGTGCGGGATATGTAACCACATCTCTTCTAATCTTTGGAGTTGTATCCCAACCTATTAGTTCTCCGTTAACAGGAGAAAAATTTGATCCTGTTGGACTTGTTGGATTCCCAGCAGCATTGTAATATGGTATGCTAAAGTTTGGGTCATCAGTTCCAGTATATAGCAACTTGACCTCCGAATCAAAGGGGGTTAAATTCTGTACTCTTAAAGAAATGTTCTGTCCAGCCACATTAAAAAAGTTTGTCCCCGAATTTAAGTATCAAAGTCCAAAGTGTTCCGAGAATAGCACCTGCACCTAATAGTTTATTTTTAAATTTTTTGTCTTTTTCTATATAATCCTCATGGCGTTTAACCATATTAACAAGTCCTTCTTGCCCAAATTTCTCGTTACCAATTATAGCCGTCTTTATCTCATCAAGCGATGTTTTGATATGCTCCATCTCTTTATTCAAGTGCATTATATTTTTTTGTAGTCCGTCCATCATTGACTTGCAATTATGTCTATTAACTCTCCAGACCCCGCTATTATTACTAAACTTGATATTACTCCACCACCCGAAGAAACAGTTATTATATTTCCTGCGGGAATAGATAATGGTGTTGATGCTATTCCACCTAAACCAAGAGTACCTGTTACGGTAATTGGTCCCGATGATGTTGATTGATTTTTAATAGAAATGTACGAAATCCCATCTTGAGGAGTAAGCGTCATTGTCGTATTTGTTATCGTTCCTGTAAATACCATAGCGTTATTATTGTTGTTTAGCCATAATTTTCATTAAAGCTTGATTTCCAAACACTTCGTCCCAGTTCAATCTTCTCAATAATTTCGTTTCTTTATAAAGATATGGATACACTATATCGGCATCTTCTTTATTGGTCGAAACGATTATTTTAATCTTATCTGGCGTTTCATTTTCTTTTTGAGATTCATCCACTAATAAATTAGCAATAAACATCGGAATCATTTCCCTTACATTCAAAATGTCAATTACAGTAGGGTACAACTCTTTGTATGTGTATGGTTTAACTATTTCGTAATCGTTCATTCCATACACTATTGGATGTACTCCCTTGAATTGCATTAAAAGCTGCACATTAGTACAACTCGTATCACTTTCTGCTGCTAAAGAAATAATTGCATTACGCATTATTTTTTTAGAGGCTCTTTCTACTAAACTCATTATCTTGGTTTTTTTGGTTAGGTTACTTTACAATCGCCACTTATTTCTGTTGTCGTTGAACCACTTCCGCTACTTCCGTTTCCTTTAAAAACTAAAGTGTATGGAATATTTAATGTTTCAAATACACTTGCCGAAATTACAAAATTTCCTTTTATTTTATAGACATTAGGACCAAGAAGTAATTCTAAGCCTAATTGTAACCAATTGATAGAGTCCAAAGTAATTATTAGGTCTAATTGTGTTTCTGTGTTTGCCGTTAATTCAACTTCTTCATCTAACACTACTGTCCCTAAATTTATTCCATCGACAGACACTTTTAAATCAATATCCTTGATAACCACATCAATATTTGAGTTATTAACAACCAAAAGAGAAAGCGGAATCCCATCAAAGTCTGCGGCAGCATCAGAGAATAATAAACCATTCAATACCTCTTTCCACTCAAAACTTGTATTGGATATACAAATACCCTTCAAAAGTTGTTTTTGTCGTCTAAAGTATTGAATCGTTGCTATTGCACCTATCACAACTGCTGACCCATATAGGAATTTCACGCTTTCTTTTGCCATCTTAACTTAAATATTTATTATCTTCTTCCGTAAGAACCTCCGAAACGATTATGTTTCGTGATAGGAGCAACCATCTCTGCTCCAGCATTGCAAGGTTCACATGATTTTGGAGCATTACAAGGAGAACTAAATGTAGCACACCACGTTTTACCATATTCATCTTCGCAAGTCGTACAAGATTCTTCCGACATTCCACCTGAGTTAATAGGAGTATGTCTAAGGAATTTACCCTCTCTGGTAGTTGTAGTTTGTGCCACTTTAGACATGTCATAATAAGTCATACCATTAGCGACAGCTCTGCCTTTAACACCTTGCATTTTAGCACTTCTTAAAGTTTGTTCTGCACTATTAGATCCTGATGCAAAGTTTCCTCCGTAAATTCTGTCTTGTGGACCTACATTAGATTGAGCCCCACTCCAAGTATTTTGAGGTGTATTTGAGCCAAAGTTTGAATATCCACCACTTGCGTAGCTTCCTGCAAAAACTCTGCTTTGTGGACCTACATTAGATTGAGCTCCACTCCAAGTATTTTGAGGTGTGTTTGAGCCAAAGTTTGAATATCCACCACAAGCATTTAATTGTTCGTCTTGAGGTAAGCTATTGTTTTGACCATAATTTCTTTCGTCTTGAGGCATTGCAAAGAATCCACCTTGAGATGGGTTAACCATAATTTGACGTTGAATAACTGGTTGGCTTCTGTCCCCAGAAAAACGTCTTTTTGGTGCTGTTTCGCATGTGCAATCAGCGTCTTTTACCCAAATTGGTTTTCCGCTACCTTGGCAAATGTTTGTGCATTGGTCTCCTGCAACTTGATTTCCACTTATCGTTGGGTTAACAACTCTTGTACCTGGTCTTGAACCACCTCTACGGCTAATTCTGTTACTTCTTTTCATAATCTTTCGTTAAAATTTGTAATTAAGTTAAAATGAATAATTGTCTAAGTCTGCTTTATCAAAAAAGCTTTTAGAGTTAGTTGAAAATTGCTCAACCACTCTTGGATTAAAAGCAAAAATATCATCTTCCCCTGCCCCGTACTTACTTGGGTTTACGAAATTCATTTGTTTTTTCGGCTTTACTGATGCCATAAAGTTAGAAAACTTTACTTGGTCATATTTTTTAGCCGAAGAGTTATTTGGTAAATTCAAATACTTTTTTTCTGATGTTAGTTTTAAATCTGAAGACCCACCACTATTACATTGGCAACTGCCCCCTGGGTTTCTACCACAACTACAAGGCTTTTTATCGCCACTAAAACTTGAGCCACATCCACAACCCGAAGCTGATAGTTTTCTTGTTGATTGTGGGCTTTTCTTACCATATTTTAATCTTAATGAATCACATTTTTTACATGCTTTTCCAATCTCTTTATTACGATTATCTCGCATTTTATTGTTTTTTTTGCTTTTAGCTTTTATAGGTCTTGTTGTTCCACTACTTACACTACCACTACTTACACCTCCATTTGAAGATGGCTGATATGATGAACAACCACCTGGATACATAGGCATGTTGTGATATATTGATGGAATACCAATATTATACCATGTACCATTTTCTTTAACCCTGGACACTTTGTTAGTGTTATTAAAGTATTCACACCCTTGAACCATAATATCCCTACCCTTTGAATCAACTCCTTCAATTATAGTTTCTACTGGACAAGAAGTACATTCAAGTGCTTGATGTGTATCTGGAACGCCACCACTTTCACATAAATTAAGTATATTAGATTGTATTTGGTCTAATGCTGAAGGATGTAGTCCGCCATTACTAAGTAAAAATGGACTTAGGTCGCCACCTGCGTTTGGGTATTGTTGTATGGCTGAATATACATAATTAGGGTGTTGACCTGTAATACCTTGACATTTGTAACCTACATGCCCGTTATACAACATATCATTTATCATGAAATCAATAATTCCATCTATGTGGGATTGATTCCAATTTTGTGATTCGTTTGCATTTTCATTGCTCGCATTAACGGGCTTGTTAGAATTGGGTTGATAATCAACTGTATCCCCGTTAGAATTAGAAAATCCTTGTCTTATTGCCATGTTTTTATCTTTTAAATCCTTGGTATAACTCTATTTTGTTTATACCCTTGTTTGGAGAATGAAAAGTTGAGCCACCACTAAATCCACTAAATTCTCCCATACCAGGAGGGCAATTAGCCATATAAGGACTACATACTTGAACATTAGTTTTAGAAGAAGAGTTTCCACGCCCATCTCCTTGCTTTATTGTTGTATTACTCGTTGGTCCTCCATAGCTCGGTCCCCAAGGAGTAGAACAACCATTCCCATTGGGCATAGGACATTGAGGGTAGCAAGGGTCATTTTTGCTATAAACCTTTCTACCTTCGCTATTTTCACAAAGCATCCAGTTTCCCTGAGATAAATTTGCCCCTTTAGGTGGTTTAGGTACGTTTCTAAGTTTTTTACCTTTTCTATTTCCACCTCTTCTGGCTTGTCCTTTTCTACGACCACCTCCGCCACCTCTAACTGGTCTAAGTTGCGTAGGGTTAGGTACTAATTCAGCCATACTTCTGGTTTGTATATCTTCATTTGACATATCAACAGCATAGGTAGGCATACTCATATCTAATTGATGAACTTGATTAGGGTCCATTCTTCTAAGATTTCCTTTTCTATTGGGTTTTCCACCATCTCGTAAGACTCTTACATCTGATACTTTGTTTTGTGATGGTTTGAATGTATCTGCGTAAATTGGTAGGGTACTTCCTTCTATATATGCCATAATTAAACTATTTTTCCGTTAAGGTATCTAATAGAACTTACATTCATTCCAGGTATACCGCTATTTCCTTTTTGACTACAATCTTTGTTAGGCTCTATTCCATCGCCAGTCCTATCCATTATACTACATCCCATATCGTAAGATAATACAGGATCATAAGAATATGTTTCTCCACCTGTTGTTATGGTAGTAGTGCCTGTTCCTCCGTTAGAATTTAAGAACCTACTAAATTTATCTAAAGGTTTTTGATTAACACGTCCACCTCTTCTCGCACATGCTTTATCACATGCTCTTGAAACACAACTACTACAATTACCAGACGAACAACTAATTTGTCCAATGTTAACTTTATTACCATTCGCACAATAACATTGAGCATCTCCACACCCTTCAGCTTTATCTATTCCCCTTGGAGGTGTTGCTTGTCTAATTACATAAGTTCGTTTCATATTATACTTTTTTAAGTGTAGGTATTAAATCTCCTACGCACTGGTCTTCGCTATTTACAGATGCACAAGTATCTCCTCGAACATATCCTTTTAATGTCCCTAACTGCCAATTATCATCTTGTGCGTAATATAATTCTACATCATAAGCAGTTTCGTTGTCGCCATCTGTTGATGGTCCCATATCTACTTGATACCAAACCTTACCTCCAACATTGTTTACAGCTAACACTTTTCCTACTATGTTTGGAGAAAAAATCTTACCATCATTAATAACTCCTGAAATCCAGAGGTTGTTGTGAAACCAACCATTATTAATTTCCATAGAAGTTCTGACATTTACATACTCGTTGTAAGGAGTAACTAAATCGCCTACTGCTATTGCATCTGTACCACCTGGCTCTTGTGTTTCAGGTGTTTGCGTAGAAGTTCCATCCGCAGGAGGAGTGTTTCCATTTTCATCTGGTGGAGGTAATTTACCTACATCCTCTAATTCTTTACCTTTACCTAACACAATAGACAAACCAACTCCAACGGCTACTAAAAGCCCTGCTGCAATTAAATATTTAGTTTTCTTTTGCATTACTTTAGTAGTTTATAGTATTTATACCCATACGCCGCACCACCAATAATCAAAATTGTGGGTGCTATCCATATAATATTTTGCCCAATCCATCCAAAGCCCTTGAATAAACCAGTAATAGCCTTTCCGCCACTTGATGTTATGTCTGCTATATTATTCTTTAAACCTAATTCGTTTTCTTTTATGAAAGCATAAAAATCATCCGAATACAGACACCACATATAAGGAGAAGCCGTGGAATCTTGTTGTTCCCAGTGCGTTTTCCAAGTAAGTCTTGCTTCCGCAGCTCCGTGTGCATCCTTTAGCCTACTGTACCATATCATCCAGTCTGTACAAGTCCAATACTTGTCCCATCCAAAACCATCGTAATCTGGTAGGCTATCAGCCGTTATGTTCATTCCGTAATCAGCCATTGTATTCAGTTCTAAAAAGTTGATTTAAAGCTTTATACCTGTCCATATTAAGTTCACTTGGCGAGTTTTCAAACACATCCAAGAAAACATTATAGGCATCTATACGAGGATAACCGAGAGCCATATAAATTTCTAAAGAATTTTTATCAGCTTCAATCTCGTCCTCCATATTATCATTTAAGTAATAGTGGGAGAACTCGTGTAGTAAAATTGCCATTCTCATGGGGATTGTATATCTAAGAAAGTCAGCTTTACTGACTTCTATCAATCCAGATGACTGGCTAATACGAGCGGGTGTTTTTTCAACCCGTCCATCCTCGGTTATTTGGTTTACATATAAAATAGTAAACATCTCATCGTTGGAGTGGTATTTCTGTTCTGTTTCTAATTTACCTGCGGTATAAGAAAACTCTTCGGCAAAATTTACAAACATTCTAACATGCTTCTGGTCAAAGTGAGCATGCTTTAAATTATTTTCTAAAGGTAGTATCTGAATATCCATTACATCGTATCCTGAATCTCTACCGTCGTCTGGCAAAACTTGTACAGATGCAACATCAGGTGCTAAAGGAATGCGAACATAATATGTCTTCGTTCCATTAACATTACAAGTTCTATTAGTAAACATTGTTTCAGGGTGCTGGGCATCCTCTACAACCAAACGTAAGTCTTTGTTGTTTTCTCCTTGTAGGGTTACTGCAAGGGTACATTCTCTTCCATATAGGGGAACGTCAAACTGCATATTACTTCTTTTTTAAGTAATAGTGGCTAAATGCAAATCCAAGAGCAAATCCTATTAGTGATGGAATAAGCCAAGTATTTTTATTGTCATCCGTACCATCCCCATCAGCATTATAGTAAGCTGAAGCGTTTAAGTATTTGTCTTCGTGAACCGAAAGTTTACCTTTCAATTGTTCTCTTTTTAACCATTCTTTAAAAGGAAGGTCGCTATTTGAATTTTTAAACATTTGGTTTGCACTGGTCATATTACTTGTTTTTAAATATTAAAGAGGATATTACAACCCCAGCTACTCCAAATAGGTATGGGGCTTTACCAAAATAAAGTCCTACAAAAACTCCAATGACGCCACCCATTATAATTTTTTTTGCGTTACTTTCTTTTCCTCCGTCAGCTCTTAGTCCGCCAAACATAGATTTTTGAATCGTATCCGTTAATTTGGAATCTAATTCAATAGTTTTTTTTTGTGGCTTTTTAGCTTTTTGCTCTTGCCACATCTACTTGTTTCTTTTGTACACAAAGTATCCGACTAAACCTACGGCTATAACAACTCCACCCCAGATTGCGATTTTTCCCCAATCTATTGCCGTGTCATCATCATTATCATCATCGTCATCTCCACCTCCACCTCCACCACCAGGAGTAGTATCAGTATCAGAATTTCCAAGAAATGCTCCTAAAATTGTTCCAAGGTTTTCAGTAGTAGCAGTCCAAAGGTCGCCAATTAATCCACCAACAAAGGTTTCTCCAAATGGTGTTGAGCCATTTTGACAAGGAAGAGCACCCAAATAGTTAGCTGCCGAGGAGTCCATACAATATCCTGCGTTAGGGTCATAATCCATACACTCAGACATACATGCTATAAATTCTGCGGAAGAAAGTGAGGAGTTAGTAATATAGGCATCTGTATCACATCCACAATCAGTTCTGTTTTCTGGAACATTAATATACAAAGCTGATACAGAAGCTAAGTATTCAGGTTGAGTTTGTGGAAATGATGAACTTAATTCTATCATCTCAATAAATGGCTCGATTGTACCCTCCTCTAATTCACAATTATCTATTGCTTCAATAAATAAAACTGTTATTTCTCTTAATGTAAGAGTAGATATGTCTTGGTCGTTTGAAGGCAAGTATGTATCAATAATAGTTTGAAGTCTATCAGGATCAGTTTCTTGCATACTGCCAACAAGTGTTATCCACGATATAGCAGTAATTCCTTGTTGTTGAGTTAATAGAGCCATCTTAGTCTTTTTTAATAATTGCCATTGTTAGTATAGCTATACCAATACCAAAAAGCAAATCCATTTTACTTAAAAACCCTTCTGGCTTTTCGATAGAGCCATCTTTTAGCTTAGATTCTAAGCCTTCTATTCTGTCTAAAGTACCTGCTGCATTTAGATATTGTTTCTCATCCATACTTTTCCCCTCGTAAGGAGTAGCGTGTATAATGAGTTCAATTAATTCTTTATCAGGGTGGATTTCTGCTAAGTCTTGTAAGCCGTCTTGTCCATGAACACGAACAAAAGCTTTCAGATTTTCAGTAAGTTCCTCCACTGTGTTACTTGGTGGTACATCGTATCTCGCTAAAATGTTTTCACATTCTGAGGTTACGTTACACGCCAAGTATTCATATATTGTAATGTCGTTCATAGTAAACTAATTAAAAAAAATAAAGGGTGGGAAGCTATTAGCCAACCACCCTTTACATTTTTATTAAACGTGTTTTAAAGGATTATCCTCTAAAGCGTCTTCCGTTTGCTCCCATAGAGCCACCAGCACCTAAAATCTCAACTTTATCCTTTTTTACAATATCAGGGTTAGAGAAACCTCTAACAACCGAACCGCCAGTTAAAGCACGTCCAGTAGATACATTTTCAGCAGGGTATAAGTACATTTTAAGAGTTGCAGAAGCTAAAAGAGAAGCGATGGTTACCGTAGTAAAACCGTCAAATTTCCAGTTAAAAGCTATTACAACCTTATCAGTTTGCTGCTGATATGGGTCAATTGTAGGCACGATTACCTTAGAACTCGTATTACCATTGATGTCTTTCTGTGAAATAGTCAATGTTTCTAATACCTGAGAAGCGTTTGCACTTGATAAATATGTTGCGCCTACAACGAACGGTTTGTTCATGGTTTGGTACAAAAATTCACCATAAGTCAATGAAGCAATTCCCATAGTAATGGTTATTGCAGCATTGTTACCGAAATTAGTAGCTTGTAAGTTGGTATAAGCACCACCTACAATAACTCCAGTAATAACAGGAGCAGCACCATTTGCAATATTAAGTATGTACGGCTGTGAAGTCGCACCACCTAATCCTGCACTTGAACCGCCATTTGCGTTCAGGTAATCAGAACCGTTCATCGAGTTAAAGTCTTCGTTTGCACTTTGACGTGCGTCTGAAAAATATTTGCTCATTTTCATAATGAAAAGTGATTATCTTGTTAATAATAATTTGAAAAAACATTAGACCTGTGTCTAATATTTGTTGGGTTTATTAGTGTTTACTAACGTCTACGTCTTCCACCGAAACGAAGAGGGTCGCCATTAGCGTCTAACTTTTCATCTGCTGGTTTAGCGATTACGTTGTAATATAAATAAAGTCCACCAGCTACCGCTAAAGCAGTTCCTAAAGCTGTCATTAATGCCTTGTTGCTCATATATCAAAATTTAAGCGTTATACAAATTGAAAAAATGCCTATACAAATAGACATGTCAAAAGTAGCGACAATTATGTGTTAAAATAACTTCGTGATATTAGGAGGTAGAGTATTGGGTGTTGTTTATATAAGCGAATGCTTAGTGATAGTAAGGGTTAAAGTATTGTTTATTTATTGTTTATTTATTAAATTATGACTCCATAAAAAATCTATTATATTTTTCGAGAATTTTATATCTGATGGAAAATGAATACCCATATTTAACCTTGATTGGTTAATATCAGCTACTATTATGTCTATTGTTTCCGTTAGGTCTGGGTAGTTAGACTTCATTATTAAACCCCACGTTTCTGTTTGCATAGTATGGCCTGATGGATAGCTTGGAGTGTTTCCAGAAACGGTGCTCAAAGGATGAAAGTCTATATCTCCCTCGTATGCGTATTGATAAGGTCTTGCACGATTCCAATAAGCTTTTAGTTGCAATGCTAACGGATTAATAACTTTTACTAAAACAGGTTCTATTTTATCAAAAACTTCTTTATTAAATCCTAATTGGTCTGTTGCCTCTCTAAGATAAGAGAATAGGTCTTCGTCTTGAGCCAGATGTCTATGATTATCTTCTAAAAGAATTTCAGGTGTAAGGTTTCTTTTTAGCAAACCCACCTCCGTTAAAGATTGGTCATAATCTGGGAACATATAATTCTCTGACGTGAACTTCTTTATTATAGTGCTAAATTGAGGGATTAGCGTTTTAGCTTGTTCACTATGACTATAAGATAAGTTACCATAAAATAAAGCGTAATTTTCCATATCAGTTTCCATAGTACATTTTAAACATTCTATCCTTAACATCTCTAATTACCTTTTGAGGTTCAGAGTGTGCATTACCATACTCATCTCTTTTATTAAGTTGAGGCTTTACTAACCTATTGTGTTGTGTTGCCACAAACTCCGATATAGCCTCTTTCAACATTTTAGGAGTGTATTCTCCCATTATTTTTTCTTCGTCTGTATCAACATAAACATAGAATCTTTTATTACCATTAAAATACTGTTCGTTAACCATAATTTCTGAAATTTTCAGAAAATCATATTTGTCCTGAAATTTCTTTTGATGTCTATCCACAGAATCAGAATTTTTATGAAAACGAATCCAATTAATATTTTGCCAAATTTTAGGTGTTACACGCCCTATGGATTGAAAGTGCATAATAATATCTAAGTCAGCGTGTCTATTGGTGCATATCGCACCAACCAAATCGTTGGGTAAGTGGTCTGATACATATTTATTAATATCTTCAATTAATAATAACCCTCCCTTAAAATGTTCTAAGCAAGTAAATAATACGT
>Ga0114916_1001284_pt1 | contig 14607 bp, 14 predicted proteins | sample MalvirAntarct_66_FD_83501 | JGI IMG/M metagenome (GOLD analysis project Ga0114916, IMG submission 83501) | Marine viral communities from the Global Malaspina Expedition - Malaspina viral metaG Antarct_66 | ecosystem: Environmental > Aquatic > Marine > Oceanic | place: West Anvers Island... | reverse complement strand
TCCCATGCCTGGGTGGATGGCCAATCACTGCGTACCTACCGCCATGCTCCCAATGCGGGTTCGCGGAAATCCTGGGCCGCCGGGGATGCCACCAGTCGAGCCGTGCGGCTGGCCGATATTGCTCTTAGGGGAGAAATGGGGATACCCGGTGCCCTTACCGCACAACAGTGGGGCTTCTACGACGTGCTGTTCTCCAAAACCAACAAGGATCAGAAGGTCAAACCTGACGCTGAGCGAAAATTCCGTTTTCAGCGGGACTATGGCTCATACGTCATGGAGAATATTCTCTTCAAGCTTAGCTTCCCGGCAGAGTTTCATGCCCAGACGGCCTGTGAAGCTGCTGTTACGCTGCACGCCCAGGTAAAGGACCGTCTCGACCAGATCGACAAGATCGAACTCACCACCCACGACTCGGCCATTCGCATCATTTCCAAACAGGGTGCGCTGGCCAATCCGGCCGACCGGGACCACTGCCTGCAATACATGGTTGCCGTACCGCTAATATTCGGTGAATTGACTGCCGAGCACTATGAGGATGACTTCCACAAAAGCCATCCCTTGATCGACACCCTGCGTGACAAGATGGAAGTGCAGGAAGACAAGCAGTACTCAGCGGATTACCACGACCCGGCCAAACGCTCTATCGCCAATGCCATCCGGATATATTTCAAGGACGGCACTCATACGGACAAGGTGGCCGTAGAGTATCCCATTGGCCACCGTCGTCGCAGGGAGGAGGGCATCTCTGTTCTGGAAAGCAAATTCCGCCGAAACCTGCTCACCTGTTTTCCGTCGGGGAGAGCCGAACGTATCCTCGAGCTGTGCCAGGATCGTGATGAGCTGGAGTCTCAACCGGTCAACGAATTTATGGACATGTTGTCCTATTAGCAGCATCTCCAGACTGTTGTAGGAGCTTGCCTGCAAGCGAAGCACCCGGCGAATGAGTCAGAACAGCCCGTCATCCCGGGGTTATTCGCTGCGCTCACCCCTTCGGGGCCAGACTTCGTCTGTTCTGCGCTGCGCTGGTCGCCCCGGGATCTCCTTCAACCCATCGTGGCCTCTCTGAAAGGCACTACCAGAAGAGGGGGATTCCGGGGCAAGCCCGGAATGACGGCACTATAAGCATGGAAATGTTATTCAGAGGCTCCTTAACCCAAAGCGAGCCGATGCATCGGACGGTGTAGCAGCCACAGCAGTGCCTGGATTGCTCCAAAAGCCAACCTCCGGGTAACATGGATGGCATATCAACCAACAAGCCCTTCACATGCGCCTAACCCTTGAACAACAACAAACCATCCGCGATCTCGTCACCGGCAGTCTTGGCGAGGGGGTTGGCGTTCTGGTATTTGGGTCTCGTCTCGACAACAGCCGCCGTGGCGGAGACCTGGATCTGTTGCTTGAATGCCCGCAGCATGTGCCGCTACTTGTCAGGGCCGCACTCAAACTCAGGCTCGAACAAGAGCTTTCCATGCCTGTAGACTTGCTGTTCAGCGAACCCGGCAGACCTGCAACGGATTTTGAATCCATGGCCAGGGGGAAATCCTAGCGGCTAGTGGGCCGCTTGTGAAATTCTGTAACAAAAGAGCGAAGCCAAAGTGTTCAGATCTAGGCGGAAAAGAGCAGGAATAGTGGGCTTATTTCAACCTTTTCCAACGCAGAGCTGGGCGCTTTGGCGACGCGAACTGTTGCCTAATTTTGCAAGCGGCCCACGTAGGGGGCTTGTATGAGTAGTCAGCAAATGCTGGACAATGAACGTCGCCACATGGCAGGTTTGCTGGTGGCTCTACAGCGTTGCGCCAGGTTTCTACACCAATCGGAAGGCAAGATCGACTGGCCTTTACACGGCCCCTTTCTTGAAAAGCACCGCAAAGATGTCGACCTGTTTGAAACCCTTGCAGCGATCAATGAACGTTTCGCCAAACTGCAAGACACCCTGGCAGCTGCCATGCGTCATGCAGTTTTGCTGATGAGTGAACCCGCAGACAGCTTCCTCAAGGTGCTGGTCTTTTACGAAAAACTGGGTGTACTGGATTCCGCTGAACTGTGGCAACAAAGCCGAATGGCACGCAATATGGCTGCCCATGATTACGAAACCGACTACGTCATCATTGCCGAACACTTCAATACCCTCCACCAGCTCAGTCCCATGCTTTACTCCACGACTCAACGGTTAATTGTGGAAGTGCAAACACGACTGGCTATTTCCCCGGAAAACAGTGATTTCCAACAGGAATTCAATACCCTGTTCCCGACCTCACCTTGATAGTGCTGCTGATAAATCCGGCTGAGAGCGCACACATCATGCACGCAAGGTTTTGTAGGAGCTTGCTTGCAAGCGAACCAGGGCTGCCCTGCGAATAGTCCCTTCAGATGTCATACCGGGGTTATTCGCTACGCTCACCCCTTCGGCTGTTCTGTTCTGCGCTGGTCGCCCCGGGATCTCCCTTAGCCATTCGCAACCTTCCCGAAAGGCCCTGCCAACCGGAGGAGATTCCGGGGCAAGCCCGGAATGACGGCAGCATTGGCGCCTCATTGGGCTTGCCCGGCGGGGCCCCCACCATGGCCTGCCAGGCAATCATTAACCCGACACATAAACCACCTCGTCATCCCGGGCTTGCCCCGGGACCTCCTTCAGCCCACCGCGGCCTCTCGGAATGGCTCTGCCAGCGGAGGGAGGTTCCGGATCAAGTCCGGAATGACGATACTATGAGTTCGTCAAAATGAGTGAGCCCTGCGTCGCCGCTGAGAGTACACACTGTGCATAAGGGCCTTGTAGGAGTTTGCTTGCAAGCGAACCTAATCTGTCATGCGAATGAGCCCAAATTGCCCTGACTACCGTGCTGCTGATAAAGTGAGCAAGTAGCCCTCTGAATAACTGGTATGGCAAGTAATGGCGGCAAATATGATAGACAGAAAATGCTACCCCGAACTCGACCTCATTATGTGGGACCGAGCGGACCGTCTTGTCTCCGAGGAAGCAGCGTTTCATCTCTATGAAACCCGCTGGCGCTATGTGGATCAGAAACGGTTGAAACCGGAAGAGAAAGCCATGATTACTCGCCTGGTTAATAAATATGGGCATGGGGTCATGCTGACAGCATGAAATTGCTCAGGCCACATCACCAAACTATCTGGAGCATCCTCGAAGCCCTGAATGGGCCTTTCCTGATCGAGAACCAAATCCTGTTTGGCGGTGGTACGCGAATTGCCATGGAACTTGGCGAATACCGTGAATCCATTGATATTGATTTGTTCTGCGTGGGCAGAGAGTCCTACAAAGCGGCTCGTTCTTCCATTACCCAGAACAGCTTTGGAGACATCTTCCAGCGCGGCAAACAACCGGCTCTTTATAAGGGCCGTGAGATTCGCGCTGATAGAGATGCCATACGGAGCATTATCGAAGGCAACGGCCAACCAATAAAACTGGAGCTTATCCAGTTCGATGAGCAGGGAATCTTTGCCGACAGCCGTACTTCACTTTTCCCTGTTGCTTTTGTCGCACAGGAAAGCTGTTTTTCTACCAAGCTCCTTGCCAATGCAGATCGGTATCGAAGCAGTAATAAAGATCTGATTGATCTTTGCATGATGCGGAAAGAGTGGGGCGGAATTCCTGACTCCGCCTGGCAGGCTGCAGTGAATCATTATGGAGAGACAGTTATTTCTCGCTCACTACGCCAGTCCCTGAAGCTCATCACCTGTAAGCCGGAAGAATCTATTGAGCGGCTGGTCGATGAGATGCAGATAGAATCTGCGCTAGCCTCTTCTCTGATTAATGACACTGCCAAATCATGGCTGGAAACATTGCAAGGCCATTGAGGGCCTCTGATTGGTCGCGTGTCCCAGGATTGAGCTTGAACACCTCCCTTCATAACCCTAATGCTGTTCACTTTAGCGTTAATCCGGTGCAGCAACGTCATCGGAAAGAAAAGGAGCTATCGTAGGAGCCTCGCTTGAGAGGCGAATCCGAGCCTTGGCGAGGAAGTCACCGTCGCCGGTTCGCGGCTCATACCCGCAGGGCACAGAGAGCGCCGCTCCTACAGCCCCCTCGAAGGTTAAGTGAGCAGCATTACCGTTCATAACCCCCTCCCTTTCCTGTAGGAACGGAGCGTAGCGGAGTAACGCACGTAGTTCCGTGCGGCCCGTAGAGCCTGCCCCGGGCCTGATCCGGGGGGGAGCGAAGCGAATAACCTTGCTTGCAAGCGAACCTCAGTGGTTGGCTGCAACACACAAGGAGCATCGCTGGCGGCGCAATTCTGCCAAGACCAAAGCCGCCAATCACGTCATTCCCCAGCAACGAAGAGCGCGCTACTACAACTATTGAGGTGTTTTACCCAAAGGGAGCCCTTTGATCATAGCAGTCACAAATCATCGCTTCCGCCATGCCGGGGAATATCTCGCATATCCGGCGCCGCCGCGCCCAATGACGCCAGGCGTTTCGCCGCCTGAACCCGCACGTAAGTCAGCATGGCTTCACGAAACAAATCAGCCTTACCAACACCTGGGTCGGCCATGGCAAGGACTTGTTGATATAGCTCGTCATCAATAGTCAAAGTGATGCGCATTTGATCTGCCTTGAAGTGAACGATGATGCATTTTAGAAAGGCGGCCATTGCCGTGCTGTATGTACGACGCTCAGTATCCGTACCCGTGTACCCTGTACATCGTAGACCAGCATATAATGTGGATGCACAACCAGCTCCCTGGTGCCGGACACACGACCGACCCGGCCGCTGTCTGGGTGATCGAGCAGATGAGCAGCGCGTGCCGAGAAAAATTCATCAAGTGCTAAAGCGGCAGCAGGGTTATCCGTTTCGATGTATTCATAAATGTCGTCTCGATCGTGTATCGCTTCAGGAGTCCAGAACAATTCCATTAGTTGGTATCTTCAAGCCGACGACGAGTTAGTGCCCGTTTGGCTGCGAACCTGGCTTCAACATCAGCGGCAGGGACAAGGTGGCCTGCATCAGCCGAAGCTCTCGATTGCTCGACTTTGGCACGAAGCCAGGCATCATAATCCGCTGCGCCCTGCTGGCTTTGCACATAATCTCGCATGAAGTCGCGCAGAAGTTGTGCCCCTGTGCGGTCGTGGGCCTTTGCCACAGAGGCAAACTCATTTTTCAATGTCTCATCGACCCGGAAGGTAAAGGTGGCGTCGCTCATACTGCAATCCTCATGTGTTACACCGTAGTAACAAGGTAGCACGTGAGGCAAAGCACTAGAAGTGCCGTATCACATGGTGCAAGTGCAGGTGGCTATCTCCACAATTCCCGTCAAAGTGTGCATATTTGTAACAACTCGCTGTTTTTGTCCGAGCACGTATATTCATAGAAAGTGTAAACTCAATGTTTACCGTCTATAAGTTATTGAATTAGCTAATTATTAAAACCCGACATCGTGTAGTGTTTGTGTTAACACATGTTGTCGCACGTTATCAGGCTGTGTAACCTTGTGGCATAAGTAACCAGTCCTGCCCAAAGACCCTTCACGGCCAGACTGATAACAACAAAACAGAGGTCACAGTGCGGCGCAACAACTCCCTTTCCCACTTGCTGCTGGGAGCGGCCCTCACCCTCGGCGCTTCCCAGGTAATAGCTCTGCAAGAGCTGGATGACTCCTCGCTGTCTGATGTGCAGGGCGCAGGTTTGGCCTTTGCCATGGATGATTTCAGTTTTCGCTTTGCACCTACCAGCTATATAGAACTGACCGGAACCCAAGCGCAGGGTGCAGGCTGGGAACGGGGTGATGCCCGTTACTACGGCCTTTCCATTACCAATGGAGAGCAAATCGCCGGTATGGATTGGCATGGTTCAGGCTGTGGCTCCGGCGGGGCTTTTGGCAATGATTACCTGGCTTGCCCAATGGGTACTGACAATGGTGGGGGAATCGGTGCCTTTGCCTCCATTTACGATCCCTACGTTCTGCGTGCCTACCAATACGAAGGCTATGACTATTCGGGCGCTTACCTCAGCACCCCTGCAAATATGCCTACCGTGATGGAATTGATAGGCCCCAGCGATACTGACCGCTGGCGCTGGTCTTTCTGGGGTGAGCTTGAGGTGGATCGGTTAAATAACAATCCGGCCGATGGTGCTCTCAACAATAGCTATAACGTTGGTGGTGCCGATTTCCTTCAGAGCCAGACCATAATCCACGGCAAACCGGTAACGACAGATGGCAGGCCCGCTCGACTTAGACTGATGCGCACCACAGGTATGGACTCGGCACTCTACCCTTGGGCTGACTCCAATACGTTTGGCATTACCTATGAAAGTGCTCTTTCAGGTGACTTCCGCTTCTCTGTGCGTCAGAAAGGAAACTCTTAAGATCGCCTACACTGGGTGCCGGATTTTGAAGACAATGAAGGAATGTACTTCAAAAACGTTGATGCCTATCTCCCTCTTGGACAATTGCACTACCAAGCATTGACTCTTGATGCAGTAAGAACTGGCAGTGAACGCGGCAACTTTATTCTTGAATTAACTCGGATTCCCAATATCGCAGCAGTATACGAAGATTTTTATTGCAGCGGCCCCTGCAACATTGTGGATGGGGAAATTCAAAATCCCAACAATGATACGCGTGGCTATGTTCGCTGGGGTGATTTTACCCGTTTCGATGATCCTGGATCTACTGAGGGTTTTGCTGTGCCGGGTGCTCAATCTACCAATAACGGCATTTACTTTGTCAGTGGCGGCGCCGGCACCGGGACGGTGACTCCTGATACGGTTACTAATCTTGGAATCTCAAGGATTGAAGGCATGCGTATCAACCATATGAAAATAACTACTTTGGGGGCCGGGCTATGACGACTTTTGTCAGAAAGTTAACTATTTCCCCGTTGTGTTTTATACACCCCCGCTTTGTTGTGGCTTTCCTTGTGTTGGTGTTTTGCAATGCGAACCCCGCTCTTGCACTTGAACCCATGGGCGATACGGAAATGGGCACTATCACTGGCCAGGAAGGTGTCCTCCTTAGTCTGCAATATTACTACAACAGCAAGCCGCCTCATGAAGTGACAAACGATGAAGACATTGGTTCTGCTAATGCTGATTGTACTGGTTTAGCGAGTGTAAACTGTCGCCTTGCTCTGCAACTCGAAAATCGCGACTTTGGTTGGTTGGTGTTCAAGAATGGCCATGCCTCGCTGGAAATGAATCGCTTGAGTCTTGATGCCGCTTTTCTTGGCGGAGACCCAGGGACAGAAAACGGGGTTAGTGCAGCTAATAAAGCGATAGCATTTAATGATGAGAAGTTTCGCAATGAGGGAGGGGACTGCCTGTTTGGTGACTGTACAACCTCATGGATTGATAATTCTCCTGCAGTTCGAGCTCAATACCCTGAAAGTGGCGGAGTTTATACTCCGGGAAATGCAGGTCAACCTGGAAGCAGTCAAGGCTACAATGATGTTCTCCTGGGGGTTTATGTTCAAGGGCTGGCCGTTGAATACAATGAGCCCGAGATTGGCGAAACCTGGACTGCAGCACCCGGTTGGCAGGCAAACAATTTTGGTTCTTTCCTGGGTTTTGAAATTGCCGACAATAATAGTCATCAGGCTGGCATTGCTATCGGTGGCAACTTCTATATGTACGGGTTCTGATTATGAAAAAACGCAGAATAACAATAAAAAGCGTTTATTTCTCAGTGGCTCTTCCTGCCGCACTGTTGGCTTCAGCCATTCCAGCTAATGCCATGCAGGCACTTGATGATAAAGATTTAGCCGGTGTATCTGGTCAAGACGGCCTGACAATTAATCTCGAAGCAAGTGAAGGTTGGAGTGCCGACGCTGTTAAATGGAAGCCGGATGCGACCGAGCTAAGCCTCAATAACATCAATTTAGATGGAGTAGGTGATGATGGCACCATGGCTGGTGCTGACCAGGCCGCAGCTACTTTTACGGTTGACGCTGGTACCGCCGGAGATGGTGTGCCGCTGATGGCGCTGGGTCTTCATACAGACAGCCGTATACGTGTGCGCACTGATTCGTTGACTATTCCTTCCGCAAGCAACTCTCGTTCAATGGGGACGTTTGCCTTCGACTTTGAAGGTGGTATCGACCTTGTTAATAATGGCATTTTTAACATGGGCTATGACAAGGCCTACCTGCTGGGTGAGATCCGAGATGCAGATCTTTTTTATCGTCAAGGAGACGATACTAATCCTTGGTTAGCGCTGCATGATTTTGCTCTTCGTTGGGAAATTCAGGAAGGCACCTTGGGAGTTGATAATCAGGGTATCGTGCATCGAGCAGGTAACCCGTTTGACCCAAACGCAGTTTCTGGCCCTTCATCAGAAATACCAACGTCTTCTAACATCCAAGCTTCAGATTTGATCAATTTAGCGTTGGACTTCGATTTAATCTATGGCCAGAAAGTTGGTGCGGAAGAGTTCCGCATTACCAATAACGCAAGAGGTTTAATGCACTTTGGTTTTCTCGGTAGCGTGCGTGACGCCGAACTCAAGTGGATGTCAGGCGGTGTTTGGCAAGGAGCAACTGCCGGAGCCTTTGACCCATATGGTGCAAATGCTGTGACTTCGGAAGGTTTACGCTTTAGCTCCCAATGGGACTATGTGAATCTCGATGACATTGCTGCAAAGAGTTTTCTTTCTGCTGACAATGAATTCCGCTGGAGGCTTGGTGAAACTGCCGATGTTGCAAGTTTAGATCAGTCAAGAGTTAACTTTGAGCTCGGTGACTGGACCATGTGGGGCGTACGGACAGAGCGCAAACCGTCGCCTCACTATTTTCCTTTGATTTCTATAGATGTGATTAATGGAGCAGGGCAAGGCCCTGGTGGACTCTGCTGGGGCCATGGAACCAATTTTCAGGCCTCCGGTTGTGCTGGTGCAGGCGGGCAGTTTATGAATATTCAGCCTGGGCGGATTGGCAATTATTACGGGTTTACCCATGGCGGTGATTCCGGGGCTCTTGCCATTGTTGTTCGAGATGGGCAACTTCAAGCGTACTCTCGTAAGGTGCGACTTCTTGAGAGGCAGTCAGATGGTGAAACAGTAAATACCCGAGAGTTTAATTGGGGGCTCATATATTCACTGGCGAATATTGATGCCAACTTTTATTTGTATCCCGGTGGTAGTCGTTATGATTCCGGGTCTGCTTCTTATGTCGGCGGAGATGGGATTATTGCTGATATCTTGCTCAAGTCACAAACTCTTGACGCTAGCAATGAACTACAGACTCAGAATTGGGATAACGGCACACATTTGATGATTGCTGATACTGAAGCCAGCATGGGTATTGGTTTTATGAGTTCAAGTTTTGTTGTAGCTGGTAACGATACCCGGATTTGGGTAAAACCACAGAGCGGCAACGATTACTATTCTGGTGGTATAGATATCTTTTCTCCAGAAGCCCGGTTTAACTACCGCGCTACATTTGGTGGTGGCTTGCTGCCTGGGCATCCCGACTACGACCCTGATAGCACCTCCCGAGCACAGACAGTCAATGGCGCCAACCTGGATCTGAATTTGGAAGGCTTGGTGAACCTTCGCTTTTCACCTTCTGATCCTGCTTCCACCGCAGGCAATAACTATTTAGGCTTTAGCGGTGCTTTGAGTCTCGGCAGTTCGTATGGTGACGGCATGCTTGGCGCAAATACTGATCTAGCCAATTGCGGGTCTCTTGGTGATTCGAATTGTGGTAGCTACCTTTCTATTGCTGAGCCCAGCCAGCCTGAAGCAGCAATTAAGCTTGCCAATATTACTGGCGACTTAGCCTTTACCGAGGGCAGGGTAGACATCGTAGGAACTGGAGAAATAAAACCAGGCTCCGAACCAAAGATGGTTATTGCCAATAATATCAAGGTTGGCTATGCCGCAGCAGATCATCTGAGTGATGTTCTCGATACTGTTCCTGGGATTTCAAGCGCTAATGCCGGGCAACCAGTAATGATTGACAGCATCATGTTAGGTGACGCCAAGCTCGGTCGCATGGTCATTCCTTCAGCGCAGATTCACTCCAGCATCACTCTGGAGCCTCAAAGCGCAGCAGTACCTTTTTCTCCTTGAAATGGTGGATTTTTTCGGCGAGCTGCCGGATGAGACAACAGAACAGGTAAAATAATGAGCAACCCAAAAATAATAAGCTCCATCTGTCAGGTGGGCACTTTTTTACGAGCTATGCTTGCGCTCATTCCGTGCATTCGGCAGAAACCTTTTTTTAATGGTGCTCTTCGATACTCTACTTGCAATGGAGGCTCTTTTTCTTCGCGGTTCCAAATTGGTAAAATCGAATTAACGGCAGCTTTATTTTTTATCTGCATTCTACTCAGTGTCGCTTCAACAGTTGCCGCCATGACAGAGCTGAATGATAAAGAGATGTCTAATGTGTCGGGCCAGGCTTTGCTGCAAATGGATAAAGAATTTGCTAATGGCTTTACCTTTTATAAGGCGGGACTAGATGCCGTTCTCGAACTTAATCTTAATATTGAAAAATTACAGTTGGGTTGTGGTGGTGTAAACGGTGCAGTGGGGTGTGATCTTGATGCTGATAATTTTGCTTTAGGGTGTATTGCTGATGCAGGAGGGAATTGCACCTACGCTGGCAGCACTAACGGAACACAAATGAAAGACCTTGTGATGACAAGGCCGTATTTCCAATTCGCGATCAAGAATGATGATTCTAAAACATTGCGTGAAGTGGTTGGTATACGATTGGGCGGTGAAAACGTTGAAGGCCCTATGAGTATTGGCAACTTCAATAGTTTTAGTGGTTATTTGAGCGCATCAGCGAATTTTGTTTTGGAGAGCCAGGGGCGTGATGCAAACGGTGATTCTGACCCAAACACTGATATTGCGATTACCTGCGGTACGAATTCAGCGCCTTGCCCTGGTGATAGGCCTGGTAATGGTTATAACACATTTGGATTGCAAGGCCCTCTTCGCTCATTGGGTCTGAGCAACGGTTGTGAGTGCGTCACTGTTGTATGTGCTGAATTTAAAGATTTGGCAGTCAGCTTCGGAGAGGTTACCCGAGACGATAGACCCGTTGTTCTTGAAGGGAATCGGCAAACTCAAGCTCTTGTTTACAACGCAAATCTCGCTGATGCTGTGGATGAGTTGGTAGACACTTTGGACTTCTCCCGAAGCAATGCAGGCGGCTTGGCAAGCCTAGAAGGATTATTGAATTTGGTTAAGGGCGCTATTGCTCCTGGTGCAGCAGCAAATATTAAGGGTCAGCTAGCCAGCGGCTTTGGTATTCCTGTTAGTCAGTTGAATGATTATGCTATACCGTACAATGTTTCAAATTTAAAGAGTGTGATGGTTGATACACCATTATTTGGACTCTCTTTTCAAAAAGAGGATGTTCAATACCCCGGCTATGTACAATCTGTACCAACAGGCTGGGGTATGTACTTACCTGATGCCTTCACCCTAGAGGTGTCAGAGCCTACAACAATCTTTGTAAACAATATTGTTAGCGGAGATGCAGCTGCAGGTAATATTGTCCCTCTTCCCAGCCCGGGTAGCGGGGCTATTTATAATAATTGCTGGGGTGCAGCTGATTTTTGCTAATGCTGAATCCTCAACTGCGCCAGTTACCAAGCCCCTTGTCAACCAAGGGGTTTTTTGATTTAAGGAATAAGTTAGTGCGAACCGGGTTTTTTTTTGAAAAAAGAGGCTGGCTTCTTTTTCTGCTATCAGCACTGCTGGTATTTTTTTATATTATTATTGCCTGGGTGGCTCGTGGCGATGAGCAATGGTGGTATATTGATTTTGTAAATGGGGCGAATGTCTATTGGGGTGACGATTCTCATAGATACTATCTTGCCAGATCTGCTTGGCTTAATTCTGACATTTATTGGTTTAATTTTGTCCTCCCATTAGCCATTTTTCTTGATGCTATCCTGACTACTATCAGCAGTGATAGTCTTTTTGTGGCCCGAGCTCTGAAGTCACTTCCATTAGTGGCGTCACTATTTTTCCTATATTTTTCTTGTAGAAACCTTGGTGTAAAACGTTCCTGGTCTTTTCTTGCGGTTGGCTTGCTGGCCTTTACTCCGATTTATGTCTTTGTTTCTTTAAGCTTTTACGGTGAATCTTGGTTTGTTTTCTTTGTAAGCGTAACATTGCTTTTTCTCTCACAAAAAAAGCTATTCCTCGCTGCGGTAGTTATTGGGTTAATGCCCTTGGTGCGCATTGAAAGCTTGGATTTTGTGGCGACATTCGCGATTTTTACATGGCTGCGAAAAGACTTTAGAGCTTTCTTAACTGTTTTTGCTCCGGGTACAGTTTACTTTTTACTTATTGTTACCGCCGGGCCTGGGGTAGAAGTGTTTCTATCTTGGCGCTTCGAAATGATGAAGGTATATCAAGGGGTGGGTTTATGGTATGGAGGAGAGCCGGTAGAAATTTTTGATATTCTTTTTTTCCCTTGGCTATTGCTGGCCGTTTACGGGTTGTTTTTAAAAGAGGCTCGTCCAATTTGGGTTATTTCTGTTGGTGTCGCCTTGATAATACTGCATGTTATATTAACCTTGATTTTCGAGACGGGAAGCCTAGAGCCGCGCTTTCTTGTGGTTGCATTTCCTGTAATGACGATAGGTTTTGCGTTGGCGCTGTCACGTATAGAGATATTGTTGTCAAATATAAAAAATGCCACGCTGGCTTTTTCTTCAGTTGCAATTTTTTTTATCCTCTATTCAAACATATACTCTATTCATGTTGTGAAAGAAATTGTTACCTATTTTTCCGAAAATTATGCATTCCCGGAATCTGTTAGAGAAGACCCGCTTAATATAGAAACTTACTTTCGAAGAGCCGATAAAGAAAAAGTTTCAGGATATAGAGAATATGCTAATGTCGCCATGGAGATGATTGAAAAAAACCCCGAAATTAGTACTTTGGTTGTTAGTGATCCTAATGTGCTTTATTTTCTTGATCCAAATAGAATTCAAGGAAAAGCTGTTTTGGTTTTTGCATTATTTGGATGGAAAACACTTAGCCCTGTTATTCAGGGTGATTTAACGTACGGGTATTTTGCACAGCCTCCGTTTTCAAGTTACTTCCATATCGATATGCCGGAAAATGGAAAAGAGCTTCTTTTGTATCTAGATAGTATGGGTATATCCGGTTACCCTTATCATTGGGAAGTAAAAGGTAACGATATTTATCTTTTTTCTGCGCACAGGGTTGATGATGCTAAAATAAATCAAATGCCAAAGAAGTAGAATTATTTTATGAAATTCAGCATTGATGGAAAGTATATAGATATTGGTTTATTAGATGATCTTGTGGAATATGATAACTCATTCCTGCTTTATGACGACGACGACCTTTCGGAAGACTGCTTTTGGCAAAGCAAAGGTTTTGTTGTTACTTCTTTGCTTGACGATTTATCCTTCGATATTTTGCATAAATACGTCGCTAACTCACTCAAGAATGCGTTGATTAAAGCGGGTTCCGAAATAGAGGGTAAGCTTTTCGAGCTTGATCGTTACCATGAATATTGCAGGGACCAATCAACCCATATAAAAGTAATTGAATTGCTGCGCAGTAGTTCGTTTGTGGAAAACTTGCCCATAGATCACCGTGTTCTTGACAAGAAAGCGAGTCAGGCATGTGGCAAATTAGTATCATGTAAAGTCGCTGGGAAGGTGGCGTCTGGGTATTTCTTTATTCGCATTGTAAGGCCATTACCCTTTCAGGATTATAACCCCCCCCATAAAGATGCTTGGTTGGATCGGCTCCGTAACGGACTTAACATGTATTTGCCGCTGGCTGGAAGTGATGAGAATTCATCGCTCCCCCTCGTCCCAGGTAGCCATCTATGGAGTGAATCAGAGACACCTAGAACTCGGACTGGAGCACAAGTTAACGGTATAAAATATAGTGTTCCAGCCGTAGCTATTAAAGATGCTGTTCTGGAAATGACAAGACCTGAAGTAAAGCGCCGAGAAGCGATGTTTTTCTCCCCTTATATAATTCATGGTGGGGCAGTGAACTTCAACTCGGATAAAACTCGAGTTTCTATTGAAATGCGTTTTTGGCGATCTTGATGATGAAAACGTCGCTTTCCATTGTGGTCACATACAATCCTGATGCGAATATAATGAAGTCGTTTTATGAAGAGGTGGCTCGCTTTTCAAATCAAAGAGAAACTCTAATTGAGCTTATCGTAGTAAATAATCTTTGCCCTGAGAATGAGATCCTAGACTGTCATTTCTTTGGTGAGTACATAACCATAAAGAAATTGTCTTCAAATATAGAGGCGGGGCAGGCGGGTTCTATTATCTTGGGATTCATGCAGGCTTGTTCTGATCTAATACTGTCTATCGACCCCGATATGGTTTCTTCGCTAAATGCAATTGATCATATGTTGGAATTTGCAGATCAGGGGTATCAAGTTGTTGTCGCCAGACGAAGTTTACGCGACAGGCCTATCTGGCGCGCGGTATCAACTTATTTTTTCAATATATTCGCCAGCTTTGTACTCGGATTCAGGGTGCATGACTTGAATTCGCCTATGTTTTTGGTTCGGAAAAGAGTTGTATCCGAACTCTCTACGTTGGAGCTTCCTTCTGAGGCTTATAAGCTAAAATTATTTATAGACTATCGAGCTAGGATGGCGGAAATACCAGTAAGAGACTATTC